>OGGZ01001746.1_pt1 | contig 17142 bp, 18 predicted proteins | sample 1571371 | NCBI WGS metagenome assembly OGGZ01 (sample SAMEA2582025, study PRJEB24529) | metagenome | biome: Human gut stool | place: China | collected 2011
ATTGCAATTATTCCTCAAATAAATTTATAAACTGTCGGATAACTAAAAATTATCCGTCAGTTACAGAAAACACTTAGAATTTAAAATTCTGCCGAGGATGCTTGGTAGTAAGTATATCTTTTTGTTTTGAAAGAGCAACATGCGTATAAATTTCTGTTACAGTAATCGAACTATGTCCGAGCATCTCTTGGATGTATCTAATATCTACATCTGCTTCAAGCAGACTTGTGGCAAATGTATGGCGAAACATATGAGGCGTTATATGTAAATCAATAGATGCAAGGGAGCAGTACTTTTTAATCATGCGTCTGATAGACTGATCGGAAAGCTGGGTCGCATTAGGATTAACAAAGAAATATCCAATCTTGTTTATTTCGGATGAATATTCAGCTTCGTATTTTTCGAGTATTAATAAAACATCTGTATTTCCAATCTGTATCATTCTTTCTTTTGCACCTTTTCCATATATGCGGATTGCAGCATCATACAATTCAACATCAGAAATTTTCAAGTTACACAATTCAGAAATTCTCATACCGGTAGAAAATAAAGTTTCACATATAGCAATGTCAAGAAGAATACGTTTTTTTCGATAGGGGGTATTGGCAAGAGAAAATTCCTTGTACATGGTTGTAAGTAGTCTTTCAACTATGTATAGAGGAATTGTTTTTGGTAATATCACGGGTTCCCGAAACTTTATTTTAATTTTGTTGAATGGGTTTAGGTCTATGAAATCTTTATATTCGAGGAAGTGATAAAAAGACTTTATCGACGCAAGCTTTCTTTTGGCGGTTTTTGGTTTGAAATTTTGGTGCAGGTATCCTATATATTTTTCAATATCAGTTATGGATATAGTATTTATGTAGGTATTGTTGAAAAAAGAAACAAATTGACCTAAATCAGTGCGATACGCCTTTAGTGTTTTCTTATCAAGCCTTTTTTGTATTTCACAGTATTTCAGATAGCTTTCAGTGATGGTAAATAATGTATTCATATGTAAGAATCTCCTTTTCTAAATCTTGTGTTCACATTAATGTATCGGAGAAAATATAGATGTTAATGCATCGGGATATAAGATACGACAATTTAAAAAATGTAACACAGAGCTTACATTTTTGTCTACAATAGGTGGTGGTTTAAGAAAATTTATTTTGATATAATAACAGCAAAATTAAAGAGAGGTATTTTCATGGAATTGAAGGATAAATTACAACTTTTGAGAAAACAGAATGGCTATTCACAGGAACAGCTTGCTGATAAGCTGGGAATTGCTCGCCAGACCCTTAGCAAATGGGAAAATGGACAGGCTGTACCTGAATTGGGTAATTTGATTTCCTTGAGTAATCTGTATGGAATAACTATAGACCGAATAGTAAAAGAAGATGATGAATGCAATATTTCTTTGTGTAAAAATGCAAGTATGGATATCAATAAGATTATTGAGTTTCTTCTTGTGGCAAAAAAGAATACCTATGCAGCGACGAACAATAAAGTAGATTCATGTAGAATGAACTCTCATGATTATCGTTATCAGGATAAGAATGGATTTATCTATTTAGATTCCTATTTGGGTGGAGAATGCTTTGTCGGTGAGGAAGTGGCATGGTTATAAAAGTGGAGCTTATGGAATGGATAGCCGAGATTGTAACAGAAAGAGAAGCGGTAAATGAGGCGCGAAGGATTGAAGAGGAAGAAGCAAGAGTAAAGGCAGAAGCTGCTGCAAGAGAGGAAGTAATCCGAAAGAAAAAGCAGATTGAAGAAGAACGAAAGAAGGCAGAAATCCTGTCGAGGAAACGGAAGCTTGCATATGAGCGAAATAATATTCAGCATAAATATTACAGTGCGGAATTGGATCGGCCTGACTGGAACAGGGAGTATATAGAGTATCTGGACGCACAATTTATCAGAGATGCTACTTTGTTATCCGAGGAAGAACTTACAGCACCGATTATGACGAGGGAAGAGTTTGAAAAAGAACATGCGATTGCTTTGTATCGTGAAAAGGCTGATATGGCAGGTGCCCTCTGGGATAAGGCATTGTCGGAGTTATCCGGTACAACACATAAGTGGAAATGGGAATATATGGATTATCTTGAAGAAATCAGGTTTAAGGATTTATCGAATGTAATGTTTCGTGAGGCAAAAGAAGAAGGAACGGTAGGGGTATTGGGAGAGTATGAAACCCCGTCTGTTTTGGCATTATTGTGAAGTGTGTGGAAATTGCCAAATTACTGATACTCTGTACTGGAAAATATAGACATCAGGGAAGATACTGATAGTAACGGTCTGCCATCTCCTGTAATAGGATATTAAACCTAATATTGCAGGCGATTAAAATTCATAATTGCGCAGTTGATGTTCTCTGATAAAAAAAGTATAATTATAAACTGGTGGCAGAAAAAAGCAAGGTTTTGTCGAAAATCTGTCTTTTACCATTTATGATAAGAGGATTAAAGGAACGCAAGGAGTGCTGCCTATGAAATATAAAATATTGGTCATTGATGATGAAGAAATGATATTATCAATGATGGAGAAATGCTTGAACGATAAATTTTTGGTGTATACGGCAGATAGTGCAAAAAGAGCGTTGGAGTTATTGAGTATAACACCAGATATTATATTGTTGGATATCAATATGCCAGAAATGGATGGATTGGAATTGTGTCAGCTTATACGAAACCATATATCCTGCCCCATCATTTTCTTAACGGCACGGGTAACAGAACAGGATGTAATAAAGGGATTGTCTGTCGGCGGAGATGATTATATTACAAAGCCTTTCAGTATGGAGGAGTTATTGGCAAGAATTTCGGCACATCTTCGGCGTGAAGAAAGGAAAGGTACGGCTTCGAATTTGAGATTTGATACAGAACTGATTATCAACTACAACAGCCGTACTGTATTTTACGGAGAAACACCATTGGAATTTTCAAACAAAGAATTTGAGATTATCCGACTTCTTTCCCAAAACGCAGGTATGGTTTTTGACAGAGAAACCATTTATGAAAAACTCTGGGGATATGACGGCGACGGCGACAGCATTGTAGTAAAAGAACATATCCGAAAGATACGAAATAAGCTGTCCGCTTATACTGATAAAAACTATATTGAAACGGTGTGGGGGGTTGGATACAAATGGGCAAAATAAAAACAAAATCACTCAAATCATCTATGACGGCGACTTTTCTGATTACAATATGTGTAATTGCCGTGCTGTCAGCTATCACAATTCTTGCGACAAACCATTTGCAGCAGGAAATATTGAAAAAACGATATTTGATGATAAGCTCCCCTAATTTTCAAATAGATGAGGGTACGGAAAATTATGTTTTAGATGTAGACAGCGATAATATTACTTGGCAGCCTTTAAATACGAGGAATAATATAGCCTATTATGGATCTTATGTTGCTATGGTTGGATTACCTGTTCTTTATATTACGATTGGTATTGGGGCGGCTGCGGCAATATATTATCGAAAGAAACTTCGGCTTCCTATTACACAGTTGCAGAACGGAGTAGAAAAGATACAGGAAAACAATCTCGACTTTCACATTGAATATAGCGGAGATGACGAGTTGGGGCAGTTGTGCTGCTCAATGGAAAAAATGCGCAGAGAGCTTCGTCAAAAGTATAAAGCGTTGTGGGAAGCCTTAGAGCAAAGGAAATTATTAAATGCTTCGGTATCTCACGACATAAGGACGCCGATTACTGTTCTGAAAGGGTATTTAGACTATCTGGAGAAAAATATACCGCAGGACAGTCTCACGGAAGATATGCTTTTAGATACGGTATCTTCTATGCAGGGAGCTGTAAACCGATTGGAACAATATGTGGATTGTGTTCGGGACATTGAGAAAATCGAAAGTATTGAAATCGAGAAACGACCCGAAAATGTGAAAATGTTATTGGATGAAATACAAAGTAATGTGCAGCAGTTGGAAGCAAAAAAGGAAATCCTTATTTCAAGCAATATGACTATGAATGAAGTTCGGTTGGATAAAGGCGTACTTTTTCGGATTTTAGAAAATCTGTTACAGAACGCATTAAGATATGCGGAGAAAGAAGTGCGTATAAATCTTTCGCAAAAAAAAGATTTTCTCATTCTTACAGTAGAGGATGACGGAAAAGGTTTTGCAGAGAAGGATTTGGAAAAAGCAACTACGGTATCTTACAGTAGTGATAAAGATGGGCAGCATTTTGGAATAGGTCTGAGCATTTGTCATATTCTTTGTGAAAAACACGGCGGACTGTTAGATGTTTCAAACAACAAAAAGGGGGCGTGTGTAACAGCAAAGCTGAATATAATTTAGGGTTCTTTTCGGAAAATTGACTTTTCTATTATAAAATCTTCTTACGACACAGGTAAGGAGGTTTTTGTATTTATGGAAATCGTGATAAATAATCTTTCCAAAAGCTATGGAAAAAGGGCAGCCCTCAAAAATGTGTCCGTTACTATCCATTCTGGAATGTACGGGCTACTTGGGCGTAATGGTGCAGGAAAAACAAGTCTGATGAGAATTTTGGCAACGCTTTCTGTCCCTTCAAGCGGAGAAATCAGTATGAACGATATCTCAATTAAAGAAACGGCAAAAATACGGGAAATCGTAGGCTATCTTCCACAAGATTTTTCATTTTACAGAAATATGAGTGTTTATGGTGCAATGGATTATCTTGGGCTGCTATCGAATATTCCAGATAAAATTCGAAAAGAAAGAATATCCGCATTGCTTGAACAGGTAAATCTAAAAGAGAATGTGAGAACGAAAGTAAAGGCTTTATCTGGCGGAATGAAACGGCGTTTAGGGATTGCACAGGCACTATTGCATGATCCGCAAATTCTTATTGTGGACGAACCAACGGCAGGGCTTGACCCAGAGGAGCGTATTCGCTTCCGCAATCTGTTAAGTGAATTTGCAGAGGACAGAATTGTTATGCTTTCTACCCATATTTCTTCGGATGTTGAGTCTTCTTGTGAAAACATAGGAGTATTGGACAACGGGAGAATGATATGGAGTGGCGGTACAGAAGAATTGGTAAAACAAGCTGAAGGTAAAGTTTATCTTATTTCGGCAGCCAAAAAGAAGGACAAGCTTATTAAGGAAAAATACACTGTTTTGAATATCATTGCTTCTGGGGCAGGCACACAGTACAGAGTGTTATCAGACACACCGCCTGAAGAAAAACATATACTTCAAGCCCCCACTTTGGAAGATGGGTATATGTATCTATTGAGCCAGACAGACGGAGGGATAAACAATGAAGTTATATCTAAAAGAATGTAAAAAAATCGCGTCGAGTATTATTTTTTATCTTTTTATCGCCATTTTGATTTTTAGTTGGTTTCAGAATTTTCGGGGAGTAACGCAAACGGAAATCAATTGGGCAAATGGTATGGAACCTGCTGATATAGGTTTTGAACGTCCATTGCTTTCCAAACCGTCTGAAAAAGATGATTATTTCGGCAGTAAGGTTTCGGAAGATAACCCAGAAGCAATTATGACAGGTGTTACAAGAGCATTGCTGTCGGAATATGAAGCTAATAGTTATGCCACATATCCTCTTGGATATTATAAAGCAATTACATTAAGTGGTGACGAGCAAAAGCAAGTTCTTGGAATACTATGTGAAATAACTGGATTAACAGAGGAAGAACTAAAGAATTTGCCAGATGATTATTTTCCCGCAGTCACAGGGACGATTATTTCTTTTGACGCAATGAATGTTGATAAAGACGGAAATCTGAATATGGAAATGGGCAGCGGGACAGACACAAAAAGCGAAGATAATAAATATGCGCATTTTGTATCGCAGGTCACTTATGAACATTTCAAAGAACTAATGCGGGAAATGGAAGCCATCATTGGTGAAAAAGGCTCTCAGTATGCTCCCAAAATGATGCTTACTTATTTTGGAATGTCTGAAATGAATTATGAGGAAGCACTGAAGGAATATAATCAAACAATAAATCAAGATAAAGTGACTGGCGGATTTGCACGGCTATTCTGCGATTATATGGGATTAGCATTGGGGTTGTATCCTGTTTTTTTGGTAGTGATTATATGGATGAAAGACCGTATGAACAATGTGATAGAATTGATTTACAGTCGAAAAGTATCTTCAATTAAACTAGTGCTTTCAAGATATTTAGCAGTCATCACTATGGTTTTGATTCCTGTTTTGTTATTAAGTCTTGAGTCACTTGTACGGCTTATGTCTTTCGGAGCAAAGAATGGTATCCAAGTAGACTGTTTTGCGTATATCAAATACATTGTATGGTGGCTATTGCCAGAGGTTATGTTGGTATGTGCGATAGGAATGTTTTTTACTTTGCTTACAGATTCTCTGATTGCTATTGTCTTTCAATTTTTGTGGTGGATGGTTGATAAAGGGGTAACGGGACTATCTGGGGATACAAAACTCACGACTTTAATGATTAGGCACAATACATTGCGTGGCTATGAAATAATCCAAAAGGACTTGCAAATAATTTTTATGAACAGATTGCTAATGGCCGGAATTGGTATTTTGTTTGTCATTCTGTCAATATGGGTTTTAACTTTTAAGCGGAAAGGAAAAATCAATGCAGCGAATGTCTATAACAGGGGCTTGGGATATATTCAAGGTAAACTTTCTTCTGGCAGTAAAAACTAACCTATTTTTAACTGCTGCTTATTTGTTGTCGATTCCTTTGGTTAGAGGAATTGCAAATTTGGATATGGTTCATTCAGCGGAGTGTCTGGAACAGTCCGTAATACTCGTGGGAATATTCCTTATTGTTCCACTGAATGTGCCAGAACAGTCGAAAGCGATACAAGAAGTAGTTTATACAAGGAAGATTTCTCATTGGAAAATTCTATTGTTGCGTTTCGTCATGTCGACGTTGTTTCTAATTATGATGGTAAGCCTGTTTTCTGGCATTATGGTATGGAAAAACTGTAGCTTTCCATTTGTAGCTTATGTAGCAGGAACAGTTATAAGCGCAATGGTGTTAGGTAGTTTAGGTTTTGCCATATCCATATTGAGTAATTCTGCTATTGTGGGTTACCTTGCATCAGCAGGATACTTTCTATTGAATTTTCTGGGGTATGTATCGGAAAAGAATATTTTCTATTTGTTTTCAATGGGAAAAGGTAACTATACCACAAAGATATATCTTTTGGGATGTAGTTTACTGATGATTGCAGCTTCTTTGATTTATTCAAGAAAAAAGAAGTATTGACGCATCCAGTCTTTGGACACAGGTGGAAGAGTATTATTCAACGCCAAACGAAATGAGGAATACTGATATATGACATATGCTATTGATATGTGAAAAAAAATATGTATTCAAAGGCAACATTTATTTGATATCCTATATCCTGAAAGCAAAAATATACATTCAGAATATAGGACAAAAAATGTTACTTTTTGGAGCTGTTGCTAATTTGTTCTAACATACTGATACTTTCAATAAAATCCTTCTCAACAGGAGAGAGTGTATCATCCAGTCGATTCTTATATTTATCATATTCCGCATGAGCTTTTTCAATAGCCTGCTTGTGACTGATATGACCGCTGCTGGTAAAAATATCACGTCGGGTCATTTTCAGATAATCGTCAATGGTTTCCAGCCAGTCTTTCATGTACATTGGTTCTTTGTTAAGAGCGTGTACCTCAGCAATATCAAGGTAGGCGGTGACAATCTTATTGAGAGCATCAAGCTCCTGTTCAGTAAGATAGTTCTTTGTTACTTCCACATCTGAACGACGGATTTCGTTATGTTCCCACGAGGTAAGCCCCATATTTTCTTTTTCAGCATCGGCACGAGCATAGATTACTTCAGCAGCAGTGTGCTTGTGAGCAGCCCAGTGCATTTTGTTTTGTACCTGTTTGAAGAACAGGACAGAGCTTTTAGCATGGGGATCATAATCAATGCTGGTTGCATAGATTTCCAGAACCTTTCTCCAGAATACTTTTTCTGAAGAGCAGATGTCTCTGATACGTGCAAGCAATTCGTCAAAGTAATTGCCTCCACCAAGTCTCTTCAATCGGTCATCATCTAAGGCAAATCCTTTTTTCATATATTCCTTTAATATTCCCATAGCCCAGATACGGAACTGTGTACCACGATGGGATTTCACACGGTAACCGACGGAGATAATGACGTCAAGGTTGTAGTAATCAATGTTTCTCTCTACAGTACGAGTGCCTTCCGTTTGAACTGTTGCAAATTTTGCAACAGTTGCCGCTTGTGTTAATTCACCTTCTTCAAATATGTTTTTGATATGCCTTGAGATAGTAGATTTATCTCTTTGAAAAAGCTCTGCCATTTGCTCTAGTGACAGCCATACAGTATCTTCATCAAAGGCAGTTTCTATCTTGGTTAAGCCATCTTCGGTTGTGTACATAATTATACTTGAATTTCTCATATAATCAGCCCTCCTGTGTTGGGGTATTATTTTTCTTCGCCCTGCTCTTATATACATTGTACTGATTCTTGCATTGTGGAGAGCAGAATTCCATGTTTGATCTTGTGGCAGCAAATGCCTTGCCGCAGTGTTTACATACCTTCAGGCTGGAATCGTCATCGGTCAGCATTAGACGAATTTTCAAATGTCGCATTGCCGGATGACTTTTGTTCTTTGCTTTCTACAATGCGAAGCAGGGAGATTTCCAGTATTATCATCATACAGAACTTTGCCCAGTTAAAGGCACTTTTTAAGGATACATGGGAAACAATCCCCGGAAACTGTGATACTTTCATCTATCTTGGAGGCAATGAGCAGAGTACGCACAAATATGTCTCGGAACTGCTTGGAAAAGGCACGATTTATAAAAAATCAAGCGGAGAGACAAAGGGCAGACAGGGAAGCTCTTCAAGAAATTATGACGTTTTAGGCAGGGAACTTTTCACACCGGATGAGGTAAGAAAGCTGGATAATAAGATATTATTTTTATCCGTGGTTTTGATCCTATCATGGACAACAAATTTGTACCATTCAATCACCCGATGTTCAATCAGACAGCGGATGGAAAGGGAAAAGCGTATGTTCATAAGACTAAGGAAACAGACCGGGTTATCGGACCGCCATTTGAGATTTTATCAGAGAAAGCCGTTAAGCATTATGAAAAAATGAAGGATAAGGGAGAAAATGTGTATATTGACACACTGACATATGAGCAGTTTATGCTGCTTGGGGATAAGGAATTAAGCAGAAGAATTTCCATACAGGATGAGGCAGAGCAGAAAGCAAAAATTGACCGGGAACAGGCGAATGAACTTGAGTATGTCTATGAATCCCAAAAAGAAGATCATGCAGGGAGCACCAGCGGTGCAAATGGCAGTGGAAGTGGTAAACCTGTAAAGAATCCTGAAAGGGAAAAGCCTAAGTGGGAAGATTCTATCACGAACCGAATGCTTTACTGGTCATATACACCGGAGCAGAAAGAGAAAGTGAAGAAAGCACTTGCGGCAGATGTTCCGAAAACAACAATTCTTACTTACTTTTATCCGGAAGTGCCGGTGGAAAAAATGAGTTTATATCGAAAGAAACCGTAAAGTTATCGCATAGGCACGGTAATTATGTTATACTGTGCCTATGCATATATGAAAATGTATAAATTTGAAAAGTAGGAAAGGAAGAACAAGGACATGGCATTTAAACCTCGTATATTTATAAGTTCCACTTTCAGTGATAATAAAAAAGTGAGAGATAGTATTAGAAAACATTTTACTGAATTAGGAGCAGAACCACTTTTATATGAAAGTAATCTTACGCCATCTACAAAACCGATGACATATCGTAAAGATATACTAGAAGCAGATTTTGTAATTTTAATAATGAAAGATAATTATGGAACGGAAACAGATTGGGGAATATCAGGAACTCATGAAGAATATAGAATTGCCAAAGAGAATAGAATTCCTATTCATGTTTACTTAAAGCCAAGTAAATCACCAGATAATAAACTTATAAAGGAATTATTAGCAGATCAAGTTTCTTTTTATTATTTTAAAACAGATGCAGAATTGATGAGCCGATTAAAAGAGACAACATTTATTATATCTGAAGAAATAATTTTAAAAAATCTTGAACAGAAAAGACTTTCTCATCTAAAAGTTTGTCAACTTTCATATAATTCAGATTACCAGCGTGCGATGGATATAATCCGTTCTGTTGAGCAGATGAAAAAATATAGTATACAATTTGGATTTGACTATTTAACAACTAATATTTTTACAAGTTTTATGGAACCAATAATAGACTATTTTAATCATCAGGAACATATATTCATTAATTGGAAGTTGGATGATGCATTGGAGAACGTCGTTTTAATAGCTAATAAATTTATTAGTAATCATGTATTAGATTATACAACCATTCCTAATACATTAACAGAGTTGACAGATGAAACATTTACAGAAGTTTTGGTAAGTAGTGTTTCTTATTACAAAAATACAAATTTAAATAATGAAGACTATCAAAAAATGTTAAAAGATTTTTTTGAAAAATATCAAGAATTCAAAAATATAGTAAAAGAACTCAGGTTTCTTGCTGATATAAATTAATATGTATATGCTCGATGTATAAAGTTGTTTAACTAAATTTAATAAAACTCGGAGTTTAGATATTTAAAATTATAAAAGAGGTAGAAATAAAATGAAAGAAGAAATTTGGGATGGGGAAATGGATTATGGTTGGGAAGATTTAGCTGAAAAAGTTAGAATTGAAAGCAATAATTTTGCAGATGTTATGCTTGAAACCGTGTCATTTTCGCCAGTAAAAGAAGCTGTAGATTTGATTTCAAAAGAAAGTTTGCAGCGTTTATGTTTATTAGCAGATCAACTGGCAAGTCAAATAAAAGATGGATATTATTATCAAACCGAAGATGCAGAAAATAATATTCAAAATGTATCAAAATTAACAAGTTGGATAATATTAGGTTCTTTAACGGAAACTGTATTGCAAATGTTTCTTGCTTTTTATATTGAGGATTATAAAAAAACTCAATGGCAACAGTGGGTAGATTTCTCAGCTGCGACAGTAAAGGAACGGATTAATCTTACGATTTCACAGTTAGTTGAAGATGGAGTTATAGAAAGTAATCAGGGAAAATCTTTGAAAGAAGCGATTAAAGATAATATAAAAAGACATTGTGTTGAACATCCTGTTCAAAGAGTTATGCTTGACGAAATCATACAATTTTATATAGCACAAGAACTATTAGATGAAGATGAAATACAATATTTAAGAATAATTCAATCAAATAGAAATGGAATTCATTCATTTGAAAGTCGAACGATAGGTACTTGGAGCGATTTGCAATATGCAACAAGATTTTGGTGTTATTTATTAGAATGGATATTAAATAGGTTACCAGATATTCCAGATTGCGAATAGTTGATAAATTTCATTTAATTAAGATATAGTTACTTAGAATAAAAGCACTTTAGCCTGATGTGACCCCAAAAAGTTAGACTTTTTAAGCGTAGCAGTTTTATGGCTGCTACGCTATTTTTATGCAGCCAAAAGGCGAAGCCTGTATTGAACAGGACTCAACCATCCTAGTTTTTCTTTAATTCGTTGTTCATTGTAGTACTTTATATAACGCTCGATTTCTGATTTTAATTCTTCATAACTGTAATAGACAACTCCATAGTAGATTTCCTGTTTAAGTAAACCAAAGAAGTTTTCCATAACTGAATTATCATGGCAGTTTCCTTTTCTAGACATACTTTGGAAGATTCTTTCTTCTTTAAGGCGATGAGTGTAAGCTTTCATCTGATATGCCCAACCTTGATCCGAGTGAAAAGTTCTGCGGTATGGACAGTTAGATGTTGCAACTATTGCTTGTTCCAATGCATCCATTACATTTTTAGCAGATGGTTGTTTTGTTATTCCAAAACTAATAATTTCACCATTACACATATCCATAAATGGATCTAGGTAGAGCTTATGCATTGTCATATGGCCTTTAACATCAATCTCGTAATACTTAAATTCAGTAGTATCAGTGGTAATCTTCTGATGTGGGATACGAGTATTAAAGCGTCTTCTTATACGATTAGGAGCGACTGTACCAACTTTACCCTTGTATGAACTGTATTTACGACTTTTACGTGTAAATGAGTTGACTTGTAAACCAAGCTTTTGCATTATACGCTGTACTTTCTTCTTGTTTACACTATATCCCTGATTTCTTAATTCACCCAATACTCTGCGATAACCATAATCCTTATTAGTAATTCGTATATCAATAATCTTTTTTTCAATTTCTTTATCGGGATTTTCTCTGTCAAAACGTTTTTGCCAATACATGTATGTAGCTTTGGGCATACCTGTATAAGAGAGAAGGTCTTTTAGTTTGAACTCTCCTCGGAGGCTGTTGATGACGAGCGCCGTTCTCTCATTTTTGCCTCGTCCTCTAAACGCAGCCTCCTCAGTTCTTTTAAAAATGCATTCTCTATTCTTAGCTTAAGAAGTTCATCCTCTAATTCTTTCACATGCTCAGCACTGGTATCAATTACTTGTTCTTCAGTCTTTTGCGATTTATTATCTATCTTGGTTTTGTCCAATGTTTTCTTATGACCTTTCTTACGAGGCCTTAAAGCATCAGGACCAGCAGCACGATAATCAAGTATCCATCTATTAATTAACGATGCATTATTAATACCGTTTTCCAGTGCCAGTTCCCTACATGAAGCCTCTCCTGATAGATATGATTTTACTATAGATAGTTTAAAATCAAAAGAGTAATCATTATTTTTTCTTGACTTTAGCAATCCCGAATCTCCAAACTGCTCATAATAATGCACCCAATTAAGGACTTGACGCCTATTTTTGACACCATATTTTTCAGCAAGATATGTATAGCCGCCTTCTCCACGAAGATATGCATCAACAACTTGTTTCTTAAACTCATAGCTATATTTAGCCATAAAAATACCGACCTCCAATCGTTAGATTTTTAGGTCTAACTTTTGGGGGTCGGTACAATTAGGAGTGCCTTTTTCAATTCAATTTTAGAAGGAGGTTCATTATGAACAACACAGCGTTAGGAGCAGAAAACCAAAAGGAACAGACAATTAATTTTATCAGCGAAGCACATGAAAAATTCTACTATAAAAAATTAAAAGAGGTGCGCTATCAGGATGTGTACCACAAGGCACTTTGCTATTGCCTTGGTATCAGCGATGATACGAGAAGAAATATCAATAGCATCTATGATTTTAAGACAGGATGGGTAAAAACTGAGTGCTTGCATGAAGGCTGGAAGCAAAAGACTATTTTGATTATATATCCCAATGGGAGAACATGCCCACTCACTATGAGTACAAAAACAGACAGAATTCTCATGTGCCATAAAGTAACACAAAAAACAACAGACAGCTGCCACAATTCCGTAATGATTGATGATTGACAGTCTCCTTTAAGTTTGCTACAATAATAAATGCAAAATTTTAGTGGACTTTTCCGGATTCGGTCATCTTTTTGCCACACAGCTATCTTGTGATAGTTGTGTGGCTTTTTTGTTGCCTGTATCTCGGAAGTATTAGCAGAATGGAGGACTATATCTGTATGGAAAAAAATTTTTTGTCTCTTATCAAGACGCGCCGTAGTGTACGGGCTTATAAATTGGAACCTGTCCCTTCCAAGGCTTTGGACGCTGTACTGGAAGCAGGGACTTACGCTCCTACCGGCGGAGGACATCAATCTCCAACCATCATTGCAATTACAGACCCCAAATATAGGCGGGAGATTTTTGACAGCGAAAGCGGCAAGAATCTCCTGCGGGAGTGGAAGCTAACGGAAACCTTGCGTGGTGTCGGAGCGATTGCATTGGGCTATCCGGTCCAGGAAGTCGGTCAGCCCACAGCACGCAAACAAAACTATATTGTTCGGATAATTTGTGGAAAAGAGGGAAAGCATGCAGACCAATAACAAAATGGCGGTCGAGCCCGTTGGAAAACTCATCTGGCAAATGTCGATACCGCCGCTGATTTCCATGTTTCTGCAATATTCCTATAATCTGATAGACAGCGCGTTTGTAGCGCAGCTGAGTGAAAATGCTTTGACGGCGGTTTCCCTGTCGTTTCCCATTACAACTTTGATGAATGCGACATCTATCTGGATCGGCGTTGGCGTGAATGTACTGATTGCAGGGTATCTTGGACAGAGAAAGCAGAATGAGGCAAATACTACCGTCACACATGGATTGTTACTGGCCGTTGTAATTGGTGCTTTGCTCAATCTTCTGTCATTACTGATTATGAAACCCTACTTTGGGGCATTCACCAATAACGAAGAAATTTATCAGCTGAGTCTTGCCTATATGAGCGTATGTTCGTTCATGCAAATTCCCAACATGGTGCATATCGCAATCCAGAAGATGATACAGGCTACCGGGAACATGGTTGCTCCTATGTGGTTCCAGATTGCAGGCGTGGTCGTTAATTTTGTATTTGACCCACTCCTAATTTTTGGTATTGGTGTTTTTCCGGCTATGGGAATCCGTGGCGCTGCGGTGGCTACTGTTGCAGGCTATTTGTTATCCATGATTTTGGCATTTGCCTTGCTGCTGGGCAAAAAGCAAAAAGTGCGGATAAAGATCAAAGAATTTCATATACAAAAGTGGATGATTGCCCGTATATTCGCCCTTGGCTTACCATCTTTCATTATGAATGCCCTCAGTTCGTTTATGGTGACAGTCGTCAATCTGTTTCTGGTGGCGTATTCCGATACGGCGATTGCATTCTTCGGTGCGTATTTTAAGGTGCAGCAGCTGATCGTTATGACAGTAAACGGCTTGATTCAGGGCTGTTTGCCTATTATGCGGTTTAACTACAGTGCGGGAAACAGAGATAGGCTGCACTCCGCTTTCCGATACGGAACTGCTTTGGTCTCCGGTATGATGATACTGGGAACATTGACCGTCAACTTCTTTCCGGCGCAGCTTTTGGAATTATTTACAGCGTCGGAAGCCATGCGCTCCTTTGGAATATCCGCTATGCGAATTATGGCGGCAAGCTATCTGTTTTGCGGTCTCTCTACCATGATTTCCACCTATTTTCAGGCGACAGAAAAAGTAGGTTCCAGCATAGCGATTCAATTATGCAGACAACTGCTTTTCCTTGTTCCTGCCTTATGGTGTCTGGACAAATTATTCCAACTGAACGGAATCTGGCTTGCATTTCCTGTTGCGGAAATCGCCACTATGCTCATTGCTCTTGTAATAATGGCATGGCATCGCCACAAAAATATCTTATAACATGTTCCAAGGAGAAGAAATGATGAACGATACTTTTATGAAAGAAAAACCGGTATTGCCGCTGATTTTATCCATGACCCTGCCTATGGTTTTATCCATGCTGGTTAATTCTCTATACAACATTATCGACAGCTTTTTCGTCGCGCAGATCAGCGAGGAAGCTATGACGGCATTATCACTGGTTTACCCGGTTCAAAATTTTATCAATGCTGTTGGAATTGGATTTGGCGTTGGAATCAACGCAGTGATTGCCTTCTATCTAGGCGCTGGAGATAACAAAAAAGCAGATCAAGCTGCCACGCAGGGACTTGTGCTTGCCATGATTCACGGCGTTGTTATGACAGTCTGCTGTATTACAATGATGCCGGCTTTTTTAGGAATGTTCACTTCATCCAAGACAGTGATTGAACTTGGCGTCCGCTATTCTGTTATTGCGTTCGCTTTTACATTGATTATCATTGTTGGTATTACATTCGAGAAACTATTCCAAGCTGTAGGAAACATGAAAACAACCATGATCAGCTTGATGTGTGGGTGTATAACAAACATAGTCTTAGACCCCATTCTGATTTTTGGCTATGGTCCATTCCCTGAAATGGGAATCGAAGGTGCCGCGTTGGCAACCGGCATCGGGCAGGCCTTGACGCTTGCGATTTATCTGGTCGTTTATTTTGTGCGGCCAATTCGCGTGCATATCCGCAGGCAGTACATTTTGCTCAGCAAAAAGATGGTAATAAAGCTGTACTCCATCGGTATTCCCGCAACCTTGAATCTTGCACTCCCATCTCTTTTGATTTCGGTGCTCAATGCTATTTTGGCGGCATATTCCGAAGTGTATATTCTGGTTTTGGGAATCTATTACAAATTGCAGACATTCATTTATCTTCCGGCTAATGGCATTGTTCAGGGGATGCGCCCATTGATCGGCTATAACTACGGTGCGGGGGAGAACAAAAGAGTCAGCCAGATTTATAAAATCGTCTTGTGCATGAGCGGTATCATTATGGTGCTTGGGACAGTGATATGTCTGCTAATCCCCGGCCAGCTTATGGGGCTGTTTACACACACAGAAGCGACAATCCAGACCGGGGAAACAGCCCTGCGTATCATCGGCGCCGGTTTTATCGTCTCGGCGGTTTCCGTTACATCATCCGGCGCACTGGAGGGACTTGGAAAAGGCACTCCTTCATTACTGATTTCACTTTGCCGGTATGTTGTGGTTATCATCCCAACTGCGTTTTTACTCAGCAGGCTTTTCGGAGCGGTTGGTGTCTGGAATGCGTTTTGGATCACGGAAGCGATTACAGCAATCATTTCTATTTGTGTTTACTACAAGGCAATAGCACAAAGCCAGCTGAGCCAGTCAACAGTAAAATGAACGTTGCTTTGCACCGCTGTTAACAGCTCCGTCTGCCTTTGCAGATAGGCAATCAAGGGGCTGTCGCACTAAGAAATTAGTGCGATGCCCCTTTTTCTATGTTAAGTTGGTATATAATCTAAAAAAAATAAATCCCAGGATTCGAAAAACCTGGGATTTATGGTAAAATATTAGTATGCTATTACATAATAAATTACAAAAAGATTATACTTTAAATCAGAGTGGATATCAACTAAAACTTCCACTCGAATTAGAAACAATTATTCCTAAGAATGATTCTGTGCGGTTAATCAGTCAGTTTGTGGAGGAGATGGATTTGACTGATTTATATTCTACTTATGATAGAATAAATTCTTTATCGCCAAGGATGCTTTTGAAGATTGTTTTATACATAGAAGACTCTGGTTATATCGCAGGATATGTGCCTTGAAAGAATTGATTTGCGATAGATAGAAATATTTGAAAACTACCATTCAGTAAAATCTATTCCATTTTAGTAAGTCTTGAGATAAAA
>OGGZ01001752.1_pt1 | contig 17093 bp, 16 predicted proteins | sample 1571371 | NCBI WGS metagenome assembly OGGZ01 (sample SAMEA2582025, study PRJEB24529) | metagenome | biome: Human gut stool | place: China | collected 2011
GTGTCCTTGCCGATAACGATACGGGCAGGCTCGCTGTTGCCGTTGCGCTCGCGCAGAGCGTTATAATACCAGCCCAAGAAACGACCTACCTTATAAGCATGATCGGCAGTCAGATCAACATCAGCTTCACCACGGAAGCCATCGGTTCCAAAATATTTAGCCATTGTTCTCTTTTCTCCCTCAAAAAACGTTTACTTAATTCTTTATCCATGGATTTCCAATATACCGTCCCGGTCTATTGTAGTTTAAAACCCTTGCATAATTTCCAGCAGCCGTTGCATTACATGGAATATCTTTTGTCACAACGCTCCCGCCCCCTATTGTCGCATTATCACCAATTCTAACGTTTTCAACAATACAAACATTTGGACCAATGTAAACATTATCACCAATCGTAGCTGCATTTCCATCATTCGAGCCAATTGTTGTAAATTGTGATATATTGCAGTTGTTTCCAATCGTAGCAGATTCGCTTACGATAATTGGGCCAGAATGACCAATATATAAGCCATACCCAATTTGCGTATTTCGCGGTATTTGAATTCTATTTCTATTTCTTAGCACCCACAAAACCTTTCCTAGTAACCGTTCAATACTATTAGATGAATTAACAAGCCTAAACGCTACCATATAACGAAAAGCAGCATTATGTAAGTATTGATCAGCAAACGCGCATGGCGTAACTTCACCTACATATCTATACAAGTCGCTTTGGACATATAAGTTCATATTTTTTGAACCTCTCTTTATAACCCCTATATAGTCAGGAAACCGTTACTATTTTCTTAAAAATTCAAATAAAAGCACTAGTGCTTTAGTGTCATGCTTTTATATACCCGGATAATTTGCTTTTCATTAAATCAACAAAAAAAATCAAATCAGAATTCCGCTTAAAAACAATCAATAAAATAACATTGTAGATAAGCATACACACTAAAGCTTCTGCAATCCACGACAATATGTCACTGCAAACAAACCGTATAGACACTTTGATTGTACTAATAAGGAAAGAAATCACAAAAGTCAACGCGCTAAATTTTATAAACATCAACCAATAGTCCCTAACGGATTTCTTGAATTCAAATTTATAAAGAAGGAGCGGTTCTCTCCAAGTAACCGTTAGCAAATGACTTACAACCGTTCCAAGGAATACCCCCGCAATACCTACTTTTATGACCATAATTATAGAAACAACAATATTGAGTGTAGCTTCTATTAAAGGCCTTATAATATCCTTGCTAAAAAGACCTGACCCATATGTATATGCTGTTGAAATGGTTCGTATGGATTCTAAGTAGAATTGTAGACATATCACAGCAATTACGCTTTGATTAAGAAGCATATTCTTTCCAAGCCATATTGAAATAAAATCTGAAATCAAATTCAGTAAACACGTTGTACATAGACCCGAAATCCAGAAATTGGCAAACAGCAATCTTTGATATACCGTATATGATTTGCTCTCATTCAGCATAAAATGTGTATTTCCTAGACTAGCCGTAAAACTCCCTAATAGTTGATTTAATACAGAGTTTAAGCTTGACACAATAAGAGAATAATTGGAATACAAGCCGGTTGTTATAATGCCAACGAAGCTTGAAAGGATTATACTATCCGTACTGCTCAGGACCGTAAAACCCATTTTGTGACATAGTGTTGCCTTTGTATCAGAAAATATAGCCTTTTTCTCACTAGTTGATATGTCGCTCCTGACCGAAAACACCTCAACATACTTTTGCTTAACATAAGTGCTGATGGCAATATTCATTAATAATGTAGTGACTGTTCCAAACAGCAAAACCAAAGTGAAATTTCTAGTAAACACCAGTACAACAATTTGGACAATATACTTTAAAATATTTGAAACAAATTGCAAAAAAGTAAGCTTGTATTGTTTTTGATCTGCTGCCAACAGCATCTGTGGACTAATGCAAATATAAGAGGACAACGTCTGAAATAAATATAAAACATAAATGAGATGAAGGTTAATATCACTAGGTACTTCCGAGGTGTCTTTTATAAAAAAATCCAGAAAAGGATATAGAAGCATTCCCGCTAAAAAAATTGTCAAGGCAATAAAAAAATATACTCTTTTAAAAAAATTCATGAGCTGCCCGACTTTTTCAGTGTTTCCATCACTAATAGGCTTATATAATCTAAAACTAATTGCCCCTCCAATTCCTAATTCTGCAAAAGATAGTATCTGCAAGATATTTGTAAACAACCCATTGATTCCAAGATATGATGACGAAAGAAAATAAAGAAATACGCTTCTATAAAAAAAACCGATTCCTAAATTTATAACACCACAAATCGTGCCAATTGCTGAGGCTTTTGCAGCATTTGCAGTTCTACTTGCATTATTAAACATTTACTCTTCCTCTATACACTTGTTAATAAACTTCCAGTATTCATCCGCAATATTTCTAAAATCATATTTGCTTCTAACAGTCTCTGATATCATGCCTAATTGCTCCTTGGACAGAGGATTGTTAATCTCATTCAAAATAGTTTGAGCGAGTGCATGATAATCTTCAGATGGGCTATAGTACCTGCATAGTCCCATCGTCACCTCTGGCATTGCAGTGCTCTCCGCCACTATTGTTGGTATCTCATCACCCATCATTTCTATTGCGGTCATACCAAATCCTTCATAATATGAGGCGTTGACGTATACGCGTGTTTGATCTATTATTTCGCCGAGTCTTTGATCTGATACAAATCCAGTCAGAACAACCCGATGTTCCATGTTATTATCAACTATATATTGTCTAATTTCATCAATATTATTGGGAAAATTTCCAACGAGAATCAAATCCAATTCAACTGATTCCATGATTTCACAAAAAGCCTTCACAACGGTAAAAGCATTCTTATGCATCCACTGAATATTAAGAACAGTAATATATTTTTTGGGAAGATTGTTGTTAATTTTAATTTCATGAAAGCGAATCGGATCGTAAATTCTCGTGATTTTATTGGAAGCCCATGGCATAAACTTTATCATTTCAGATTTGTCAAAATCAGAAATGGCGATGATAAAATCTCTATTTCTAAAGTCGTTTTTTATCGCATTGGAGAGGCGATCATAATAATCCTTTGAGTAGGATACTCCCGGAAGCAAACCGCTTTCAAAGACCTCAATATCATGCGGAATAACACATGTTTTAATATCAAATTTTCTGTTTGGAGTTGGTTTATTGGGGAACATAAGCATTCCAACTCCATTCTTTTTACACCACCATTCTTCATAATAACTTCTAAACCAGAAATGAAAATCTTGGAAAAATTTCCATGTCCTAATTTTAGGAACAACTTGTAGTTTCACATTTGGATTAATTCTCCGAATGATTGGAACCAATTTTTTATAACAAAAGCATACAATATCTTCACTAGCACCTATTTCGTCAAATCCTCGTAGCAAATTATACGCCACCTCATCTTTTCCACCGGCATGCGTACTGTAGAAATAACACATATCTATAGCTACTTTATAATTCATTGTAATGTATAACCTCCTATTAATCCCATTTGATATTCCATACATAATATGAAATCAAAAAACGTGTCGGATCAAACATATTGCAGCAGTAACATGTTGCTTTTTCCAAGTCCAGAAATTCTGTAATTGTCGTAAATATGCCAATTATTAATCTGGTTTTATCTGATGATAAAGTCTGTTCGAATATGCATATATCTGTGGCGATAGAAAGAACAATAGATATCCAGCAATTTTTCTTTTGCCACTACTCTTCAGTATAGCGTTTATGTCAAAATACCGCCTATAATACCTGTTTAATTCTTTATATAGGCAACGTTCGTCAACCTGTAACTCGTATTCTACCATGTATAAAAATTTTGCATAATCAAGAATGTACATTACCCCCCAATAACTAAATTGCGGAAAGTTCTTTTCCAAATAAGTCAAAGACTCGACCCCGGCAAGAATCCCATCAGTTTTCGCCCAGTAATTATTATTATTACACGTTCCACTCATATTTTTATAATAAGTGTAGTAAACGCTGTTCACTGTAATGGATTTATGACAACGGGAAAAGAGCAACACATTCCATAAATAATCTTCACTATATCTATACTCTGGCAATACCAAACCTTTAAACAAATCTTTTCTATAAATTTTATTCCAAAGAAATGTATCGGAGTTCTTATTTGATAAGTATCCCTCAAGACAATTGTCTTTGCCTACTCTCTGTTCGTCTACCAATCTTCGTACACAAATTACTTCTTCATTTTCATCTACTAATGTGTAGCCAGATTCGACAATATCAAAATCGCCTTCCACCATTGTTCGCATTAGATTTTTGTACATATTAGAATCGATGTAGTCATCAGAATCCACAAATGTAATAAAGTCACCCGTTGCAACCTGTAGCGCATCTTTGCGCGCCGCGCTAACACCTGCATTATTTTTGTTAATGACAACAATTCGATTGTCCTTGCTTTTGTACATTTGACATATTTTTAAGCTATTATCTGTTGAGCCATCATTTACAAGAATAATTTCCAGGTTTTGATAAATCTGTTGCAATATGGAGTTGATACATCTATTCAAAAACTCCTCAGCATTATAGATTGGTACGATTACGGACAATTTTGCGTTTTCATGATTCAAACTAATACACCTCCATTTATATTAATTTCAAAATCCAATTATATCCCTTTTAGTCAGGAAGAAATGAACTGCTAGCAGCGTTAACCAAGCGTTCAAACAAATATATTCCTCTACGGCTTAACCTAAATCAGCGATAGATAAAGAGTCAAATCACCGGAACATGGTTGCGTGGCAAAATGTTCCTGCAGTCTCACTGAACTTTGCTTATGGCAAATGACAATATTCATATTCTTCATCTGCGAATAGTCAACCGCGTATTCCTTTACAGGATGAGCATACAAAGCATTTGGTTGGCGCTTCATCACAAGGGATATTTGTGGCGCGCGTTCTCAACTTTTTCAGTTCCTAATTACAATCTACCACTTTAAGAGTCACGTTATCCGACTTTTAAGCAACCCGACTTAAAGTTATAAGCACAATTTTAAATGTCATTGCCGATTATTTGACATTATCTCCCAATATCAGATTTTTTATTTCTACAATAATAGCCATAAAAAAGACGAAGATAGTATTTTGGTCGATATTATCCGCAATTTTCCTGAGTCCAACTCTTTTATGCAATCCTTTGTTAATATATTGCGCGATAATTCTGTAACGTTCCAATCCATTATAAGCCTTAAGCCTAACTTTTGTCGCGTAGGTGTACCCTTCAAAATTTTCTAATTCAAGTTTATTAATTTTAGCTGTCAGACCATCTGATAAATATGTGCATACCATTAATGGAGAATTAAACCATCTCAACTTATATCCATCTGATGCTATCTGATCCCAGACCGAACATTCACTCAGAAAATTTTCCCCAATAAACTTAGGAAAAGGATATTTCTTTAGAATTGAAGTCTTGTACACCTCAGCCTTATCTCCGCCCAATCCATACTTTCGTCTCTCATTGTTTTTACAATCAACATAAGGTGTCTCAAATGACACTTTTCCTCCAATTATTACGTTTCCATCGCTGATTTTTGTTCCTGCAAGTCCTGCAAATTCCGCGCTCTTACAGGAATCTATCCATTCATGTATTTTTTCAACAGCATTTTCAACAATATAGTCATCGCTATCAACAATAAAGAACCAGTCCGTACTTGCCAAAGAGACACCAGTATTTATTGCAATATGTTTACCAGCGTTCTCTTGCTTCATATACTTAATTGAAAATCCATTCTGTTTGGCTCTCCATTCATCGAACAGAGTTTCTGTATCATCTTTTGAACCATCATCAACTACAATCCATTCAAAATCATTATCGCTTTGTTTTTTTAACGACTCATACAATTTAGGCAAAGCATACGCTCTATTATATGTCGGAGTAAAAATAGTAATCATACTTTTTCCTTTTTATGTAATACATTATAATTTGTGCCGAATACTGTGGGTACTAATGCCACATTTACAAAAGGTTCAAATGTTGCCCCCTCGATAATGCCATGGATAATAAAACATATTAACACCGCCAAAACCGCACTGTCTCTTCGATCAATTGCCTTCTTTAGTGCGTATGAGTAAAACAAATAAACTCCAATCGTTGCAACCAATCCATACTGATAAATAGAAATAATATATGCATTCTCTACCAAATCACCCGTTACATAATTTCCAAATAGAGCAGGATGCATTCTAGTCACTACAATATTGGCCATATAAATTCTATTGGATGTAATCTTATTCATTATTGCAATAAGAATGTTGTCCGAATTATAATTCATAGCCAGATAAAAGCTAAAAACTGTGGCAGCAGGAATGAGCACAAGTATAATGGTCTTGAAAATGTTAGTACCCATTGCTTTATTAAAAAAACTTGTTTTAAGTAACCTATTTGTTACCATGAGCACAACAATCATAGCGCATGAACTTCGAGTATTAGTTAATAAGAATACAATCGCATCAATAAGTAAAAGGCACACATAATCTAAAAGCGAAAGGCGTCCTTTTTTCTCAAGTACATAGCAACATATCGCAGATAATGCAAACATTGCTATAACGTTTGAATGTATGAATCCAAATGTTGAATATCCTCGTCTCACAACTATCGAGGGAATCAATCCTAAAATGCCAAGGATTAAAAATGGGATAACCAAAATCAAATATGTACGTCTTATATCTCGGTAGAATCCATCATAGACCACTCCAAATGAAGCTACTATAATCAAGGCAAATTTCAAATAATTACTTGCTTTACATTCATAATAACTTATTCCAAATAGAATTATTACGACGAGGAGAATAGACAGCAGCTTCATGCTGTAATGTCTATGTAATAATCTGTAAACAAAACACAGCAAAAATAACCACTGTATCAAATCAATAATTGAGATTAAAAATTCATTCTGTGCAATGAAATAGACCTTTTCAAGTATAAATGTTGAATACAAGCCTACAAATGCAGTAGAGAGATTAAATCCCGGCTTACTATACTTAATTTTCATGTAGCTATACCTTAGTGATTTTGTTCAAGCAATATTTAATCGTTTTTTCAAATCCATTATTTTTTATTCGATTCTGTATTCTTTTTGGTAGTGTGATGAACTTTCCAATCTTTCCGACAATGACACCATGTTTTTCAAAAGATCTCTGTCGTTCAATTATTTCTGCCTTACCCACACTCCCCCACGAGTCCATGTACCAATGAATTGACCTTGTGTTGCTTGTAATAGATTTTTTCCCGGTGGCACAATCAATTGGGCAAAAATAATCAAACGGATAAATGGTTACTCCTTCAATTGTCTGTTTTTCATTTTCATTTTTTAAACCATGCTTTTTCAAGATATTAGTAGTGCGGTCTACAACGGTCAATAAATTGAGGGTTCCATCTTCATTTATAAAATGGGAACCCTCATACATATCAAGTATTTCCCTATACAGGCCAAGCCCTTGATTGGCGCCCAGGCCAAGCCCTGGGGCTACTTCAAGCTCAGAATTCCCCATGTTTTCAAATCCCATAAACGAACCGCACTTAATAATATCATCCAATGGATTTATAATCTCTACATCTGTATCAAAATATAGACCGCCATAGTTGTATAAAATCCAAAACCGCGCGTAATCAGAAACAAAAGCCCACTTTTTACAATTGTAAGCCTCTTTAATATACTCACAAGAATTCAAGTCAAAATTTGTCTCATTCCATTCCTTTATTTCATAGTCTGGAAGATATTTTTTCCAACTATCTATACATATTTTTGCTAATTCAGGAAGTTGATTCCCTCCAAACCAGCAGTAATGAATCACTTTAGGAATCACAAACACTTCATCTCCGTTCATGCTATTTTTGTATGTAGATTCTTTGCATAATTAAATTATGGAGACATACAGTCAATATGCCCTCAATTATAGCCTATATACAAAGCTCTCATTGATAGATTATCTTGTACTATTCACTCAATCGATATTTCCTCTGTATTTTTAATGCCATCAATCGCACCTTTCCATACTGCTGTAAAAATCTTTGGATATCTGTCACTCCTATATGTTAACCCTAGTGCGATTGTGTATTTTGCGAGATATTTCACACATGGCCAAGCAAATATTTTCGAGACATGTGTTAGACCCCATGCCCAAAAATAGGACAAGCTATAGTAATTTCTTATGTTACCTGATAATTTATATGGATGATATATATAATAATCTTTATAATAGATTTTAACGTTGTTACCACACAGTTTATATATAAAAAGACTCTCTTCGCCTTGCGATATAGTATTTCCCAATCCTAATTTCTCGTTAAAATATAGTTTTGCATCAAGCAACTTCTTATATGGAACCACCAAACAGATTGAACAAATATCATGTATTAAATGCCATCCTCTTACTTCACCATCTGTATATGATAAGCCATTGAAAGATTTGTTACACTCAGGATCAATCGTTCTCAAGCAATATGCCCCTATATCTTCATCGAGCAATTGATTTATTGTCTTTTCAGGGAACCATGCATCATCGTCCACAAACATTACCAATGCATTGTCCACGCAAAGTGCTTCATTTTTATACATATCATCCAATGCAATATTTCTTGCTATTGAAAGGGGTACGATTCCTCCTGTTTTATATTCCTTCGCAGTACAAGTTTTAAATTTATATATATCATTTACCGACAAATCCACACTTTGATTGACGAAAAAAACTTTGATATTCGAATCAATATCCACTGATTCGCAAAAACGTAGAACATCCTCCCGGTTCTTCAAATTGGATGGTACTATTAAATACAATTCATTTTTCATTTTTTAATCACTTTCCTCAATAGTACTCACTATCAATTTGGAAACAGCATCAGGCGAATAAAGCATATCATAAATATTTCTGGAATTTACGCCAATCTTTTTTCTAACATTTTTATCTTGCATATGTTCTATAGCGTCTGCAAATTCCTCTTTTTTATTTGCGATGATTATACTTTCTATATTATATTCTAGTCCTTCTGCACCAACTGAAGTTGATACAGCTGGCATTCCCTTTGAAAAAGCTTCGATTAGTTTTACCCTTTGCCCACTACCTATAAATAGTGGTACAATCGTCATATCACACATATCATAATATTCATCAACCGAATCTACATATCCCGTTACTGTTACTTTTCCATTATATTGCTCGCTAAGTTTTTTTACCTCTCCACTTGGATTTTTCCCTACTATATAAAGATGCAAATCGATCTTTCTTCGCTCTATTATTGGCATTACTTCTTCTAGAAACCAAATCAAGCCGGCATTATTAGGCTCCCAAGTAAGAGTTCCAATAAAAAGAGCCTTCAAACTTTTGTTGTTAGGTTCTTTCTTTAAGCCTCTATCTGGCACACCTATTGGGATAACCGCGTGGTTAAATTCACTCTCCGTCATTTTTTTTAACGACTTGTAGTCTGTATTCGACAAGACAATCGTTTTATACGCCTTTAAAATAGAATTTTTCTCGAAATTTTTGAGTTTTAGTGCTTCTATATTTAGAAACAGCTTCTTTAGTATATTATTTGCTTCAGCTGCTTTTCTTTTTGCTATTATGGTTTCGCAATTGTGTTCATCTAGTATTAATTTTGCATTCGGCCATAGGGTATGGGCGCAGTTCAAAAAGACACACATGGGAAGGTGATCAAAATAAATCACATCATATTTAATTTGTGCTTTCTTTTTCAATTCATTTTCCATTTTTTTTGATTGATATTTATAAATTGAAAAAGGGTATCTTGAGAACAAGCTTTTTGCGGCAATTCTAATCATATACTTTAAATGATCCGCTGTAGTAAGTGGCAGGTATATTTGATTTATACTATTGCATATTTTCCGTAATCCTGCTTCCTCGCTATTCATAGAGACTTTCTTTTCCTTAAAGCATAAAACATCAACTTCGTAACCCGCGCCTGCCAATGCATTAAGTGTCGTGTATGATTTAATTTTGCCTCCATTATCCAGAGGATATGGAAGAAGATTTGTTAAAAACAGAATCTTCATTCATTGACTCACCTTTCTATACTTTATCGCTAGACCGATAATTTTTCTATCATCTACTAAATAACGCTTTGCCATGCGCTTTGGATCTTGCGTAATCCTAAATAGCCACTCCAAACCATGATTTGCCATCCAGCGGGGTGCTCTCTTAATATTTCCTGCTTCAAAGTCAAAACTAGCCCCCAGGCCAAAAGAAATTGGAACGCCAAGCTCTGCACAATGATGATACATAAACTTTTCTTGTTTCGGGCATCCCAAGCCAACAATCAGAATGTCTGCTCCAGATGCTTTGATCATGGATTTAACTTTATCCATTTCCACACGATTTTTTTCAAATCCGAACGGAGGCGAGTATGTACCAACAACCTGTAGACTCTTAAATCTGTTCATAAGATTTTCTGCCGCTTTTGCTGCAACCCCCTCTGCTGCGCCTAGGAAGAACATCTTATATCCTTTTTCAGCGGCCATCTTGCAGAGAAGCGGGAATAAATCAGATCCAGATATTTTCTCCTTAATCGGTGTCCCATACCAGTTAGCAATCCACAGCAGTGGTTTACCATCTGTCAGAATTAAAGACGCATTCTTATAAACTGCCTGCAGTTCTTTATTTGTTTCAAGTTGCACAATGTGATCCACATTAGGAGTAACCACATAGGCACTTTTATTCTCTTGAATCAGTTGATCGATTGCCTGCAATGTTTCCTGCATCGTCAGGTTATCAATCTCTGTATTCATAAATTTCATTCTTGCCATTTACTCACCCTCACCACCGACAGATCTAGCACCGAACCTTAATTAGCTCTGCGTCACCAACAACCAAGCATCTGCCCAGTCCTGCTGGTAAAAACAGCGTTTCGCCTTTACTGAATCGCATCGGTTTCTGCTCTGCATCCATCGTCTGCAGTTCACCATATCCATTTAGGCACATCAGCACCTGAAAAGAGGTATCCATTACAGAAAAAGCAAAGCCCTTTGTGACCTGAATCCGCTCTGTTTCAAAATACTTGCAGCGGCAGAGCAGCTCACGAGAGCAGCCGGAATAGTATTTCACAATTCTTGGTTTCTGGCTCACGTCCGGTTCAACATTCATATCCATGACCTGAACAGCCTTATCAAAATGCAGTTCACGCTTTTTGCCGTTCTTATCCACACGGTCATAGTCATAGACACGGTAGGTCACATTAGAGCTTTCCTGAATTTCAGCCACCAGAATGCCTTTTCCAATGCCATGTACAGTCCCCGCCGGGACAAAATAAGTATCGCCCTTGTGAACCTCAACTTTTTGCAGATGCTTATTCAGCGTCCCAGTTTCAACAGCTTTCCGAAGAATTTCCTCAGTCACCTTGTGCTGAAAACCGTAAATTAAATGTGCACCTTCGTCAGCATCCACGACGTACCACATCTCGGTCTTACCATTGTCACCTTCGTGCTCTCGTGCATATGCATCATTGGGATGAACCTGAACAGACAGATCCTTCTTGGCATCAATGAATTTCACCAATACAGGCAGTTTTCCGTTTTCCACCTTTGTGCCAAGATATTCTGGGTGAGCACTCAACACCTCTGCCAGCGTTTGTCCCTTATAGATTCCATTTGCCACATAGCTAGGACCATCCGGATGTACAGAGCATTCCCATGTCTCCGCCAGCGGGGTCAAATCAATCTTTTTTCCGTATTCTTCCCGGAGTCGGGTGCCGCCCCACAGGTAGTCCTTGCCAGTCGGAATCAATTTCATGATTTCCATAGCCATCACCCCTTAATTCTTACACCATGGGAAATTTGATCTTATCCGCAACGCTAATTTCATCGCCAAGCTGAACTTCGATCATGTCCAATGCAGTGATAGCCTCAACCGTGTGCTTGCAGCCTGCCGCAATGGTGATCACATCACCGGTACGCAGCACCTGCTCCATGCCGTCTACGACTGCCTTACCCTTACCAGAAACAACTGTCCAGACTTCCTCACGGTAGTTATGCATGTGGTAAGTCATGTGCTCACCCGCTCTCATGGAAATCTTAACTGTCATAGAGCCGGGCTGCACATCGATTACCGTATAACTACCCCAAGACTTCTCAGCATACATTGCCTCGGTCTCGATTTTTTCTACATAGGGCTTCATGTAACCGCTGCGCTCTTTATCAGCAATCAAAATGCCATCACCGCTGGCCGCAATAATCATATCCTTGCAGCCCATGCAAAGGATCGGGATGTTCAGTTCGTTCACCACATTGGTATTTTCGCAGGTTTCATCCAGAACAGCCTTGCCCTTGGTCTTGTCTGCCATGACCTCAGCCATCATATTCCATGTACCAACGTCCTTCCAGTCACCACTATACCGCAGAACCTGAATGCTGGACTCTTTCTCGACCACAGCATAGTCAAAGCTGATTTTGGTCAGGGTATCGTACTTATTAAACAGATCGCGATAATCCTCAAAGTCGATCATGCTATGTGCTTTGTCCAGTAGATAGCCAAGTTTGAATGCAAAGATGCCTGCATTCCACAATGCGCTCTGTGCCAGATACTTCTTTGCGGTCTCCACATCTGGCTTTTCCTTGAATTCTTTGACCTTACTGACGTTTTCACCACTTTCGGGAATAATATAACCGTATTTCTCGCTGGGATAGGTCGGCTCAATACCCATCAGAGTCAAGTTTGCACCGCCCTGCTCTGCCAGTTCCTGCAGGTTTTTGACGGCTTCGTAATAAGTGTTATCCACATAGGGGTCGACCGGGCAGACAACAACAGCTTCATTTTCTGCCACACCCAGTTCGTCGTGCAGATAGGCAGCAGCCAGTGCGATGGCCGGGAAGGTATCACGGCGACAGGGCTCTACACAAATAGATGCCTTTTCACCCAGCTGATTCTTGATAGCACTTGCCTGCGATTTGCTGGTTGCAATGGTAATCTTTGCATCAGCATCTACAGTGGTGATTTGGCGATAGACACGCTGCACCATGGACTCGTATTCATCATTATTCTTAAACAGCTTGATAAACTGCTTGCTGCGCACATCATTCGAAAGAGGCCAGAGGCGCTTACCGGAACCGCCAGAAAGTAAAATGACATTCATATTTTTTCTCCTCATACATCCGTCTATAGATTTTTTACTTCAAGTACTCTTCCGCACTCTTACAAATCTCTGCCTCCACCTTCTCAGCAGCTTCCTTATTTTTCGCGCTGACGGAGATATAGGTCTTGAGCTTCGGTTCGGTACCGGAGGGGCGCACCACAATGGAGCAGTTATCTTCCAGCAGGAACTTGAGCACATCGGACTTGGGCAGACCATCCAGACCCGGAGCGTAGTCCAGCAGCTTCACGATCTTCTTGCCGCCGAACTCCTTGATGTCTCCCCGGAATGCCTGCATAATGCTCTGCATCTTGGCAAAACCGGCGCTGCCGTCGAACTCGTAGCTGTGCAGGGTGTTCAGGCAGTAGCCATAGGTCTTGTACAGCTCGTCCAGCTTATCCAGCAGGCTGATGCCCTGAGTAGCATAGTAGCTGAACATCTCGCAGATCATGTACGCACCGTCCACACCGTCCTTGTCGCGGACGTAGGAGCCGGTCAGGTAGCCGTAGCTTTCCTCAAAGCCGAACACATAGCTGTCTGCCTTGCCCTGCTTTTCCAACTTGCCGATCTGCTCACCGATAAACTTGAAGCCAGTCAGCACATTGATGGTGCGCAGTTCATAATGGGTAGCGATCTGCTCGCCCATGTCCATGGTGACAATGGTCTTAACCATGACCGGGTCGGCGGGCATCTTGCCGTGCTTGACGCGCTGGCTGCAAATATAATCCAGCAGCAGCATACCGGTCTGGTTGCCGGTCAGCAGCTCGTACTCCCCTGCCTTGTTCTTGACGGCGATACCCACACGGTCACAGTCGGGGTCAGTTGCCAGCAGCAGGTCAGCGTTGCACTTCTTGGCATACTCCATGCCCAGCGCCATAGCCTCTTTGATTTCCGGGTTGGGGTATGGGCAGGTCGGGAAGTTTCCGTCCGGCTGCTCCTGCTCTTTGACCACCGTGATGTTGGTGTAGCCCATCTCCTTCAGGGTGCGGGTCACAGGCTTCAGGCCGGTGCCATTCAGCGGGCTGTACACGATAGCCACGTTCTTGTTGACCTCTTCGCCAAACAGAACAGACTGGCTCTTGACCCGCTCCACGAATGCGGTATAGACCTCGCCCGGGATGTACTGGATACTGCCGTTTTCCACACCTGCTTCAAAATCGCTGGTCTTGACGTCGGCAAAGATGTCCAGCTTCTCGATCTCGGCCAAAATCTCCGCTGCTGCCTCGGTGGTGATCTGACAGCCGTCTGCGCCGTAGACCTTATAGCCGTTGTACTTGCTGGGATTGTGGGAAGCCGTTACCATGACACCGGCAGAGGTGTGTAGATAGCGGGTCGCAAAGGACACGGTAGGAACAGGCATCAGGACAGGCCAGATGTTGACCTTGACGCCATTAGCCGCAAATACCCCGGCGGCAACTTTTGCAAACACATCGCTCTTGATGCGGCTGTCATAACCGATGGCCACAGACGGCGTTTCAAAGTTCTTCTTTAAATAGTCCGCCAGACCCTGAGAAGCCTTTGCCACGGTGTAGATGTTCATCCGGTTCGTGCCCGCGCCAATGACACCGCGCAAACCGCCCGTACCAAATGCAAGGTCACGATAGAATGCGTCCTCGATTTTGGCATCATCCAGCGTTTTCAGTTCTGCCACTACATCGGCATCTGCGGTGGCATTCGCCAGCCAGCGTTCATATTCTTTCTTGATATCCATAAATTGTATTCCTTTCAAGCTTATAATCAGTTTTTAAGCAACTTCAGAAAAGTTGCTTACTCCCCACGCCCCAGCAGGCACACCTTGAACGTTTTAAAAATAATCTTCCAATCCACCCAGAAACTGCGCTCCTTGACGTATTTCACATCCAGATCCATCCACTCCTCAAAGGAGAGATCGTTGCGGTGCGGAGCAATCTGCCAATAGCAGCTCAAACCGGGGGTCACATACAGACGCTGCTTTTCGTAGTCGCCGTACTGCTCCACCTCGCGGGGAAGTGCCGGGCGGGGGCCAACGATGCTCATATCGCCCTTCAGGATGTTCCACAGCTGGGGCAGCTCATCGATGCTAGTCTTGCGGATAAACTTGCCCACACGGGTAATGCGTGGGTCGTCCTTAATTTTGAACACAGGACCATCCATCTCGTTCTGATCCAGTAGGTCGTCCAGTTTTGCCTCTGCATTGGGGCACATGGAGCGGAACTTATAGAACTTAAAGGGCTTTCCGTTGCGGCCAATGCGTTCCTGACTGAAAACAGGGCCTGCAGACGGGTCGTCCACCACAATTGCGATAGCCGTAGCCAGCATGACCGGCGACAGTACCACCAGCGCCAGCGAAGACAAGATCACATCCTGTGTCCGACGCCCGATCCAGTACAGGCGATGGTTCCGCAGATTTTCCTTTCGGTCAACTTCAACTTCCTTATCGATTCCGACTGTATTCGTAGCCATTTTTTCTCCTCACATGAATTCTTGTCTATACGTTTCTTATCGTTATTCGTTTTTAAGTAATTTCTTTAACTCACACCGTTCCGGCAAGTGCCTTCCTTTTAGATAACCGTTCCTCTTCTCCCAAGATTGACAGATTGTTATCACTGATCTCCGGACAGACAAAAGCCTTCGGACGGCAGTTTCGCCCAAGGTCATTTTAAATGCAATGTGGCCGTAATAAGATCCAAAATGCCTTGTTGCATTTCAAATGCAGCATACAGAATTTTACATTTTTGCAAAACCTTAACAAGCCCACTTCATTTTCACCTTTGCGCATCATGCCAGCAAGGTAAACAGCAGTGGGCTTTATATTTTGGTCTATCACTCGATTTTTCGCATGATCTATCACATACTTGTTCGCAATCAGACATAAGCCCACACGATTCACCTCCTTACCGCAATCAAGGCGCATCCTTCCATCATAAAACAGAGGATACCAGTTCTTCTACGTGGTCGTCTGAATCCTCCTTATTATTCTACCATGGTTATATTTGGGAATCAATAGAAATCAGAGGGAATGCATCCATCCATGTTTTAGAAAAAAATGCGATTCAGCCAGAACTTTTTTGCACATTGCCCATTTTCGTATGAAAACTCCAGATGAAATCACCGATGGACAAAATGTGTGGTCATATAGTTGTCCAAGGCGTTGGAGGTTACAGTCTGGTTGGATAGCCGCTCCGATGTAATGACAACCGTTAAACAGAAAGCGTCCCCTCGCACTGAAAAGCCGGTTTATACCGTCACATTGGTCAGGAGTTCTGACAAGGCAAATCGTGCAGTACCACATATTTTTTGCTCTTTCCCCTGCTGCTCCTTACTTATATAGGTATGATCAGCATCCTTTCACTGCAGCTACCACCTACCCTGAGTCAGACTCTTTTCGCGCTAAAAAGCCCCTACCAATCACATTTCTGTGAAAGGCAGAGGCCTTCTGCTGCTGGATTTTAATCAGGTCTGGGGAGATGGAACAACTATCTCATTCTACCGGGTCAGCGTCCCCCTTCCAGATTTTTAACTACCCCCGGGGTCAGGTGTTCGCCCATGTCTGCCTGAATCAAGGCGTTGATATAGGCGTTCAGGCTCATCCCCTTCTCTTTTGCATACTCCTGAATCTGTTCTTTCTGACCTTTACGGACAACAAGGTTTATCCGGTCGTATGTTTTTTCGTTCCACTTATTCTTACTTGCCGCGCTCGTTTTGCCGCCCATCTGAAGCACCATCTTTCTGTTTACTCTTATAGGTATTATATCATATCAGCTTTTCTGTCTTTTGCCGCGCATAGTTGCTCAAGTATGCAAATTGCATAATTTTGCCGACTTGTCTTTGTGCAACATTCCATCTTGCATACTTGCGCAAGTAGTTATATACTCATGCCATCGGGAACACCGGTTCTCACATCCGACCATTCACCAACGATTTGAAGAGAGGTACACACATGAGTATCAACGTTTTACTGACCCTTGTCGAGCA
>OGGZ01001757.1_pt1 | contig 17060 bp, 15 predicted proteins | sample 1571371 | NCBI WGS metagenome assembly OGGZ01 (sample SAMEA2582025, study PRJEB24529) | metagenome | biome: Human gut stool | place: China | collected 2011
GAGAGTTCTCACTTGTTCCGGCCTTAATACTTCCACCACAATGTCTTCGGTCGGTTCGAGATGCCTCTCCATCACCTTCTCCACTCCGGTAGCCAAGAAACAATAAGTCAGGTTATTATGCGTTCCGGGATTCGCACTTATGATCATGTAGCTCTGCCATTCTCCGTTTCCGAAACCGGTTTCTTCGAGTAATTCCCGTTTGGCTGCTTCTAAAGGACTGGCATCTGTAGGATCTACAACCCCGGCACACAATTCATAATCAACCCGTCCGATTCCGTGCCGGTATTGTCTTTCCATGATCATCCCCCCTTCTTTAGTAAGAGCGATCACACAAATCCAGGCCGGATATTCCAATACATAATAAGCAGGAATGACATTACCGTTCGGCAATTGCACTTCATCCCGGCGGGCTGTAAACCAGGGTTCTCTGGCGATATACTCCGAACGGAGTACCTTCCAATTCTCTATTTTCTGTTTTTCCATATACAATCCCATACAAAAGAAGGGGTGCTTTTTCGAAACACCCCTTCTTTTATCTTAATTTCCTGATCAGAATTTTTCTGCCAATTCAGCGCCTGCTTTGAATTTAACAACTTTCTTAGCCGGAATAGTAATAGTTTTGCCAGTCTGTGGGTTTCTACCGCTTCTAGCACTTTATCACCACCTTTCAGTGCTTCACCAACTGTTTCTACGAAAGCTTCCAGAGCTTTTTTAGAATCTGCTTTTGTTAAACCTGCCTTTTCAGCAATAGCGTCGATTAATTGAGCTTTATTCATAATATTAATTTTTAGGGTTAGAATTTTAAACCTCTCTCTAAAGGCAAATGTAGCGATTTTATTGAGGATGTCAATACTTTTCAAAAAAAAAATCCATTTTTTTCAAAAAAAATAACAGGCTTTCTGCTCAGAAGATATTTTCGGCACATTTTTCGCCATCCATGGCTGCCGAAATGATTCCTCCGGCGTATCCAGCCCCCTCACCACAAGGATATAACCCTCGTATCTCGGGGTGCATCAGCTGCTCATTGCGCGGAATTCTCAACGGAGAAGAGGTACGGGTTTCTACCCCCAGCAAAAGTGCCCGTTCGGATACGAATCCTTTGGCCCGTTGTCCGAAATATTGCAGTCCGGCCGCCAAACGCCGATAAACGATCCGGGGCAACCATTCACTGATAGCAGAAGTATATACTCCCGGTTTATAAGACGTCGCCGGCAAAGTGCTACTGTCCTTTCCGGCCAGGAAGTCGGTCAACCGCTGAGCAGGAGCGAAAAGCCCACCGCCCCCTTCCTCCCATGCCTGTCGTTCCAAGGCTTCCTGAAATACCATGCCGGCAAATAATCCCCGGTAATTCATACTTTCCAATTCGGCCGGGCCGATAGCTGTCACCATAGCTGAATTTGCCCAGGGGGTATTCCGGTAAGAGGAGGACATTCCATTGACGACCTGTTGGTTCGGCCCCGTTGCCGCAGGTACGATTACCCCACCCGGACACATACAAAAAGAATATACTCCCCGTCCGTCTATATTGGTGACAAAATTATATTCAGCAGCAGGTAACCATTTGCCTCTCCCTTCCGGGGTGTGGTATTGGATGCGATCGATCTCCTGCTGGGGATGTTCTAAACGCAATCCGACGGCAAAATCTTTCGGCTCCATCCGTACCGCCTGCCTTTGCAACATCCGATAAATATCCCGGGCCGAATGGCCGGTAGCTAATATGACATGACGGCTCGCAATTTCCTGTCCTCCGGCAATCACTCCCTGTATACTGTTTTCACGGATTATCAGACCGGTCACCCGGCAACCGAAACGAATTTCTCCTCCCTGTTTTTGAATAGTTTTACGGATATTGACAATCACTCCGGGTAATTTGTCGGTTCCGACATGCGGATGGGCTTCGACCAGAATAGCAGGATTGGCTCCATGATAAACCAAAATTTCCATAGCCCGGCGTACATCTCCCCTTTTCTTCGAACGGGTATAGAGTTTTCCATCGGAAAAAGTCCCGGCTCCTCATTCCCCGAAACCGAAATTAGAATCCTCATCTACCATCCCGGTCTTATATAAACCATTCAGATCCTTTTTCCGGTCTTCGACAGCCTTTCCCCTTTCCAGTACCAAAGGACGGAAACCACGTTCGATCAAACGCAAAGCTGCGAATAAACCGGCAGGCCCTGCACCGACCACGACCACCGTTTCTCTGTCGGACACATCCCGGTAAGCCGGAACGAAAACCTTTTCTTTCTCCTCGATACGGTCGATATGAAGTCCGGCGACCAGGTTGAACATCACTTCTTTTTGCCGGGCATCGATCGACTTACGGACAATATCTACCCGGCAGATCCGTTCTGTACCGACTCCTGCAACCCGGGCAGCGATTTGCCGCAATGTTTCCTCCACACCTGCCTGTTCTGGCTTTATTCTGATCTGAATTTCTGTATACATATCCCTGATAAATAAGAATGCTGAATATCATTCAAAATTAAAACAAATCGTGAAAATCCGGGCACGTAGTTTACTTAAAGATTGTGTATAATCCTCATATCCCGGATTTTTGGGATCAGGCCGATGTACCAATACATCCGTCAATCCCAATGAAAAACGCAACTCTATTCCAAATTTGAAATAAGGCAGGTAAAAATCCGAACCAGCTCCCATTTCCAGAAAAACATCCCCTCTACGGGTTCGGAAATAAACCGACTTGTCCGGATCGATCTTATCGTGTTTTTGAAAATCGAATTTATAACTGCTTCCTGCAGTAATAAAGGGACGGAAATTATTAATCCGCTTGGCCTTGTATTTCAACATCAACGGCAAAGAGACATAAACCGACTCATTATAAGCATATTGTTTGTTATTTTCAACCTCCGGCACCTGCGTATACACCAGCGAACGGGTAGCGAATTCCAGTCCCGGCAAAAATCTCAGCCCCCAATCATCACCTAATCTCAGTTCAGAAACAATACCCACCAGAAATCCGACATCCAGTTTGCCCGATTCCGCCCTCCATCCATTGGCTCCCGACAAGACGGCTTTATAGTCCATATAATTGATCCCGAGGCTAAAACCGAAATGCAATACGGTCCGGTCACCCCGCTGATAATTCAACAGACTGGTATTCCGCATTATTTTCTGGGCCTGCACACAACAGGATAAGGATAGGAATAGGATTATATAGAACGCTTTATTCAACATACGGAACGAAAGTAGTTATTTTGATTCTTTTCAACAAATCTTGTCCGATTTTAAAGCTAAAAATTGTAAGTTTGTGAATCATTCGGATAATCATTTTACAATACGATAAAGATGAATAAAATAGCATTAATCACCGGAGCTACTTCCGGTATCGGCCAGGCAACAGCTTTAAAAGCTGCGGAAGCCGGATTCGATGTAATCATTACAGGCCGGAGAAACGACCGTTTACAAGAACTGGCTGAAAGTATCCGCCAGAAAGGAGCCGATGTACTCCCCTTAGCCTTCGATATCCGTCAGTCCGGAGAAGTCGAGACAGCCATTCGAAATCTCGGGGGGAAATGGAGGGATATCTCTGTATTGGTCAATAATGCCGGTTTGGCAGTGGGAGTCGCTCCCATCCAGGAGGGTGTCCTCGACGATTGGGAAAGAATGATCGATACCAATGTAAAGGGCCTGTTATACATCACCCGTGCTGTAGCCCCCCTGATGATCGCCCGGAATACGGGTCACATCGTGAATCTGGCCTCCATCGCCGGAAAAGAAGTATATCCCGGAGGAAACGTGTATTGTGCAACCAAACATGCTGTGGATGCCTTGTCCAGGGCTATGCGGACAGATATGCTGAAACATCATATTAAAGTAACCAATATCGCCCCGGGAATGGTAGAAACCGAATTTTCCATCGTGCGCTACAAAGGAGATAAAGAGGCTGCCGACAAAGTATATCAGGGCATGACTCCGTTGACCAACGAGGATATTGCCGAGACCATCATTTTCGCTATCACCCGTCCGGCCCACGTCTGCCTGAACGACATCGTCATCATGCCTACCGCCCAAGCCAACTCCAGAGACGTAGATAGAAAGTAAAAGGTTAAGCCTTTTACTTTTTTTTAATCGAGCTCCAACCCGAATATCGATTTCAGGTCTGCAACGACGGGATTGAGTTCTATAAAATGCTGGAATTTTTCTCCGGCAGTGAATAATTTTTTTTCTTCTGTCGAATTCTGATCGTCGAATAACTTAAATGACAAGGTGATAAAGCCATTGTTCAACAATTTCATCAGTACATTCCGGAGATGCATTTTTAAAGCTTCGAGCTTATCTTGTTGCAACTGGTTATCTACTGCTAAAACAATATTTTCACCGTCGATCTCCGGCCGATGGGTCTTGAGAGCTATGGCAACCGTCGGTTCAGGACGATGATCTTGTATATAACGCTCCAGGGCAGCCACGACCTTCCTTTCGTCGATCACATCACGGGCTTCTACTTTGAATTGTTGCACCTCTGTTTTCTGCACTTTGACGACAGGCTGGGTTTGGCTGATTTGCCTCAGGGAATCCTTTATTTTAAAAGAAGCATCGGGGCGGTGACGATCATTTTCAGCAAAATGCCTGACCGGTTTAGGAGTAGCGACAGCCTGTCCCCCTTCTGAAGCATTAGCTGCCGTCTGAAATTTACCCGCAAAACCTTCTATTTTCAGGAGAAAACCGACCTCAGAAGCCCTCAGATTTTTTTTTTTAGCTCATTGATCTGGCAGAGTTTGATCAATGCCAATTCGATGCACAGCCGCTTTTCCATGCGTACTTTGTATTGCATTTCACATTGTTCAACGATCTTCAAAGCTTCGTATAGAAAATCTACCTGACAATCCGCCGCCTGTTTGGCATAGCGTGCTTTTATTCCCGCACTGACCTCCAGTAATTGGACGGTTGCCGGATCTTTAGAAACCAATACATCCCTGAAATGCTTTCCTAAGCCGGCAATCAGATTCCCGCCATCGAATCCTTTTCCGATGATCTCGTTGAAAAGTAAAAAGGCTTCCCCCACTTTTCCGGCATTGAACAAATCGGTCAAACGGAAATAATAATCGTAATCGAGCACGTTCAGATTTTCGATGACCTTTTCGTAAGTCAGGTTTTTGCCACAAAAACTGACCACCTGATCGAAAATAGAGAGCGCATCACGCATAGCTCCGTCGGCTTTCTGAGCGATCACGTCCAAAGCGGCTTCCTCGGCTGTAATCCCCTCCTTTGCCGAAATATACTTCAGATGCTCGACAGTATCTCCCACTTTCATCCGATTAAAATCATAGATCTGACAACGGGACAATATCGTGGGTAATATTTTATGTTTTTCTGTGGTAGCTAAAATAAAAATAGCATGTGCAGGCGGCTCTTCCAATGTCTTCAGGAAAGCATTGAAAGCCGAAGTACTGAGCATATGCACTTCGTCGATAATGTATACGCTGTATTTCCCTACCTGAGGCAAAATCCTCACCTGCTCTACCAATCCGCGGATATCGTCCACGCTGTTATTGGAAGCGGCATCCAATTCGTGAATATTCAACGAACGCCCGGCATTGAAAGCCTTACAGGATTCGCATTCGTTACAAGGCTCTGCATTGGGCTGCAGATTCAGGCAATTGATCGTTTTCGCAAAAATACGGGCACAAGTCGTCTTACCGACCCCTCTGGGACCGGTAAACAGATAGGCCTGAGCCAACTGATGGTTCACAATGGCATTCCGCAAAGTGGAAGTAATAGCCAACTGCCCCACCACCGTATCGAAACTCGCAGGCCTGTATTTTCGCGCCGAAACAATAAAATTTTCCATAAACAATCAACAATATACCCAAATAACGGATTCACTCCGTCCGGGCTGTAAAAATAGTAAGCTTTCGGCGTATTCGCAAATTCTCCACCCATTTTTGTGGATTTTCTCACCGGAAAAAATACCTGCCGCCATCATCGGGGCAGCAGGTATTTTTAATTTCATTACAATAAAAGGCTGCACCTCGGCATAATCATCCGAATAAGCCCGGTACTTCTGCTCCCGGTTTGTAATTCATTTTAAGTATTCATCGAAAAATTCCTCCAGTTTGTCGAACGGAATAATGTCCGTCCGGTCATACAAATCCGTATGCACGGCTCCGGGAATAATCATCAGTTCCTTGTTGTCACCCTTCAGCTTCCTGAAGGCATCCTCGCTAAAATAACGGGAGTGGGCTTTTTCGCCATGAATGAGTAGCACGGCACTGCGGATTTCATCGGCATACGCAAGTATAGGAGCATTGACAAAAGCCAGTGAGGAGGTCTTGTTCCATCCCAGGCCGGAGTTGATGGAACGGGGATGATAGCCTCGTTCGGTCTTGTAATAGTCATAATAATCTTTCATGAACTGTGGTGCGTCGCCGGCAGGCTTAGGATTCATCACGGTGCGGGGATAAGTGCCGGTGCGATAATCTTCCGTACGCTGGGCATTGAACTCCTGACGCATTTTATAACGGGCGTCCGCATTGTCGGCAGCATCGAAATAACCGTTCGCCGTACAGCGGCTGATATCGTACATGGTGGAGGCCACGGTTGCCTTGATACGCGTATCGTTGGCTGCCGCATTGATGGCAAAACCTCCCCAGCCACAGATGCCGATGATGCCGATACGCCCGGCATCCACATCCGGACGCGTCGCCAAGTAATCCACCGCTGCCGAAAAGTCTTCGGTATTGATGTCCGGCGAAGCCACACTGCGAGGTTGTCCGCCACTCTCACCTGTAAACGAGGGGTCGAAAGCAATCGTGAGGAAACCCCGTTCGGCAAGTGTCTGAGCATACAGCCCCGACGATTGTTCCTTCACGGCACCGAACGGACCGCTGACAGCGATAGCCGGCAGTTTTCCCCCGGCGGTCGTTTTCGGTACATACAAGTCGGCAGCGAGCGTGATGCCGTAACGGTTGACAAAGGTTACTTTGCTGTGGTTCACCTTATCGCTCTTCGGGAACGTTTTGTCCCATTCCTGGGTCAGTTTCAATTCTTCCATATTCCTGTTACTTTGAGTGTCCTGTGCCGGGCTTTCCGTCAAACCGGAGAGGCAGAGGAAAGCGGCCGTTAAAAAAGTTATCCGTTTCATAACCGATGTGATTTTAATGATTACTGTTTCTTGTTTTCTTTTCACATCGCAAAGTTACAGCGCCCAGCAAAGAGGCCCGGTAGATGGATTACAGATTGTATAACCCCAATTACAGAGATTATCCCATACTTCTTTTATCCACCGTTCCCGTTTCAGACGGACAAGGATAATCAGGCTTTTCGTTCCTGTCAATGTCACGGATATACCTTGCCGGTACGCCTCCTGCAACCGTATTGGCCGCCACATCTTTCGTCACCACCGATCCGGCGGCGATAATGGCATTGTCACCCACGGTCACCCCCCGCAGAATGGTAGAGATGGAACCGACCCACACGTTTTTGCCTAACCGGATAGGAGCCGGATACATCACCCCACGGTCTTCGGAAGCCCTACCATGATCGAGTGTGGCAAAAACCACCTGGTGGCCGATGAGACAACCGTCGCCCAATGTCACACCGCCGTGATCCTGGAAATGGCAACAGGCGTTGATAAAGACATGGCGCCCGATAGTGATATTCCTGCCGAAGTCGGTGTAGAACGGAGGAAACATCTTGAACGTTTCATCCACAGGCTTACCGAGCAAGCGCGACATTAACGCGCGCAACTCCTCCTGTGAATGGTAAGTATTGTTTATCTCGCAGGTGATGCGCCGGGCTTCGTCGCTCATTTCATCCATCAGCCGATAGATTTCCGGTGTACCGAGCACACCGCCGGCCCCGATATGATTCAGAAAATCGTCCAGTGTCATAATCCGCTCCTTTCCCTATACCAGTCTGCCCATTTCGTATGCCTCCTGCAATTTCGGGCTTCCCTTAATTTCTCCCGCATGCCATACGCCGCCGCAAAACAGCGTTCCCTTTACCGTCGGGTTCTCCAGGCAATCGAGAAATCCCATGAAATTGGCAACGATACGGTCCATAATCGTTTCATCCTCTTCGGCAGCCGTGGCAATGAAATAGAACTCCTTATTCTTCATTTCGGTATAAGGTCCGCAGCAACGGTCTATCATCATTTTCATCTGGGCACTCATAGCATAAAAATAGACCGGTGTTCCCATCACGATGACATCTGCCGCAAGCATCTTTTCAATCACCTCAGCCACATCGTCTTTCTGCGGACAGGGCTTCTTATACCGGCTGCATACGCTGCACCCCGTGCAAGGATGTATATTCTTGTCGCGCAGGAAAATTTTCACACTTACAGTTACCGGCTGTCCGGCTCCTGTTTTTGCCTGGGCAGCATTGCTGATCTGCGTGTATATCTGACTCTGATTCATATCATCAATGTTTCTTTTCAATAAAATCAGAATATTCTTCGACATGGTTTATCTATTTATATGTTTTTTCAAATACATTTACTCCTTGACAAACGGTTTCAGACCCTCGACAGCTTCCGCGGCGGTAATGCGCTTGCCGCCATTATCCAGGTCGATGAGGATGTAACGGTCATTGCCCATTCCCAGTTCCTTCATGTATGACAACTGGCGTAACCCGTGACGGCTTTCGATGCGTTCCACCAAATCATGGTGTTCGGCTTCGGTCATGGCATATACCAAATCCACGCATGCCTGGTCCAAAGCCAGCATATCGGTAGAAGAAAGGATACCGACATTCGGGGTCACGACAGGAGCGGCATTCACCCCCTCGCAATCGCACGATACCGACATGTTGCGCATCACATTGACATACGTGATTTGCTTGCCGAAGTAATCGATGACAGCCTTTGTGGATTCGGTCATGCGTTCCATGAATTCCTCTTCACGGATATCCCATTGGTTATCCTGTCCCGGTGTGGTGTGAATCCAGGCCTTTCCGATCCGCCCGTCCGCACAGCCGATACCGATGTTCTTGTTGCTTCCGCCGAAACCACCTTGTGTATGTCCTTTGAAATGGGTAAGCACCACCAGGGAGTTGTAGTCGGTAGTATGGCTGCCTACTGACATTTTTCCAAACCATTTACCACCGTGAACAGGTAATGTCAGGGTATCTTCTTCATCCAGAATATCTACAGGGCAGAATGTCCAGCCGTTCACTTTCAATGTCCGCCGATGTTGTTCGGTGGTATAACGGTCGCCCTCGTAATAGGTATTGGTTTCCACGATGTTGGCATCAGACAAATCTTTCCGGAACAGGGCTTTAACCCATTCCCGCGGGATAATGTTCGGTCCGTTCTGCTCCCCGGTATGCAGCTTCACACCGGTATGTCCCTTGATGTTCGCACTTACCTGTTCATACGCTTCGATAAGTCCTTCAGCACTAAGGTTACGCGTGAAATAAACGATGGACTCGTTGCCGGTACGCTCTTCGTAAGGCACATACTTATTACCGTTTTTTCCGGGAACCGGATCGGACTGTGCTACGGCAGTCGTTCCCATAACGAACAAACTTGCAATCATAATAGTCGATATTCGTTTCATTGTCATTTGATTTTATTGATTCAGAGTTTCAGATTCCTGATACAAAGTTAAGCGTATACCTGAAAATACAGTGTAGATGAATTACAGATATGATAACCCAAATTACATAATTTCCGAAAAAACGGCATAAATCTGTAGCCAGGGTTATATTATCTGTAATCGGGGTTATGGGATTATCCGTATCATCCTCTAATTTTGTATAGTGAAAAAATTAAGACATAGAGAATATGGATAAGATACTCCATTTGGACCATGTAGATCAGTACAACCGTTTATACGGTCTTGAAACCCTGCATCCGTTGGTCAGTGTGATCAATCTCAATGAAGCGACCCGTGCGGTGGGCACCATACGTTTTAATTACGGAGTGTATGCCTTGTTCTTAAAACTGGAAAAGGCATGCGACATCAAGTACGGCCGCCAGAAATACGATTACGAAGAAGGGACCATCGTCTGTTTCGCTCCCGGACAAACAGCAGAGACGACGCCGACAGTCGGGCATATACAAACCGATGCCTATGGCATCATCTTCCATCCCGACCTGCTTCGCGGCACGTCATTGAATAAAACGATAAAGAACTACACCTTTTTCTCGTATGAAGTCAACGAAGCATTGCACGTATCCGGGGAGGAACAGACCATCATTTTGGATTGTCTGAAAATCATACGGAAAGAACTGGAGCATGATATAGACAAACATAGTAAAACACTGATTGCTACCTATATCGAATTACTGCTCGGTTACTGCATGCGTTTTTACGAACGGCAGTTTATCACGCGCAGCAAAAGCAACCGGGATGTGCTGACCCGTTTCGAGCAATTGCTGGACGAGTATTTCGAAGAATCCGCCGCCGAGCGGGACGGACTCCCTTCGGTGAAACACTTCGCCGACAAATTGTATCTCTCATCCAATTATTTCGGAGACATGCTGAAAAAAGAAACCGGAAAGACTCCGCAGGAATATATTCAGGAGAAAATAATCGAAGTGGCAAAGGACCGTATATCCGGTACCCAGGATACGGTAAGCCAGATAGCTTATTCCCTGGGATTCCAATATCCGCAGCACCTGTGCCGCCTGTTTAAGAAACGGGCCGGATGCACACCGAATGAATACCGGGCAAAGATGATTGGCTGAAAGGACAGATGAAAAAGACGTTGGACATCAAGAGCGTGTGCGAATGCAACCGCCGTTTGGGATGTAAAACACTGCATCCCCAGGCAAGTATCATCAATCTGGAACACCCGGATTTGGAGCAGGAGGCCGTGAAATTCGAATTCTATGCCGTGCTGCTCATCGAAGAATGCCCGGACGGCTGTGGCTGCTGCGGTCGCAAGTATTACGACTATACCAATGCCACGATGGTATTTCTCAAACCCGGGGAAATTTTCCGCATGAACGAAGCGGGCGTGTTGCCGGACAAAGGGTGGCTGTTGGCGTTTCATCCCGATTTACTGTACCGTACCTCACTGAAAAATCATATCAGGAACTATACGTTCTTTTCTTATAACAAGGAAGAGGCATTACACTTGTCCGGACGGGAAACGGCAACCATTACGTGCTGTCTTGAAAATATCGAAGAGGAACTGCACCACTCCATCGACACGCACACCGCAACCATTCTCTCACGGCATATCGAGTTGATGCTGGACTATTGCACCCGTTTCTACGAGCGGCAGTTCATCACACGCGAGAATAGGAACAAAACTGTGCTCGAAGAGTTGGAAACCCTGCTCGATGACTATATCGCCTCCGGCAGGTTAGCGGGGGCTCTGTTGCCTACATCGGAATATTGTGCCACAGGGCTGGGCCTATCCGTCCCTTATTTCAACGATTTGTTGAAATTCGAAACCGGCAAGACGTTGGATGAGTATTTCCAACTGCGACGGCTTGAAACGGCTAAAAGGATGTTGCTCAAAGCGGAAAACACCCCGGCCGTCGTAGCACGGCGGTTAGGCTATGCCAGTGTGCAATATTTCAGTCTGTTATTCAAAAAAATTACGGGCATCGCTCCTAATGAATACCGGTGTATTTTTCCAACTCACCGATGATCAGCACAAGCAACCACTGACGGGACAGATCCAGCACCAGATCCTCACTCATATCCTTCAAGCATAGTATCCATCCACAATCCCAATCGCTATGATAACAATCATAAAGATCGTCTATCGTCAGTATTCCGACTTGTTTTATCTTACATCCCCTACACGGTAATTATCCGACCGTCATATTCCTCCCGACGGTGCCAGATCTTGTCATCCCAGCTTACTCCTTGTCCCGATTGAAGACGATGAAATGGCCCTCGCTCACATCACCGCAGCAGTCCATATACCATACCGTCTGTTCCAGGCCTTTCGCGATGGTCTTATTCAGATCGCCACGTTTGATTTTCAGTTCCAGCACAATGCGATGTACGGGGCCGCCGTAACCCAGGAATCCGCATTCTCACGGAAGAACTGCCGGAAATCCGACAGTAATTTTTCCATATTGATGCTATTGTCAGGATTCATGTACCATGCCGATTGCTGGATCAGTCCGCTTTGAGTGGTCCACGTCAGTTCGCGGAGGATGATTTCCCTGTAAATGGCGTTGGAAATACGCAAGGGCTTCTCGCGCTGACCACATTCCGGTTCACCTCTTCCACGTTGTTCCGGGAGGCCTGCCCCACCTCGACATTGGCATAGACAGCATAAAACTCGCCACGGGCATTCAGATAATCATGCAAAGCCAGCAGGCAGGACGTTTTACCCGTCTGACGAGGAGCATGAAGTACAAAATATTTCCGCTGATAAATCAACGATTCCAACTCTTCCAGAGCGATACGCGTCAACAGATCGATATCATAGTGGATATCAGGCTGAATTGGACCTGCCGTATTGAAAAACTTCGGTACTCGTATCCTACTTCAGCGTTTAGGTGCAACAGTTTAGGCAAAATACAAAAATTCATTCACTTTACAACAGGAACAAACCGTTTTTATCCACATCAATAAAGAACCGGACAGCCTGTTCCTCTGCTATTTTAAGAGATTTTCTTATCATTTATTTTACTCGGGTTAACCGTCGATTCTGTCAAAGCACACAAAAAACGAGGGAAACAAATATTGAAGGAAAGGCTGAAAGGTTTAATGGCCTTCTGCCGGGCAAAATTCCTGCAACCGCACTATACGCCGAAAAGTACAAGTTTGAGATTATTCCGCAATATCGCCATGGCCCGTTTGAAATGAGTCTTCACTGTAGTTTCTGCAATATCCATCTGTGTTGCAATTTCTTTAATCTTTTTCTTCTCGACAATATGAAGTAATACGACTTCCTTTTGTTTTTCAGGTAATGTATCCAGAATAGTTTTCAGACGTTCATGAATATCTTCATCGATTTCCGGATCTTCGATACCGGAGAACAACATCGCTTCGATGATTTTATCCTGATGCTTACCTTGAATTTCCAAATCCCGCAAATAATTCAGGCAATTATTCCGGATAATACCGAGCATATAATAAAATACAGGTTGTTTTTCATCATATCTTTCCAGGTGATCCCACAAAGACAGAAAAGCATCCTGTACCAAGTCTTCCGCTTGTTTCCAGTCGTAAAGATAACGCATGGCATAATGCTGCAAAGGCAGAAACGAAGTTTTATACAATTCATGAAAAGCATCCAGATCTCTTTTTTTTATCCGAAGCCCTAAATTACTTTTTTCTATGTATTGCTCTATTCTTGCCATGATATTTTCGGCAAAGATAATTTTTTTCTATTATACGGTGTCCTCCATTTTTAGATTCCAAGTTAATTATATAAAAAAGAAAGCGTGGTCTATGGAAAAAAATTCGATTCGTTGGGAAATATTATTGAAAGGCGCCCGCGGAACATTGTCTCCTGAAGAAGAAATCATTTTTCAAAAGTGGTTGGCCCGGGATATACGACATAAAGCCTATTACGAGAAAATGTGCCGGGTTTGGTCGTCGGACAATACAACTTACGATTTGCATACCGATGTGGCTGAAATGATAGTCCGTTTTGACGATTATGTCCGGAATAAGCGGAAAGTAAGGCGCCGGAAGATACTGAGGAATGTATACCGTTCGGTAGCCTGCCTGTTGATTCTGCTGACTGTAGGTGGAGGGATCATGTTGTTGAAGAGAGACAAACGGGAAATGGAAACTGCAAACCGGATTGCCGGATCTATCTTGCCGGGCCAGGGGAAAGCCATTATTCTTCTACCGAACGGCGAAAAAGTAGATATCGCTTCGTTAAGCGATTCTTTATCCTACCGGACAGCAGGCTTTACGGTCGAAAAAGATTCCGGAATAATCAGATATATGAAACAACAGCAAGCCCGGACAGATTATCACACGATCGTTATACCGATAGGAGGAGAATATCAGGTGAAGCTGAGCGACGGGACGATGGTATGGTTAAATTCAGATTCGCGGTTGAAAATTCCGACGGCCTTTGTGGGAAACGAAAGAAGAGTTTTTTTATCGGGAGAAGCTTATTTCGATGTAGTGAAAAATGACCGTAAACCTTTTATCGTCGAAACAGATTTAGGGAATATAAAAGTTTATGGAACAGAGTTTAATGTAAAGCGTTATTCCGCCGACAGACAATTGAAAGCAACTCTGGTGGAAGGCTCCATCGGATTCAGTAACGATCATGTAGCAGAACTGAAACTTCAGCCCGGCTATCAGTTAAGCCTTACCGAAGGGAAAAGTGAACCTACTGTGGAAAAAGTAAAGGTATATAATGAAATAGCCTGGAAAGATCAACGCTTTTGTTTTGAAAACAGAACCCTGGAATCGATAGCCCGGGATATGGAAAGATGGTATAATGTAAAAATCGTTTTCAAAGATCCGGTATTGCAACAGCTGCAATTTTCGGGTTCTTTGAGCCGGTACGGAGAGATTGAGACTTTACTGCATTTTTTTGAAGAAAGTGCAGATATTACATTTGAGATCGATCACCATACAATTACTGTAAAAAGAAAATAAAAAAATAGAGAATGCTTCTGCAGTCGGCAAACTTTAGAGCGCATTCTCTACACATTCATTCATATTAACGAACTAATAACAAATGTATGAAAAAAAAAGCACCTGACAGGTATTTCTTACCTGAATTCTTAAGAAAAATGTTAGCGGCAGTGTACTTGCTGTTCATTGTTTCGTTGTCTTATGCGGCGGCAGATAATGACACCAAACTGATCACATTTGCCGTGAAATCTGAAAATTTAAATGATGTTCTGATTAAATTTAAAGATCAGACCGGTGTCGATATTTTATTTAACAAACAACTTATCGGAAACCGGAAGTGTAATGATTTTGAAGTCGTAAATCAACCTGTTGAGGTGATACTGAGCAAAATCCTGGAAGGTACAGGGTTTGTTTTTTCGAAAGTGGACGGAGTGTATGTCATCAAAAAAAGTACAGAAAAAATCGTTCAACCGGTAGAGCCCCTAGCGATTTCCGGCGTAGTGACCGACACGGATGGAGCACCCTTACCCGGAGTGACCGTTTTGGTAAAAGGGACTTCTTTGGGAAGTGCAACCGATACAGAAGGGAAATTTAAATTATCACTTCCTTCACAAGAAAATGTAGTCCTGGTATTTTCGTTCGTCGGCATGCAAACCAAAGAGGTCCCTTATAAAGGCGAATCCGAAATAAAAGTGACCCTGCAAACCGACGTAACTGAAATGGAACAGGTTGTCGTTACCGGTATTTTTACCCGTAAAACAGAGAGTTATACCGGTGCTGCAACGACCATAAAGAAAGAAGAACTACAGAAAATGGGGAACCAAAATGTTTTACAATCCCTGAAAAGTTTAGACCCGGCTTTTCATATTATAGAAAACAATGATTTCGGTTCGGATCCGAACAAAGCCCCCCAAATTCAGTTGCGTGGACAACAATCCATGCCCGATATAAAAGGGACTTATAATGGTAACCCCAATCAGCCGCTTTTCATTTTGGACGGTTTCGAAACAGATATTACAACAGTTTACGATTTGGATATGAACCGGGTAGAAACGATTGTATTACTGAAAGATGCCGCAGCCAAAGCAATATACGGAGCCAAAGCGGCCAATGGCGTAGTGGTCATCGAAACCCGTCAGCCGAAAGCCGGGAAGATGAGGATATCGTACAAAGGAGATCTGAGCCTGACGATTCCCGACCTGACAGGTTATAATCTTTGTGATGCACGTGAAAAATATGAAGTAGATAAGGCACACGGCCGTTATTCAGATCCCTGGTTTTGGGAACAATATCTGAACCAGATCAAATCGGAAATAGAACGTGGCGTGGACACAGATTGGCTGGCCCAACCTTTACATACCGGTATCGGACACCGGCATTCTCTGTATTTGGATGGAGGAGACGAACATTTACGCTATGGCGTAGACTTGCTTTATAATGAAATCAAGGGGGTGATGAAAGGATCAGACCGGCAAACGTTCACGGGAGGAATTACCCTGGCTTACCGTTATAAAGACTTATTGTTCAGAAATCAGTTGAGTACCACTCTTAACCGGGCCAATGATTCTCCCTATGGTTCTTTCGACGAATATGCAAAACTGAATCCCTATTGGACACCTTATGATGAAAACGGGGATTTGAAGCAAATTGCCGGTTCTACCGGAGGAGGAGGCCTGGTTGGGGTAACCTGCGGGAATCCGCTATGGAATGCTTCTATCGGTACTAAAAATTTCAGTAAATATACCAGTATTACCAATAATTTTTATATCGAATGGCAGGCTTTGACCGCATTGAAGTTTATCGGACGTTTGGGGTTATCGAAAACCCTCAATGCAAGGGAAGACTTTTATCCGGCCTCACATACCAGATTCCTGGGATATTCGGAAGATAAATTTTTTGAAAAAGGCACATACAGTAAACTGGAGGGAGAAAGCAGCAATGTCAATATGGATATAACAGCCAATTATTCCTTATTATTAGATAAGCATCAACTTTTTCTGAACCTGAACTACAAGATGGAGCAAAGCCGTTCTGAAGAAGTTACTTTCACCATGGTCGGTTTTCCGAATGACAAGAACGGTTTTATCACTTCGGGTCTCGGATTCAACAAGAGCGATTATCCTCCTGTCGGCAATGAGTCCATCAGTCGTGAAATAGGTGTTTTGTCCGCTTTAAACTATTCGTACGACGATCGTTACCTGGCCGATTTGTCCTGGCGTGCCAGTGCGTCTTCCCGTTTCGGACAAGATAAACGGTGGGGACAGTTCTGGTCGGCAGGTATCGGATGGAATTTTCATAAAGAACATTTTATGGAACAGGCAGAATGGCTGAAACAATTTAAACTACGTGCCTCAACCGGTTATACCGGAGCCCAGAACTTCAATCCATATCAGGCTTTAGCCATGTTCAGTTACAATCAGACCCAAGCCTACGACAACTGGATCGGTTCTCATTTAATGGCCCTGCCCAACGATGACCTGAAATGGCAGAAAACCCAGGATTACAATATCCGATTCGACCTGAATCTCTGGGGACGTCTTATGATTGTATACGATTATTATGTGCAGCAAACCAAAGATC
>OGGZ01001778.1_pt1 | contig 16870 bp, 23 predicted proteins | sample 1571371 | NCBI WGS metagenome assembly OGGZ01 (sample SAMEA2582025, study PRJEB24529) | metagenome | biome: Human gut stool | place: China | collected 2011
TCACAGGCTTATAGCCGCAGAGCAAACCACCAGCTAAGCTGGTGGTACTGATTTTACGAAAAACTACTTAAAAATTTTTAGTTCCAGGTATAATAAAATTATCAAAAAGAACGCTAATTATCAAAATGCGGTTATGAGAAAGGAGATTTGGCTAGGGACTGAACAGTAACACAGAACGAAAGTTCGATATGAAAGTACTGATTATGGGACAGTGAATATGTTAATATGCTGGCATAAGAAAGGAGAACATGGAAATTAAGAATTAAGAAAAGTAATTATTATTCAAAAGGAGTTGATTTATATGAAGAAAGAAGGATATAGCAGTCCAGGTTTATTTGGTACAATGAATCATTATGATAATAGCGGTCATAAAGTAGGTGAGAGCCGACCGGGCTTATTTGGGAGCATGAACAATTATGATGCAAGTGGTCATAAATTGGGACATAGCAGTCCGGGCTTGTTTGGTACAATGAATCATTATGATAATAGTGGCCACAAAGTAGGTGAGAGCCGGCCAGGATTATTCGGAAGTGTTAATACATATGATAATAGTGGGCATAGGACAAGTCATAGTGACAGAGGTTTATTTGGTGGATTTAATCATTACGATAAGTAGGAGGACAATATTATGTTAGGAACAGATGGAAGATTATATGATTCAGATTTTGACTTTGATGGTGATGGTAAACTTAATATATATGAATATTCTATTATGGATGATGTTGTTTTCGGACATCATGATGAAACTGAAACAAGTTATGAGGATGAATTGGAAGATGATTTATCCTTGGCAGGATTAGATACAATAGAACTTGAATGCATGGATGAAGATGAAAGGAGAGAGGCACTGGAAAATGCAGGATTAGATCCTGACGATTATGATTTTGATTGATTAGGTTTTAATAGCAACTAAGAAATTGAGTTGAAGATGATTGAAAGAAAGTAGGTATTGCATGCATATGAAAAAGAATTCATTTGGACAGGGATTAATTATATTTTTGGTTGTAATTGGTATTTTTTATGTTATAGGTGCAATTGGTGAAGCAAGCGAACCTAAATGTATTAAGTCGGGTTGCGATAACAATCAGGCATCAAATAGCAGTTATTGTTATCTACATAAGCCTTATTCTGGAAGCAGTTATTCACATGGCAGTTCATCATATTCAAATAAGTCATACGGTAGTACTTCTAAGAGCAGTACAAGCGGTTCAGGTTCAGGTAGCAGTTACAATAATAAATCAAATTCAACAAATAAATCATCATATAGTAGCAGTGCTAAGAAGAGTACAACAAAGAAGAACACATATGATTCTTATGATGATGGATATGATGATGTCTATATGGATGAAGATTATGATTATGACAGGTACGATAAGGACAGTGATTATGCTGATGGTGTAGATGATGCAATGGATGAATTTGATGAAGATTAGTAATTATGGAATGGTTAGATGATATTGTGGAATATCACGACAAATCAGGAAAAGGATAGGTGATATATATGGTAGATGCAAAAAAAATGAAAAAAATACTTCTCGACAATGGGTATGAATATCAAAGGTGTAAAGGTTCACATTTTATGTATTCGAATGGAGTTTACACGGTTGCAGTTAATAAGGATTTAAATGCAATGGTTGCAAAGAGAATTATCAAACAGTATCATCTGCAAGTATAAGTAATGATTATACAGAAATTTGGATAATTACTGACTAAGATTGGATTAGTAATATTAGTATATATAGGTTGAATCAGTTGAAGAAAAAGATTGCTATTCTTATTTTTATATATGAGTTTGTTTGTGGAGATATGAAGTATAATACAAAAATTGGAGGACGAATTATGTTGACCACGCCATTAGGAGATATCGAAATATACGTAGATAATAAAAAAATAGAATATGTCGAAAGAAATATTGGTATATCAGAGAAACTATGCCCTGATGTTGAGGGGAGATACAGTATAGAAGTTAATTTTATCCCAGACGGTAAACAACATACTATTTTTTGCAAAATTAATGGTTATATTTCATCCAAAGAAGACGGAATAGAACCAGGTGAACACTTAGAGCTGAAGTCGTTTTACAGAGATAATACTAAATTGTCGATAGGTATGGAAGGCGATGCAGGATATTATCCTGATGGAACACGTGATTCAGATATATATGATTACGATAATGGTTATATGGAAGATGGCGTTTCTTATCTGATTTTGGAAGAAACTAAGACAACAAGGTATGTGTTTGGAATAGCTTGGATTGAGAATGTAACAGCAGAAAATGAAGTACAGACATGGTATGGAGCAGACCCAACATTATTTTGAAAAGAAAGAGGAATAGAAGAAATGAGATTTGTAATTCAAAGAGTAAAACATTCAAGTGTAACAATAGATGGAGAAGTTAAAGGAAAAATCAATAAAGGATATATGGTTCTTATCGGCATCGGTCAGGACGATAACGAAGTAATTGCTGATAAGATGGTTAAAAAGATGATTAATCTTAGAATATTTGAAGATGAAAAAGGTAAAACAAATCTTGCACTTAAAGATGTAAATGGGGAATTATTGCTTATTTCTCAGTTTACATTATATGCAGATTGTAAAAAGGGTAACAGACCATCATTTATTAAGGCAGGAGCACCAAGAGAAGCGGAAGAATTATACGAGTACATTGTTCGAAAATGTAAGGAAGAGGTAGAGGTTGTTGAAAAAGGAGAATTTGGTGCAGATATGAAGGTAGAGCTTCTTAATGATGGACCATTTACAATTGTGCTGGATAGTGATGAGATAATGTAGGAGAATGGCGACAGAACAAAAGTTCGAGATATAAGTACTAATTATGGGACAGTCAAGATGATAATATATGCATAACAGAGAACAAAAACACATTATTTTAGCAAGAAAATTATTATAATTGCTATTGTAAGCATTAATTCAAAATCATAACGGGTTGATAGAAAAGGAGAAAATATATGAGTGAAAGAGCAATGGATGAGATAAAATCAAATATTTTAGAACAGATATATAACCATAATGGAGGGATAGAATTAAAGGTTTTATTTGGAATTTTAGAGACTAGTTATGGAATATCTGAAAAGACATTTAATAATATTGCTTCGCAACTTGTTGAAGATAATATTTGTATTATTGAAAGAATTGTGAATCTGGATAAAGATGAAACCAGTGGTATATTTGAAACGGCTATTAATAGAAAAAAAGACAGAGTAAAGAAAATCCCGAAGATTCAAAATACAATAGATTATGCTATTGTTATGGCAATATATGAAAAATCTATTAAGTTAATTGGAAAAGATAATTTAGTTTATGAGGCAAAAAAATGAGAAGAATAGTTGAAAGCATAATGCCGGATAGACATTCTTTATTAGAGAGTTTTCTTTAATTAAAGCTGTTGGTTAAAAAATAGACACAGATGAAAGAGGAGGTTGATTTATATGGAAAAAGATTCAGTTGCTCAAGGTATTATTTCAATTCTTATAATAATTGGTATTCTTTTTTTAACAAATGTTATAGCAGGGCCTACTAATGCTAAATGTAGTAAATTGGGATGTGATAATGACCGGGTTAGTGGTAGTGATTATTGTTATTTACATAAGTCATCAGGTAGTAAGAATTATACGTATGGAAGTTCTACATATGGAAAATCTTCGTATAGTACAAAATCTACGAATTCAAAAAGCAATTATACCAAAAGTAATTCAGGAAGTTCAAGTAACAGTTATAGTAGTAACTCATATAAGAATAATAATTCATCATATAGCTATACTAAAAAAAATAATACAACAAAGGAAAATACTCAGTATCCTTATGATGAAGGATATAATGATGCATATAATGATTATCATTATGACTATGATAGATATGACAGAGATATTAGTTATGCCAGAGGAGTAGAAGATGCTATGGACGATCTTGAATACGAATATAGATATTATAAAAATAAATAGGAAATACAACAACTAAAGCACTTGATTTTGAAAATCCACAGTATGAAGCATATCATCGACAGTAAGATAAACTTTACTCTAATTCTATTCAGGGATGCCTTGATTACATATATAAGCATGACAAATATAAAGTAGCAGTCGGACGTGGAGAAAAGGTGACTAGATTTTCAAATGGGAAATATACAAGATACGAAGTAAATATTCAAAGAAAATGCAAAAATAAAAGAGTTGATAATCTCTTTAAAATGATTGAACAACAGAATACAGATTATAGAAAATCTTCATATTGCTAAAGGAGAGGATTACTATGTATAAAAAATATTTTACAATTGCAGGAAGATTGTATGATAAAATTGGTGATACAGCGACAGAAACTATTCTGTATGTAATTCCGCGAGGCGTTATTTGTTATGTAAATGATGAGAAAGAGTGATTTTATGAAAGAATGGTATTATACGACCAGTGATGATATAGATAAGAAATATTATTTTAATTCATATGCTGACACAGTATTTGAAATATTATATGTATATAGATACAGAGCTGCTAAAAAAGATGTTCCGGATTATTATGTATATCGCAATGACGAGTTAGTGGATACAATTTTTGGAAAAGATTTATTTAAAATGTACGCTAGAAAATGTGGCAAAATTATTGAAAAAAGTTCAAATGAAATTAAAGAAGATATTATAGACAAAGAATTAGAAGAAAATAAAGTAATTGAGAGAGTGGAGGAAGCATTTGATGAAATTAATAAAAAAATAGAAATATTAACAGAGATTGTAGATAAGATATCGGATATGTTGTGATGGCGCAGGGTAATATTATATTATGTATACTAAAACTTCCACTTGAATTAGAAATAATTATTCCTGAGAATGATTCTGTGCGATTACTACAAGAATGATATTGGAAAGATAGAAAATATGGAATACGATGAAATATCCGATTCCTATACATGTAAAAACAATAGAAAACTTATGGTATCACATTTAAGACACAGTAAATCTAAAACAGGACATGCAGTTCAGAAGATACCTAAGCAAAGGGACTGCGAATGTACTCGCTGAAAGTACTCTTTTAGCAATTGCAAGAAACATAAATAAACTTCATAATAAGATTTAGAACGGGTTATCTAAACATGTACTAATGAATGTTTACAGACTAATGAATTAAATATATAATAAATGCATTGATATGTAAAAATAAAATTACATATTCAAAAGAGTTTAGAAATATTTAATGAAAAGGCGAGAGGAGAATAGAAATGGAATTATTTCAAAAGAAGTTACTTGGTTTGAATTCTGAGAATTATTTGCAAATCAGCTATGTATCATTATTATGGTACTGCTAATAAAAATTATCATGAGTATTTGACAGATGATATGGTAAAATATAAAAAGTATTTTTATGTTCTTTGTCCTATTCTTGCCTGCAAATGGATTGAGGAGAAGAAACTTATTTATTATAAAAAACTTATAAGCAGTATGAGCGATGACAGAAATCCGAATTGGGAACCATTAGAGAAGATTTTCTTGAAAATAAACGGAATAGGAATATAGATAATAACATATTTAAAAATTTAATAAAATATGCTGGGAATAGAAATTAATGAAAAAAAGTTGTTAAAAAGAAAGGAGCATATGATGTATCTGAACATAAATACATCATACAGGAACTAAAATGATAGAGACACAGATTGCAATACCTACACTACTAAAAGTAGGCAAGGGAACAATGAAGAACCTTGGAACATATTTATTGTCAGGCAATATGAAAAATGCTGTTGTATATTTTGGAAATGGTCTTATTGATATGTTTGGACAGGAGATAATTGATAATCTTAAAAATGACGGCGTTAATGTAATTGAATACAAGGAACTTGATACGGTTAAGATAGAGGATATTATTGATTTAGCATTTTCAATTGATGCGAAGTGTCAGGTTATCGTCGGAATAGGTGGCGGAAAGGTAATTGATACTGCAAAATATGCAGCATATTTAAGAAAAATGCCATTTATCAGTATTCCGACCTCAGCATCTTCGGATGGCTTTTCAAGTGCGAGTGCATCGCTTATAGTAAATGGAAGAAGGACATCAGTACCAGCAAGAATAGCATATGGCATTGTAGTTGATACCGATATTATTAAAAGTGCGCCTGCGAAATTCATATATTCAGGAATCGGAGATATGGTGTCTAAGATTACGTCTTTATATGACTGGCAATATGAATCAGGTATGGGATATTCTAAAATAAATGATTTCGCAGTAATGATAGCTAAAAAGGCAGTAAACAGTTTTGTGAGAACACCATTTAAGACTATACAGGACGATTTATTCTTAAAAGAGCTTGTAGATTCACTTGCAATGAGTGGAATTGCTAATGAAATTGCAGGCGGAAGTACACCGACAAGTGGCAGTGAACATCTGATTTCACATTCGCTTGATAAAATGCTTGAAAGACCACAGTTACATGGTATTCAGGTAGGAATTGCAACTTATGTAATGAGTGTTGTTCAGGACCACAGATATGTTCGTGTAAATACAATATTTGAACAGACAGGCTTCTGGGATTATGTTGAGACATTAAATCTTGATGTAGAAGATTATATAAAAGCAGTGGATATGGCACCAACAATCAAGCCACACAGACACACATATCTACACGAAGAGAAATATAGAGATTTTGCAAAACAGGTATTATTAGAAGATAGTGTAATGAAGAGAATTTTTCACTTGGATTAAGAAAAAATAAAAACATTGCGGAATGGAGATTAGTATGAAATATGATGCTTTATTATTTGATTTAGATGGAACAATGTGGGATGCCACTGAAAATATAAGAATTTCCTGGGAAATGGCTGCAAGAACTTTTGATGGATTAGAAGACAGGGTAATAACTAAAGAAGAACTTCAAAGTGTTATGGGCTTACCTATGGACGAAATAGCGGCAAGGCTTTTCAAGGAATTTGATAAAGAAAAACAGCTTGAAATATTAGATAAATGTTGTGAGGTCGAGAATGAATATCTGACAGAAAAAGGTGGAATTTTATATCCTGAACTTGAGTCCACACTTGAAAAATTATCTGAAAAATACACACTTTGTATCGTAAGCAATGGTCAGGCCGGATATATTCAGACATTTTTAAATGCACATAATATGTCAAAATATTTCAAAGATTTTCAGAACTGGGGAGACAATAAGGTTCCAAAGGGTGAAAATATTAAGCTTGTAATTGAAAGAAATAATATAAAAAATGCAGCATATGTAGGTGATACACAAGGCGATGCCAATGCAGCTAAGATGGCAGGAATAGATTTTATTTATGCTGAATATGGCTTTGGAAACGTTGAAGAATATACATTTGCAATAAAGGAATTTAAGGATTTGCTTACGCTTTAGCAAGTGATGATGATTACATCAATCAAAACAGCAAGTTATATAGAAATGGAGTTTCATATGAAAGTTAAGGTAATAAGGTCTAATAGAAAAACCATATCAATACAAGTTAATACTGACCTCACAGTTACAGTAAGAGCACCAGTATATGCAACGAACAAGGACATAGATAAGATACTTCATGATAAGGAATCGTGGATTATGAAGCATATGGAACAGATAAGAGAGCAGAATGCAAGATATGAATCATCAGGTCTTAAACATTTGACGAAAGCAGAAATCGAAGACTTAGCTGATAAGGCATTAAAATATATTCCGCAGAGAGTTGAATATTTCTCGAAAATTGTAGGCGTAGATTATGGAAGAATTACAATTCGTAATCAGAGAACCAGATGGGGAAGCTGTAGCAGTAAGGGTAATCTTAATTTCAATTGTCTGCTAATGTTGACACCAACAGAAGTGATTGATTATGTTGTAGTTCATGAACTTTGTCACAGAAAGGAAATGAACCATTCAAAGAATTTCTGGATAGAAGTTGAAAAGGTGATTCCGGATTATAAGAGGTCAGTTAAATGGCTGAAGAACGAGGGAAGCCAGATAATAAGGTTATTAGATTCGAATGTAACAAGATGATTGTGATTGTCAATAAAACAATGACAGAGTAAACGATAATTAAATGAAAAATAAAGTGTAATGGTAAGGTGTAATTTATGAATACATTTGCAAGCATTCAGATATTAAGATAAAATTTAGGTGAGGTAGAAAAAGTTATGGAAACAGAAATTATAATAGAAGAGTGGTCGCCTGTCTGTAATATACAGGCATTTGTAGAGAAAAGCGACAATGCATATTATTTTTATCTATGGATTAATCCTGAAAGTGAAGAACCTGAACTTAGAAGCTGTTGGATATGTAATAGAGTAAAAGCAACTAAAACTGTTGATTATCAATCAATGGAGAACGGTGAAGCACCTTGTATGCCATTTGATTTCGTAAATCATAATATATCAGGTATCGAACTAGATGAGGACAAGCTGCATATTCAATGGTTTGAAGAGGGAGATGCAGTAGCACTTTTAGATGACGATAAGATAATTGCAGTGATTCCGGAGTTTAGTGGATATAATGGTTTTCATGGATATTCTATTTATGCTAAGGGAACAGGACCTTTTGCATGGGAATTAGAGCAGGCATATGAAAGATTTGAATATCTGGTGCGAAAAAGTAAGGAAAGATGGGATTATTTTGAAACTGGTTTCTGGGGAGAAGCAGGAGGTGTGCAGGAGAGTTATATTAGTGCATTGAATAATTTCTGGGGCAATTATGAGAAATATTATGCAATTGATGGAGACAGATTTCCGCCAAAGGCATTATTAGTTGGAAGAAGAAATAATGTACATTATGCTATTACAGCAGGTGTAAGTATAATACCAATGCCAAAAGTTGAAATGGAATATCAGGAGAAATATGAAGACTATAGACGTATTGAGTTAGGTTTTGCATGTACAGAAGAGCATAAGGCATTATTAAAGATGATGCTTGGAGTTATTTCGGGACTTTCTAATATGCCATGGACAGAACTTACATACTTAGGTCATGGACATACAATTCCATTTTCGAATATAAAAGGATATAACTACATAGTATTACTGAATGACAGAATGTTAGATAAAGAAGAGAGTGTCAAATATGAACCATTTATGGGCGAACAGATAAATCTATTGTGGATAAAGCCAATTACAACAGAAGAATATAATTATATCTATGAAAATGGTGTAGATTCATATTTAAAAGACAGGAATAAACAGGATATATATGTATTTGATAATAAATAAGATATTTAATGACAAATTATCCCATCTATGTTAAAATCAGACACATAACTATCATATATGAATAGTTTATAAAAGACGTAGGGAAGGAGGAGATTATAATGTCAGAACTATATTGTTCGAATTGTAAGAAGTTACTTAGTAATGATGAGAAAGCATCTGGTAAATGTGCAAATTGTGGAGAGGAATTCTCAAGTACATTAATAGGTGCAACAAGACCAATTGAGGTGAATACTGACATAGCTACTGAGAAAAATATTGTAGGTATGGTATTAAAAGTTATTGGTATTTTAATACTTATTGTTGGAACAATTACAAACTTTATACTTATAGACAAATATGAATACGAGTATACAATTTTTAGTTTCATTGTTCCGGAGTTAAGAACTATTGTTAGTGGAATGATACTTATTGGCTCAGCAGAAATTGTAAAGTTATTACAGGATATTAAGAACAGAATGAGATAAGAGAGCAATCTGAAATAAAGATAAATATTTCAGTTCATACATAAGCGAAATATATAGGGAACAAAAGAATTATATAAGAAAGATATATAAGAAGCGGTATAATAAACTGTGAATATTCAAGATATAATAAGCGATATAATAAACGATGCATATTCAAGTTGACACATATTTTAGTATGTGATAAAATCAGAAATGGTTTTGAAATAACAATTCAATATAATATGCATTGAGGGTGCAAAGTAGATTATGAAGAATCTTTTAGAGAATAATCGCCATCGGCTGTAAGCGGTTTAAGATGTTCATAGATTGAAATTTCACACCGGAGCATTGTCTTTGAAATATTTGAAATAAAATATAAGTAGGAGGCGACGTGAGTGAGCGTTAATCACATTGAGAGTTTACATATCACAAGATATATAAATCATAATATATATAAATTATAATAAATATATGAATAGAAAGTTATATAATCATATATAGATATAAGTTTATATAATTAGATATAAATACTGATGTATTTAAGATAACGGATATCAAGTAAATAAGATATCAGATATGTAAGAATATGGGTGGTACCGCGGATAATATTCGTCCCAGCTAGGAGAAAGTTCTGGCTGGGATTTTTTTGCTTACCAGGAAATTTCGTTGAAATTGTCCTGGTAAGTAAAAAACGCTCTGCGAGGATCGCACTGCGGCGGAGCAGAAAATGTTGCTATAGCAACCCACCGCAGGCGAGAATGTCGCAAGCGACATTATTTATTCATGTCTGGGAGAATTTTAGAATTTCCCATATAGCAATTACTTTAAAAGGATACGCACTTTGTGACATAGGAAGATGTCACATAAAGTGTGTGTAAAGCGGTATAAATAGTCGCAGGTCAGACAGGATAATCCAATAAAATAATCAAATAAATAAAATATATGAATGGAGGATAATCATCGATGAATGAAGCATTAGAAAGTATTAAGCAGAAAATCTTAGATGGTGAAAAAGAACTGACAAATTCCAAGGCTGTTTATGATTTTAAGAAATCATTTCTTGATTCAAAAGTTGGACAGATTGGACAGTTAATGAAAGAAATGCGTAATATTGCACCTGAAGAACGTGCCAGCTATGGTAAAGGTGTAAACGAATTAAAGGAATGGGCAATTAATTATTTTGCAGAAATAGAAGAAAAGATTAAAGCAAAAGAATTAGAAGAAAAGTATGAATCAGAGAAAATAGATGTTACAATGCCTGCTAAGACTAAACAGACAGGTAATCTTCATCCTATTACACAGATGAGAAATCAGTTAATAGATGTATTCCAGGGAATGGGATTTGAAGTGTATGAGGGTTCAGAAATTGAAAATGATTACTATAACTTTACTGCACTAAACACACCAAAGGATCATCCTGCGCGTGATATGCAGGATACATTCTATTTATCGCCTGAATTTTTATTAAGAACACAGACTTCAGCAGGACAGATTCACGTTATGGAAAGCAAGAAGCCTCCGATCAAGATTCTTTCACCTGGTAAGGTTTTCCGTTCAGATGATGATGCAACACATTCTCCAATGTTTACACAGATGGAAGGACTTGTTGTAGATGAGAAGATTACACTTTGTGACCTTAAAGGTATGTTAGATGTATTTGTACAGAAGATATACGGCGAGGGAACTGTAACACGTTTAAGACCATCATATTTCCCATTTACAGAGCCATCAGTTGAAGTGGACTGCAGTTGTTTTGAATGTGGTGGAAAAGGCTGTAAATTATGTAAAGGTACAGGCTGGATAGAGATTCTTGGAGCAGGTATCGTTAATAAAAAAGTATTAGAGAACTGTGGAATTGATTCTGAAAAATACAGCGGACTTGCATTTGGTATTGGTATTGAAAGAACAGCAATGCTTAAATACGGAATAAATAATATCAAGTTATTATTTGAGTCAGATTTACGTGTATTAAAACAGTTAGATGACTAGGCGAAAAGGAGGATTATTATGTTAGTACCATTGAGCTGGTTAAAAGAATATGTAGATATAGATATTACTCCGGAAGAACTTGAGAAAAGATTATTTTCAAGTGGTTTTGAAGTAGAAGAACGTTATGAAGTCGGTAAAGACATCAGTAATGTAGTTGTTGGGCTTGTAGAAGAATGTGAGGGAATACCTGATACACACTTAAGTCTTTGTAAGGTAAATGCAGGCGAGCATGGAACATTCCAGATATGCTGTGGTGCAGACAATGTTAAAGCAGGCGGAAAGTTCCCACTTGCTCTTGTAGGTGCAACAGTTTATGCAACAGCTAAAGACCATAAGACAGTTGAGGGTGTTATGACAATTAAGAAGGGTAAACTTCGTGGCTATGAGTCATTTGGTATGCTTTGTTCAGGCGTTGAACTTGGTGTAAATGACAATATGTTTAAGGGCGGAGATTACAACGGATTGTTAGTTTTACCTGAGGATGCTGAAGCAGGTGCTGATGTTAAGCCTATTCTTGGACTTGATGACTGGATATTTGATATAGCCATTACTGCTAACAGACCTGATTGTCAGAGTATTCTTGGTATTGCCAGAGAAGTAGCAGCTATCCTTAATACAGACTTAAAGATGCCTGCCACAGATTATACAGAGACAGAAGTTAAGAAAGATGGCTTTAATGTAACAGTTGATGCATCAGATTTATGCCCAAGATACATTGCACATTATGTATATGATGTTAAGATGGGTGAATCTCCTCAGTGGATGAAGAGACGACTTGAATTAGTAGGAATAGGTGCTATTTCAAATGTAGTTGATATTACTAATTATGTTATGAAAGAAATCGGTCAGCCAATGCATGCATTTGACTGCTCATATCTTGAGGGCAACGCAATTAACGTAAGACGTGCTAATGACGAAGAGAAAATCGTTACATTAGATGAACAGGAATATACACTTAATTCTAATAACCTTGTAATCTGTGATGGAGTTAAACCGGTAGCATTAGCAGGTGTTATGGGTGGACTTAATTCAGAAATCAGAGATACGACTGAAGCAGTAATGTTTGAATCTGCTAAATTTGCCCGCGATAATATAAGAAAGACAGCAAGAAGTCTTGGTAAACGTTCAGATGCAAGTGCAAGATACGAAAAAGGTGTTGATGAATATTCAACAGTATTAGCTATGAAACGAGCACTTCATTTAATAGAAGAATTAGGCTGTGGTAAAGTATCTTCAACACATATTGATGTAAATGTAGGTAATTCAGTAGAGCCACATGAGATGAAAGTAAGTGTTAAGAGAGTAAATGACGTATTAGGAATTGTAGTACCTGATGAAGATATAATTAAGATAATGAAAAATCTTAATTTTGCACCATCAATTAATGGTGATGAGTTGATACTACAAGTTCCTGCATATAGAGAAGATATGGATTCATATCCAGATGTTGCTGAAGAAGTAATTCGTATGTATGGTTATGATAACGTTGTTCCAACATTTATGCCTGATGCCAAGGTGACAATGGGTGGAATTAACCAGAAACAGAAGAAAGAACTTAAGCTTAAGAAGGCACTTTGCAGTATTGGTGCATACGAGTCTATACATTATTCATTCTTCTCACCTGCAGATTTAGATATGCTTAAATTACCTGAAGATGCAAAAGAGAGAAAAGCAATTAGTATTATTAATCCTATTAATGAGGACCTTTCATTGATGAGAACGACATTAGCAGCTTCTATGATTAATGCTATTGCAAGAAATATGAAGAAAGATAATGAAACTGGAAGATTATTTGAAGTAGGTAATGTATTCATACCAAAGTCACTTCCTTTAACAGATTATCCTGATGAAAGAGAAACACTTTGCGTAGGTATCTGGGGTGATGATGAGGATTTCTTTACACTTAAAGGAATAGCAGAGACAGTAGCTGAAACGCTTTGTCTTGATTTTGAATATGAACCTGCTAAGAAATCATTCCTCCATCCATATCAGACAGCTATAATCAAATGTGAGGGAATCGAAATCGGTTATTTAGGAAAAGTTGCATATGATGTTGTTAAGAACCTTGGAGTTCGCGGCGATATGTATGTAATGGAAATGGATCTTAAACTTATGTCACAGTGGTATGACAGAAAGACTATGTTCACTCCATTGCCAAAATTCCCTGAAGAGAAACGTGACCTCGCACTTGTTATGGATAAAGATATAACTTGTGGTCAGGTTGAAGACTGCATAAAGAAATCATGCAATTACATTAAATCAATCACATTATTTGATGTATATGAGGGCGAACAGATTCCTGCTGACAAGAAGAGTATGGCATTTACAATAGAATTTACACCTAAGGAAGAAGCTTTTGAAGCAGAATCAGTAGACAGATTTGTTAATAAGATTCTTAAGAATCTTAAGAGAGAATTAGAGATTGAATTAAGAGCATAATTTTAAGAAGTATTTTCAGAGAAAAAAAGTAAAATTATAAAAAGTGGTGAAATAAGTCCACAGATGTCAGAATAAAAAGACATTTGTGGACTTTTGTGTTATAATGAGCAAAAGAAAGATAGCTATAATTAAACAATGAAAGTAGATAGATTTACCAAGGAGGATAATAGATATGAAGTGGTCAGAATTCTATGAAAAGGCGGACAATTGTGAAGTAAGTACAGTTGTTAAAATGATACCATCATTAGAAGAACTTGGTTCTCCAAAGGAAATTGCGGATGTAATATTAATTATCGGATTTGAAGATAAGAAAGGTGCTAATAGATTATTAAATAAGGCACTTGATAAGGGTATAAAATTCAACTCTGATGAACTTTCAGACATTTTCGGAAGCTGTGACAGAGAGTATTTCGATAGAGCACTATATAGTTCAGCGGATAGCTTTACTGATGAAGATATAGAGAACCTATATTATATTATAGAGGAAGATGTAGTTGTTAAACTTGCTAAGAAATATGGATTAAAATTACCAGAGGATATTGCATCTGAATATGAAGAGAAGATGGTTTCAGACACAACGCCTGTAAGCTGGGAGCAGTTCTATGATGGTATATTTGAATGGAATGAAGAGTATTCTAAGAGACGCTCAAGGGTGTTAACGGATTATGGTAAAGAAGAAGATATAGTTACAGTTCTATATCAGATATTTGATGGAGATATTAATGGCGCAGATAATTTTATAAAAGAAGCTGTTAATCATGGAGTGACATTTTCGGAAAACAATCTTTCAGAAATATCGTATTTTTGCAGTGGTAGTGTATTCAGATATGCACTAAATAAATCCTCGAAGAGATTTACGGATAAAGATTTAGAAGATGTAAGTGATGATTTAAATGATGATGAAGTAATAAAATTAGCGGAAGAATTACATCTGAACTTACCGGAAGGCTACGAGATATACGACGAAAATGATGATATTGATGAAATTAACAATATAGCCGAATTGCAGGCAGTGATACTTGATGCCATTGAATTAGCAGATGAAGCATTAAAGGCACTTAATGATGCCGGGGCTGCAGTTAATGAAGGAAGCAGGACGAGTTTATTTGATATACTTAGTAAGAGTTTTTATTCATCAGCAACTAAGAATCTTGCACTTGAAGAGGCGGATTTTCAGATACAAACGGCAGAAGAATCAATATCACAACTCAATGACATATTAAAAGGAATTAGTAAGTGCAGGTATATTAAAATGAATTCAGAAAAATTAGCTTCTTTATTAGATATGTATACTAACGATAGTTTTATTAATATGATAACGCATATGAAGATAGGAAAAATGGGTAAAAATATTAATAAAACAACCAAAGATGTAATTAATACCAGACATAAGCTTGAAAAGATATATAAAAAATTATGCAGGGCTGTATAATTGAAATACTTTTAAAAGGAAAAGAGATAGGAATTATGTCAGTAGAAAATAAAATTATAAGAAAAGAGATTCATTTTACAGGTGCAGTTCAGGGTGTTGGTTTTCGTTACAGGGCTAAATATGCAGCAGATGGTTGTGGTGTAACAGGATGGGTCAGGAACGAATGGGACGGTTCGGTATTAATGGAAGCACAAGGAACTGAAAGGCAGATAAATGAAATGTTAAAACTTATTAATCAGGGACAGTATATTATGATAGACAGGTTAGATTATCATAATATACCACTTGAAGAATACGAAAGTGGTTTTCATATCAGGTAGATATGAAACGATTAAGGAGGATATGAATTTGGCTAAAGGAACAAACCAGAAACTAAAACTAATATATCTTATGAGGATAATGCTTGAAGAAACAGATGAAGAGCATAGACTTACTATGCCTGAAATTATAAGTGAACTGTATAAATATGATATTTCAGCAGAGAGAAAGAGTGTATATAATGATATAGAGGCTCTTAAGTATTATGGTATTGATATTCAGAGTGAGAAGAAAAATAATACATATAGTTATTATGTTGCAAGCAGACAGTTTGAATTGGCTGAATTAAAATTATTAGTCGATTCGGTACAGTCTGCTAAATTTATAACCGAGAAGAAATCAATGGAGTTAATTAAAAAGATTGAAGAACTTGGAAGTAAATATGATGCATCTAAATTACAAAGACAGGTATTCGTGACAGAGCGTGTAAAAACTATGAATGAAAGTATATATTATAGTGTTGATGCGATACATACGGCAATTGCTGAGAATTCTAAGATAAAGTTTCAATATTTCCAATGGAATGTTAATAAGGAAATGGAATTAAAAAAAGATGGCGAATATTATAATGTAAGTCCATGGGCATTGTCATGGGATGATGAGAATTATTACCTGATTGGATTCGATAGTCGGGATAAGAAGATTAAGCATTACAGAGTGGATAAGATGTTACACATTGAGACTGTCAGAGAGAAGCGGGATGGAAAGAACAGCTTCAAAGAGTTTAATATGGCTGTATATGCAAAAAGAATGTTTGGAATGTTCGGCGGTGTAGAAGAAACTGTGAGATTAGAATGTCATAATAGTATGGCGGGTGTTATTATTGACAGATTTGGTAAGGACATTCCTATTATAAAGAAAGATAGTGAGCATTTTACGGTAAGTGTGAAAGTGGCAGTAAGTATGCAGTTTATAGCATGGATAATAGGATTAGGTGAAAAAGTTAAGATAACAGGACCGGATAATATAGTTGATAAAGTTGATAAAGAGATTGAAAGATTAATAAGACAATATAAAAATTAAAAAAATTTGAAAGATAAATAAAAAAGTGGTGT
>OGGZ01001780.1_pt1 | contig 16862 bp, 17 predicted proteins | sample 1571371 | NCBI WGS metagenome assembly OGGZ01 (sample SAMEA2582025, study PRJEB24529) | metagenome | biome: Human gut stool | place: China | collected 2011
AGTGATTGCGCTGGCAGAAAATGTTTAAGGATATAGTCCTGACGGATATCAAAGCCCTCAGAACCGCGAGAGAGAGGCAGCTTTGTCCTGAACTTTGCACCAGCATCAGGGAAGACCCGGTGAATGCGCTGCACGTCAGACAGCATGGCATTCATTTCCCCTTCGCCTATCTCTTCCACCAGCACAGAACGCCGCGCGGTAATCATTTGTTTGCGGTCCGTGTCGAGATACCCGGCATCACAAAGCTCCTCATACGGCATTGCTGCTATCTGGTTGAGGCGAGCCACCAGCTTTCCGTAACGGGTAGTGGGGTCCTTATGCTGGTGGAGGGCTTTATCCAAATCGCTGCGACTGTACTGCTTGCCATGCGCCCACAGGTAAGAACAGGTGAACAGAGCATCAGATACAGTTTCTACAGCTGTCAGTTGTACCGTCATTTTGGTATGCCTCCGCTCATCTGGAATTTGCCGATCAGAGGATGGAACCAGTACGCAGAGCCATATTTGCGCTTAGCACTGCGCAACACCAGCCGCGCCGCTTCCCTGAACTTTTCATCAGGCGCAACGAACCCGCCAGATTTCAGCTTAACCAGCATCACCCCTGTGTTTTTCGCCAGCTCCTCAGCCTTTTTGGTTGAGATACCGTATTCAGCGGCCAGGGTTGCTACTGGCGTCATGCCAGGCGGGATTTCTCCTCCCTGACTATCGGTGAGTGACTTAACCTGTGCCTCAAGTTGCAAAACCTTCTCTACTAGCAGATCAAAGCGGTTAGCCAGTTCGTTAAACTTCACATTGCTGATCATTGTTTTGCCTCCTGCGATTCAGGGTCTGAAAAAGTAGAAATATCCAGTGAATTTGCCAGTTCGTCAGAAAGGCGCTGAGCCAGGTGCGTTAAACTCATTACATGGATACGCTCCGCCTCCCCATTGATAGTTGAAAGGTAAGCAGCACATGACATGAGCGCAGCAACCTCTTGCGCCAGTAACAGCAAATCTTTTTTGCTGCGGTAGGTGTAAAAGTTATCCATTGAGCGCTCCCGTTTCATTCTGCTCCACCATGCTTGCCGCAAGTTGATCCGATACTCGTCTGGCCAGACTGATAAGGTTTTCACGCTCAACCTGATCAACGTCGTACTCTTCGACAACCATCAACAACGCAGCCAGTTCACAGGCTATTGACGCACTTTTATTGGTTAATTCACGCATGGCGCACCTCCTGAATAGCTGCGCTATCGAACTCCCAGCCACGGCGGGTGGTGTAATCGAAAAACGCAACGCGACAAGGAGACTGGGCGCGGATTTTGGCAGCGAAAACCAAATCCCAGCCGGGGAATGCAGCGCGGGCTTTATCTTCCGTATCAGCATCAAAGCGGAGCACTACAGGTGTGCATTTTGGGGTGTGGTCTGGGGTTGCCAGGAATAACCATGTAAATTCCGGGCGAGTTTGGGTATGCTGTTGATCAGCCATAACTGTTACTCCGATTAACGGTTTGGTTAGAGGCCCGGTTAGTGTTCCACCACTGCCGGGCTTCGCTGTTTCTGCACCACTGCAAAGCAAGGTGTAAGACACAAGATAGATTAAAGGTGTCTTACACGTCAATACTTTTAATCCCCAAAATTTTGTGTATATTGTCTTACACCAATTGCAATGGAGCGTAGAGATGGCAACAGGTCCGAAGAACTCAAAATCACAGTCTGTCACGGCAAGGATTGCCCATGAACTGATAGAAGGAATGGAGCAGCTTAAAGAGCCTGGGGAAAGTACCGGCCAATTTATCAATGCCGCCGTCCATGGTGAAATTAAGCGCCGACAGCGTAAAAAGGCAAAGGAAGCTGACAAAAAGTAATGCCTAACCGCTGGATAACAGGGTTTTGCACTTTTTGTGCAGAACTGAAAGCCTTTGCTGTTACCTGCCTTTTTTGTGTAGGTACCGCACCCAAAACCTTGGTTTCCCCAGTTCTGGGGAGATGTACCGAGTTGCAATTGTGCAACTCTGAATGAGGTGTGCAAAAGTAGGGTATGCGCCACCGGCTCACACCCCCTGCAGCGGCTCAGATATGGGGTATGCTGCAATGCGGTACACCCTACCCTGATGACGTACCCGACAGGCTTTGAGATTGTATCTCCTGAAATCTCAGGGGATTGGCTAGGCCGTGCTAACTGCGCCAATGCCGCAGTTCCAATGGTACAAAACTGAATAAAATCAGAGGGCACAAAATTGCGCTGGCTCATTCTTTGACCACCAGCGACTAGCCTGGTATGCTGACCATGTTCTTTGTTTTCGGTACTACACTGGCGGCCCCGCATGGCCGCCTTTGTTTTTTGTGCCATACCTCCCCCTTAAGCTGCTTTGCAGCGGCTTTGCTGCCACTCAGAAACTTCAGAAAGAAGCCAACCAACAGCGCGGCCCCCCAGTTTACGGCGGGCGGGGAATTGACCTTCCTTTTCCATCATGTAGCGGGTAGTGCGGCAAATCCCTGTAAGCTGACGGCACTCAGCCTCACGGATCACTCGTTCTGCATGCGGGGATGATTGTTTGATATAACTCATATAAAAACGCCCTCGTTCATTAATGTTCAAGGGCATTTTTCACTGTATTAATACTGCAAACACCTATACCAAAAAGCCTTAATTTTTACTGAGAATCAGATACTCAAACTGTGTTATTGAGAGATTTCCCGCTTGAGTTTTTCTAAAGAATCATACGACATGACTTTCTCTATAAATGGCTTAATGGTTTGATAAATTCCAAAATCACCTCTCTCACCGTAGGGCCATAATGCAACAGTGAGAACGCTGCTTGGAATAGAAACGTTCTTAACTTTTGACCAGTGCATTAAATCTATGTAAGGAAGCACCTTATATTCTATAATTTTTCGCCTGACGACCTGCCAGTAATTATTTAAAGGCGCATCAATCGGTTCCATTTCCATTTCTTCACGCCAAATTGGCAATAGTTTTTTAAAATCATCAATCAAAATGTCATCAGGAACATTTAGATCAACACTGATGTATAAACTGCTATCTGTAACCAAACTGACTGAATCAGAGCCTCTCGCCATAAGCAGCCCATGATTAACATCACTTTCAGCCATGAGAGACTGCTGTTCTTCTTTGCTTATAGTGAAAGGCATCCCCGCCCTTAGCCCTTTAGAGTCCTGCCCTTGAGCAAGAAACATAACCTCCATCCTCGACAAGTAGCCGATTCCGTAACCAGTAGAAAGCGCGTTTGTCGTTTTTGTAAATGACCTATATTTATCAACAAACTCCTTTCCACCTTTAAACTGTTCAGCTGCCCAATCAGGAGTTTCCACTTTCATTTCGTTGAATGGATCGCTTTCGTCAAGTGGCGTATTAGCTCCATGTTCTAAATAATACGTCGCCAAACTCTCATCCCATGAGCACACATCAAAAATCGACATTCTCCAATATAATTGTCTAAATAAATCCTTGTCAGACATTGATTCAATACATTCATATTTTTTTAAGTTAAATTCTTTTGGCAGATCAAGTGTGCTTTTAATTCTCTTACTCATTTAGCCATCTCCAAAATAGCAACATTCGGATAATCAGAGGAAATAAACTCTAAACGCTCCATCCATTTATTCAGTGCGTCCAGTTTTTCAGGTAAATACTGGCTACGGTTGTAGACTGCCATTACCCCGCCGAGTGAGTGGCCCAGAAGCTGCTCCACAACGTGTGGCGCAATCCCCATGTTGTTTAGTGTGGTGGAGAACGTCCGGCGTAGATCGTGAAGCGTCCATGGCTCAGAATGCCCCAGGCGTTTATAGATACCTCTTCCCCACTGGCTGACAGCTTCGGGTTTCTTCAACTCACCCAGTAACAGGCCAGTATCCTTATTTCGTGCGACTAGGCTTTTGACGAATGGGCGCATAGCTACGGGAATTGGCCGTAGTATCTTTTCACCACCCTTGCTGTGCTCTTTCGGCACCGTCCAGATCCAGTCCTGTAAATCCCATTCACCGATACTAGATAGCCTCAGTTCCTGAGTACGGCAACCGAACGCCACCAGCAAATGCAGCAATGCGGCATAGTACGGCTTAAACTTCATCCCGGCACTTTCGCGCCAGATATCTACTAACTCCTGCCGTGTATGCTCCCTGTCCCGCTTATTCTGCTTACGGCCGACATCATCAATAGTCAGGTCGTTGAGAACGTTGCTCACGGCATAACGATGCACCCGGCAGAACTTCAGCGCCTGTTTACACATCTGCAGGAGATAGCCGGCGGCCACTGGTGCTTCATCCCGTACCCGGGCGAAACACTCGAGCCAGTGTCGGGTTTCGCACATTGAAAGCGGGAACGCCCCAATATATGGGTAGATGTGCTTATTAAGTTGCTCGATGTGTTTTTCTACATTAGCCCGCTTATAGGTTGCGTACTCCCTGATCCAGTAATCCATAGCATCTTTTACTGTCACCGGCTTCAGGGTTTCCTGAGTGGTGAAGCTCAGTTGATGTTTTGGGTTCTTGCCTTCTGCCAGCCAGGCGCGGCATTGCTCACGCTTTTCTCTTGCAGCTTTCAGAGATAGATCGGGATAGTTGCCTAACTTTATACGTTGGGAGGTCGTTTCACGGCCGCCGGTTCGAAACGTGAAATACCAGGTCATGACACCGATCTTGGAAACCTTGATGCTCAGCCCATCGCCGTCTGCATAAAAGCTATCGCCAGGACTCTCCCGGCCATTCATTTTACGCAGCGCGGTATCGCTCAGTTTGTTCGTTCCACCAGCCATAAAAACCTCAGTTCATTATTGAGAGTGGGCAGGACTGACTGCACCACTGACTGCACATCGTCATGTTACTCCATGAACGACAATGAACATAGATAAACGTAAAAATACAATTAACACATAATTATCATATAGATACACAAACACCACCAAACAGCGACGAACGATAAAAAACATAGGTTTTGATAATACGGCATGAACTAATTCAGGTTAGCTAAATGCTTGATTAAAAAGGCGCTACTCGGCATGGGGAAGCGCCTTTTTTATAGGTGTCACAAAGGGAGTGACCATGAGAACAGGATGTGAACCGACCCGGTTTGGTAATGAAGCTAAGACCATTATTCACGGTGATGCCCTTGCCGAACTTAAAAAGCTACCTACTGAAAGCGTCGATCTGATCTTTGCCGACCCACCGTATAACATCGGTAAAAATTTTGATGGTCTGATCGAAGCCTGGAAAGAAGATCTATTTATCGACTGGCTGTTTGAAGTGATTGCAGAGTGCCACCGCGTTCTGAAAAAGCAGGGCAGCATGTACATTATGAACAGTACGGAAAACATGCCCTTTATCGATCTCCAGTGCCGCAAGCTTTTTACCATCAAAAGTCGCATCGTCTGGTCATATGACAGTTCTGGAGTACAGGCGAAAAAACACTACGGCTCCATGTACGAACCCATCCTGATGATGGTGAAAGACGCAAAGAACTACACATTCAACGGTGATGCTATTCTGGTAGAAGCCAAAACCGGATCGCAGCGCGCGTTGATCGATTATCGCAAAAATCCTCCACAGCCATACAATCATCAAAAAGTACCGGGTAACGTCTGGGATTTTCCGCGAGTGCGTTATTTAATGGATGAATATGAGAACCACCCGAAGCAAAAACCGGAAGCCTTACTGAAACGCATTATTCTCGCCTCTTCCAACCCAGGCGATATCGTTCTCGACCCGTTTGCCGGTAGCTTTACTACCGGTGCCGTAGCCATCGCCAGCGGACGAAAATTCATTGGTATTGAGATCAACAGCGAGTACATCAAAATGGGGCTTCGACGGCTGGATGTCGCGTCGCATTACTCCGCGGAAGAACTGGCGAAAGTGAAAAAAAGAAAGACGGGCAACCGGTCAAAACGATGCCGGGTTAGCGAAGTTGACCCCGATCTCATTGCAAAGTAAAGGAAGTGTAAGCCTGGTTTTCAGATTATTCATTTCGTGTATATTTCCTGCCAGACTTGGTTAAACATGCACAGGCTCAGGTAATGATTCGCAAGTATTGGTGGCTCGTCGTTTTCGCTGTCTTCGTTTTTCTGTTTGATACTTTACTGATGCAGTGGATTGAACTGCTGGCAACAGAAACAGACAAATGCCGTAATATGAACTCAGTTAATCCACTAAAACTGGTTAACTGTGACGAACTGAATTTTCAGGACAGAATGTGAATTTACATGACACTTAATTCATTCGTTTGATGAATTAATTTCGTTATGTTTTCATCTGGCATGAACATTCTTAATACGTTATCGACCAGCGCGGGTGCTTGTTTATAAAGATCATAACCCGCCATATTCATTAACCAGTTTTGAACAATTCCGCTGAAGGCACCATCAATAATAATCATCACAACATCTAAATCGAGGTTATTTGCTACACAACCTTGTTGCTGACACGCCTGCAATACTTCGCGGAGAGTCTGCGGATTAAAGCCCATCTTTTCGCGTATCACTCCCTCGGCCAGCATCTCATCATTAAATTCACATTTGTGATATAAGATTTTCAGCAACGCCTGCTGGCGGGGAATTTTGGCAATATATTGCAAGCCGACAATCAATTTTTCACGCAATTGTTGAAACGGGTCATGCTCTAATCCAGCCGTCAAGTGTTCCTGGATTAACTCCCGCAATGAAGGCTGTTGCAACCACATCTCATTAAACAGTTGGGTCTTGTTCTCGAAGTGCCAGTAGATAGCGCCACGCGTAACGTTAGCGGCATCGGCAATGTCGTTGAGCGTCGTCTTGCTTACGCCATGTTGCGCAAACTGGGCGATGGCAGTTTCAATCAGTTCTTGCCGGGTCTTCAGAGCTTCGGCTTTGGTTCTTTTTGCCATGATTAATTATTCAGGAAATAAATATATTCGACACAGGGTGAGAAAATAGCGAAGGTTAATCTATCATCTAATGTGTATTTATACGAGAGGGTAACATTGAGTTGCTATAAATCGTCAAATAAATAATATATATTATTTACCTAAAATACATTCGCCACATGAATATATATTTCAATTTACGAGGTTTTAATTCTGCCTCTTTCAACCCGCGTCAAAATAAAACAGTAGAATATTAATCTTTTTTTGTGTTTATGTGCCTTGAGACGCCAGTATTCATAACTATTCCTTACATCGACGAATGATAATTTGTAGGATAGCAAACTGTATTTTTCTTTCTGCGAGTTAACGCGTTGCCTTTCTGGGTAAATAACGCGCTTTTGGTTTTTTGAGGAATAGTAATGACGAAACATGCCAGGTTTTTCCTCCTGCCCTCCTTTATTCTGATCTCCGCGGCTTTAATCGCCGGTTGTAACGATAAGGGAGAAGAGAAAGCTCACGTCGGTGAACCGCAGGTTACCGTTCATATTGTGAAAACGGCCCCGTTAGAAGTTAAGACTGAATTACCAGGCCGCACCAATGCTTACCGTATAGCCGAAGTTCGCCCACAGGTTAGCGGGATCGTACTGAATCGTAATTTCACTGAAGGCAGCGATGTACAAGCAGGCCAGTCCCTGTACCAGATCGATCCCGCGACCTATCAGGCAAATTATGACAGCGCGAAAGGCGAACTGGCGAAAAGTGAAGCCGCCGCCGCCATCGCGCATTTGACGGTAAAACGTTACGTTCCGCTCGTGGGTACGAAATACATCAGCCAGCAGGAGTACGACCAGGCCATTGCTGATGCTCGCCAGGCCGATGCCGCCGTGATTGCCGCAAAAGCCACAGTCGAAAGCGCTCGCATCAATCTCGCTTATACCAAAGTGACTGCGCCAATTAGCGGACGTATCGGCAAATCGACCGTGACCGAAGGCGCTCTTGTCACTAATGGGCAAACGACTGAACTGGCGACTGTCCAGCAGCTCGATCCTATCTACGTTGATGTGACCCAATCCAGCAACGATTTTATGAGGCTGAAGCAATCCGTAGAGCAAGGAAATTTGCATAAGGAAAACGCCACCAGCAACGTAGAGTTGGTCATGGAAAACGGTCAAACCTATCCCCTGAAAGGTACGCTGCAATTCTCTGATGTGACCGTTGATGAAAGCACCGGCTCCATAACCCTACGTGCTGTCTTCCCTAACCCGCAACATACGCTTTTGCCGGGTATGTTTGTGCGTGCACGGATTGATGAAGGCGTCCAACCTGACGCCATTCTTATCCCGCAACAAGGCGTTAGCCGCACACCGCGTGGTGATGCAACCGTGCTGATTGTTAACGATAAAAGTCAGGTGGAAGCGCGCCCTGTCGTTGCCAGTCAGGCGATTGGCGATAAATGGTTGATTAGCGAAGGTCTGAAATCTGGCGATCAAGTCATTGTCAGCGGCCTGCAAAAAGCGCGTCCGGGAGAGCAGGTTAAAGCCACTACCGATACCCCCGCAGATACTGCATCGAAGTAAGGTAATCTGACATGGCAAACTTTTTTATTCGACGACCGATATTTGCATGGGTGCTGGCCATTATTCTGATGATGGCGGGCGCACTGGCGATCCTACAATTGCCCGTCGCTCAGTATCCAACCATTGCACCGCCTGCGGTTTCTGTTTCGGCAAACTATCCAGGTGCTGATGCGCAGACCGTGCAGGATACGGTGACGCAGGTTATCGAACAGAATATGAATGGTATCGATAACCTGATGTATATGTCCTCCACCAGCGATTCCGCCGGTAGCGTGACAATTACCCTTACCTTCCAGTCCGGGACCGATCCTGATATCGCGCAAGTGCAGGTGCAGAACAAACTCCAGCTCGCCACGCCGTTGCTGCCGCAGGAGGTTCAGCAGCAGGGGATCAGTGTTGAAAAGTCCAGTAGCAGCTATTTGATGGTGGCGGGCTTTGTCTCTGATAACCCAGACACCACACAGGACGATATCTCGGACTATGTGGCCTCTAACGTTAAAGATACGCTTAGCCGTCTGAATGGCGTCGGTGACGTACAGCTTTTCGGCGCACAGTATGCGATGCGTATCTGGCTGGACGCCGATCTGCTAAACAAATATAAACTGACACCGGTTGATGTGATTAACCAGTTGAAGGTACAGAACGATCAGATCGCTGCCGGACAGTTGGGCGGAACGCCAGCGTTACCAGGGCAACAGTTGAATGCCTCGATTATTGCTCAAAAGCGGTTAAAAAATCCGGAAGAATTCGGCAAAGTGACCCTGCGCGTAAACAGTGACGGCTCGGTGGTACGCCTGAAAGATGTCGCACGGGTTGAACTTGGCGGTGAAAACTATAACGTTATCGCTCGTATCAACGGAAAACCGGCGGCGGGCCTGGGGATTAAGCTGGCAACCGGCGCGAATGCTCTCGATACCGCGAAAGCCATTAAGGCAAAACTGGCGGAATTACAGCCATTCTTCCCGCAGGGAATGAAGGTTCTCTACCCTTATGACACCACGCCATTCGTCCAGCTTTCTATTCACGAAGTGGTAAAAACGCTGTTCGAAGCCATTATGCTGGTGTTCCTGGTGATGTATCTGTTCTTGCAGAATATGCGAGCAACGCTGATCCCCACCATTGCGGTACCCGTGGTGTTGTTAGGGACGTTTGCCATCCTCGCCGCTTTTGGTTACTCCATCAACACACTAACGATGTTCGGGATGGTGCTTGCCATCGGGCTGCTCGTCGATGATGCGATAGTGGTGGTGGAGAACGTCGAGCGCGTGATGATGGAGGATAAGCTCCCGCCAAAAGAAGCGACGGAAAAATCAATGTCGCAAATCCAGGGCGCACTGGTGGGTATCGCGATGGTGCTGTCAGCGGTATTTATTCCGATGGCATTCTTCGGCGGTTCTACTGGGGCAATTTATCGCCAGTTCTCTATCACCATCGTTTCGGCAATGGCGCTTTCTGTTCTGGTGGCATTGATTCTTACCCCTGCGTTATGTGCAACGCTGCTTAAACCCGTCTCTGCTGAGCATCACGAAAATAAGGGCGGTTTCTTCGGCTGGTTTAATACTACCTTCGATCATAGCGTTAACCACTACACCAACAGCGTCGGCAAAATCCTCGGTTCCACAGGACGATATTTACTGATCTATGCGCTGATTGTTGCAGGAATGGTGGTGTTGTTTTTACGTCTTCCGTCTTCCTTCTTACCTGAAGAGGATCAGGGTGTCTTTCTGACCATGATTCAGTTACCCGCTGGCGCGACGCAAGAGCGGACGCAAAAAGTGTTGGATCAAGTGACGGATTACTATCTGAAGAACGAGAAAGCGAACGTTGAAAGTGTCTTTACGGTTAACGGCTTTAGCTTCAGCGGCCAGGCACAAAACGCCGGTATGGCCTTCGTCAGTCTGAAACCGTGGGAAGAGCGTAGTGGTGACGAAAACAGTGCGGAAGCGGTAATCCATCGTGCCAAAATGGAATTGGGCAAGATCCGCGACGGTTTTGTCATTCCATTCAACATGCCAGCCATTGTTGAACTGGGCACGGCAACGGGTTTCGACTTTGAGTTAATTGATCAGGCTGGGCTGGGTCACGATGCCCTAACCCAGGCCCGTAACCAGTTGCTTGGTATGGCGGCGCAACATCCTGCCAGCTTAGTCAGCGTGCGCCCTAATGGCCTGGAAGACACCGCGCAGTTTAAACTGGAAGTTGACCAGGAAAAGGCGCAGGCATTAGGTGTTTCACTTTCTGACATCAATCAGACCATTTCAACGGCGCTGGGTGGGACTTACGTTAACGACTTCATCGACCGTGGTCGCGTGAAAAAGGTGTATGTTCAGGCGGATGCCAAATTCCGTATGCTGCCAGAAGATGTCGATAAACTTTATGTCCGCAGCGCCAACGGCGAAATGGTGCCATTCTCGGCCTTTACCACTTCACATTGGGTGTATGGCTCTCCGCGACTGGAACGCTACAACGGTCTGCCGTCAATGGAGATTCAGGGGGAAGCCGCGCCAGGAACCAGTTCCGGCGATGCCATGGCGTTGATGGAAAACCTTGCGTCAAAATTACCTGCGGGCATTGGTTATGACTGGACGGGTATGTCGTATCAGGAACGCTTATCGGGAAACCAGGCTCCCGCTCTGGTAGCAATTTCCTTTGTGGTTGTTTTCCTGTGCCTTGCTGCACTCTATGAAAGCTGGTCAATTCCTGTCTCGGTTATGTTGGTAGTGCCGTTAGGGATTGTCGGCGTGCTACTGGCGGCAACACTCTTTAATCAAAAAAATGACGTCTACTTTATGGTGGGCTTGCTAACGACAATTGGCTTGTCGGCCAAAAACGCTATTTTGATTGTTGAGTTCGCTAAAGATCTCATGGAGAAAGAGGGTAAAGGTGTTGTTGAAGCGACACTAATGGCAGTACGTATGCGTCTGCGTCCTATCCTGATGACCTCTCTCGCCTTTATTCTCGGCGTATTACCGCTAGCTATCAGTAACGGTGCCGGCAGTGGCGCGCTGAACGCAGTGGGTATCGGGGTAATGGGCGGAATGGTCTCTGCAACGTTGCTGGCAATCTTCTTCGTACCGGTGTTCTTTGTGGTGATCCGCCGTTGCTTTAAAGGATAAATCTGAAACATAAAGGCGCTTTCGGGTGCCTTTATTATTTTCAGTGAAACCCATAAAAATTAATAAGATATTCTTTTGCTCACTCTTTAAAAGCTTTCTATAGTTCCCGCTCCCTTCACTATTTTTACAATTCACATAATTTGTCATTATTCATTCCGCAAGATTTATAACCTCCGGTGATAAAATGGCATTCAGCTCGTTAATAAGAGAGTTAACTTATTAAGCGTTAGCGTTTATTACTGAGGTAACACCATGAAAAGATTAATTCCTGTGGCATTGCTCACCGCATTGCTGGCGGGCTGTGCTCACGATTCGCCCTGCGTTCCGGTTTATGACGATCAGGGGCGTCTGGTTCACACCAATACCTGTATGAAAGGCACAACTCAGGATAACTGGGAAACGGCTGGGGCTATTGCTGGCGGAGCAGCAGCTGTTGCTGGCCTGACGATGGGGATCATCGCTCTGTCGAAATAACTGAACAGGGCGCGGAGTTTCGCGCTCTGTTTAACGATACAGTATCTTTACATAAGATAAAATATTGCTATATTCTGCTGGCTAATTCTCTGCTGACTTAGCATGTTATATCGCGTTATTTCGCTGCTTTCGAAATAACGCATCAATTTAACTTTCGCACTTCCCACCAGAAATATACTCACGCTAACAATCATTATTCTGCTTAGTAAAACACGCGTAAATATTTTGCGCCAAAATGTGGCGCATGTTTCATTTTCGCACCATTGCGGGGCGCTGTTTTTATTATTTCCTGTCTACACTCAGCTTATTGCGACGCGAAATCGTGCGCAAAAGCTGGCACTACTTTTGCTTATAAGAGGATGGCCACAGACAGGTAAAAGACGTTTCCCAAACGTCCTATAACGATAATTTTCGCCTCACAGGAAGCATTATGAAAAAGATGATGATAGCCACACTGGCTGCCGCCAGCGTGCTGCTTGCCGTTGCAAATCAGGCGCATGCTGGCGCGACGCTTGATGCCGTACAGAAAAAAGGTTTTGTGCAATGCGGGATCAGTGATGGATTACCTGGGTTCTCTTATGCCGATGCTGACGGTAAATTTTCAGGTATTGATGTTGATATTTGTCGTGGTGTTGCCGCTGCTGTATTTGGTGACGACACGAAAGTGAAATATACCCCGCTCACTGCAAAAGAACGCTTCACCGCTTTACAGTCAGGGGAGGTGGATTTGCTCTCCCGTAATACGACCTGGACTTCATCTCGCGATGCCGGGATGGGAATGGCATTTACTGGCGTCACTTATTACGACGGCATTGGCTTCCTGACGCACGATAAAGCGGGGCTAAAAAGCGCGAAAGAACTGGATGGCGCTACCGTCTGTATTCAGGCGGGTACTGATACCGAACTCAACGTCGCCGACTATTTCAAGGCAAACAATATGAAGTACACACCAGTGACTTTCGATCGCTCTGACGAATCAGCGAAGGCACTGGAATCTGGTCGCTGCGATACGCTGGCTTCGGATCAATCCCAACTGTATGCCCTGCGCATCAAATTAAGCAACCCGGCTGAATGGATTGTCTTACCGGAGGTTATCTCTAAAGAACCGCTTGGGCCGGTAGTTCGTCGTGGCGATGATGAATGGTTCTCGATTGTACGCTGGACGCTTTTCGCCATGCTAAATGCTGAAGAGATGGGCATCAATTCCCAGAACGTCGATGAAAAAGCGGCTAATCCAGCAACGCCTGATATGGCACATCTGCTGGGTAAAGAAGGCGATTACGGCAAGGATCTGAAGTTGGATAATAAATGGGCCTATAACATCATCAAACAGGTGGGTAACTACTCGGAAATTTTTGAGCGTAACGTAGGTTCAGAAAGCCCGCTGAAAATTAAACGTGGGCAAAATAATCTCTGGAATAACGGCGGTATTCAGTACGCACCGCCCGTGCGTTAAGTCGGTGTGAGGTAACGAGCGTCGCTACGGCGGCGCTCTCTTCAGCGTTATGCTTTCCGAGGTTTCTATGTCTCATCGCCGCTCAACCGTTAAAGGCTCACTCTCTTTTGCCAACCCTACGGTTCGCGCCTGGTTATTCCAGATCCTTGCCGTTGTTGCTGTTGTCGGCATTGTTGGTTGGTTATTTCACAACACTGTAACGAATCTCAATAATCGTGGCATTACTTCAGGTTTTGCCTTTCTGGATCGCGGCGCTGGCTTCGGTATTGTCCAGCATTTGATCGATTACCAGCAGGGCGACACCTACGGACGCGTTTTTATTGTCGGCTTACTCAATACGCTACTGGTTTCTGCATTGTGTATTGTGTTCGCTTCTGTTTTGGGCTTCTTTATCGGTCTGGCGAGACTTTCGGATAACTGGCTGCTACGAAAGCTTTCCACAATTTATATTGAGATCTTCCGTAATATTCCCCCGCTGCTGCAAATCTTCTTCTGGTACTTTGCCGTGTTGCGCAATTTGCCCGGACCACGCCAGGCTGTGAGCGCGTTTGATCTGGCCTTTTTGAGCAATCGTGGGCTTTATATTCCGTCACCGCAGCTGGGAGACGGATTTATTGCGTTTATCCTGGCTGTTGTTATGGCTATAGTCCTTTCTGTTGGGCTATTCCGCTTTAATAAAACATACCAGATAAAGACCGGACAACTGCGCCGCACCTGGCCGATCGCCGCAGTGTTGATCATTGGTTTGCCTTTACTGGCGCAATGGCTTTTTGGCGCAGCACTACACTGGGATGTCCCAGCCCTACGAGGCTTTAACTTCCGCGGCGGGATGGTTTTAATTCCTGAACTGGCAGCCTTAACGCTGGCACTTTCGGTTTATACATCTGCATTTATCGCCGAGATTATCCGCGCTGGGATCCAGGCAGTGCCTTATGGTCAACATGAAGCGGCTCGGTCACTGGGATTACCCAACCCGGTTACGCTACGCCAGGTCATTATTCCCCAGGCATTGCGGGTGATTATTCCACCGTTAACCAGCCAGTATCTCAACATCGTCAAAAACTCCTCTCTTGCCGCCGCTATTGGCTATCCCGATATGGTTTCGCTGTTTGCCGGCACCGTGCTGAATCAGACGGGGCAAGCCATCGAGACGATAGCCATGACCATGTCGGTCTATCTGATTATCAGCCTGACTATCTCGCTGCTGATGAATATCTATAACCGCCGCATCGCGATCGTTGAACGCTAAGGAGTCATGATGACAAAAGTATTGCTGTCTCATCCCCCGCGCCCGGCGAGCCATAACTCAAGCCGCGCGATGGTGTGGGTGCGAAAAAATCTGTTCTCCAGCTGGAGCAATAGCCTGCTGACTATTGGCTGCATATGGTTGATGTGGGAACTGATCCCACCGTTGCTGAACTGGGCATTTTTGCAGGCTAACTGGGTTGGCTCAACGCGTGCCGACTGCACAAAAGCCGGTGCCTGTTGGGTCTTCATCCACAAACGATTTGGTCAGTTTATGTATGGGCTTTACCCACACGACCAACGCTGGCGAATTAACCTCGCATTACTGATTGGGCTTGTGTCGATCGCACCAATGTTCTGGAAAATACTCCCGCATCGCGGTCGCTATATTGCGGCCTGGGCGGTGATTTACCCACTGATTGTCTGGTGGCTGATGTATGGCGGTTTTTTTGCTCTTGAGCGGGTTGAAACCCGGCAATGGGGCGGGCTGACGCTAACTTTAATTATTGCATCAGTTGGGATTGCGGGGGCGCTACCGTGGGGGATCTTACTGGCGTTAGGTCGCCGCTCCCATATGCCGATTGTGCGTATCTTATCGGTCATTTTTATCGAATTCTGGCGCGGCGTGCCGCTGATTACCGTTCTGTTTATGTCTTCGGTCATGCTGCCGTTGTTTATGGCAGAAGGCACCAGTATCGACAAATTGATCCGCGCGCTGGTTGGCGTGATCCTGTTTCAGTCAGCATATGTTGCGGAAGTCGTGCGAGGTGGATTACAGGCGCTGCCTAAAGGGCAATATGAAGCGGCAGAGTCGCTGGCGTTGGGTTACTGGAAAACTCAGGGGCTGGTTATTCTGCCACAGGCGTTGAAGCTGGTAATTCCTGGGCTGGTAAATACCATCATCGCACTCTTCAAAGATACCAGCCTGGTGATCATTATCGGGTTGTTCGATCTTTTCAGTAGCGTTCAGCAGGCAACCGTTGATCCCGCCTGGTTGGGTATGTCGACGGAAGGGTATGTTTTCGCCGCGCTGATCTACTGGATCTTCTGTTTCAGCATGTCGCGCTATAGCCAGTATCTGGAAAAACGTTTTAACACCGGGCGTACACCGCATTGAGGACACTATGAGCCAAATTTTACTGCAACCTGCTAACGCGATGATTACGCTGGAAAACGTCAATAAATGGTATGGACAATTCCATGTTTTGAAAAATATAAATTTAACCGTGCAACCGGGAGAACGGATCGTTCTGTGTGGCCCTTCAGGTTCCGGTAAATCGACAACCATTCGTTGTATTAATCATCTGGAAGAACATCAACAGGGACGGATCGTGGTAGATGGCATCGAACTTAATGAAGATATCCGCAATATTGAGCGCGTCAGGCAGGAAGTGGGAATGGTCTTTCAGCATTTCAATCTCTTCCCTCATCTGACCGTTTTACAGAACTGTACCCTGGCACCGATTTGGGTACGCAAGATGCCTAAGAAAGAGGCTGAAGATCTGGCGGTGCATTACCTAGAGCGGGTGAGAATTGCCGAACATGCGCATAAGTTTCCCGGACAGATTTCAGGTGGTCAGCAGCAACGCGTTGCCATTGCGCGTTCGCTGTGTATGAAGCCGAAAATTATGTTGTTTGATGAGCCAACGTCGGCGCTCGATCCTGAGATGGTGAAAGAGGTGCTGGATACGATGATTGGGCTGGCGCAGTCGGGTATGACAATGTTGTGTGTAACACATGAGATGGGGTTTGCACGAACCGTCGCTGACCGGGTAATTTTTATGGATCGTGGGGAAATAGTGGAGCAAGCTGCACCTGATGAATTTTTTGCGCATCCTAAATCAGAGCGTACGAGGGCATTTTTATCGCAGGTAATCCATTAATTGAATGTTAGTTCGAAAAGCAAAAAGGCCATCCTTTCGGATGGCCTTTCGCTTGATTTGATGTCTGGCAGTTTATGGCGGGCGTCCTGCCCGCCACCCTCCGGGCCGTTGCTTCGCAACGTTCAAATCCGCTCCCGGCGGATTTGTCCTACTCGGGAGAGTGTTCACCGACAAACAACAGATAAAACAAAAGGCCCAGTCTTTCGACTGAGCCTTTTGTTTTATTTGATGCCTGGCAGTTCCCTACTCTCGCATGGGGAGACCCCACACTACCATCG
>OGGZ01001784.1_pt1 | contig 16842 bp, 14 predicted proteins | sample 1571371 | NCBI WGS metagenome assembly OGGZ01 (sample SAMEA2582025, study PRJEB24529) | metagenome | biome: Human gut stool | place: China | collected 2011
AAATCTTCATTTACTTTCTTCACATTGTACATAATGGTTCCTCCTAATGCTTTTGCTAAACACATTCTACAACACAGAATTCTCTGACTTTTGTATTTTCATCCTGTCAGGACTTCCATAACCAAAAACAGACAGGAAACACTCTTGTCTCCTGCCTATTTTATACCACTTAATTATGCTTCGTCAATTGCTTTTCCAATATCATGGCGCATGTATTTATTGGCGAAGTTTACCCACTCGGTTGCCTCGTAGGCTTTTTTTCTCGCTTCTTTTAAATCGGCTCCTGTCGCTGTGATTCCAAGAACACGTCCGCCGTTGGTCACAATTTTTCCTGCCTCATTGAATTTTGTTCCGGCATGGAAACAGAAGTAATCCTCTTTTCCCTCAAACTTCTCAAGTCCGGTGATCTCAAATCCTTTTTCATAAGCCACCGGATAACCGTCAGATGCAAGCACAACGCAGACTGCCGCATTATCTTCAAACTGAAGATCGATCGCATCTAATTTGCCATCTACACAGGCTTCCATCACATCAATGATGTCATTTTTCATTCTTGGAAGAACAACCTGTGCTTCCGGATCGCCAAATCTGGCATTATACTCTAACACTCTCGTTTCGTCTGCCGCCAGCATCAGACCAAAGAAAATAACACCAGTAAATGGTCTTCCTTCTGCCGCCATCGCATCGACTGTTGCCTGATAAATGTATTTTTTACAGAACTCATCCACTTCTTTTGTATAGAATGGGCTTGGAGAAAAGTTTCCCATTCCTCCGGTATTTAAGCCCTGATCGCCGTCTTTTGCACGCTTGTGATCCTGCGCAGAAGACATAATCTTAATCGTGTTACCGTCTACAAACGAAAGTACTGACACTTCACGGCCTGTCATAAATTCTTCTACGACAATGGTATTGCCTGCCGAACCAAATTTCTTATCTAACATCAGTTCGTTGACACCAGCCATTGCATCTTCCTTTGTTTCACAAATTAAAACACCTTTACCGAGTGCCAGTCCGTCTGCTTTTAACACAATCGGATACTTTGATGTTTCAAGATATTTTTTGGCTTCTTCCGGTGATGTAAATGTTTCATAAGCCGCTGTCGGAATATGATACTTCTTCATCAAATCCTTTGAAAATGCCTTAGAACCTTCCAGAATCGCTGCATTCTTTCTCGGTCCGAACACTCTTAAACCTTCTGCTTCAAATACATCAACAATACCGCCGACTAACGGATCGTCCATACCGACAACCGTCAGGTCAATCTGATTGTCCTTTGCAAAGGCTGCCAGCTTATCAAATTCCATTGCTTTGATGTTGACACATTCGGCAACTTCTGCAATTCCTGCATTTCCCGGCGCACAGTAAATCTTTGACACCTTACTGCTCTTTGAAATCTTCCAGCAGATTGCATGCTCTCTGCCGCCGCCTCCTACTACAAGTACTTTCATCTTTTACCTCTCCAATATTCTTATTTCTGATTTGCTATCATATTAATGGCAGCAGGAAGCAGTTTCCACTCTGCCTGTTCCATTACACGTTTCTGAAGGATTTCCGGTGTATCGCCTTCTTCTACCATAACAGGCTTCTGCGCGATAATTTCTCCGGTATCCATTCCCTCATCTACATAATGAACGGTTGCACCTGTTACCTTTACACCTTTTTCAAGCACCGCTTCATGCACGTGCAGACCATAGTAGCCCACACCGCAGAAAGATGGAATCAGAGAAGGATGGATATTAATAATCCGGTGGCTGTACTGGTGTACCATTTCTTCCGGAATCTTAACAAGATACCCGGCCAGAACGATTAAATCCACCTTCAGCTCATTGATCTTTTCAAGCAGCGCCTTATGAAAATCTGCTCTGTCTGCATAGTCCTTCGGAGAAATGCAGAGTGCTTCAATCCCGTTTTCCTTTGCTCTTGTCAGCGCATATGCATTGGCATTGTTGCTGATAACTGCTACAAGCTCTGTATTGGTAATTGTACCGTCTTTTACGGCATCAATAATTGCCTGGAGATTTGTTCCGCCTCCGGAAACCAGAACTGCAACTCTTAGCATACAGTTACTCCCTTCTCACCGGCTTCTACACGACCGATTACATAACCTGTTTCACCTGCTTTTGCAACAGCGGCTAACACCTTGTCTGCATCTGCCGGATCAACAGCAAGTACCATACCGATACCCATGTTAAAGGTATTGTACATCATCTTTTCTTCGATTTCACCGTCATTCTGAAGCATCTTAAAGATTGCAGGTACTTCATAGCTGTTCTTTTCGATGACTGCATGTACACCGTCATGTAACATTCTAGGAACATTTTCATAAAAACCACCGCCTGTAATATGACTGCAGCCCTTAATCTTTACACCGGCATTTTTAATTTCTTTTAATGTCTTTACATAAATCTTTGTCGGAGCAAGTAATGCTTCACCTAAAGTTTTTCCTAATGCATCATAATATGTATTTAATGCTTCTTCTGTAATTTTAAATACACTTCTTACCAGAGAAAATCCATTGCTGTGTACACCGCTTGATGCAATACCGATTAAAGTATCCCCGGCTTTGATGTCTTTTCCTGTAATTAAATCTTTTTCATCTACAACACCGACTGCAAAACCTGCAAGGTCATATTCGTCTACCGGATAAAATCCCGGCATTTCTGCGGTCTCACCACCGATTAATGCACATTCGGACTGAAGACAGCCGTCTGCAACCCCTTTTACAATCTGTGCAATCTTTTCCGGTTCATTCTTACCGCACGCAATATAATCTAAGAAGAATAACGGTTCACCGCCTGCACATGCAATATCATTAACACACATTGCCACGCAGTCAATGCCGACTGTATCATGCTTATCCATTGTGAAAGCAAGCTTTAACTTTGTACCGACACCGTCTGTACCGGATACAAGTGTTGGCTTTTCCATATCCTTAAACTTATCCATTGAAAATGCACCTGAGAATCCTCCCAGACCGCCAAGCACCTCCGGACGCATGGTCTTTGCCACATGCTCCTTCATTAATTCAACTGATTTGTAACCGGCTTCAATATCCACACCTGCTTTTTTGTAATCCATTTTTTTCTCCATTCTGCTGCCTTGCAGCTTAATTTTTCTGTAGCGTTCAATCTATAATTATTTTGTATAATTCTTATAACCGACTTCCTGAAGGTGCGCATCTTTTTTCTGTACGCTTTCCTTTAAGCCCGCAGAATAATCCTTTAACTTTGAAAGAAGTTCTGCATCGGATGTTGCAAGAATCTTCGCTGCAAGAAGTCCTGCGTTGGCACCGCCGTTAATGGCTACGGTTGCAACCGGAATACCGCTTGGCATCTGTACAATCGAATAAAGAGAATCCCTGCCGCCTAAAGAAGTGGTGTGCATTGGAATACCAATGACCGGCATCGGAAAAATTGCCGCACACATACCCGGTAAATGTGCTGCCATTCCTGCACCTGCAATAATAACCTTAAATCCCTTTTCTTCTGCTGTCTTTGCATATTCAAAGAATACATCCGGTTCTCTGTGTGCCGAAATGATCGTCATCTCATAAGAGATTCCCAGCTGTTCAAGAATATCTGCTGCCTTTGCCATAACTGGCATATCAGAATCGCTTCCCATCACAATTCCTACTTTTGCCATAACTTGATTCCTCCATTCTGCCGGTTCATACCTGCATTTTGATTTTATTTGTAGTATTATTTAATTGTACTTTGTTTTATATTTTCCGTCAATATCTTAATCCAAAAACTGTTATTTTAAAAACGGTTTGTTTAATTCTTCACAGCCTGCAAGTACAAATCTGCCGTTTTCAATAATGACGGTTTCGCTGCCATCTTCCGATACTGCCGAAATACTGCCGATTTCATCATACGGAATTGTAATGTCCGTATGGCAGTTAAAATACGCTTTTTCCGGCTCGGTCTTTCGCAGTATGGAAATTTCATTATCCCGTGAAATAATTTCCTTACCGTTCGGATTGTATACAATATTGTCCTCCGCTCTGGAATAACATGTATCACCGATTGCAAAATGCGGTCCCATTTTTTCCACAATAAGAATCGGCAACTTGTATACAATGTCGTATTGATTTGCCATCACATACGCTGTTGTATTCGTTCCGATTGCAAATTCACCGATTGGCAGGGTGTCATGGTTCAATAACACATTTTCTTTAAAATACTGTCTGCCTTTTTTCGCATCTTCAAAATTATCACAGGAATAATCCGTGACCATACCATCTTTAAAAGACACCTTTAAATTAATAAATTTCAAATCATTCAGATAAACACTGCTGACATTTAAAATGCCTTCTGTTCCTTTTAAAACGGGAGAGGTAAAGACTTCTCCCAACGGAATGTTGACATCGGCAAGACAGTTTTCAAAAACCGTTTCCTTCTGCGGATTGGTGATTTTCTGCAGAGACACACGCATATCCGTCTGATTATTACCACATCCTTTGACATGCACGTATTCCGCGCTATCCAGAGCATCAATAATGGTCTGCTGGATTTCCTTATACTGATTGTAGTCGAGGGTATTAATCCGCACGATTTCATGAAAGATTTTTTCATATTCGTCCGCATTTTCACTGATTTCCGGCAGCGGGTATGCAATAATCGTAAAGCTTCTTTCCTCGCCTTTAATATATTTGTTGACAACTGCCGAAGACTCGCTGTCATATTTTACAGAAAGCTTCTGCTGTTTTTCATCTAAATGCAGGGCTTCTTTTTTATCTTCCGGCTCAAACGGATTTTCGCCGAACACTTCCATGACCGCAGGACCGCCAAAAACTGCCGCTGCTTCCCTATGCTGTTCATATGCAAAGCGGAGTGCCCCAAGCTTTCGCTCTGTAAACTGCGCGTCCAGGTAGAGTGCATTGTCAAAACGATGGTCGTAGTCCATCTGCTTGTTCGGGCTGGTTGCGTAATAACCGATTTTGTGGTGCATGCGCTTATTGATAGAATGCTGTGCCGCACGATATATCGTCGTCTTTAAGCCCATCTGTTCAAACTGACGGATTTCCTCTCTTACCAGCCGTTCAAATCCGATGCAGTAACGGATATTAACCAGTTTCTTTTTGCTGATATCTTTATTGCCCAGTTCAAATCCGATGCGGTATCCTTCCGTAAAGGTCGATGCCATTTGTTCAATCTCTGTCTGGGAAAGCGTATTTAAAAATGCTGCGGTACGAAGTTCATTTTCCGTAATATACTCACCATACCGGTATAAATATCTCAAATCCGTCAAATCGCTGTCCATAATAATGCGCACCGCAAAATCCAGCGACGGGTCTAACTGCTCCCGCACCCTGTACTCAATAAAATCATCGCTGTAATCACTCATATACCAGTAAATGGAATCCTTTAACTGTGCCGCAATATTTTCACCGCCCTTGCAAATGCAGTAACATTCAACAAAAAGTTCTAACAATACCGTAAAATCAGCTTTACGCTGTTCTGCTGCAAACGCGATACACCCGCGCAGTTCTGTATACAAAAACGATAAAATCCTGCCTATGTCTTCTCCAAGCCGTGCACAGGCATAAGACGGATTGGCAAAGCTGTTATCATATTGTTTCCCGATAATGTCTTCATACAAAACCGTATTCCAGTGCTGCAATTCTTCCAATGGCAGTTTATCATATCCACCGGCTTTTCTTTTCTCATTCCATTTATCCACAAGTAAAAGAAATTCTGCCGTGTACGTAAAATATGCTACCAGTCCGGCATCTTCTATCTCTGAATTTTCTTTAATTTCCGCAATACGATCAATTGCCAGACCGTATCGTTCCTTCAGATTATCTTCAAACATTTACAAATCCTCACTATTCACACTATGCCCATCATCAGCACTGCTACCATAAATATTGCAAAAATACCACACATCAGGGAACCTGCTCTTGAAAATGTATAAAACTTATCTTCTTCTTTAAAGCTTAACAGTCCGATAACCAACCCAATAACAGAAAGCATGAAACTGAGCAGTCCAAGGCTTCCTACCTCGAGTCCGGCATTTCCTTTTGCCTGGAATGCAATATAAATGCCATAGCCAAACGACACCAGTGCCGCCAATCCCATGACTGTTGATATCATGCCCCCCAAGGTCTGGCTTTTATCCGAAAATTTATATTTATTAAAAAGTTTCATGATTTTTTCCTTTTCCTATGAAACTGACACATTTTTTTGTAACACAAAAACGTGAGATAGCCCAATACACCACCGAGTGTATTGAGCATTAAATCATCTACATCAAAACTTCCCACTTTAGATACAAGCTGAATCAGTTCGATTGCAAGACTTAACCCGAATGTATACAGCATACACCCAAAAAACTTAATCCGATGATCTGCAATCAGCGGCAGGCAGAACCCGAATGGCATAAATGCTACCACATTTCCCGCAATATTGGCAAGCACCGCCGTCAGACCAAGCTGCCAGAAGTGATTAACAAACCGCTTGATTTCTTTAAATGGTACAAGATTATACCGGTACGTGCGTGATACATCCGTCCTTCCGAGAATTTCCGCAAAGAACATAAAATATACCAGTGCAGCAATATACGCAATAAAAATCAGCCATTTCAATGTCTTTTTCATTTTTCTATTTTTCACACAATGCCCATACCTTCCTGATACGCTTAAAATAATGTGTCGGATTTATGTGCCAGAAGTCTTGCACCATTTACAATCAGCAAAACTCCTGTTGTAACACCACATACGACTGAAATAATGCCAAAAACAATATTCCCGGCGCCAATTGACTTGATTTTTTTATATAACTTTTCGTCCATACTACTCCTCATTTATTCAATTCTTCGATAAAATCAGTATTGTGACACCTGCGGCACAATACTGTTGTATGAACAAGCTTTCGTTTATGGCTTGTTCATACTTCTCCTACTTATTCCGCTACTAATTCCTTATGCTTCCTTCGCACCGTATTCTTCATAATACTTGTCAATGGCAGCCTTAATTTCATCATCAATAACCACCTTGCCGTTGCAAGGCTTGTTGTATAAATGTTCTACAACGTCTGACATGCTGACAATTGCATTTGCCGGAAAACCGTACTTTTCCTGAATTTCAACAAGGGCACTCTTTTCGCCTTTGCCACGTTCCATTCTGTTTAAAGACACCATTAAGCCTTTGATTGTCACATCGCCCTGTGCCTGAATAATCGGAAATGTTTCTTCGATGGATTTACCGGAAGTTGTTACGTCTTCAATAATAACTACTTTATCTCCGTCTTTAATCGGGCTGCCCAGTAAGATACCTGCATCGCCGTGGTCTTTTGCTTCTTTTCTGTTAGAGCAGTAACGGATTTCTTTACCGTAAAGTCTGTGATATGCCATGGTTGTTGCCACGCTTAACGGAATACCCTTGTAAGCCGGTCCGAACAGCACATCAAAATCATCACCGTAGTTATCGTGAATTGCCTTCGCGTAATACTCACCCAGCTTTTCAAGCTGTGCACCCGTTACATAAAGTCCTGCATTCATAAAAAACGGGGACTTTCTGCCGCTCTTTAAAGTAAATTCACCAAACCGCAACACATTGCAGTCTACCATAAATTCTATAAATTCCTGTTTGTACTGTTCCATAATCTATAAAGCCTCCTGTTTGTAATACTTTTAACAATTTTTAATATCTTTTTAATGTTGGCGACAAAAGGTCACTCACCCACCTATAAGCAGACTTATGTGGTTTTAGACCTTCTGACCCTGACATTTCTTTTTATTCTAGCATAAATTTCCCGGTGTTTCAATATATGGTTGTTTTTGGAAGAAAAAGGGCAATTTGCAATACAAACTGCCCAATCAATATATGCAGCCGAAAAGAAAGCCTGTTTCTACACCCGGCCAGCATACTCTTATACGATAAATTTTTCAACCTGTGACTTTAATACATCTGCCGATGCATGTGCCTTAGAAGCTTTTTCTTTAATATCTGACGATTTTTCAACCACAACAGTTGTCTTTTGTGCAATATCCGTTGTACCGGAAGCTCCCTCCGATGCCGCCTTACTTACGTCACCAATACCATTCATTACCCCACTGATGGAAGCAAGCAATTCTTCTGAAGAGGCCGAAAAATCCGTAACCAGTTCGTCAACCTTTTGCGCATCATCATTATACGAATCTGCCATTTGTGAAAAGTCATCCAGATTCTGTACAACATCTGTTCCGACAAATTCAAGCAGTCTTGCAGAATCCCCTGCAAGATTATCAACCGCACCCACAACACTTTGTGTTACTTCCTGAATATTAGAAACCGTTTCCTTGGACTGTTCAGCAAGTACACGAATCTGCTCGGCAACAACCGCAAAGCCTTTTCCGGCTTCTCCTGCCCTTGCCGCCTCAATGGATGCATTAAGAGCCAAAAGATTCGTCTGTGCCGTAATCCCCATAATAGATTCTGCCAATATGCCAATCTGGTCTACGATTTTAATATCTTCCAGTGCCTTTGTCAGATGGTCACTAATGTCTTCATGAATTTCATGTGTATGTTCATATTTTTTCTGCGTTGTATCCTTAATCACAACTGCACGGTCACGGATACTGTCTGCTTCAAGCGCACCATCCTGTGAACGTGTTGCAATGCTTTTCGCTGCCGTTTCAATTTCATGTGACATTGCATCAATCTGCTGTGAGGATGCCGCTGTTTCTTCCATGGCTGCTGCCAGTTCCTGTGTTGTGGCTGACACCTCTTCAATTTCATGGTCAAGGGACCGGACATTTTCATCAATCTCCTCAACCATACCGCTGATATTCGATGCTTGGCCTTTTACCTCACCAATCAGTGTACCTACTTCACAACGCATATTTTCAAGAAATACCGAAAGCTGCCCGAAATCGTCTTTTCTCTTTAAAAGTGCCGGGGCAGTCGGCTGTGAAAAATCTCCCCGCCCCATTGTCTTTATAGAAACTACCGCTTTCTTTAACGGCACGGTAATACTGCGTGTAATGACAATCAGCAGGATAATCAGTAAAACTTCAACTGCAATGACCAGACCAATAAAAATTCCTTCCCTGCTGAGCACATAAGCCGCATATTCTGACCGTATACCATCTATTTTTTCATCAATATAATCCGTATAATTTCCTGTTCCGATAACCCATTCAAATGGTGCAAATGCTTTGCTGTAAGAACGTTTAGGCTGATTATCGGTTTCACCCTCCTTCGGATAAACATAGTCTGTAAAGCCTCCATCAGCCTGCTTTCCTACACGGATAATCTCTTTTACCATTTGATAACCGTTGCCATCCTTTGTTTCCAGACGATTCGTGCCTTCTGTCTGACTGCCAAGCAGCACAACATTGGTTCCATCATACTGATCAACCCAGAAATAGCCGCCATCCCCATATCGGAGCTGACGTATCTCATCTGCTGCCAGTTTTTTTGCCTCTTCTCTGGTATACACCCCTGCTTCATACTGTGTGTAAATGTTCTGGCACAATGAAATCACATTGTCAACCTGATTCTGAATCATCTCATCATAAGATGCACGCTTATCTGACTCTATCGTTTCCAGTGCCTTTGTCTGCATCGCCTTCATAGATTCTGTCGAAAAAACAACACATGCCGTCATTGCCAAAAATGCGGCCAGCATTACAATAATCAGCTTTGTTCTTACCTTTACATTATTCATACTCTTTACCTCTTTCCCCATAATAATCCTGCTGTCATTGTTTCCCGTTCGTCCTTACTCACATGCATTTTCAATGTACAGACCACACACCGGAATCCAACGTACAAAAATGCATTTGTCCTTCCCAGGTTTCTGTCTCCCATCACGTACAATCTATATTTATTATGTCACTTTTTACACACTTCGTCAATTATTTATCATTATTTATTTTTTCCCTTCTTCCACCAACTGTCCAAGCTGCGCCGTTGCTGTTCCCGGCACATATTTTTCCTGACACTGAATCATTTTTTTGCGGTTTTCCTGTTTTTGTAATGACAGAACTGCCGCGGTCAGCTCCTCTTTGGGATTGGTGACTGCCAGTGCCATGCCTGTCTTTTTAAAAAACTGCATATTCTTTGTTTCACAGCCCGGAATCGGACAGATGTGAATCAGTGGAATCCGTGCAGCGGCGGCTTCCGTGCTTGAAAGCCCACCCGGCTTTGTAATAAAGATACTGCCTGCCTTTAAATACAGCGGCATCTTATCAGTATATCCGACCAGTTCAATTTTGTCCGCATACCGCTTCTGCAGCCGGCTGTACAGCTGCTGATTGTTTCCACAGACCATAATCAGCTTACATTTATGCAGGGAACGCACACGGTAAAGAATTTCCACGACTTCCTCCAACGCACCGGCACCCATGCTGCCGCCCGCAATTAATAAATACTCTTTTGCAGGATCCAGCCCCAGCTGTCTTTTGGCTTCTTCCGGTGAAATGCGTTCTACACCCGTGTCCGCCGTCGGTATCCCAAGCGGATATAACTTTTCTTTTGGAATTCCGTATTTCCTGAATTCCGGTATCAGCTTTTCTGACGGAATCACAACATCATCGCAGTCGGTTTCTTCCGTAAACGGAATACATGCATAATCGGTAGCCACAAAAATACTTGGCGGCACTTCCATCCCCATTTTTTTCATATTTGTGATAATCTCCGCCGGATATAAATGCGGTGTAATGATGACATCTGCCGGATGTCGTAAAAGATACTCCTGTAAAATATATGCCATTTTACGGTTAATATAATAAACCGGTGACGGAAACGGCAGACGGCGGTATAATTCTCCCAGCCGGTATACGAATCCGAAAAGTGTGCTGTTTTTCTGTACCAGACCGATATACACTTTATCAATCACACCTGCCAGTCTGTTACTTTTTAGCTGGTAAGGATTTATCATTACCACCTGATGTCCCTGTTTTTGGAGCTGTTTTTGGACTGCTGCCCCTGCGGCATTATGTCCACCGCCTGTTCCGCAGGATAAAATTAAAACATTCATCGGTATCACCTCTTTATCCACAATAACTGAAATGTCATTTTTTCACGTTCTTCCTGGCTCATATGCATTTTAAGCAGTATCAGCAGCGATATCAATCCTACACCGATATGCACGGCTTTGGGCAGATTAGTCTCTGAAAATACAATGATGAGCCAGTTTACAATGTATACCGCTACGGTCCGGTAAAAGTTCGGTGAAATCTGTATTACCAGTGAAAAGAATAAAAAACACCCCGCAAGAGAAAGTACCGGATACCACATCGGTATCAGTCCGAGCAGACTGCCAAAACTGACTGCAATTCCCTTTCCGCCTTTAAAATGACGCCAGACAGGGAAAATGTGTCCCGCTACCGGTGCTGCCAGCACCAGTGCCAGTCCGTTGCTTTCTGCTAAATTCATCTGTGTCATGTGAACATAGGCATAAACCGGGACAAAGCCCTTTGCCATATCAAAAATCAATGTGCAGATTCCGCACCAGAACCCGCCGTATAAAAATGCGTTTGCCGTTCCCGGATTGGCATCCCTGCTCTGCTCAATTGCATTTTTTCTACCAAAAATTCCGCAAAATACTTCCGCATATAATACACTGCCGGATAAATATCCAATCAATGCATATATTACCGCATATGGCATCTTTTTCCCTCCTGATTACGCTCTGATATTTGTATTTTCATTATGGCACTTCCCGCCTTTTTCGTCAATTCTTTGTCAGACTCACGGCTTTAGAAAAGCAGGGTCTGTCCACTTGGACATTCCCTGCTTTTGTTGTTGCCTGATATTTATTTAAAAATATTTTTAATTTTTTGCAGACTGATACGCACTCGTATATGCCTCCTTTATGGCATTGCTGGACTTTGTCGCACCCGATACACCATCCACACCACTGACACCGCCGTTTGCAAGAATCGCTCCCGGAACTTTGGCATTTGCCTGTGAGAAAAACATTTCATCTGCGCCTCCTGCCGTTGCCGATGCGGATACGCCTGTAACGGCATCACCTGAAATTGTCACAACAACCGTAACCGTGTATCCGTATGTATCGCATACGGCAGTTCCTGTATAATCGCCGTCTGCCTTAAATGTCCTCGACGCCTGCGTTGCCGCCGGTGCGGCTTCTGTCTTTTCCTCGGCTGTCTGACCTGCACTGCCGCTGTCCGAACTTCCGCCCGCACTGCTGTTTGTATCATTTCCGCTGTCTGATGTCGCGCCTGAACTTCCGGAATTCTGACTGTCAGTGTCCTGTTTTTCCTGTCTGTTCTCCTCTCCGGCTGTGTTTTCAACTGCCGCCGCTGCCGCATTTTCACCGTCCTGCGCGTTCTCGTTCTCCTGTGCTTCCTGTGAATCACCTGCGCTATCACCGGATTCGCCCGAAATCTGCTGTTCCTGTGTCACACCGTCCGCATTTAAAACCTCTGACGTTGTGCCTGCTTCTCCGTTCTTTTTTACGCCTTTTTCTGTCTGTGTCTGACTCAGTGTTTTATCTGCCGCCGTTTCCTGTGCAGACACTTTATTTCCGTTCCGCATAAAACACATTGAAAATGCCACAGTACACACAAGCACTGCACACACAGATACTGCCACACTGACTTTCTTTATAAAAATGCTGTCGGCATCCGGATTTTTTGTAAGCACCCATTTACGGATTCGCATCGCCGCATATCCTGCAAATACAATACTGTATACAAGCACATTTACGGCATACATGTGTAGTCCCATGCGCGCATACGGAATATTAATCAGTATAATATGTACATATAAAAGTCCATAAAATACATAGGCGCTCCGCTGAATCTGCTTCCACTTTTTCGGATTCATCTTTTTGCGGACTGCCGGAAATGAAATCACCGTTAATCCAATCATCAATACAATCAGCATCAGACTGATCACCGCTGCACACCGCTGGACTGCCGGTAATGCCGCCGGTGCCGAAAATAACATCTTAAAATATGTCATGCCGTAGGTCAGGTTGTGCGAAAGCACCAGAATTGCCGCCATAATGGACAATTCCCCGCGAATCCGCATGAGCGGTCCGATAAGCTTTGAACCTCTCGGTAATGCACCTGTTATCATGACAATGATAAAAAATGCCGTTCCTATCGTTCCCTTTGCAAAAATGCCCACAATATTCTGCCGTACAAACTGCGGCATTGCCACCGTGCGCAGGCTGAATATAACAATCGTTACAACTGCCGCACCGATGTAAAAAATATTGGGATACTGCTTTAGCTTGTCTTTTAAAAAGTATACAAATAAGGAAGCTATCACAAGCGCAATAATCAGTAACATAATTCCTCCTTTTTGAGTTTGTTCTTTATGATTTAAGTTAGAAAGATGTACTACTGTTAGCTTTTTCTAACTCTGCTCTATCATAAATATAGAATCCTTTTCTGTCAAGGTCTGTTACTGACAATAATTATCAACTACTTTTTCAAGACATTTACGGTGTAATCCGAGGTAAATTTCTGTGCAATTCCCTCAGAAATATAAATCTGATTGTCTTTTGTAAGTAAAATGACATCAAAATCCAAATCCGTATTTTCATAAAAGCTTTCTGCCTTTTGAAGTCCCATTACAAAAAATGAGGTAGACAGCGCATCTGCCTTTGTTCCGTCTGCGCACACAATCGTAACAGACGTCAAATCGCTGTCTGACGGATACCCGGTCTTTGGGTCGATAATGTGGTGGTAAGTCACTCCGTTTTCTTCAAAATAACGCTCATATCCGCCGGATGTAATGACTGCTTGATCGCTGGTTTCCAGAATGCCAAGATACTGATTGCCTCCCTGCGGACTCTGAATGGCTACGCGCCATGCCGTACCGTCCGTTTTCGTGCCGAGTGTCTGCACATTGCCGCCGAGATTGACCATGCCGTGTTCAATGCCATATTCCTTAAAAATCTGCATGACACGGCTGGACGTATACCCCTTTGCAATACCGCCAAAATCAATCTGCGCATTATTTTTTAAGACCAGTTCGTGGTCCTTTAACGATGCATTTTCATAGGATACTCTTTTTAACGTTTCCTGTAATTCGTCCGCCTGCGGCACTTTGTAATTTTTCGTGGTAAATCCCCACAGCTCCATGACCGGATAGATTGTAATATCAAATGCACCGTCCGTCTTTCTTGAAATTTCAAGGGACTGCTCCACTAAATATGCTGTTTCGTCAGACACTGTAGCGCTTCCCTGCATATTGGCAGTTGTGACGTCACTGTCCGTATTTCCTACCGAAAACATCGCATCCAGTCTTTGAATCTCATGAATTGCTGCCGTCACGGCATCCTCTGCCTTTGCTCCGTATGCCGTCAATGACATGTAGGTATCCATTGCAAAAATATCGGATGAATATTTGTCATTTTCTGAAACACTTTCGCTCTGCACGCTGTCTGCTTTTTTGCCGCATGCCGTCATGCCTGCCACCAGTATCACGCACATTGCGGCGACGGCTGTCCGTTTTAATATAATCGCTGCTTTTTTTCTTTTTGTATTTCTTTCATTTACGATTCTTCTCATAATAATCCTCACTTCTGAGCAACTTGTTGCGAAGCGGCGATGAGAAATTCGCACAGGCGATTTCTCATCTGCCATCATAGCGATTTGTTTTTGCTCAGAAACAAATCGCTGTTTGAAAAATCAGCACATCAGTGTGATTTTTCACACTACCTGTCCGCTCCTTTTTTCAAATTTCCTGCACTGTGATGCATAGTAACGCACGCCTGCACTTCCAAGCACCGCTTTCATCCTACAGGAATTGTCCTGTATGACTGCATATAATAATACCCGGAACCCTTCATATGTTCCGTCGGGTTTATGCACCTGTTCTGTCGGGCTTACAGTTTCGTCAAACGCATACATATCAAACGCAATCCGCTTGTGATTGACCATCACCTGTACATTTCCGCCACCGCCGTAGGCAATGGCATCTGTCACATAAACGCTGCTCTTTATCCGTAACAGCTCTCTGCGGCTTTGAATCTGGCGCATACATGCAAAAAACAGATACAGCAGTCCCCCTGCAATGACACCGATTGTCATCGGCACCGGATTGTAAGACGGATCATTTTTGCAAAGCCGTTCAAACCCCAGTTCACCGGAAGATATTAAAAATACAAACAATGCCGCCCAGGCTGCAATCTGCCAGCTGCGTGCGGGTTTCTTTTTTAAGTAAAATCCCAGAAATGCCTCTAAATCCTCACCCTGTGCTTTTCTCCAGCAGTCTTCTTTTAATTCTTTTACAGTATTTAAATCCGTCTTTTGAAACTGAATATCTTCAAAAATTCCTGCCATAGCCTCACTCTCCTGCACTTTAATCTTATATTAGTCCGAAAAAATTTCAGAAAGCACACCAAACAGCCTCTCCGGTTCTACCGGCTTGGCAACGTGGCGGTTCATGCCCGCCCGCCGGCTCTTCTCCATATCCTCTGCAAAAGCATTGGCAGACATCGCAATAATCGGTATGGTCTTAGCATCTGCTTTTGCACCGGCACGGATTGCCGCCGCCGCTTCCAGTCCGTTCATCACCGGCATACGGATATCCATAATCACTGCATCAAACGTATACTCCGGCATTTTTTCAAACAATGCCACAGCTTCTGCACCATTATATGCACATGTTACCTTCATCTGTTTCTTTTCCAGAATCTTCTTTGCAATTTCCATGTTCAGTTTATGATCTTCAACGAGTAAAATTTTCTTTCCCGCAAGGTCTGTCTGCAGCTTTGCCGCTGTATAATGCATATGATAATCTTCCCCGCTCATATACGGTGCTTTTAAATGAATTGTAAATGCCGTACCTTTCCCCGGCTCACTCTCTACTGCAATTGTACCGCCAAAGGCTTCTGTATTCATCTTAACAATGGCAAGACCCAGCCCGACACCTGCAAGACTGTCTGTCACAAGCTGGTTCTCCTGTTCAAACGGCTGATACATTTTTCGCTGGAATTCTTTACTCATGCCACTTCCGGTATCGGTAATCACTGTATCCCATTCAAGAAAACCGTCTTTACGCACAATATTTTTATGCAGAAACGAAACCTTTCCGCCCGCCGGCGTGAACTTGACCGCATTACCGAGCAGATTGAAAAATATACGGTTTAGCTTTGTCTTATCCGTAAAAATAATGTCATTCTGCGGATTTAGATTCGTATAGAAAGTAATATTTTTTTCCCGGCACAGAGGTTCCATCATGGCGCAGACTGCATCGTGCAGTTCAATACACGAATATGGTTCTTTCCTTAATTGCAGTTTTCCGCTTTCCATTTTGGACACATCCAGAATATCACTGATAACCCCCATTAAAAACGTACTCATTGAGCAGATTTTATTCATATAATCTAGTACCTGCGTTTTATTTTCCGGTTCTTCCAGTACCATTTTTGCCATATTGGTAATGACATTCATCGGGGTACGGATATCGTGGGACATATTGGAAAGAAAGACACTTTTTGCTTTGCTGGCGGCCTGCGCCTGCTCTGCAAGGGTGGTCATTTCTTCTGCTTTCTGCTGGGCGGCAAGCTGTAATTCTCTGCGCGTCTGCAAACGGCTCATAATAATGATCAGCGTGACCGCCATACAGGAGATAAATACGATGATAAGCAAAGCCGCAGCCGGATGCAGGCGGATCATGTCTGCAAAGGTCAGATTTGTCGCTTTATATGCGGTGTACTGCGCCGCAAGATCCTCGACAAGATTCTCCGGCATCGCGTACATTGCCTTTGTCAGGATACCTGCCAGCGCGTGATTTTCCGTGGAGGAAACCACCATGCGGTAGCTGAAGGTGGGCTGTTCCAGCGGCGTGTAGGTCAAGGTGCCTGTCGTGTCGCCGTTGACAAACGCCTGCGCCATATAATAGTAGACAAACGCTGCATCCGCCTTGCCGTC
>OGGZ01001787.1_pt1 | contig 16800 bp, 10 predicted proteins | sample 1571371 | NCBI WGS metagenome assembly OGGZ01 (sample SAMEA2582025, study PRJEB24529) | metagenome | biome: Human gut stool | place: China | collected 2011
TGGCTGCAAAGTCCGGCGGCGCATCCGTCAACACTGCAATGGGCTATGAGCTGGATGCCATTGCAGCTTCTACCATCGGCGGCGTTTCCACCACCGGCGGTGTCGGCACCGTGCCCGGCATTCTGGTCGGCGTTCTGGTCTTTGAGCTGATGAAGGTCGCTCTGCAGTTTATGAACGTCAACTCCTCTTACACCTATATCGTCCAGGGCCTTGTCATCATCGTGGCTGTGGCCATTGATATCCGTAAGTACCTGGCAAAGAAGTAACTCCCCATTCGCATACAGAGAAGCCCCCCGCCGGGAGAACCGGCGGGGGGCTTCTGCTGTTATTTCCCCAGCTGCCGCTGCTGCAGGCGGTACTGGCGGGGTGTCAGCCCCTCCTGCCCTCCGCGTTTTCTCGCCCACTCTCCGAAAAAAGTTGGAGAACTTTTTCTTTTTCGTTGAATTGCACAAGAACTTGCCTCCTTGTTTGGCAGTTGTGTTGAATTTATGAACGTTCTTTGAATTTTGATATTTTCCTTCGATTTATTATTACACAGCTTCCGGGGAAGTGGTATACTACAAGCCAGAAACAGTGCTGTTAAGTTCGGAAAACAAAGATCGTTGAATGAGGTGTGTCTTATGAGCGTTTACGAAAAAATTTCCGGTTTTGCGGATGAGATCAGCCAGGACTTTGACCAGCAGCTCAAAACGGTGACGGATCTGGGGATGAAGTATATCTGCATCCGCAGCGCCGAGCACAAGGGCATTGCCGATTACACCCCCGAGGAAGTACGCACCGTTCTTCTGCCAAAGCTGCGGGCCGCAGGCGTGGGCGTTTCCAGCCTGGGTACGGCCATCGGCAAGGTGGAGGTGGACGATGAAGAGGGCTTTGCCAAGCAGCTGGAGCAGCTGGAAACACTCTGCGAAACGGCCAAGCTGCTGGACTGCTCCTTCATCCGGATGTTCAGCTTCCTCATCCCCAAGGATGCCGATGCAGACAGCTATACCGATGTGGTGCTGGATAAGCTGCGTCAGTTTATCCGGATCGCGGAGAAGCATGACGTTGTCCTGCTCCATGAAAACGAGAAGGGCATCTACGGAGATACCGGTGCCCGCTGCAAATTGCTGTTCGACCGGCTGGCCTGCCCCCACTTCAAGGCGGCGTTCGATTTTGCCAACTTTGTTCAGTGTGAGCAGGACACCGCGGAGTGCTGGGAATTGCTCCATGACCAGATCGCTTATATCCACATCAAGGATGCTCTGCCCGGCTGCCTGTTGAATGTGCCCGCAGGCACCGGCCTTGGCAAGATCCCTGAGCTGCTTCGCCGGGCTTTCTGCGAGGAGGGCTACCACGGCTTCCTGACACTGGAGCCCCATCTGGCGATGTTTGATTTCTTTGCACCAGGAGCAAAAGGCGGTGAGAGCCAGAAGCTCCAGTTTGAGAATAACCCGATCGTCGAGAAGATGAAGTCCGAGATGGCCGAGCCGGGCCGCCCCAAGGACGGCGCAGAAGCTTACGCCACCCAGTATCATGCACTGGTCGAGATCCTGAATCCCATTCTCAATTGATATCCACTCTCTGTTTACCCATAAACTGCCACAGCAGAAGCCCCCTGCCGGGAGAACCGGCGGGGGGCTTCTGCTGTTTGCGGCAAAAAAGCTGGGCCCCATGCAGCCAGCAGCTTTTCATCTGGAATAGGGCAATATTTTTGCGGCTTGTCAGTCACTGGCAGGCCGCTTTTTTCTTTGTCAAAGGCAGTTTCGTGGAAATGACCGAAAGAGGATACCTGATTTGTGAATATTGACAAAAGTTTTCAAAGTACTTGATTTTAATTTAGGGGGGGGGGTATAATGAAATGACAAGAAATTCCTTTGAGAACAAAGCACTCAGCAACCTGGCTGAGACCTGCAATGCGGAAAATGGAACCTACAGGGGAGGTGACAGTGCGGTAGGAATCTGGAGGGTTCCTTGCGGGGAATCCGTTGCAAAAATGCAAATAGCGATGAAAGGAATGAAGAAAGTTGAAACAGAAAAGTCAAAACCGGTTTTTGGCTGCCCTGCTGGCAGTGGCAATGATGCTTCAGATGCTTCCCATGCTGGCTTTTGCGGATGACGCAACCGGCACCGGAGAAACGTATAAAGCATGGATCGGCAAACAGGGCTATACGTCTTTGGAAGCTGCTGTGAGAGCGGCAAGGAGCGGTGCTACCATCACCCTTGGCGAGGGTGAATACGAACTATACAACAAGATTTCTGAAAGCGAAAATATACTCGCAGGAAAAGAATTGACCTTTGTAGGAAAGGGAGCCGATAAGACTATATGGAATATCCGCTATAAATATGATAACCCTTCGGGTGAGGATTGTGACTACGATTTAGGCGGAGCAGAAAAAATTACGTTCGAAAAGATGAAGCTCAAATGTGGAACCGGTGATTATCACGGTTTTGCTCGTATTCATAACACCGTTGTGAAGGATTGCGTCATCGAGGGCAAGACAGACTATTGGGGCTATACCAGTGCAGTGTTCACTGATACGACCTTCAATGCACCAAGCTCTAATTATGCACTCTGGACGTATAGCTCCCCGACCATGATATTTGATAACTGCACCTTTAATGCATCGGGAAGAGTGATCAATGTTTACACGGATTACAGTGCAGGAAAACGTGACATTAAGATTTACTTTAACAACTGCACCGTGAATTCCTCCACTTTCTTCCTCTATAAACAAGCGCTGAATATCAACGACAGCAACATGCGTCCCTATAAGTACTTCATCTACATCAACAATCCGCACATTACTGCAGCCCGGAGTAATACGACCTGCTCGCAGATGTTCGGCTTTAAAGAGGACAGAAACACTGGCTTTACGGGCAACACTGGCTATACGGATGTGTATCTGAACGGCGATCTGGTCTGGACAAACGGCAAGATGAAGACGCACTCCTATACCGATGGTGAGCATGACAAGGCCTTTACCCCCAGCTATTCGGAGTGGACATCGAGCGGCGCTGATCGTATTGATAAGTGTGAAGTGACAAAAACCTGCGATTACTGCGGCTGGACGAAAAAAGAATGGGAATATGCCAGCGTGTACCGTCTCCAGTACAACCTGAATGAAGGCATTGGCGACGCAACTGCCGACTACAGCGATGCTAATTACCGTGAAAATGAGAGCGTGACACTTGCAGCGGCTCCCACACGAGAAGGCTACGAGTTTGCTGGATGGCTGAGCCTTAAGGGTAAGCTCTATAACGCCGGGAGTGAGCTTGTCCTGACGGGTGATGAAGTGTTTACGGCACAGTGGAAGAAGGATGAGCCTGTCGTCAATCATACCCTGACCGTGACCGGCGGCACCTTTGCTGTGAAAAACGGCGACATTGATGTGACCGATACACTGGACACCAGCACCGATGCGACCAGCGGCAAGCAGACCTGCCTTGTGCCGGATGGTGCAGAAGTCACCGTGACGCTGGACCAGACGAAGGTTCCCGAGGGTATGGTGTTTGATCTCTGGTCTACCGGCAATTTTGACTTGCCGCTGGATCAGGATTACAAGGCAGAGTCCATTACCTTTACCATGAATGGTGATGTGGATGTGGCTGCACAGTACCGCAGCGCTGACATTGAGGATGGTTCTGATGTTGTTGGCCCCATCATTGTCGGTACGGCTGTTGTGGCTGGCGGCGCACTGGTCGGCTACACGCTGGGCACCGATCTTGTGGGCAAGATGTGGGGTCTGCCTTACTTCCCCAGCAACCGCAGTGCTCTTGCAATGATGCTGTGGGAGGATGCAGGCAAGCCTATGCCGGAATCTGAGATCCTCTACCCCGATGTTGGCCAGGAAGAACAGGATATGGATCTGCAGCATGCTGCCCGCTGGGCCATGGAGCACGACCTCCTGCCCGACCTGAACGATCAGGATGCAGAGCTGCCCCCTGAACAGGTGAAGTTCTATCCGGACAACATGGTTACCAAGATCAGCGTGTTGCGTGCTTGGAAGAAGGCACAGGACCTCAAGCAGAATGCGCAGTAAAATTTGACATCCTCTGATATATCCCAAACACAGCAGGAGCGCCCCGCCGGGTCATACCGGCAGAGCGCTCCTGTTGTGTTTCTGTTAAGCTTCAGGAAAGGGGAACACAGCCCACTCAGCGGCCCACGATGAGGTCGCGGCGGCAGCGCAGGCCAACCGTCAGGAAAGCGCTGTTGCCCAGCTGCCGGAGCACCACCCGCTGGGTGTCGGTCTGGCCCTCACACAGCAGGGAAAGGTTCAGGGTGGTGGAACCCTTCTCCGTGGTGAGCACCAGCGTGGATACGCCCTGATTCATCAGGGTCTTCATGTCCTGAATGGTGGTGCGGAAGGTGGCGGCACAGTCCGGCACGTCCAGCGTCAGGACCCGGCCCTCCTGCCGGGCGGTGTAAAGGACCTGACGGCCCAGCAGGCCCTTGACGGTGTATCGGGCTTCGGTGGTCTTTGCCTCGTCAGCGGAGATCAGCATGATGTCGCCCTGAATGGGGTCGCCCTCCGGTGCGCCGTAGCCGCCGTAGGCGGGGTCGGTCTCGCCCACGGCAACGTCGCCGCTGTGCAGCGCGATCTCGCCCTGAAGCATCACGCTTTCGTCCTGCGGGGGCAGGTAGCCTGCAACAACGGTGTCATCGGCGGCAGCCGCAGCGGCAGGTTCTTCGGCAAATGCGCCGACACTCATGGGGATGGCAAGGGACAGCACCAGGGCTGCGGCAATGGCCTGACGGCCCAGCATGGTATTCAGAATCTTCATAAGAAATATACCTCCTGTACTATGGACGAAAAACCGCCCGTTCTGTAATGAATACGGAACGGGCGGCTTGTTTATTGCAGGGGGGTAAAAATTATTCTTCCCGGTTCAGGATCTCCATGAATTCGTCGCCGGTGATGGTCTCCTTCTGGTACAGATACTGGGCCAGCTCATCCAGCTTTGCGCGGTTGTCGGTCAGGATCTGCACAGCCTTGGCGTGCTGGGCCTTGACCAGCTCCACCACCTTCTGGTCGATCTCGCACTGGGTCTGGGCAGAGCAGGCAAGGGAAGTGTCGCCGCCCAGATACTGGTTGTTGACGGTCTCCAGTGCCACCATGCCAAACTCATCGCTCATGCCGTAGCGGGTCAGCATGGCGCGGGCCAGCTTGGTGGCCTGCTCGATATCGTTGGAAGCGCCGGTGGTGATGGAGTGGAACACCACTTCTTCGGCGGCACGCCCGCCGGTGAGGGTGGCAATCTTGTTTTCCAGCTCCTCCTTGTTCATCAGGTAGTGGTTGCCCTCGTCCACCTGCATGGTGTAGCCCAGAGCACCCGAGGTGCGGGGGATGATGGTGATCTTCTGCACGGGGGCGGAGTGGGTCTGTTTGGCGGCGACCAGAGCGTGGCCGATCTCATGGTAGGCTACGATGCACTTTTCGTGATCGGTCAGGATGGAGTTCTTCTTCTGGTAGCCTGCAATGACCACCTCAATGCTCTCCTCCAGGTCGGATTGGGTCACGCTCTTGCGGCCTGCACGGACGGCCCGCAGCGCGGCCTCGTTGACGATGTTGGCCAGCTCGGCACCGGACGCGCCGGAGGCCATCCGGGCCACGGTGGTAAAGTCGATGCCCGGGGCCAGCGCGACCTTTTTGGCGTGGACCTTCAGGATCTCCTCGCGGCCCTTGAGGTCGGGCAGCTCCACAGGCACCCTGCGGTCAAAGCGGCCGGGCCGGGTCAGGGCAGGGTCAAGGGATTCGGGGCGGTTGGTGGCGGCCAGAATGATGACACCGGTGTTGCCCTCAAAGCCATCCATTTCGGTCAGCAGCTGGTTCAGGGTCTGCTCGCGCTCATCATTGCCGCCGTACTGGCCGCCGCTGCGCTTTTGGCCAATGGCATCGATCTCATCGATAAACACGATGCAGGGCGCTTTCTCCTTGGCCTGCTTGAACAGGTCGCGCACCTTGGAGGCACCCATGCCCACGAACATCTCCACAAACTCGGAGCCGGAAATGGAGAAGAAGGGCACGTTGGACTCACCGGCCACAGCCTTGGCCAGCATGGTCTTGCCGGTGCCCGGAGGGCCCACCAGCAGGATGCCCTTGGGCATCTTGGCACCAATGCTCTCATACTTGCTGGGGTCGTGCAGATAGTTGACGACTTCCTGTAAGTTTTCCTTGGCCTCGTCCTCGCCGGCCACATCCGCAAAGCGGATGCCTGCCGTGGACTGCACATAGACCTTGGCGTTGGATTTGCCCATGCCGCCAAACATCATGGAGCCCGGGCCGCCGCCGGCCTTTTCCATCAGTTTTTTGTTCATCTGATTGCCAATGGCCGAGAACAGGATGATGGGCAGGACGAACCAGATCAAAAAGCTCAGCACCGGCGAGGACTGTTCCACGATCTCGCTGGAGAAGGTGGCTCCGGCATCGTACAGCCGCTCGGTCAGGCCGGTGTCGTTCATCAGGCCGGTCTTGTAGACCTGCGTCTCGTCCTTATCGGTAAAGATGATCTGGTTGGATTCAATGTCCACCCGGCCGATGTTCTTCTCCTCGGTCATGGTCATAAAGGTGCCGTAGTCCACCTCTTTGATCTGGCGCTCCTCCATCCACGGCAGCAGCACAAAGTTGAGGAGCAGCAGCATCAGCAGCACGATGGCATAGTAGATCGCCAACGGCTTGCGCGGTGTCTTGACTTCTTTCATAGGATTTCCTCCTTAGTAGGCTTTGTCTCTACCCCAAAGCATAGCACGACTGATTTTAAGAAACCAGCCTTTTGAGGGCTTGTTTCCAAAAACTTCCCAGATTCTTAACAAACCTAGCATCAGGGCCAGCGGGTAGTACCCACGCAAGTGAAACGGGCCATTCCATCGCCCGCCCTATTGCCTGCGGCAACAGGGTCCCACCCCAGCGGACACTTGCTTAGGGTACCACCCGCCGCCCCTGACCATACGCTTGGCGCAAAATTTGGAAAATTGTACCGCTCCTGATGTGAATTTGTTTCATTTTTGATGTGAACTGAACTTCTTGACAGCAAATCCGGTGTTTGGTACAATAAGCTCACTTTGAAACACAAAGACCAAATGCGTTGACGGGGAAAAAACGATCTTCTTCTGCTTCAGAGAGCTGCCGGGCGGTGCAAGGCAGTGCGGAGGGTTTCGGCTACTGGCCCCTGAGCGGCAGAGCTGAACGGAGAGTAGGCTCTGACGGATGCCCACCGTTACCGGGGCAGCGATTCGCCGCCAAAAGCTGATCGTGTGAGTGGCTGGTTTTCCAGCAAAGAGAGTGGTACCACGGGTGCTCTGTTAGAAAAAATGACAGGCCCTCGTCTCTCAAGGCTTATCGCCTTGGAGACGAGGGCCTTTTACTTTAATTAAGTGTAGGATCTGGAGGAAACGAGAATGATGGACGCAACCAAGTACGCACCGGGATATTACCCTGTCCCTGCCGGTTATGACAGCTGGGTGAAGAAGGATCACATTGAAAAGGCCCCGGCCTGGTGCAGTGTGGATCTGCGCGACGGCAATCAGGCTCTGATCGTGCCCATGAGCCTGGAGGAAAAGCTGGAGTTCTTCCAGATGCTGGTGAAGATCGGCTTCAAGGAGATCGAGGTGGGGTTCCCCGCCGCCAGCGATACCGAGTACGAGTTCCTGCGCACTCTGATCGAGAAAAACATGATCCCGGAGGACGTGACCGTGCAGGTGCTGACCCAGTGCCGCGACCACATCATCCGCAAGACCTTTGAGGCTGTCAAGGGTGCCCCCCGCGCGGTGATTCACTTCTATAATTCCACCTCCGTGGCCCAGCGCGAGCAGGTGTTCCACAAGAGCAGGGAAGAGATCAAGAAGATCGCCACCGACGGCGCAAAGCTGGTCAAACAGCTGAGCCAGGAATACGAGGGCAACTTCCTGTTTGAGTACAGCCCCGAGAGCTTTACCGGCACCGAGGTGGACTATGCTGTGGAGGTCTGCAACGCAGTGCTGGACATCATGCAGCCCACCCCTGACCGCCCCATGATCATCAACCTGCCTGTTACGGTGGAAATGAGTATGCCCCATGTCTACGCCAACCAGATCGAGTATTGCGACAAGCACCTCAAGTACCGCGACAGTGTGATCATTTCCACCCATCCCCACAACGACCGCGGCACCGGTGTTGCCTGCGCCGAAATGGCCGTTCTGGCCGGTGCTCAGCGCGTGGAGTGCTGCCTGTTCGGCAACGGTGAGCGCACCGGCAATGTGGATGCCGTGACTCTGGCCATGAATCTGTACAGCCACGGCGTAGACCCCAGGCTGGACTTTTCCGATATGCCCGCCATCTGCGCTGCCTACGAGCGCGTGACCCGGATGCACATCTACGAGCGCACCCCCTACGCCGGTCAGCTGGTGTTTGCAGCCTTCTCGGGCAGCCATCAGGATGCCATTGCAAAGGGCATGGCCTACCGCAAGGAGCGGGGAGAGCACCGCTGGACCTGCCCCTACATCCCCATCGACCCCCACGATATCGGCCGCACCTATGATGCCGATGTCATCCGCATCAACAGCCAGAGCGGCAAGGGCGGCATCGGCTTTGTGCTGGAACAGAACTACGGCTACAATCTGCCCCCCAAGATGCGGGAGGCGCTGGGTTACAAGGTCAAGAGCGTGTCCGATCACAGCCACAAGGAGCTGAGCGCCGCCGAGGTGCTGCACATCTTCGAGGATACCTACCTCAACCGTGCAAAGCCGCTGAATGTGGTGGAAGCCCACTTTGCACAGGTGAACGGCATTACTGCCACGGTCACGCTGGAACTGAACGGGCAGCGCAAGGTGGTCACCTCGGTGGGCAACGGTCGTCTGGATGCCGTAGCCAACGCCATCCAGAGCGCCACCGGTATGGACTTCCATCTGGAAAATTACTCTGAGCACAGTCTGGACGAGGGTTCTACCTCTCGTGCAGCCTCCTATGTGGGGCTTGTCTGGGGCGACAACACGGTCACGTGGGGTGCCGGCACCGATACCGATATCATCGTAGCCGGTATCCGCGCCCTTGTCAGCGCGATCAATAATCGATAAGACCCCCTCAGTCTTTGCTTCGCAAAGACAGCTCCCCCAAGGGGACGCCTTATAGCAATGCCGGAAAAGTTACCCGCCACCACGAAAAGCCGTCCCCTTGGGGAAGGTGGCACGGCGTAAGCCGTGACGGAAGGGGTATCCGCCGACAGCTGCAAATCAAAGTAAAAAGGAGAAAACTACCATGGGAATGACCCTGACGCAGAAGATCCTTGCCGCACACGCCGGACTGCCGGAGGTCAAGGCAGGCCAGCTGATCAACGCAAAGTTGGACATTGTGCTGGGCAACGATATCACCACCCCGGTGGCCATCAACGAGTTTGAGCGCGCCGGTTTTGACCGCGTGTTCGATAAAGAGCATATCGCCATCGTGCTGGATCACTTTGTACCCAATAAGGATATTAAGAGCGCTACCCAGTCCAAGCAGTGCCGGGAATTTGCCAATAAATACGATATCCTCAACTTCTACGATGTAGGCCAGATGGGCATTGAGCACGCCCTGCTGCCGGAAAAAGGCATCGTCACTGCCGGTGACTGCGTGATCGGCGCGGACAGCCACACCTGCACCTATGGTGCACTGGGCGCCTTCTCCACCGGTGTAGGCTCCACCGATATGGCCGCAGGCATGGCCACCGGCATGGCATGGTTCAAGGTGCCCTCTGCCATCAAGTTCGTGCTCACCGGCAAATTCAATCCCCGGGTGTCCGGCAAGGACCTGATTTTGCACATCATCGGCATGATCGGTGTGGACGGCGCACTGTATAAATCCATGGAGTTCACCGGCCCGGGCGTGGAAAGCCTTACCATGGACGACCGCCTGTGCATCTGCAACATGGCCATTGAAGCCGGTGCCAAGAACGGCATCTTCCCGGTGGATGAGGTGACCAAGGCTTACCTTGCAGGCCGCAGCCAGCGCCCGCCGGTGTTCTACGAAGCCGATCCTGATGCCGTGTACGAAAAGACCATCGAGATCGACCTCGGCGCACTGGAGCCCACCGTCAGCTACCCCCATCTGCCCGAGAACACCCATGTTGCCAGCGAGGGCAAGGACATCAAGATCGATCAGGTGGTCATCGGCAGCTGCACCAACGGCCGCCTGGAGGACATGGAAGCCGCCTACAACATCCTCAAGGGCAAGCACATCGCCAAGGGCGTGCGCGGCATCATCATTCCCGCCACCATGGCAGTCTATAAGGAGTGCATCCTGCGGGGCTGGACCACCGCCTTTATCGATGCGGGCTGCATCGTGTCCACCCCCACCTGCGGCCCCTGCCTGGGCGGCTACATGGGCATTCTGGCAGCGGGCGAGCGCTGCGTTTCCACCACCAACCGCAACTTTGTGGGACGCATGGGTCATGTGGACAGCGAGGTCTATCTGGCCTCTCCCGCCACCGCCGCCGCCAGCGCCCTGACCGGCTGCATCACCGACCCGCGTACGGTCTGACCCGAAAGGAGCATAAGCATGAACGTAAGAGGTTCTGTTTTCAAATACCCGGATAACGTGGATACCGACGTCATCATCCCGGCACGCCACCTGAACACGCAGGATGCCAAGGAACTTGCCAGCCACTGCATGGAGGATATCGACAAGGACTTTGTGAACCGGGTGCAACCCGGTGATATCATGGTGGGCGGCTGGAACTTTGGCTGCGGCTCTTCCCGCGAGCACGCGCCCCTGTGCATCAAGACCGCCGGTATCGCGGTGGTCATTGCCAAAAGCTTTGCCCGCATCTTCTACCGCAACAGCATCAACATCGGCCTGCCTATCATGGAGTGCCCGGAGGCTGTGGACGCCATTGAAGCAGGGGACACCGTTCAGGTGGACTTTGACACCGGCGTCATCACCGACGAGACCAACGGCAAAGTGTTCCACGCCGAGCCTTTCCCGCCCTTTATCCAGAACATCATCTCCGCCGGCGGCCTGATGAAGGCCATCCAGAAATAACCCCTTCAGCCTCACTTCGTTCGGCAGCTCCCCCAAGGGGGCGCCTTACAGCAATGCCGTAAACTTTCCCTCTACCGCGAAAAGCCGTCCCCTTGGGGAAGGTGGCACGGCGTAAGCCGTGACGGAAGGGGTGGTTGGCAGATGCTGCTAATTATTGTAAAAGGAGTACCTCATGGAAAAAAATATTGCTGTCATCTGGGGCGATTGCTCCAGCCCGGAGATCGTAAAACAGACCCTCCGGGTGCTGGATAAGGTGGCCGAAAAGTACGGCCACACCTTCCACTATACCGCTGCCGCCATGGGCGGCGAAGCCATTGATAAATATGGCGACCCGCTGCCCCAGCACGAGCTGGATAAGTGCCTTGCCGCCGACAGCGTGCTGCTGGGTGCGGTAGGCGGCCCCAAGTGGGAGGGTCTGCCCGGGGAGCAGCGGCCGGAAAAAGGTCTGCTGCGGCTGCGCGCCGGGATGGGGCTGTACGCCAACAACCGCCCGGCGAAGATCTGGCCGCAGCTGGCGCCTGCCAGCCCCCTGAAGCCCGAGATCGTGGCACAGGGCATTGATTTTATCATCGTGCGGGAACTGATCGGCGGCGTGTACTTCGGCAATCACGAGACCCACACGCTGGAAAACGGCGAAAAGCAGGCCGTGGATACCATGCCTTATGCAGAGCACGAGATCGAGCGCATTGGCCGCATCGGCTTCGAGACCGCCCGCAAGCGCCGCAAAAAGCTGTGCTGCGTGGACAAGGCCAACGTGCTGGACACCAGCCGTCTGTGGCGCACCGTGATGCACCGGCTGCAGGCCGAGTACCCGGATGTGGAGTACAGCGAGATGTTTGTGGACAACTGCGCCATGCAGATCGTGAAGAACCCCGCCCAGTTTGACGTCATCGTTACCGAGAATATGTTCGGCGATATCCTGTCGGACGAAGCTTCCATGATCACCGGCTCTATCGGCATGATCCCGTCCTCCAGCCTTGGTGACGGCACCCGGGGTCTGTACGAGCCCATCCACGGCTCTGCCCCGGACATTGCAGGCAAGGACATCGTAAACCCCACTGCCTGTATCCTTTCTGCCGCCATGATGCTGCGGTACTCCTTTGGCATGGCAGCAGAAGCCGATGCCATTGAGAATGCCGTGAGCCGTGTGCTGGACAAGGGTCTGCGCACTGCCGACAACATGAGCGACGGCTGCACCTGCCTTGGCTGCACTGCCATGGGCGATGCCATTCTGGCAGAGCTTTAAGCCGCAGCGCGGGACGATTTGAAATGCGCTCCGCTTCGCTTTGCGCATAGATAGCGGAAAACATATTTTTATCAGAGCAATGCCGGACAGCCAACAGGCTGTCCGGCGTTGCTTTTTACGGCTTCGTCAGCTCGTCCAGATTCTGGGTGTAGCAGGGCAGGCAGTGTTCCAGAAACCAGTCGGCTTCCGGGCAGTGCATGGCCTGCAGCGCAGTGCGCTGCTGCGTGAGTGCGGCGTCAAATTCGTGGTTGCCGCTGCGCTGCTCTTCGGTGCATTTGATCAGCGCGCTCAGCCGGTCGGCGGCTTTGAGCAGCCGGTGCTCCTCTGCCGTCAGGGCGCTGCCGTCCATGCAGGGGGTCAATTCTGCGGCCAGTTCTGCGGGCAGCAGGGCTGCCATGGAGCGCACGCTCTCGGTCTCCAGCGCCTTGTAGGCGTCCCGCAGCGCCGGGGAGTGGTACTTGACCGGCGTGGGCATATCCCCGGTAATGATCTCCGGTGCATCGTGGTACAGCGCCGCCACCGCCACCACCTCGGGGCGGCAGGGCGTGCCGGTGTAGTGTTTGGCAATCAGGCACAGCAGGTGCGCCAGCAGCGCGGTGTCGCAGGTATGCTCGCTGAGGGATTCCGCCCGGGTGGAATGCATCAGGCTCCACCGGGTAATGTACTTCATGCGCGCCAGTAAGGCGCTGAAGGGATACAGCATAACAATACGCCTCCTTTTCTTCACCATACCCGCCGGGCGCTTGGTTGTCAAGCCCTTTTTTCTTGTACGCCGTCGTGCTATACTACAAGGTGTCATCAAATCCACTTCCGCGCCGGTGCGCGGAGAAAGAGGAACGCTATGGAAAAGTTTATAAAGCCACGGCTGCTCACACCAAGCGGGCAGAACCATAAAAAATTCTGGCAGGCGGCGGGGCTGTGCGCCCTGACGGCGGCCATCTTCTTTTTACCCTTCTACCTCCTTGACGGTGGTTTTTTCCACTATGCCGGCGATTTCAACAGCCAGCAGATCAGCTTTTACCGGTATATGAACGGCTTCGTCAAGGGCGCGGGCTACCCGGACAGCGCCTTTGCCGGTGCGCCGCGCAATACCTTTTCGTGGGCGACTGACCTTGGCAGCGGGGTGATGAACGCCTACTCCTTCTATCTGTACGGCTCGCCGTTTTTCTGGCTGTCGGTGCTGCTGCCGCAAAGCTGGCTGCCCTATATGATGGTGCCGCTGCTGGTGCTCAAGTTCGGCGTGGCGGGCGGCGGTGCGTACCTGTACCTGCGCCGCTACGTCAAAAATGCGAACTACGCGGTGCTGGGTGCCTGTCTGTACGCGCTTTCCGGCTTTGCGGTGTACAACGTGTTCTTCAACCACTTTGTGGATGTGGTGGCGCTGTTTCCATACCTGCTCTGGGCGCTGGACGAAGCCATTTATGAGGATCGTCACGGCCTGTTCGCCTTCTGGGTGGCGGTGAACCTGCTCAATAACTACTTCTTCTTTGTGGGACAGGTGCTCTTTTTGTGCATCTACTTTGTGTGCAAGCTTTCGGCGCGGGACTTCCGGCTGACCGGGCGCAAGTTCGGCCATCTGTTGTGGGAAAGCGTGCTGGGCGTAGCCATGGGCTGTCTGCTGCTGTTCCCGGCGGTGCTCAGTCTGCTGCAGAACCCGCGCACCATCGACCTTTCCTCCGGGTGGGGCTTCCTGACCTACTCCAAGGTGCAGCAGTATCTGGCCATCCTGCTCAGCTGGATCCTACCGCCGGACTCCCCTTATCTTACCTCGGTCTGGTCGGAGGGCGTCATCAAGTGGACGAGCATGACGGCCTATCTGCCGCTGTGCAGTCTGGCCGGTGCCATGGCCTACTGGCGCAGCCGGAAAGCTGACAGCAAAAAGCGCATCGTGGCGGTATGCGCCGTATGCGCACTGGTGCCGGTGCTGAACAGCGCCTTCTACGCGCTCAACTCCAGCTACTACGCCCGCTGGTACTATATGCCCACCCTCATCCTTGCTGCCATGACCGTGAACGCGCTGGAGGACCCGGACGTTGATCTGGATGCACCCGCCCGGGGCATCGGCTGGATCATGCTGGCTACGCTTGTTTTTGCGGTGGTGCCCGTGCGGGACGATACCACCGAGACATGGTCGCTGGGCGTGCTGAAAAACCCGGGACAGTTCTTTGTCGTGCTGGGCTTCGGCCTGCTGGGGCTTATGCTGTACCGCGTTCTTTGCAGCAAGTGGCGGCAGGACAGCCGTTTGGTGCAGCGCATGACGGCGGCGGTGCTGGTATTTGCCTGCGTGTTTACCATGGTACACATCGGCATTGGCAAATTCGGGCAGTGGTACACCGACAGCGACCTTGTGGAGCAGGACACCAACGCCCTGCTGCTGAAAAATGACCTGCCGGAGGGCGACTACCGGATAGACACCTACAAGATCCACGACAACATCGGGATGTGGCTGGATAAAAGCTGCCTGCAATACTTCGGCAGCACAGCTGCCCCCAGCATCCTCAGTTTCTACCCGGCGCTGGGGGTCAAGCGGGATGTGCGCAGCGAGCCGGAGATCGCAAACTACGCGTTGCGCGGCCTTTTGAGCGTGGAGTACCTCATCACCACTCCGGAAAAGCGCGAGAGCTTTGAGGACGAAGCAGACGCGGGCTGGACCTACCTTGCCGATGTGGACGGCTACGCGCTGTACCACAACGACAACTATGTGCCCATGGGCTTTACCTACGACTACTATGTGACCAAGCAGACCTACGAAGCTTCGGTCAAGACCCTGCGCTCCAACCTGCTGATGCGGGCGCTGGTGCTGGAGGAAGAGGATGTGGCGCAGTACGGCCAGTACCTGACCGAGCTGCCGGACGCCATGCTGGATGACCTGCACTACGACAGCTACACGCAGGACTGCGCCGACCGCCGCGCCCACAGCTGCTCGGTGTTCCAGATGAATAATGCCGGTTTCCATGCCGAGATCACGCTGGACAAGGCAAACCTCGTCTTTTTCTCCGTGCCCTACGACGACGGCTTTACTGCCTACGTCAACGGCGAAAAGGCCGATATCCTTCAGGTGGACGAGGGACTGATGGCAGTGCTCTGCCCGGCGGGCGCAAGCAGCATCGACTTTGTGTATCAGGCCGACGGGCTTTCCGCCAGCCGGGTGGTCACCGCCGTGGCAATTCCGGTGTGGGTGGTGTACGTTGCCTGCTTTGTGCGCCGCAAGCGCCGCAGCACCGGCACCCCGGCAGAAGAATGACTTTGACCGGGCAGAAAAATAAAAATTTTAAATTTCCTCTTGACTTTACGAAGATAAAGTGTATAATGCAATCAAACCGATGAGGCGGAAGAGAACCTGCACAGCGCATCTGCAGTGAGCCCGGACAGTGCAAACGGGCGAAAGCGGGGCAGAGATTCGTGGGCCGCCGAGGGCCGGGCAAACGGGCAGAAGCCCTAGTAGCTTTGGACGGAAGTCTCCGTTATAGGACAGGGGAGTGTTGGCTCTCCGTGAGTGGCTCTGCTGTATTGGATGCAGAGCAAGCAAGGTGGCACCGCAGAATCGTAATTTACCGATCCTGTCCTTGTGGATAACACACAGGGACAGGGTCGTTTTGTTTTAAGACCCGTCCCGCAAAGGGAGCGGGTCTTTTGATTTGCCGCCCGCTCCGGGAAAGGAGTTACCACTATGAAAAGCCTGAACATGATCTCCCGCCGCAGCTTCCTGAAGGCCGCTTTGGCTGCTTCTGCTGTTTCTGCCATGGCACTGACCGGCTGCGGCAGTGCTGCTTCCAGCACCGTCTCCAGTGCAGCGGTCTCCTCCTCCGCAGCGGCTTCCGGCAGCGGCGCTGCCGCTGGCGAGACCTTCAAGGTGGGCATCGTCAACTATGTGGACCACGCTTCCCTCAACCAGATCGTAGAATCTGTGGAGAGCCGTCTGGACGCCATCGGCAAGGAGAAGGGTGTCACCTTTGACTACGCCGATTACTATGCCAACGCACAGGCCGACCAGTCCAACCTGAACCAGATCGGTGCAGACCTTGTGGCTGACGGCGTGGACGTGATCGTAGCCGTGGCCACCCCTACCGCCGCTACCATGCTGGCCGCTGTGGAGGACACCGACATCCCGGTGGTCTACTCCGCTGTGACCGACCCTGCCGCCGCCGGATTTGACGGGGAGGAGAACATCACTGGTACCTCCGATGCCCTGAACACCGACGCCATCATGAACCTGATCGTGGCGGCAAACCCCGGCATCGACACCATCGGTCTGCTGTATGACCTGAGTCAGGATTCCTCCACGCGGGCCATTGCGGACGCCAAGGCCTTCTGCGAGAAGAACGGCATCAAGGTGGTGGAAAAGAACGGCACCACCACCGCCGAGGTGCAGATGGCTGCCGAGGCACTGGTGGCCGCCGGGGTCAAGGCCGTGTTCACTCCCACTGACAACACCATCATGACCGCCGAGCTGTCCATCTACGAAAGCTTCATCGAAGCCGGGGTGCAGCACTACACCGGTGCCGACAGCTTTGCGCTGAACGGTGCACTGGTGGGCTACGGCGTGGACTACGTCCAGCTGGGCGAGGCTACCGCCGATAT
>OGGZ01001795.1_pt1 | contig 16724 bp, 16 predicted proteins | sample 1571371 | NCBI WGS metagenome assembly OGGZ01 (sample SAMEA2582025, study PRJEB24529) | metagenome | biome: Human gut stool | place: China | collected 2011
GAACCCCCCTTTCAAGAATGAAAATCTTGCGTCCTAACCGATAGACGAAGGGGCCATCCTTGGCATCGATGATTTCTCTCTCGATTGCGAGTGCAAAGGTAGTGACTTTTTTTGAATTACCAAATATTTCCCAAACTTTTTTTCTAACTTTTTGTTCATACTCCATTGAATTGACTATTTACCTAAACTCATTTTTTATGAAAACAATCTTAAAATCAATGACTTGTATTGCTATTGGTGCAATGATGGCTGAACCGGCTGCTGCGCAACAAAAAGACAACTATCCTGAACTTGAAGGGCCCGGTCCGGTAATTATTATCTCGAAGGATAAAAATGGAAAGCAAGAATTAATCGATGTATTTAACGAAACACAACGTCCGCATTTTCATGACCCTCGTGCTCCGCGTTTCTTGCTCACTGACCGGCAGGGTAAATTTGCTCTCGGTATTGGCGGTTATTTGAAGACTACCATGGAGTATGATTTTGACGGGACGGTGGATGATATCGATTTTATTCCTGCTCTAATTCCGCAACCGGGGAGTACCCAAGTGCGCAATCAGTTCCAGATGGACGCCGGCACGTCTACCATCTTCCTTAAATTGGTGGGGCGCACCAAGCATTTGGGCAATTTCATTGTCTATACGGCGGGTAACTTCCGGGGCAGTGGCAAGACCTTCGAGCTTCAGAACGCTTATCTTTCTTTCCTCGGCTTCACGATGGGCTATGACACGGGGCTGTTCATGGACCTTGCGGCTTGTCCTCCGACCATCGACTTCCAGGGACCGGATGGCATGACTTTCTATCGTGCCACCCAGTTGCGTTACGAGGCCAATCTGATGAAGGGGCTGAAAGTGGGCGTGGGTGTGGAAATGCCTTCCGTAGACGGTACGCCTGCCAAGGATGTAAGAATCAATAAACAGCGCATGCCGGATATTCCTGCTTATGTGCAATATTCTTGGACAAAGGGCAGCCATGTGCGTGTGGGCGGAATTTTGCGTAGCATGACTTACGAAGACGAGGTCAGCAACAAGGCGAAATCCATTACCGGATGGGGCATTCAGGCATCGGCAACGGCCGGGCTGGGTAATTTCCGTGCATACGGACAGTTTACATACGGTAAGGGCATTGCCCAATATCTGAATGACATGAGTAACTTGAACGTGGACATTGTGCCGGTGGCTGATGAGGCCGGACGAATGCAGGTGCTTCCCATGCGTGGATGGTTTGCGGGGTTGCAATATAACTTCTCGAAGCGTGTTTTTGCTTCCACCTCTTATAGCCAGTCACGTTTGTTTACCAAGGATTGCTATGCTCACTTCAACGAGACCCAGTATAAAAAAGGACAATATCTGGTGGCAAACGTATTTTGGAATGTGACTCACAATTTTCAAGTGGGGGTGGAGTATTTGCATGGATGGCGTGAGGATTTCAATGACCTGAGCCGCGAAGCGAACCGAATCAACCTGAGTGCACAATATAATTTCTAGGGCTTTACCTGTTTTCGAGCGGACACATGGGATCGCCCGAAAACAGGTAAAACGATAATAATTACATATTCTTTATCTCGTCCAGATTCTTTTGGATATCTTCGTCTTTCAATTCGTAATTCATCAGATTACCTGCCAGATATTGGTCGTATGAAGCCATATCAATCAGACCGTGACCTGAAAGATTGAACAGAATGACTTTTTCCTCGCCTGTTTCTTTGCATTTTTCGGCTTCGCGCACTGCGGCGGCAATCGCGTGGCAAGACTCCGGTGCCGGAATAATACCTTCGGCTTGTGCGAATAAACAGCCTGCTCGGAAGGACTCCAATTGCTGGATATCTACGGCTTCCATTAAGTTATCTTTTAATAACTGTGATACAATGACACCTGCACCGTGATAACGAAGACCACCGGCATGAATGTTGGCCGGAGCAAAGTTATGACCCAGTGTAAACATCGGCAACAAAGGAGTATATCCGGCTTCATCACCATAATCATATTGGAATTTACCGCGGGTCAGCTTCGGACATGAAGCCGGTTCTGCAGCAATGTATCGGGTTTTCTTTCCTTCGAGAATGGTGTGGCGCATGAATGGGAAACAGATACCGCCAAAATTGGAACCGCCGCCAAAACATCCGATAATCATATCGGGATATTCGCCTGCCATTTCCATTTGCTTTTCAGCTTCCAGACCGATGACGGTTTGATGCAGCGTCACGTGGCTCAGCACGGAGCCGAGTGTATATTTACAGTTGGGAGTGGTCATGGCCAGCTCGATGGCTTCGGAAATGGCTGTGCCCAGTGAACCCTGATAGTTGGGGTTGCGGGTAATGATATCTTTACCGGCGCGGGTAGACATAGAAGGTGAAGCGGTGACCGTGGCACCGAATGTTTGCATGATGCTGCGGCGGTATGGCTTTTGATTATAGCTGATTTTTACCTGATAGACAGCAGCTTCCAATCCGAATACTTTGGCGGCATAAGAGAGGGCGGCTCCCCATTGGCCTGCACCGGTTTCGGTGGTGACATTGGTGATACCCTCTTCCTTGCAATAATAGGCTTGTGCAAGTGCCGAGTTCAGTTTGTGCGAACCGATGGGACTCACACTTTCATTCTTGAAATAGATATGTGCGGGAGTACCCAATGCCTGTTCCAATCCGTAAGCACGTACCAAGGGTGTACTGCGATAATATTTATACATTTCGCGTACAGCTTCGGGAATTTCAATCCATGCATCGGTCTGGTTCAGTTCCTGTCGGCAAAGTTCTTTGGCAAAGATAGGAAAGAGGTCTTCGGGTTTCAGGGCTTCTTTGGTTTTGGGATTCAGAGGTGGCATGGGCTTAGTCTTCATGTCAGCCTGTATGTTGTACCAGTATTTAGGAATTTCGTCCTCCGGCAAGATAAAACGTTTCTGTTTTGTACTCATAGCATTTCAAATTAATAGTTTTGGGGTCAAAATTACGTAAAAAAAGAATTGCCTACTAATAAAACGGCTTCTTTTTTTATTTGTAGCCAAAAGAAAAACAAGAAGTTATTTGTTGTTATAGTTAAAAGAGATATTGAATTTTTGATTAAGTTTGCTTTCGAGATTAAAACGGGAGTGAATTATTTGTAGATACAAAATAAATCGACATGGAGCGTTTACATAAACTTTTCATTTATCGTAAGAAACTGGTAAGGCCATATATCGAACAATTATTGAAATGGATGGATATCATTACTTATGTGATGTCTGCTCTTCTTATCATGACATTGGTATATGAACACGGTTTTCTTATTTCGTTTCAGGAGATAGGAGTAATCAATCGCTTGTATCATATTGTATGGGTTGTTTTTCTGGTAGATACCACTTTACATTTGTTGTTGAATTACTCCGACACTCGGCGTAAATATCGGGGGCTGGCGTGGCTGTTGAGTGTTATGCTTTACCTCACTCTTATCCCGGTGGTGTTTCATGAACCAGAGATACAGGGTGGTATTCATACTTTTTGGGCTTTTTTCAACAGCAGGCTTTACCATGTGATATTGCTCACTCTGCTCTCTTTGTTGCAGCTCTCCAATGGAATTGTCAGATTGTTGGGCAGGCGCACCAATCCTTCACTTATTTTTGCGTCCAGTTTCCTGATATTTATACTCATAGGAGCGGCTCTACTGATGCTTCCGCGTGCTACTTATCACGGTATATCCTTTATTGATGCATTGTTCACAGCCACAAGTGCCACTTGTGTCACGGGATTGGTTTCGGTAGACGTCTCTTCCACTTTTACTCCCGAAGGGTTGTTTATCATCATCATGCTTATTCAGATAGGTGGATTGGGAGTGATGACACTGACTAGCTTTTTTGCCATGTTTTTTATGGGGAATACATCGCTTTACAATCAGTTGGTGGTGCGCGACATGGTTAGTTCGCAATCCCTCAGCTCCCTGCTCTCCACCTTATTATATATATTAGGTTTTACGTTGGCGATAGAAGCTGCCGGGATGGGTATTATTTTTCTTGGTATACATGGTACGATGGATATGACTGTCAGAGAGGAACTGGCTTTTTCTGCTTTTCATTCCATTTCCGCTTTTTGCAATGCGGGGTTCTCTACGTTACCGGGTAATTTAGGCAATGAAATGGTAATGCATGGGCACAATACGATTTATATAACTATTTCGTTTCTCATCATTCTTGGCGGCATCGGCTTTCCTATATTAGTGAACTTGTATGAAACAGTTACATACGAAGTGAAGCGCATTTGGCACCATTACATCAAAGGGAACAAACGCATGCGACGCAAGATACATCTTTATAATCTGAATACTCGTATCGTGCTTATCATGACTGCAATTTTGCTGATAGTGGGGACGGTGGTCATCGTTGTGCTCGAATGGAACAATGCTTTTGCAGGCATGTCGCCCACGGATAAGTGGGTACAGGCATTTTTCAATGCCACATGCCCCCGCACCGCGGGCTTTTCGAGTGTAGGGATGACCACATTCAGCATGCAGACCTTGTTGCTGATGGTGATACTAATGATGATTGGCGGTGGCACACAGTCTACGGCAGGTGGTGTGAAAGTAAATGTTTTTGCCGTGGTAATGCTCAATTTGCGTGCCATCCTGATAGGGGCGGACAAAGTTACGATATTCAATCGCGAGTTGTCTCACGATTCTATCCGTCGTTCCAATGCTACGCTCATTCTCTATCTGCTCGTTGTTTTTGCGGGTATATTCAGTCTGAGTCTGTTGGAACCGCAAGCTTCTATCATGGCATTGGTGTTTGAATGTACATCGGCATTGAGTACGGTTGGTTCGAGCCTCGATCTGACTCCCACATTGGGAAGTGACAGTAAATTGATAATCATTATTCTGATGTTTGTGGGGCGAGTGGGTGTGCTCACCTTGATGTCGAGCATCATCAAACAGAAGAAAATAACCAAATATAGATATCCGAGTGATAACATTATAATCAACTAACGACATGAAATACATTATCATAGGTTTAGGAAATTACGGCAGCGTATTGGCAGAAGAACTTTCTGCATTGGGACATGAAGTGATAGGCGTGGATACAAACGAGCGCAGGGTGGATGTATTGAAAGATAAGATAGCCACTTCTTTCATTATTGATGCCACGGACGAACAGTCACTTTCGGTATTACCGCTGAAAGATGTGGATGTGGTGATTGTCGCCATTGGCGAGAACTTTGGCGCTTCCATTCGTGTGGTGGCATTATTGAAAAAAAACGGAGTGAAACATATTTATGCGCGTGCGGTGGATGAGGTGCACAAAACGGTACTGGAAGCTTTTAATCTTGATAGTATTCTTACGCCCGAAGAGGAAGCAGCGCGCAGTTTGGTGCAATTATTAGATTTGCATGTTAATGTGGAATCTTTTGAGATAGATGAAGAACATTATGTGATGAAGTTTAAATTGCCCGGTTCTTTTGTGGGATATAAGGTGAGTGATTTGTCACTGGAGAAAGAATTTAATATCAAGATTATCGCACTGGTAAAAGGAAAACAGGTATTCAACAGTTTGGGCATTTCTATTATGGAGCACGCAGTGGAAAATAAATTTGAAGAAGATTATCTGCTGGAAGAAGAAGACCGGCTGGTATGTTACGGAAAATATAAAGACTTTATGGATTTCTGGAAAGCATTGTAATGCAAGGATTTTTTTTGATTTTTTATTCTCTTCATTAAACCTTTTCCTTTTTCCGAAGTCTTATCAATATAATAATTTAGTTTAGTTTTTAGTTTTCTCTGAAAGCCGGCCAATGTGACATTGCCCGGTTTTCGCTTTTTATGGGTGTTTATTTGTTTGTGTCCGTTCCTTTTTGTTACTTTGTCATCATAAAAGTGAGAGTTAAATGAAACAGCTATATTTCATATTTGTTGTTGTGCTATGCATGGCAACCGGTTGTGGAAGCAAGAAAGATGCTTCGGGCGATTCAGACCAACATATTTTTCAAATAGACAGCGTAGACCGTGTGACAGGTGTGCAGCGCATGCAGGTTTCGCGCACCAATCAGAATATTGTTTGCAATGGAAAGAAATATCGGCTGTTTATTGACCGTTCGCCCAGTGATTCTCTGAAAAAGGTGAAGAGTGATGCCGGTATTTTTACCGACAATCGCATTGTGCTCAAGATTGCCCGCGAGAATGGGACAACTCTTTTTTCAAAGACTTTTACCAAACAAAATTTTGCTTCCCTTATTCCTGACCGTTATCTGACACATTCCATCCTCGAAGGAATGGTATTTGATGATGAAAAAACTTCAAATTCCAAGAATATCATTTTGGCTGCCAGTGTCAGTATTCCAATGACCGATTTATATATTCCTTTCTCTATCATTATTACTCCCGATGGAAAAATGACCATGGAGAGAGATGAAGACATGGGAGATTTGCCGCCATTGCAAGGTAACGGCATTAATTAATTCTAAAATAAGAAAATAAAAAGAAGGCATTTAATCTTTTCATGCATTAGGTTGTTGTGTGAGTTACATTACAAACTAAAAATAAGTAAGATTATGAAAAAGATTTTTGCCTTATTTGCCCTGCTGTTATGTTTTGTGCAGTTCAGTCAGGCCGGTGACAAAGTGACCCGTGACGTGAATAAACTTCCCGTTGCTGCCCGTGAGATGATTAACAAGCATTTTCCGCAAGCTAAAGTGGAGTATATCAAGATTGAAAAAGATTTATTTCTTTCCACTTCTTATGATGTAAAGATGTCCGACGGTATTGAGCTGGAGTTCAACTCAAAGGGAGAGTGGATTGAAATAGATTGTAAGAACAAGGCTGTACCTGCCATATTCATTCCTAATACGATAGTCAAATATATGCAGAAAAATTATGGCGGTCATAAGATTATCAAGATAGAACGTGACCGTAAAGGTTACGAGCTCACTTTGGAGAATGGACTGGAAGTGGACTTCGATCAGTTTGGAGGATTTTTGAAGTTAAGTGACTGATTATTTTTGTCTTGTTATTCGTAAAGTATAATATGCCATATTAACGTGTGCGTAATTCCGATTAGATATAGTAAATTCTATCTTTTAATAATAAAGAAACTATGAATAAAATGGGAATTTTCGTAAGAGAACAAGCTGGAAAAGTACGTTTGGTGAGACAGCATTATGCACTGACTTTTTGTGTAGCCCGTCATTCATGGATTACAATAGTTAAAAAGGAGAACTGAGTATATTGTATATCAATCACATTTATTCCAAGCGATTATTGATGTGGTTAGGAAATTTTATATAACTTTGCTTCGATTATAACAGATAAATAAAATGAGATTATGATATGGCTATATATAATATTGTTTCTTATCCTGATAGGAGGATGTATTGCGTGGGCGGTATGGAAAGCGCCAAGTGATGTAGACTTGTGGGGAGAAGAACAGGAATAATACTAATAATGGGCGGATAAATTATCCGCCCATTATTAGTATTATTCCATCTGTTGATAGTCTTTTGCCAAACCGCCTTCGCTGGTTTCTTTGTAAAGAGAAGGAAGGTCGTGTCCTGTTTGTTTCATCACTTCTACCACTTTATCGAATGAGACACGGTGGTTACCATCGGTAAACGCCGAATAAATATTGGCATCCAATGCACGTGCGGCAGCATAAGCATTGCGTTCGATACACGGAATCTGTACCAATCCGCATACAGGGTCACAAGTCATGCCAAGGTGATGCTCCAATCCCATCTCGGCAGCATATTCTATTTGTGCAGGACTTCCGCCAAACAATTGGCTGGCAGCAGCAGATGCCATGGAGCATGCAACTCCTACTTCTGCCTGACAACCTGCTTCGGCTCCTGAAATAGATGCGTTGTGCTTTACGATATTTCCTATTAATCCTGCTGTGGCAAGTGCTCTCAGAATGCGGGTATCGCTAAAGTCACGGCTTTTCTGTAAGTGATAAAGTACTGCCGGAACCACTCCGCAGGAACCACAAGTGGGAGCGGTTACAATCTTTCCGCCCGAAGCGTTTTCTTCGCTCACAGCCAGTGCATAAGAAAAAACCAGTCCGCGTGAGCGCAAATTATCTTTGTAGCCTTTGGCTTTAATATAATAGGTAGAAGCCTTTCTGCGTAAGTTCAGCGGACCGGGTAATACTCCTTCCTGGTCCAAGCCGCGTTCGATGGATTCTTTCATGGTTTTCCATACTTCAGCCAGATAGTCCCAAATATCTTCGTCTTCACATTGCTGAACATATTCCCAGTAATTGCGACCGGTACGTTCGCACCAATACAGAATTTCACTCATTCTGCTCATGTTGTATATGTCGGGGGTAGCACCTTTGTCATGTCCTTCTTCTGCCAGTGCACCGCCTCCCACACTGAACACAGTCCATTCGTCTGTGACTTTTCCATTTTCATTCAATGATTTGAATGTCATTCCATTGGGATGAAAGGGAAAGAAGATATGTGCTTTCCATATTAATTCGACGGGGGCATGCGGTTGCAGTGTATCGAGGATGGCTACATCGGTCATGTGACCTTTGCCGGTGGCTGCAAGACTTCCATATAATGTTACTTGAAAGGCTTTTGCTTCAGGATGTTTTTCCAGAAATATTTCAGCAGCCTTGCGCGGTCCCATTGTGTGACTACTGGAAGGACCGGTACCTATGCGATAGAGTTCTCGGATTGATTTCATTTTGTTTTATAAAGGTTAATATTTTCGGAAACAAAGATATAAAATTAAAGGAGAAAAAAGGTAAGAAGAAGATAAAAACAATCGAAACGGTTAATGGAAGTTGTTTCGATTGTTTGTGAAATATATTCTTACCGGTATAATGATGGCCGTAAAATATTACTCTAAATCGACAACTGTAATACCTGCACCGCCAAACTGGACATGTTCATCCTGATAGTGGGCTATGCCCGAAACTGTTGACAAATAGTTACGAATCAAGGTACGAAGAATACCGGTTCCTGTTCCATGTAATATGCGCACACGACTCATTCCTAATAGGATAGCATCGTCTATGAAATAAGTAACTGCCTGAATTGCTTCATCTCCGCGCATGCCTCGTACATCGATATCTTGTTTAAAGTTTAGTTTCTTTTCATATACGCGGTCTTGTGTCTCACTACTTACAAAAGTGCTTTTGGCAGTCGATTTTTGTGCAGCGGATGGAGAGATATTGCTTCGTTCCAACCTGTCAATTTTGACTGTTGTTTTTATCATGCCAAACATGACTGTTGCATTTTTGCCGTTTATCTCCAATACTTCACCGATACTCGATTGTCCTTTCAGTTTAACTGACGTACCTACCTCTATCGGTTGTACTTTGGGCATATTCGGCTGGGTGGTAGTTGCAGCTTGAGAGTATTCTTTGTTTTTCTTGCCTTTCTTTCTTTCCTGTTTTTCACGCAGTTTCTCCATTTTACGGGCTATTTTGTCTTCTTTGTCTGCTTTTTCGATATCTTCTATTGTTTCTTTAAAGTCAGACAATTCTTGTCGTGCCAGTCGTGTTTTTTCTTTTTCAGCCTGAGCCTCTTTGATAGTACGAATTGTATTTTCTATACGTGCATTCGACTCTTGAAGCAGGCGCTCGGCGTCTTCTTTGGCTTTTCTCAAGATTTCTTTCCTGCTTTTTTCCAGTTCTTGAATTTCTGTCTCATATTTACTGATAGTTTCCTCCATTTGTTTTTCGCGTTTGCGAATGTTCTGGCGTTTAGTTTCCCAGTAGCGCTTGTCGCGTACGATATCTTGCAAATATTTGTCTGCATTAATATATTCACTGCCTACTATTTCTGATGCTTCCTCTATCACCTCTTCGGGTAATCCGATTTTACGTGCAATTTCTACAGCAAATGAACTTCCCGGATTTCCTATTTGCAGTTGGAAGAGTGCTTGCATCAGATGTCGGTCATAAAGCATGGCCCCATTCACTACTCCTTCATGATCTTCGGCAAAATGTTTCAGGTTTTGATAGTGAGTGGTAATAACGCCAAATGTACCTTTCTCGTTGAAACGCTTCAATACAGCTTCGGCTATGGCACCACCAATCTGAGGCTCTGTTCCGCCACCGAATTCATCGATAAGGATAAGGCTTCGTTCGTTGCAGCTTTTCATCATTATCTTCATATTGGTGAGATGAGAAGAGTAAGTACTCAGATCGTCTTCAATGGATTGCTCGTCACCTATGTCTATAAAGATATTGCTGAAGATTCCGATGTGACTGCGTTCATGCATGGGAACCGGCATTCCGCATTGCACCATATATTGTAGCAAGCCCACCGTTTTCAGACAGACAGATTTGCCCCCTGCATTAGGTCCGGAGATAATAAGAATTCGCTGTTTATAGTTCAGTTCAATATCGAGCGGTACTACTTTCTTGTTATGTTTTGCCAGTGAGAGTTGAAGCAAAGGATGTATGGCTGTTCTCCAATCTAAAACCTGCTTGTTTTCCAATGAAGGTTTTATGGCGTTGGTCTGTATGGCAAATTGTGCCTTGGCACGAATAAAGTCGATTTCGGCTAAAAACTCGTATGACTGTAAAATGGCAGGAACTTGAGGGCGTACTGTAATTGAAAAATCTGTCAGGATGCGGATAATCTCGCGGCGTTCTTCACCTTCCAGCTCGCGGATGCGGTTATTGGCTTCCACCACTTCTGCCGGTTCGATAAATACGGTTTTTCCGGTAGACGATTCATCATGTACAATACCTTTTATTTTTCTTTTCAGACCGGGAGCAACAGGAATAACCAATCGGCCGTCACGCATGGTGGGTGTAACGTCTTTATCTACATATCCTTCAGATTGGGCATTTCGTAAAATGGCATTCAGGCTGCGTGAGATGCTTCCTGTGGTAGATGTCAGTTCGCGGCGAATGCGCAACAATTCACTGGAGGCATTGTCTTTTATCTTTCCGAATTTATCAAGAATATTATTGATGCGTGTGATAAGTTGTGGAAACACGATAATGTCTCCTGCCAATCTTTTTAAAGCGGGATAGGGGGATGTACTTTCTTCCATCTCTTCATCCTCAGTAGTCCGGGTCAAAAAACGTACGATATCTCGTATTGTTTCCAATGAACGGCGCAAATCGAATAATTCCTGTTCATCCAGATACATACCCTCTATACGGATACGTTTCAGAGACGGACGTACATCAAAGAAATATTGGTCAGGAAATTCATCTTCTTCTTGAATAATGCGAATAAATTCCATTACCTGTTCCAGTCGTTCGTTTATCTCTTCATATTTTTCAGAGAAAGCCATTTCGTCCACGCGTTCTTCTCCCAAGGTGCTGAGGCATTTTCCTTTTAATAAATGGCGGATAGAATCGAATCCTATTTTTTGCTCAAAGTTCTGAGGATATATCATGTTTAAGTTCCTTCTTGCTTACGTTAGTTATTTGAATGCAAAAATACGATTTGAAATTTTTCTGGCAAAAAAAGTACCTAACTATTTGCAGTTTTAAAATAAAAGCGTACCTTTGCACCGCTTTCAGGAAGAAAGTACTTCTCAAAGGAGTTTTGGAGAGGTGGCAGAGTGGTCGATTGCGGCGGTCTTGAAAACCGTTGTACTGCGAGGTACCCGGGGTTCGAATCCCTGTCTCTCCGCAATAAAGGGTGTAAATCAAGCATTTGCGAGATTTACACCCTTTTTTACACCCAAGAATGTAAAATTGGGTGTTTTTGTATTTTTTAAGATTCTTCAAAAGAATGTCAATTACAAAGCGATTGGTATTTCTATGGACTGGCAGAATGAACCTTTATGACGAAAAATATAGTTATTCAAAAAAATAAATATCTTAAATATGGAATTCATTTGCCAAATATGAAATTTCTATTCATATATTCCTCTTTTGTAATTCATTAGATATTGGGTAAAAGTCTTGCCTGTTTCTTTTTTGAAAAAACGCATGAGGTGACTGGGGTCGGAAAAGTGGAACTCGTCTGCCAGTTGGCTCACATTCAGATTGGAGAACAGTAGCTCATTTTTCAGCTCTTCCAAAAGACGTTGCTTGAGTAAGTGAATGGCTGATACACCAAATTGCGCCATGACAGAATTATTCAAGGTGATACGACTTACCCGAAGCATATCAGCATATTCTTGAACGCGCTGTGTCGTTCGGATATGTTTTTCGAGTAAGTCCTTGAATTTGAATGCGTAATTGTTTTTTGGCACTTCGACAGGTAGACGATAAGTTTGAGCGTATGCCCGGTTGATAATTACCAGTAGATAATAAAGCACTGACACAATGAGGTTGTAAGTGTCTACCACAGGATGTTGTAGTTCTTGTTTTATCTTTTTTAAGAGGCGCATATATTCCGTCAGCTCCTCCGGCTCGGCAAACAAGTAGGGCGGTGTATCAGTCTGATAATAATACAACAGCCGATATACGAAGAACTTGTCAGCAATGAACGTGCGCATAAAGTCTTCGCGGAAAATAAGAAAAGTGTAATCTAGTTCTACCTCGTTCACGTGCCATTCCTGTTGCTGGTGCGGCGACAAAAGCAGCACCATACCATCCCGTAACTCCACTTTTCGGAAGTTCAGCAACAAATATCCATTGGCACGACGAAAGAAATAGAAGCTGAAAAAATCTGTCTTAAACGCCTTATGCTCGGTCAAGACACCACAGATGTCCTTGCTTTCGCCTGTGTTAATGTAGAAGTCTACGCCACATTGCGTTTTATTGAACGGAACGCTTACAAGTCTTTCGGGATTGATTATAGCTTTCATCACTCTTGTTTTTTGCTTTCTGCAAATATACATCATTCTTTTATCAAAATGGCATATATTCCTGTTTTTAAGGCATAGAGACATTGGGATATCCTTTCGAACTTTGTACCCGAAAAATAATACAAAACATAACATCATGAACGAAAAAGCAATTATTCGGTTGGTACGCAGTGCCACCTTGAAAATCAACTATGCAGGACATACCATTCTTATTGACCCCGTATTTGCCGACAAAGGAACCCTGCAATCAGCTCTCGGTGTATATAAGAATCCGAGGGTACATCTCGTAATGCCTATTAGCGACATTACTGAAGGTGTTGATATGGTACTGCTCACCCACAACCACATCGACCATTACGAACCAAGTGTAAAGCAGCATTTGCCGAAAGACATTCCTTTCTACACCCAGCCACAAGATAAGGCCGCCATCCTGAAAGATGGTTTCTCAAATGTAGAAGCGATTGAAGAGAGCATAACCTTAGGTCATCTGACCATCCACCGTGCTATTGGCCATCACGGTTTCGGTCAGATAGGCCAGATGATGGGACCTGTTTCGGGCTATGTGCTGATGTCCGAAGGGCTTCCGACTATTTATATCATGGGCGATTGCAAATGGGAAGAATGTACTCTTGCTACCGTGGAAAAGTATCGTCCTAATTATATTGTGGTGAACAGTGGCGGTGCGGTATTCCCCGAATTCTCTAAGACGGACGGTTGTATCATCCCCAATGAACAGGAAGTAATGGCGATGCTTGACACACTCCCCCCACACATCAAGCTGATTACCGTACACATGGATGCCATCGATCATTGCCAGACCACCCGTGCCATCCTTCGCAACGAAGCTCGCCATCACGGGACGGATATGAGCCGACTGATTATACCGGAAGACGGAGAAAGCATAACACTTAAATAACTGTATAAACAATCATTTCAAAATATTAGAAAGATGAAAAAGATTAGGAAAATCGCGGTAGAACAGAATTTCGCCGCGATCAGTGTCGGTAAGTTGAATGAACTGAATGAATACGAACTTCAGCTTGGCCCGGATGTGAAAATTCCCGGAAAAGTATTCTGCAGCACCGCTCTCGGAACTACGGGAAGCGAGTTTTCTTTCCAGTCATTCGCCCCGGGTACAGAAACCGGATTTCTGCATAGTCACAAGAGTCATGAGGAACTTTATTTTTTCCTCTCCGGTAAAGGTGAATTTCAAGTAGACGGAACAGTGTTCCCAGTGGAAGAAGGTAGCGTTGTCAGGGTATCTCCTGCAGGAAAACGAAGTGTCCGTAACAACGGAACGACTCCGCTCCTCATGCTCTGCATACAATATTGCAGCAATACATTCTCACAGGAGGATGCCACTGACGGAATCATACTGAAAGAACCGGTAAAATGGAAAGTCTCTCCGAAATGATTCTAAAAAGGAACTCTAAGCAGATGACTATCTGTATAAAATCCCTGATAAAGAATATGAACATAGTGGTAGGCTGCTCCATCGGGTGCAGCTACTGCTATGCCCGTAACAACTGCCGCCGTTTCCATATTACGGACGACTTCTCCGTACCGGAATATATGGTGCGAAAGCTGCGTATCATCGACACGCCCAAGCCTCACGTATGGCTGATGACCGGAATGAGCGATTTCTCCGATTGGAAGCCTGAATGGAATGCGGAAATATTCAGACGAATGAAAAGCAATCCGCAACACGCTTATATATTCCTTACGAAATGTCCGGACAAGATCAGTTTCTCTACAGATGACGAGAATGTATGGATGGGCGTGACCGTCACGCGCAATTCCGAAAAAAAGCGGCTAGACGATTTGAAAAGAAATATCAAGGCCAAGCACTACCATGTCACTTTCGAACCTATTTTCGATGAAATCGGCGATATAGATTTCGAGGGTATCGACTGGATTGTCATAGGTACGGAGACCGGACATCGGAAAGGCAAAGTGGATTCCCGTCCCGAATGGGTGCTTCACATTGCCGACCAAGCCCAAACACAGGGCGTCCCCGTGTTTATGAAAGAGGATTTGCTGCCTATAATGGGCGAAGAAAGGATGATTCAGGAACTGCCGGAACAATTTACAAAACGCTTACAATGAATACCGAAATAATCAAAGAAATAGACGTACAGAGCGTTATGACCAAATCCTCACTGCCGGTCGGAGGATATTCGGTCAACCCTTACGTGGGCTGTCCCCACGCCTGTAAGTATTGCTACGCATCGTTTATGAAACGATTCACCGGGCATACAGAACCGTGGGGTGCATTTCTGGACGTGAAGAACTGGAAACCGATAGCCAATCCGCACAAATATGACGGAGAGCGCATTGTGATAGGTTCCGTGACGGATGGTTACAACCCGTATGAGGAGCAATTTTGCCGTACCCACAGGCTGCTCGAAGAGCTGCGTGGGAGCAACGCCGAGATTATGATATGCACTAAGTCCGACCTTGTCCTGCGCGACCTCGACCTGTTGAAGCGTTTTCCCAAAGTAACGGTGTCATGGTCGGTCAATACGCTTGACGAGCGTTTTCGTACGGATATGGACAATGCCGTGAGCATAGAACGTCGTCTGAACGCAATGCGTCAGGTCTATGAGGCGGGCATCCGTACCGTGTGTTTTGTATCGCCCATATTCCCCGGAATAACCGATATGAAGGCGATTATCGAGAAAGTGAAAGGATATGCCGATTTGATATGGCTCGAAAACCTGAATCTGCGCGGGCAGTTCAAGGGAGGGATAATGACGTATATCCGTGAGAAGCATCCCGACCTCTTTCCGTTATACGAAGAAATATACAACAAAAAGAGGCTTGATTACTGGCAGGCATTGGAACAGGACATTTCCCAATACGCCAAGGCACAGGGGTTTCCATATAGAATAAATGATTTGCCTTACGGGCGCTCGGAAAAAGGCAAGCCGGTTATCGTAAATTATTTCTACCACGAAAAGATACGATTGACTAAATGAGGGAAAGATATTGACAATATGGTATATTAATAGTGAATAAGATATTCTTTTATTGCTTATTTTACTTTAGAATAGTTAGACAACTTAGATTTTGTACTATATATTACGATAGAAGTACAATCCATGATGAATTGTACTTCTCTATATTACATCCTGAATCCTCTGGATTTTTGTTCTTTCTGCACTGAGTTACGCAGATGCTGCTGTAACTTCTCCCATTGTTCTTTGAACCATTCGCTGATTGGCTGTTGGTTTATAGTCAGCATCAATTTATTCTTATCGATCGGGCTTCGTTCAATTTTGAAAATTACATTTTTTGTTTCAAATCTCTGTCTATATTCTTCGGAATAGATTTTTCCACTACATCTGAGAGCTTCCTTTTTGTATAAAAGAGAATCAACCATCCCCTTGGTAAAACCAGTGACATAGCATAATTTTTCCATTCTCAGCATTTCTTTGAGTAATGGGAACCAGCATAATGCCTTTTCAAGCAGGGTGTTTAGCCGTGATATTTCTTTGTCTTTAGCTTCAATCTCTTTATTATGTATTCCTTGAAGATTGCGTATTTGTCTGCCGTGCTGTTCCTGCATTTGTTGCATCTGAATTTTTAATTCATCAGTAGCTTTGTCCCGGTTGGCAATCTCCTGATGTAGCTGCTCGATGTTATGTTCCAGTTCTTTCAACTTACCGCTTCCGAAAAGAGAACCTACGCTGCTGGTTATGGCAGTGGCTACATCGGTAGCTGCACTTTTGAGTTTGTCTGTACGTATCTCAGCTTTTACCTGTTTGAGTTCCTGTTCGGCAAGGCTTACCTGTTGCTCCTTGTGTCGCTTGGTTTCTTCTATACGTTGCAGTTCGGCTTTCTGCTTCTCAATGATGAAATCGTTTCGTTCCAGATGCTCTTTACCTGTGACAGCTTTTGTCTGCCCACGTTCCATTAGCAGAATATCGGAAGCAAGGGTCTGCATGGTTGCCATATCCTCGTCATTGAGCTTTCGGCTCTTTCCAGTTTCATGGTTCATCCAGTCGAATACGACATGAGCATGATAATTTGGTTTGAACC
>OGGZ01001817.1_pt1 | contig 16471 bp, 15 predicted proteins | sample 1571371 | NCBI WGS metagenome assembly OGGZ01 (sample SAMEA2582025, study PRJEB24529) | metagenome | biome: Human gut stool | place: China | collected 2011
GGTCGCCGGGTTCTTCGTCCACATGAAGGCTGGACAGGCAGTTGGGGCAATGGTTACGGTGGTCGCTCCCGGCATTTTGCGGGGTGCAGACCCGTCCGCAGACTTTGCAGGTAAAGGTGTCGTTGCAGGCGTGGGTCTTATAGTAACCTTTTTCAAAGGTCTTGCGTTTATTTTCACGATTCATGGTATCGTCCTCCTGAAGAATTGTGTCTGTTCGTCTTCGGGAGGAGTGGCTTGTGGTATTTGCCAGACCTCCCGGTCAGCCCACAAGCTCCAGTGCAAATGTTGTATGTTTCAAAAAACTCTCCTTATGTTTTTGTACGGTAAAATTCGGATTTTTGGGTCCTATGAACGTGTGCTGAAAGTATCAAGTCTCCTTCCTTCGCCTTGATTTTGGCAGCGGCAATTCATCGTACATTGCATCAAACAGTTTTGTGAGAAATTCTTTGTTGTCAACCTCCTCCACCAACAGCATTTCTTTTGCTCCTTCATACGGAAAATCACAAACCGCCGCAGGCATACATTCCAAAGCAGATCTTGTTTTCTTTACAAGCAATCTGTCATCATAGATTCCGCCGACGATTTTACCGCGATAATAGAGGATGTATTCTCCCATCATAGAGCGATAAGAAATATCGTCCAAAGCGGATAGCTGTTCCAAAATGAAATGGAGATATTCTTTGCTGGAAGCCATTATTTTACACCACCCTTCGTATTGATTCATCGGATGATTTCATTTTTCACCTCGTTCGATGTTTATAGTTCCAGTATAACATGGCTGCGCAGGAACAGCAAGCGACGAAAAAAGCCGCCGCACGGTCTCCCATGCAGCGGCTTTCAGAGAAATTACAGCTTATTCTCCCAGCGCCGTCTCGATGTTCGCCAGCACCTTCTTGCTCAGCAGAACGAAAGCCTGCCTGGTGCGGCCTGCCGAGACACCCGGGCTGTGGACATTGGGCCGCCGGAAGAAGCCCTCGCTGACGGGGCCTGCGGCGGCGTAGGTGTCACAGAAGAAGTGGGTGCCGGGCTTATCCAGCCACTTTTCCAGCGCGGCGGAGTCAAAGCCGGGGCCGATGGAGGTATTGAAAAGGACTTTCCCCTCCCCCAGCGCCTCAAACTCCGGCTCACCCAGGAGCAGGACATTCTTGTTCAAACAGGTAAAGACCACTTCGCTCTCCCGGAGCAGAGCGTCCAACGGCTTATACTTCATGCCTGCGGCCTCGGCGTCGGGCTTATGGCTACGGCTGTAGTAGGAGATGTCCGCGCCGAGGAAGGCCAGTGCATCGGCGATCATCCGGCCCGAGACGCCCAGACCCACGATACCCACCTTGAGGCCGTAAATCTCCACGGGCTCGTCGTGGAGCATCGGCATCCCGAAGCCGTGGAGCAGGCCGGTCAGCTCGTGGAGGACGTACTCCACCACGCCGCGGTCGCCGTAGTCCCGGATGCCCAGCACCTTGATGCCCTTTTCCCGGGCAAAGGCGATGTCCACATTGGCGCTTTCCTCCGAGTAGAGGCTGCAGCACATCCCGATGTAGCGCAGGTTCGGGCAGCGCTCGATGACGTTTTTGCCCATGCGGGAGGTATAGCTCAACAGCGCCGCGTCGGCGTCTCCGATGCGGCGAACGATCTCCTCGTCGTCGGCGGGAATATCGCGGTAAAGCTCGACCTGCTCGGCGTACTGATGCAGCGCTTCCTCTGCTGTGGGGATGAGGCTGACCGGCTCGATGGCTACCAGTTTCTTGAACATGAGGCCCCCTCCTTTTTAATAGAAGCAGACCGGCGAGGCGAGGTTGCGCAGCAGGGCCACGGCGCTCCAACCGGCGATGGCGCTGGTGGACGAGCAGATGTCCACCACGGCCTTCACGCCCTCGATCTCGGCGGTGATGCAGTGGTCGTCGCCCACCCAGCCGGGTACGGAGTGCATGGTCACGCCGGTGATGTCGGGGCCGGTGGTGGCCAGCGAGGTGGCCACAGCGACGTTGACCCGGCGCGGGAAGGTTGCGATGGCTTCCTTGGCGCTGCCGGTGAAGACGGTAGTCTTCTCGGTGTCGGTCAGCAGATGGTCGGCCCAGACGGGGGTATTGCGGAAGCCCTTCGCACCGGTGTGGGTCTCGATGCCGGCCTTCTCGTCCAGCTTCAGGGCCTCAGCCATGAGGGTGACGGTCTGCAATACGTCGAAGCCGCCGATGGCGCCGCTGGCCAGATGCACCTTTGCGCCGCCCTCCCGGGCCGCCTGCTTGACCTCTTCGTAGAACGCGAGGTCGGCGAATGCACCGATGGACAGCACCACGAGGTTCACGCCCCGGCGCAGCACCGGCACCGCCATTGCACGCACCGCTTCCACCGACGCGGCTTCCACGATGTATTCCGGCTCCAGCGCCAGCAGAGCGTCCACGTCCGCGCAGGCCGCACACCCCACGCTTGCCGCCGTCTTCTCTGCCGAAGCGAAGGTGCGGCTGGTGACGCCCACCAGCTCGTAGTCTTCCAGCAGGCCCTTCTTCCATGCGTCGGCCACGATATTGCCGAGGAAACCACAGCCCACGATGCCAAATTTCGTTTTCATGTTTCCGTTTCTCCTTTTTCCCGCCGGGTCGGCGGATTTTTCTTTTTCAGTATACCATGCCTTGTGCAGAAAAGCAAAACCCGGCGTTTTTCATAGTTTTTTTGTCATTCACGCAGGAAACAGGGCGATTCGCGCAGGTTTTATTGATTTTTTTCCGCAGATGCGGTATATTCAAAGTAACCTGATATTCTACGGTTTCACCATTTCTTTTCACCATTCAAAGGAGGTTTTTGTATGCTGTCTTATCGTAAGCTTGCGATGCGTGTTCTGGGTCGGCCTCTCCATACGGGGGGGGGGTATCAATTCGCCCCGTCCAGCCTCTCAGCGGGCAGCGGCGCTTGTCCTGACCGCCGCCCTGCTGACCGGGGCGGCCTTCCCCGCCTTTGCGGGTACCTATTATATTGAGGATGGCGACATCGTCATCTCGGCAGGTTCCGATACCGGCACCAACAAGGTGGAGCAGACCGGCAAAGAGACGGTTGAAAACGATAAAGACACCATCATCACAAATCGTAATGAAGGTACCGCTTCTTCCCACACCGTGACCATCGAGGCCGAAAATGAGGGCGATAAGGTTGAGGTCACGCTCAAAGATGTAAACATCGACGCCAGCAGAGGGAGCGAAGCCGCCGTGAGTGTGACCGGCAAGGGCGATACCAATATCGAGCTGGATGGCGACAACGAGCTGAAGAGCGGCAGAAGCCACGCCGGTCTGGAGCACAACAAGACCGACACCAGCGGCAAGCTGACTATTCAGGATGTGGGCAACGATGGCAGTCTGGACGCTACCGGTGGTCGCGGCGGTGCAGGTATCGGCGGCGGCATGAGTAAGGACGGTCAGGCAACCATTACTGGCGGCACCATCACCGCTAATGGCGGCAAGCTTGCCTCCGGCATCGGCGGCGGTGCTGGCAGCAGAACCGAAAAAATCATCGGCAGCGGCGATGTAGAGATCACCGGCGGCACCATCACCGCCACCGGCAATAGCGGCGGTGCGGGCATTGGCGGCGGACTGAGCGGCGACGGCAATGTTCGCATCAGCGGTGGCACCATTATCAGTGCCATCTCCGATGGTTCTAACCCCGACGACTACGGTGGCGCTGGCATCGGCGGCGGACATGGTGGAAGCGGCCATGTAACCATTACCGGTGATGCAACCGTGAAAGAGGCACAAGGTTTTGGCGGCGGTGCTGGCATCGGCAGCGGCGTCTACGGTCCGATTGGAGATGTAGAAATCTCCGGTAATGCCAACGTCGAACGCGCCATCGGTAGCGATTTGGGCGCTGGAATTGGTGCCGGTTATGGTGAATCGGGCTTCCCCAACGTCGGCAAAGTAACCATCAAAGACAACGCCAAAATCGGCCTCGCAAAGGGCGGCGCAGGCGCTGCCGGTATCGGCGGCGGCTATTACGAAAGCTACATTCCTGAGGAGGATACTTCCTCTTCTGGCGTGGGCGACGTGACCATTGAGGGCAACACCACGGTCAACGCTGTCGGCGGCGAGGGCGCTGCGGGCATCGGCAGCGGTGTCAATGCCATCGATCTCAACGATGGCACTGTCAATCAAATCACCATCCGTTCCAACGAGACTGGTACTCCCACTGTGAATGCGACCGGCGGCGCAGCCTTGACCGATGAAGACGGCAATAAAGTCGGCCCCGGCGGCGCAGGTATCGGCAGCGGTGCGGGCGACGCCAAGGCAAACATCACCCTCGAGGGCAAAGTGACCATCGTTGCCAAGGCGGGCGAGGGCAACGCGGCTATCGGCGACATGAACGGCGAGCAGGTCTTCACCGGCCTCGACGGCTCCATCACCCGTTACGACTCTGAGGGCAATGACACCACCCTTCCCACCGACCCCGGCTACCCCGTCCCTGCGGACACCTCCTCTTCGGGCGGCGGCTCTGCGGACGCCTCTGTGCAGGAGTCGGTCTTCCCGGGCCTCGTCGTCACCGACAAGGACGGCCAGCGCATCTCCTACACCAGCACCCAGAGCGGCAATACCCTCACCGTCTGCGTCGGACGGTTCACAGCTTCCCTCCGCATCTCGCTGGCTACCCTGCGTCAGCTGCGGGCTGAGGGCATCGAGACCATCACCTTCCAGACCATCCTCTGCTCCACCACCCTCTCGGTGGACGAGCTTCTGGCTATGGGCGGCGAGGACGCCGAAGTCGTTCTCACCCACCACATCCGTTCTTCCACGCTCACGGTGGGCGGCAAGGCCGTGTAAGACTCCCTTGTTCCCCGATGATTTTTGTGGTACACTAATCGCAGAAATCTGTAAAAATCGAGGGAAAGTAACTTATGGCTGGCGACCTTCATACTCATTCCACCTGTTCTGACGGCTCTGTGCCCATCCACCGTCTGCCCCTGATGGCGGCGCGGCTGGGGCTGAGCGCTCTGGCCCTCTCGGACCACGATACCACACTCAGCGCCCAGTACGCCTACGACCACCCGGTGCAGGACGGCGTGCGGCTCATCCCCGCCGCCGAGCTCACCGGCTACGACTTCCAGCGCAGCCACCGCGTCCACCTGCTGACCTTCTGGCCTGACCTCGACTGCCCCGCCCTGCGGCGGCACTGCGACATCATGCGCCAGCGCCGCAACGAGTGCGCGTTGCAGAGCTGCCGGGAGATCGAGGCGCTGTACCCCCAGTTCCGCGCCGAGCAGGCGCTGGAATACGCACAGGACAGCGGCGTCCTCTTCAAGAGCGGCATCATGCAGGCGCTGCAGCAGCTGGGCCTGTGCGACGGCATCTACACCGGGCTTTATCACGAGTTGTTCGGCTGGGAGCCGCGGGGCAAATGCCTCCACTCCCCCACTTACCCTCCGGTGCGGGAGGTGCTGGCCACGGCCAGAGCCTCCGGGGCCGTGGTGGTGTTCGCCCACCCGACGGTGTACAAGAGTATGCCTCTGCTGCGGGAGCTGGTGGCTGAAGGGGCCATCGACGGCATCGAGGTGCATCACCCCCGCAACAGCCCCGAGGACAGGGCCGAGTGCGCTGAGCTCTGCAAGAAGCACGACCTCATCGTCACCGGCGGCAGCGACTTCCACGGCGCGAACCACGGCAAACCCCACCCGGTGGGTGCCTGCGTCACCGAGGACGACCAGATCGCCCGCATCGAGGCACTGGCCCGCCAGCGCCGGGGCGGCGCTCTGTGACCGGGTCACATTGACTTCCCCACCTGACAAGGATATAATAAAGATACTGCGCGAGTCTGCTCGCCTGTCAGTCGGATATAAAGAGAGGAAGTTTGAATATGAGCAAGTCTTTCAGCTACCCCAACAAGGGTACCTGCTCCAAGGAGACCCACATCGTGCTGAACGATGACCACACCATCGAGTCCATCGAGGTCATCGGCGGCTGCAACGGCAACCTGAAGGGCATCAGCCGCCTGCTCAAGGGCATGAAGGCTGAGGACGCCATCGCCCGCATGGAAGGCACCACCTGCGGCCCCCGCCCCACCAGCTGCCCTGACCAGATCGCACAGAACCTCAAGCGCGCTCTGGCTGAGCTGTAAGTCACAGTCCGTTCAAAAGACCACCGTTCTGCCCTTATTTCCTGCGGGCAGAACGGCGGTCTTTTTTAGCTCTTCTTTAGAAACCGTCCGAATCTCTATTGAAGTAAGATCTGGTTTTCTACGCTGCCGACAGAGGAGTTTCTGGTCCCGACCAAAATCGAGCCAAAAAGCGGTTGACAAAACCCGTGTCCTTTGCTACAATAAATGAGTAAACGCAGGGTTAGCTCATCCGGTAGAGCGACTGCTTCCCAAGCAGTAGGCGGCGGGTTCGAGTCCCGTATCCTGCTCCACAAAAAGAGCGCTGATTCGTCAAGAATTGGCGCTTTTATCATTTCAGCAAGTCTAAAACTGAGAGGGACGTCATGATTTTTGTACCCCTTCTGCACTATTTCAAGTGCAAGAATCAATACAGCGGCAGCGAGGACGGGATGCGCTATCTGCTCTCGCCCGGCAAGCGCAGCGTGCCTGACCCGGACGGCGGCGAGGGCGCACAGAAAGAGGAAGCCATCCTCACGGTGGACATCTGGCCCGACCCCTGGGCGCTGGACCGCACAGACCCCGCCCTGCGCCGGCAGATGGTCTTTCCGCTGACGGACGAGGGCCGGGCCGCAGCGGCAGAGTATCTGTCCTCTGCCTACAGCACTGACCTGGCGCTCTGGAAGCAGCGGCCCTCCATCCTGGACTGTGAGCCCTGGTCACCGCCGCCGAAGGACGAGGACGCAGAAAGCGGGGAAAGCCAATGATATACCGTCTCAAAGAGCTCAAGGGCGACACCATCCCGGTGCCGCAGCTCATCTTTTCCAAGCTGGGCATCGCCGAGGAATACAACGTCCGGGTAGCGCTGTATGTGCTGGCTACCGGCGTCACCGACCCCGAAAAAATTTGTGCCGACCTCAAACTGCGCAGCCGCATCTCTGCCGAAAGCGCCCTCTCCTTCTGGGCCGGTGCGGGGCTTCTCGAGCGCTACGACGAGAACGCCGCGCCGGGAGCAGAGCCCTCTGCTCCTGCCCCCATGACCTGGGCGGAGATCGCCGCCGCAAGCCGCACCGACCCCATGATCTCGAGCCTCATCGACTGCGCTCAGACCGGCTTTGCCCGCCCGCTGACCCACAGCGAGATGGAAAAGCTGGTCAACCTCTACGTACAGGAGGGCTTTGCCCCCGAGACCGTCATGCTCTGCGTGGCCTATGTGGCCAGCCGGGGCAAGCGGACGATGGCTGCCGTCCTCCACGAGCTGAAAGTCTGGCGGGCCGAGGGCGTGGAGACCGGCGAACAGGCCGACGCCCACCTCAAGCTGCTGGCCCTCCGCCAGACCCGGGAGCAGTATGTTGCTTCCCTGCTGGGTATCCCGGACAGCGAGCTCACCCTCGGCGGGCGGAAAGCCATCGCCCGGTGGTATGAAGTCTACGGCTACGATGACGCCATGGTGCAGGAGGCCGCTGTGCAGGCCGGGCCGAAGCGCGACCTGTGGTACTGGAACAGCATCCTCAAGACCTGGAATGCCAAGGGCCTGCGCAATATCCACGATGTGCGCACTCCGGTGGCCGCTGCCGGTGCCAGCCGGAACATCCGGGTGGACCGCGAGACCCCCAGCGGCAACGACTTCCTCAAGAACGCTGCCCGCCGCCGCACCCTCAAGAAAAAGTCCGAGTGACCCCCGGCATAAGGAGACACTATGCGTACCAAAAACGAACTGTATCAGGAAGCCCTGCGCACCGTCGCCCGCCGTCGTCAGACCGCACGGGCCAAGGCGGAGGACGCCCGCGCTGAGGCCGAGGCCGCTGTCCCCGGGCTGCGCCACGCCGAAGAAGAGGTGCGGGTGCGGGGCATCCGCTGCGCACTGGCCGGGGCGGCGGGCAAGGACCGCACCGATGCCACTGCGGCCCTCACCGATGCCCGCAAAAAGCTGGCCGACCTGCTGGCCTCCAGCGGCCGTCCCGCCGACGCACTGGAGCCGCACTTCACCTGCAGGCTCTGCGAAGACACCGGCATTGTGGATGGCCACACCTGCAGCTGCGTCCACAAGGTGATGCAGCAGCTCCGCCGGTCGGAGATCGAGGCTCTGTCCAGCCTCTCCATTTCCAGCTTCGATACCATGGAGCTGCGCTACTACCCCGCCCGGATGGACGCCTCCCTCGGCGAGCCGGTACGGAGTTATATGTCCACCCTTCTGGACGACCTGCGCGGCTACGCCGACGAATTCGATACCACCAGCGAGAGCCTGATGCTCCTCGGCAACGCCGGTCTGGGCAAGACCCATGCCGCTCTGGCCATCGCCGGAGAGGTTCTGGAAAAGGGCTTCGACGTCATCTATGTGTCCAGCCCCGACTTCTTCTCGAAGCTCGAGGCCCTGCACTTCGGCTCCGACCCCGCCGGGGAGGAAGAGATGCTCCTGCGCACCGCCGCCGGGGCCGACCTGCTCATCCTCGACGACCTGGGTTCCGAGTTCAACTCCAGCTTCCTCATCAGCACCCTTTACAGCCTGCTGAACAACCGTCTGGGCGCGAAGCTGCCCACCATCGTCACCACCAACATCACCGACGGCGCTCTGCTGGAAAAGCTCTACACCGAAAAGATCTCCAGCCGCCTCTCCTCTTTTGTCCCCTTCCTCTTTATGGGCGACGATATTCGGGCGCAGAAGGCAGAAGAAGCGTAAACAGGATAGAAGTCAAAGAGAGTTCTTATTCAGGAAAGGAATTTCAAATATGGGAATCGTAGTCATCGGCGCAGTTTTCGTGGACATCAAGGGCTATCCCCTCTCCACCTACATCCCCGGCGGACGGAACGCCGGCCGCATTGAACAGGTGCATGGCGGTGTGAGCCGGAACGTGGCGGAGGACATCGCCAATGTGGAGCTGCGCCCCACCTTCGTGGGTCTGGTGGACGACACCGGCATGGGCCAGGACGTCATCGACAAGCTGGACAACCACAAGGTCAACACCAGGTACATCCAGAAGGTCCCCGATGGCATGGGGACATGGCTGGCCATCTTTGACAACGACGGCGACGTCCACGCCGCCATCTCCAAGCGCCCTGACACTACCCCGCTGACCACCCTGCTGGAAGAGAAGGGCGACGAGATCTTCAAGGACTGCGACGCCATCGCCATCGAGCTGGACCTCGAGAAAGACACGGTCAAGCAGGTGCTCCGCTATGCCAGGAAATACAACAAGAAGGTCTTTGCCGCAGTCTCCAACATGAGCATCGCCATGGAGCGCCGCGACTATCTGCAGCAGATCGACTGCTTCGTCTGCAACCAGCAGGAGGCCGGTCTGCTCTTCTCGGACGACTACGAGCATCTCGCCCCCAGCCAGATGGCTCAGGTACTGGCCCGGAACGTCCACAGCGCCAACATGCCCAGCATGGTGGTGACCATGGGCGGTCAGGGTGCCGTGTACGCCAAGCACACCGGCGAGTGCGGCGTCGTACCCGCCAAGAAGGTGGACGTCATCGACACCACCGGCGCAGGTGACGCCTTCTTTGCCGGTACGGTCATCGGCCTGACCTACGGCAAGAATTTGGCCCAGTCCTGTGAGATCGGCAGCCGCCTGGCCGCGTCGGTCATCTGCATCACGGAGAACGTCTGCCCCCGTTTCCGCCCGCTGGAATTCGGGCTGGATGTGCCGGTAGTGGATTGACGCTGCTCCCTCTGAGCACAGGAGCTTCTGCTTCTTATCGAAAAATCGGTTGAATCCCCTCCCCGGCTGTGATACACTGGGGGTATTGAATTTGTGAAAAGAGGAAAATCCAATGAATCAAAAACAGCACAAGCGAAGCGCCTTTTCGGGCAAGATCGGCTTCGTTCTCTCCGCGGCAGGCGCGTCGGTGGGCCTCGGCAACATCTGGCGCTTCCCCTATCTTGCGGCCAAGTACGGCGGCGGCATCTTCCTGCTCATCTACATCATCCTCGCCTTCACCTTCGGCTACACCATGATCGTAGCCGAGACGGCGCTGGGCCGGATGACCAGGAAAAGCCCGGTGGGCGCATTCGCCGCCGTCCGCAAGGGCAGGCGCTCCTTCGGCGGCTGGATCAATGCCATCATCCCCATCCTCATCGTGCCTTATTACTCGGTCATCGGCGGCTGGGTCATCCGGTATCTGGCCGACTACGTCAGCGGCCACGGCAGTGAGCTGGCCACAGACGGCTACTTCTCGGCCTTCATTTCCAGCGGCGCTTCGGCGGAGATCTGCTTTGTTATCTTTACCATCTTCACCCTCGCCATCATCTTTGCAGGTGTGCGCAACGGCGTGGAGCGGGTGTCCAAGGTGATGATGCCCATCCTCGTGGTGCTGTCTGTCATCATCGCGGGCTACTCCGTCACCCGCCCGGGCGCGCTGGAGGGCGTGAAGTATTTCCTCGTGCCCAACATCGCCAACTTCTCATGGATGACCGTCGTGACCGCCATGGGGCAGATGTTCTACTCCCTCTCCATCGCAATGGGCATCCTCGTCACCTTCGGCTCCTACATGAAGAAAGACGTCTCCATCGAGGAGTCCACCGAGAACGTGGAGATCTTCGACACGGCCATTGCCATCATGGCGGGCCTGATGATCATTCCGGCGGTCTTCTCCTTCTCGGGCGGCGACCCGGACACCCTGCAGGCCGGCCCGGCCCTCATGTTCATCACCATCCCGAAGGTCTTTGAGAGCATGGGTCTCGGCACCGTGGTGGGCATCCTCTTCTTCACGCTGGTACTGTTTGCCGCCGTCACCAGCTCCATCGCCCTGACGGAAAGCGCTGTCTCCACCTTCGAGGACGAGCTGGGCTGGGACCGTAAGCAGGCTACCGTGCTCATCGGCATCATCATGCTGGTGCTGGGCAGTCTGTCGGCTCTGGGCTACGGCCCGCTGGCCCGGTTCACGGTCTTCGGGATGCAGTTCCTTGACTTCTTCGATTTCCTTACCAACTCGGTCATGATGCCCATTGCAGCCATCACCATCTGCCTGCTGGTGTCCCGGGTCATCGGTGTGGAAAAGATCGAGGAAGAGGTCACGCTGGAAGGCAAGCCCTTCCGCCGCAAGCGCATCTTCAACTTTATGATAAAGTACCTCTGCCCCATCTTCGCAGCCATCATCCTCATCAGCTCGGTGGCAAACGCGCTGGGCGTCATCTCCATGTAAGCAGACAACAAAAAGCGCTGGAAGCCTTTACACCGCTTCCAGCGCTTTTCTTATGCCCGTTTCAGGATGCTCTTTATCTCGTCCAGCTCTTTTGCAAAATAAATGCCGCTCTGCCGCTCGGGGCTGGACAGCCCCATCTCGACCATGTGGGCCAGCAGAGCTTTCAGCCCGGCGTAGTAGCCGTCGAGGTCGTAGAGGATGCAGGGCGCGTCCAGATGACCCAGCGAGACCTTGGACATCACCTCCGTGATCTCTTCCAGCGTGCCGGTGCCGCCGGGGAACGCGATAAAGGCGTCGCCCAGCTCGATCATCCTGGTCTTGCGCTCGGTCATGTCCTGGGTGACGATGAGCCTGGTCAGGCCGTCATACTGCACCTCAGAGTCGATGAAGAACTGAGGCTCGACGCCGGTCACTTCGCCCCCCGCCGTCAGGACGCTGTGGGCGAGGCGGCCCATCAGGCCGCTGCGGGAGCCGCCGTAGACCAGCGCGTTCCCGCTCTCGCCGATCCAGCGGCCCAGTTCCTCCACCGCCTGTTTCAGGGCCGGGTCGCTGCCCTCATTGGCCCCCAGATAGACCGTAATATTCATCGGCATTCCCTCCGTTATCTTGCCCATGTCATTTCCTGATCCGGGCCTGTATAATCAAACTTACCGTCGTTCTTCTCTTCCAGCGCTTTTATCATGTGATATGCAAACTCATTGTAGGGCGTCGGGATGCCCAGCTCTTTGCCCATCCGGATGAGCGCACCCGAGAACATATCGATCTCGGTATGGCGTCCGGCGTCGAGGTCTTGCAGCGTCGAGTAGCGGGCCGAGGGCTTGACGGCGCAGCCCTTGCCGGACACGGCATCCACCCGCTGCATCTCGATGCCTTTGGCTGCGGCAATGGCTTCCAGCTCACGGCGGAGGCCGTCGCTGATGGCCTTCATATGGACGCTGTCACGGTAGCAGCCTACGCCTGCGCCGAGGATGGCCTGGGGCAGGTTGTTGCAGACGTTGAGGCGGAACTTGCTCCACATCTCTTCCCGGATGCAGTCGGTGGCCCGGAAGTGCAGCTCTGTGCCGCCGAACAAAGCCTCCACGGCCTTGACGCGGGGGCTGTCGCAGGGCGGCTCCTTCTCCCCGAAGATGATGCCAACGGTGGTCGCAGGGTCGAAATGGACGCCGTCAGCCTCCTTGTGGGACGCCACTTTGATGAGGGAGTAAAGCAGATGCTCCCCACCCACGGCAGAGGCGATGATGTCCTCGCTGTCCACGCCGTTCATCAGGCTCATGATGGTGGTATGGGGGCCGGTGACGGCTTTGATGCTGTCCAGTGCGCCGGGCAGCGCGCCGTATTTCAGGCAGACGATGAGAAGGTCGGCGTCATGGGCCTGCCCGGGCGTCCAGACCGCCGGACGGTAGACCCTGCCGTTGATGGCACAGCCTTCTTTTGCCAGACGCTCGCCCCGCGGGCCATCGGCCACCACGCCAAGCTCAATGTCCCTGCGGGCCGAAAGCCCCCAGATAACATAGGAGCCGACTGCACCGGCTCCCAGAACTGCAACTTTTCTGATGTCCATGACCTTCTACCTCACTGTCGTTTTCCAGCTTTATCATGAAGCTATTATACCATGCTTTCCTCTTCCGGAAAAGCCCGGAGTGTTTCATTTTTGGACGTCAAAAATCTTTGACTTTTATCGAAAAGTTATAACAAAAGTGTAGAATCTCTTTGGCAAATAGAATCTTTGCCAAAAAAGGGCTTGATTTTTTTCGAAAACGGACTAGAATATCTTCTTGCGGAAAGGTTTCACCTGTACAGCCTTCCGCGAAACTGTTTTTTCAAAAGTAAGGAGATTTTCGATATGAAACTCAAGAATGTTGCTGTTACCGTTGCTGCTCTGGTTCTGGCTGTCAGCATGACTGCCTGCGGCAGCTCTTCTTCTACCGCTGCTTCTACCTCTGAGGCTGCTTCTGCTGCCGCTCAGTCTGAGGCTGCTTCCACCTCTGCCGTGGCCGAGGAGAACAGCGCTTCCTCCGAGGCTGCAAGCGAGGCTGCATCTTCTGAGGCTGCTTCTGAGGTCTCCAGCGAGGCTGCATCTTCTGAGGCTGCTTCCTCCGAGGTCGCTTCTTCCACTGCCGCCTGAGCTTGCCCGGCAGCACCCACCAAAGCATGAGCAAAGGCTCCGGCCTCGCCCCCACCGGGCAGGCCGGGGCCTTTTTTGCCCTGCGGCACAAAGAGACCCCCGGCACCCTGCGGAAGGTGCCGGGGGTCTTGCAATATGGAGGGGGGCGGGGTCATGCGGAAGCCCCGCCTCCGAGGATGGTTAGTCTTTCACCAGTTCGCTGTGGTCTGCCTCCACCAGCAGCAGGGTGGGCTCTTCGGCCCCACGGTGGGTGAGGTAGAACACCTCGCTGCCGCTGCCCTGTGCCAGCAGGTCGTTGATGGCAAAGCTGCTGGTCTGGCCATTGGTGACGAACTGGATGGTCTGTGCGCCATGCTCCTGCAGGTAACGCAGGGTGTCCAGGTCGCCGGTAAGAGTGGCCGTGTCGTAGGCACCGGTGTAGGTGCGCAGGGTGCCGTTCTGGCTCACGGTAAAGGGCTCATTCATGCCCTCAGCGTCCACCACCCGCAGCTCAAGGGCGCTGTTAGTGTTGACAGGCAGGGCTTCGGTGGCACCGCAGTCGGGGCAGGTGTGGGTGCCGTCTCCCTTGTCCACCCAGTGGTGGCCGGTGGCGGGGATCTCCTGCGTCTCGACGTGGCCGCACTCCGTGCAGGTACGCTTCTTTTGGCCTGCAGTGGTGCAGGTGGCCGGGGTATCGACGACCCACTCGCCGTAGCTATGGGCCTCGGTCGTCACATGGTCTCTGTCGCAGATATGGTTGGCTTCACCGTTGTCCACCCAGTGGTGGCCCAGAGCAGGAACCTTATCTGTCCAAGTGTGGTTACAACTGGGGTGGGCTGCTCCGTTCGTATGCTCATAGTCGCAAGTACAATCTGCAGAGCCCGATTCAGTGCAGGTGGGTTCTTTGGTAATGTTCTGTTTTGGACTTTTTTTGCAGAGGTTCTTGCCATGGACGATCTTCTGCAGTTCATCACCGTTGTTGATATACCACAGCTCTGTATTATCGCCAATTACAAGTCCCCCTGCACCGGGATTATCTCTTGTGCCTACCTCAGCCTCGGCACCGTTCACATTGATATACTTAGCATCCGTCGACCATCCCGATTGTAGCATTTTAAGCAGCACATTGTCACCGATGTTGACCTTGGTGCCGGAAATTGCACCATAGATGCTTCCTAATATTGCATGGTTCTCACCGATCTTAACTTTTCCGTGTTTTCCGCCGTCAATGTTCACTACAACTTCTCTGCCCGGAAGATTCCCGCCGCCGATATCGCAGCCTCCTGCGATATCGGAGGAGATTCCTGCACTCGGAGCTGGATCGATGGAGGCATTGTCCTTTATATTGACCTCCACATTTCCTCTGCTACTTCCAATCACTGAATTACTATCGTCGCTTGCTGTCTGGATGGTCACATGGCCCTGAATGGTGACCTTGGTATCTTTTGCGCCATTGCCAATGGCAGAGCCGTAGTGCCCGATTGCCGTGACATGGACATCTTCCGTCTCTGCTGTAGCCTCGGGCGTTCCAATGGTCACCTCTGCGCTGGCATCTTTTCCATTTCCGGCAGCGCCAATGGCGGCTCCGCTGCCATCGTTCTTTGCATTGACTATTGCGTGGCCACGGATCACAATATTTTTGGCCACGCCACTCTTCTCTTGATCACCCCACACACTATACTGCGCACTGCCGCTTCCGATGGCCGCGCCATCATAAGCTGTAGCAGTTACTTTGGCATAGTCCTGAATGATGATGTTTTCCGCATCTCCTCCGCCATCATTACCTTGGGATCCGCCGCCGATACCGGCTCCGGACCATCCGCCGTTTGCCGTAACATTGGCATGGCCCTGAATGGTGATATTGCTGCCTTTTGCGCCATTGCCGCCACCGATGCCGGCTCCATTGTGCCCCAATGTGTTTGCTTTTACCGTTGCATATCCTTCGATGGTGATATTATCCGTGGCTTGGCCGCTGTTTCCGCCAATAGCAGCAGCTCTACCGACCTCTCCTCCCTCTGCCCTCAGGCTTCCGGAGGTGTCTGTTTCATCCTTTGCGGTAATGGTCTCGCCCGTATCGCTGGTCTCATCTGTGATGGTCAGGTTTCCGCCGACCTTTTTGTTCAGACCCGCCCAAAACACGGATGTAGTAGGGCTGCTCCGTACATCGCTGTCCAGAACATTCTGGCCGTCCAGCTCAATTTTGGTATTTCCGGTACCCTTCACCTGTGCTGCTGATACTCCATAATAGTAGTTCCATTCGTCGAAATAAAAATCCCTTCCTCCACTCGCATAGCGACTGGTGTTATCCACCTTAATATTCACATTACTGAGCCGGATCTTGAGTTCCTTGGCCGCATCGCCCACCCAGTTATTGATGACCCGGATGACGTTTTTGCTGGGTTTTTTGGCGCTGCCCTCTGCCGGAGTGGTCGGAGCAGGATCAGCCGCAGGGGCGTCGTCCAGAGTGGCCTCCCGGGTCTCTGCCGTAGGGGCGGCAGAGGTGCTGAGGGTGGGTTTGGTGGCCTGCTGCTCCGGATTCGGGTCTGCCGCCGGGGCGTACTCGTACACCACATCCTTCTTGGGGGGCTCCGTGGGGTCGTCCGTAGGATTCTCCGTGGGTTTCTCTGTGGGGTTCTCCGTGGGGTTCTCCGTGGGATTGTCCGTGGGGTCCTTGCCCTCCTCAGAGTCCTCCTCTGCTTCGCTCAGGGTAAAAGCATCGTCCGGGTCAAGCTGGCTCTCCCCGGCAGCAGGCCCGGCTGCGTCCGCAGTACCGGCTGCTTCCAGCTCCTGCGTGGCGGCACCGGCGGCAGGGGCTACCGCAGGCTTTGCCTGGGTACCCTCAGCACGGGCAGCCTCCTTCAGGGTGGCATCCTTTTCGCTGGTGCCGTCCTTGATCACGATCTCTTTGCTGGTGTCGGTGTAGGTCTTTCCGTTCTGAGTTACTTCCACATACTCGCCGTCCGTACCCGTCTTGGTCACCACGTCAATGCTGCCGTTGCCGATATAGTAAATATCCGCAACGGCCGGGGCTGCAATAGAAGTAACAATAGACATAATTGCTGCCGTAGACAGCACCCGCAGAGCCAAATCTTTTCGCTGCATACAAATCCTCCCTGTTGTACATTCCAAGCCTGTCCCGCAGCAAAAAGGATACCTCGT
>OGGZ01001819.1_pt1 | contig 16441 bp, 10 predicted proteins | sample 1571371 | NCBI WGS metagenome assembly OGGZ01 (sample SAMEA2582025, study PRJEB24529) | metagenome | biome: Human gut stool | place: China | collected 2011
GCGAGACAAACACGCGAAGCGTGGTTGTCATAGGCGGCTGAAAAAATATTAAAACCGAGAACGTAACAATTCTCGGTTTTTGCTATATTTTGTAATCAGCTAAGTGTTCTTCCTGCCCACAATTCTGCCCACACTTGCCCACATTTTCGGGCTTTTTCGCTCGATTTTCATTTTTGCTCGATTTTTTGATTGGCTCTGTTATGCGATTTATGAGGTTTCGGATTTTTCGATGGGGGATAGTAATAGTTCAGATGATCCAATTAATATCCTTAGCAGAACTCTTCGCCGCGAACCCACCAGCGGAGTCAGTCTTGAAGTCATACTCAGACTTCATTCGAGCCGAAGGCACCGGGATCACCGGAACGCCGTTGATAGACTTAACGCTGAACTCAAGTTCGCCCTGCTTGAACTGAGTAGATTCCACAGCGTAGGAGATCTCCCCGGATAGCATGAGCTTATCGTAAACAGGACGGCTCATTACGATAACGACGTCGCCCTCGTCGCCGGTGATATCGCGGACCTCACCGAGCTGCGCCAGCAGAGAGGACATCACGGTAGCCTTGTCCGGAGTGTAGGTATCCTTGATTTCAGCGGCGGCCGCCAGCTTGGAGTAGCGGTAAGCGTCGATCTCGGGAATCACCTGAGTGCGCTGGAACTCAGCCGCAACATTCGCCGCCGCCAGTCCGAAGCCGCTCTCATCAACGTCGATAGCGTCGATACGGAAACGTCTGCCTCTGTCCTGGGTGAGCGCGAAAGTCTCGTAGGAATATGTAACAGCGCCGCCGGAGTAACCCGCGTCGCGATCGTAGCTGCCCAGTCCCTGGAGAGACATCTTGGGCATCTTGATCTCGTTGCCGCCGTTGTAGATGACCTGGGAGGCATTTTCCTCCATCCAGCCGGAAGTAGAACCCTCCAGCACCTGCTTGTCAAGCTCCTTCTGAAAAACCTTTGCATAAGTAATTGTGTTTGCCATAATAGTAAACCCTCCTAAAACAGTAGTTGATCCGTCCCCGGCGGAGCCAGCCCGCTGCCGCGCCGTAAATTTCCCGGCTGACCGCCTCAGTTGCGCCGCGCAGCCTTCCCCGGAGAACTGATTGAAATTATATGTGAACCCGCCACCCGCCCTCGGCATTATGCCGCGTTTTGATCCAGCCTGCGTCCTGCGGCTCCGAATTCCGGTAAGTCCGTGACCTTCCGCACCGCAAAGCTGTTGTGTTCAGTTGACCGCGACTGCCCGGCTGTGTTCTGCGGTAAGCCCGCTGCTTTCCGTCGGCTGCGGCATTTTCTTGATGTAATGAGCAGTGATACGGCCGCTTGATACGCGCTGTCGAACCCGCTCGAATTTAATCAGCGGCCGTCACTTTCGCGCGAAAATGCTTCTGATAGCCGCGAATCCATCACTGGCTCCCCTGCTCTCCGCCGAGAACTGAGGAACGCTGCGCCTTACAAGCCTGAGGTGCGGATACTCGCGCAGAACCTCCGCCGCAGCGTCGTCAGGCTCCGTGCTGTCGGCAGACATTATACCCGCCGCAAGCTTAACTCCCTCGCAGAGCCTCTCCGGAGCCGCGCCGCCGGTCAGCAGCGCAAGTTTCAGCCTGAGTTCCATTATCTCTGCGCGAAGCTGCTGAAGCTCCTCGGCCTGGGAGCCCTCACCGGGAGCCGCCTCAGTCTCAGACTCCTCTACAGCGTCTGCGGGAATCTCAGCCGCTGCGCTTTCAAGCTCCTCCTGAACAGTGATCTCATTATCCATCGTTGTCCGTCCTTTCCATCGCCTGAGCCTCCTCAAGCGATATTCCGTAGATCTGTGAAAGCGCACGCGCCTTGGAAATAAGTCCTGCGCTGTATAGCTTCACAGCCCTGTCAGTTCTTGTGCCGTCGTCCTCTGCAGCACCGTCCGCGAATATCGCGGAAGCGCTCTCGCATACGTTGTCGGGAAGCTCTCCCGCCATCTTGCCAAGCCGGCAGATAAGCTCCGTCATTCTGCTGAGCGCGTCGCCGATCCTGCGGCGGTAAAACGCCTGCGTGCGGTAAGTGCGGCTGTTTCTGCTGACTACCTCGGCGGCGGTCTTTATCGTGCCGTCCTTGAACGAGAGCGCTCCCTCGGAAAGCCCAGCCTGCATACACAGCAGGTCGAGAAGCTCCCCGAGCGCCTGCACATGCTCCGTTACCCTGAGTTCCCCGGTGTTGTCGGTGATCTTGAGTTCCTCGGTGTCAGACGTTGACATTGCCTGGAACACCTCGTCGTTCACATCGAAGTAGTGCTTCTTGTTGCCGGCGGCGTCCCATTCTCCGCGCACCGCGTAAGCCGGAACGATAATACGCTTCTTACCGAGGACGAACTCCCTTGAAAGGCTGTCGAACACGATGTCGATGCTCTTCAGAGTATCCTCCGCGCCGTCGAAAACCGAGCTTCCCAGCAGCGGGCATTCGCCGGAGCTTGCAGCCCGTCTGGAGCCTGCGCTGAGGTAAACGAACAGCGGAGCTGTCAGTCCCTTAACGCTGCTCTGACCGCTCAGCCCGGGAAGCACGGAGCTCATATCAGCCTTGCCGCCGTCCTCGCGGAACAGCCGATTCTCGATAGTGAGCTGATCTCCGCTCAGTTCCTGGGATTCAGCGAGAATGTAGTTCCTCCCGCCGGAAACTATCCTTGAAGCGAACGCTCCGCCGGTGATTTCACGGGAGTTCCACGCTGTCGGCAGGAAACAGTCCGCGGTAACGAGATCGACCCTCACTCCGGGAACCCCGTCCGGCGCACTGTCGTCGTAGTACACCTTTATCACACCGCCGCCCAGCGCAAAGACCTTCTCCAGAAACACCGGGAATCTCTCGGAAAACCGGCTCTCAGTGAGAACCCGGTTCACGAAGCTCTCGGTATCGCTGTCGGAGTAGCACATTGAAGTACCCTCCGTGAAACACAGCCTGGCGAGTTCCCCGCACAGCGCCCGGGCCGCTCCCAGTGAAGCAAGCTTTCTGGTGCCGCCCTGAATGCCTCCCCTGCGGGCGTAGCGCCAGTCGCCGCCGCCGTTGTAGATGTCCTCCCAGCGCTGGATATCAGCGTAGCAGCCCGCAATGTCAGCCGAACCGCTGTTTCTGCCGGAGCGCAGCAGCCAGTCCTTTAAGCCCAAATCACATTCCTCCTTGATATTTATTTACCGGAAGTTCCAGTCTTTTTTCCTGTTCCTTCCCGCAATATGATAATACCCCCTGCGTTACTGCAATTTACTGCAAAACAAAAAAGACGGCTGAACATGCTGATTTGTTTTAAAGACTGTGATATACTATAATAGATTGTGAAAAAAAACGATAGTATGTTATATTCTTATTAACAACATACAAAACCCATCGGCTCAATCTGGTATTACGAAATAATACTATTCTGAACATTGAAAGATAACCAGTTCTGGGTATAATAAAATACAAGAGAGCGCTCAGAACAACAATACCAGAAGGAGACAACAACCAATGTCAGACAGACTTGAACTTAATAAGAATCTCGCCCAGATGCTGAAGGGCGGCGTAATAATGGACGTAACAACCCCGGAGCAGGCGCGTATCGCCGAGGCCGCAGGAGCCTGCGCAGTCATGGCGCTGGAGCGCATTCCGGCGGATATCCGCGCAGCCGGAGGCGTATCGAGAATGAGCGACCCGAAGATGATCAAGGGCATTCAGGAAGCAGTGTCGATACCTGTAATGGCGAAGTGCCGAATCGGTCATTTTGTAGAAGCTCAGATACTCCAGGCTATCGAGATCGACTACATCGACGAGAGCGAAGTTCTTTCCCCTGCCGACGACAAGTACCACATAGACAAGACGAAGTTCGACGTTCCGTTCGTATGCGGAGCTAAGGATCTCGGCGAAGCGCTCCGCCGCATAAACGAGGGTGCCTCCATGATACGCACGAAGGGCGAGCCGGGCACCGGTGACGTAGTGCAGGCAGTACGCCACATGCGCATGATGCAGAGCGAGATCCGCAGGATCGGCTCAATGGCAGAGGAAGAGCTGTACGAGACCGCAAAGAGCCTCGCAGTGCCGTTTGAGCTTGTGAAGTACGTACACGACAACAAGAAGCTGCCGGTCGTAAACTTCGCGGCAGGCGGAGTTGCGACGCCGGCGGACGCTGCGCTGATGATGCAGCTCGGCGCTGAGGGCGTATTCGTAGGCTCCGGCATATTCAAGTCCGGAAACCCGGAGAAGCGCGCTGCGGCGATAGTAAAGGCAGTAACCAACTTCACCGACGCGAAGCTGCTCGCAGAGCTTTCCGAGGATCTCGGCGAAGCAATGGTAGGCATCAACGAGCAGGAGATCGCACTCCTGATGGCGGAGCGCGGCAAATGATGAAAATAGGAGTATTAGCGCTGCAGGGCGCATTCATCGAGCATGAGAAAATGCTCGCCAGCCTGGGTGCTGAGAGCTTCGAGATACGCCAGCTCAAGGATATCGGCCAGCCGATGGACGGTCTGATAATCCCCGGGGGCGAGAGCACCGTACAGGGAAAGCTGCTTCGTGAGCTTGGACTCATGGAGCCGCTGCGCGGGCTTATCAGCGGCGGGCTCCCGGTATTCGGGACATGCGCGGGGCTTATCTTGCTCGCAAAGTCGATAGACGGCGGAGAAGCTCCTCACCTCGCGGTGATGGACATAACCGCAAAGCGCAACGCCTACGGCAGGCAGCTCGGAAGCTTCGCCGCAAACGCCGTATTCAAGGGGATAGGCAGCGTCCCGATGACGTTTATCCGCGCTCCGTACATCAGCAGCACCCAGGGTGCCGAGATACTCGCGGAAGTCGGCGGAAAAGCCGTTGCTGCACGTCAGGGGAATATGCTAGTCACAGCTTTCCACCCGGAGCTCACCGAGGACACATCGGTACATAGCTATTTTCTGGACATGGCGGCTGCCGCGCGGGAATCTGCGGCGGTATAAACTGCATAAATTACAGAGGGTCTGCCTTAACCGGCGGACCTTTTCGTATTTCTTCAGTTTTTCAGCGAACAATAGAAATAACTCTTGACAAAAGGCGGACTTTGCATTATAATGTATTGTGTATCGTTCACCAGGCAAAGAAAATGTGAAAGAGGAACTGAAATGGCTGAGGAAAAAAACATACATTCCGGGCACCGCCAGCGCATGCTGAAAAAGTACCTGGAGCATGGCATAGACTGCTTCGAGGATCATGAGATACTGGAGATTTTTCTCTTTACCGCATATTCCCGCAGGAACACAAACGACATAAGCCATCAGCTCATCAACCGCTTCGGTTCACTGGAAGGCGTGCTGAACGCAGGTTACGACGAGATAGTCGAGGAAAAGAACGTAGGAGTAACCGCGGCGGCGCTGATAAGCTTCATGAAGGACTTCGCCCGCAAATACAACCGCACTCAGCTGGCAGGAATGAAGCTATCCAGCTCCGAAAGTGTGAGGAAATTCTGCTACGAGCTTCTCAAGGACAGCACCACCGAGGAAGCGCACGTGCTCTTCCTTGATCAGAACCTCAATTTTGTCGGTGAATCCCAGATATCTCAGGGCAGCCCGAATTCAGTGGATCTCGACCTGCACGATATCGTAATAAAATCGGTGCGCACCTCATGCACTAAGATAATCCTCACGCACAGCCACCCGCACGGAGTACTTCTGCCGTCGTCGGCTGACATAGCGTCGACCCGCCGTGCCGCCTCCGCGCTGAACAGCATAGGAATCGAGCTGATAGACCACATCATCGTGAACGAGGAGGACAGCTACTCCATGCGAACTGCGGGAATGCTGCCCGACATCTGGTTCTGACCTTGAATAGCAGGTGTTTTTATGGATCATTTTGAATTACACTCGAACTACTCCCCTACCGGCGACCAGCCTCAGGCGATAAAGGAGCTGACCGACGGCATACTCCGCGGCGACAAGGAGCAGACCCTGCTCGGCGTTACCGGTTCCGGCAAGACCTTCACGATGGCGAACATCATCGCGAACTGCAACCGTCCAACGCTGGTTCTGGCGCATAATAAGACGCTCGCGGCGCAGCTCTGTTCCGAGTTCCGCGAGTTCTTCCCGAACAACGCCGTGGAGTACTTCGTGTCATATTACGACTACTACCAGCCGGAGGCGTACATTCCCTCCACCGACGCATACATTGAAAAGGACAGCGCGATAAACGACGAAATAGACCGCCTGCGGCACTCCGCGACCATGGCGCTTGCCGAGCGGCGGGACGTTATCATTGTGGCTTCCGTTTCGTGTATATATTCCCTGGGCAGCCCGGAGGACTACCGCAGCAATACGTTGTCCCTCCGCGAAGGTCAGGAGATAAGCCGCGAAGACGTTATAAAACGCCTTGTCGAGATACAGTACGAGCGCAACGAGCTTTCGTTCACTCGAAACAAGTTCCGCGCCAAGGGCGACACGCTCGAGATATTCCCCGCCGGCGGAACCAACGAGACCGCGATACGCGTGGAATTCTTCGGCGACGAGATCGACCGTATAAGCGAGTTTGACGCGCTGACCGGACAGGTGCGCTCCACGCTCAAGCACGTTATGATATTCCCGGCTTCGCATTACATCGTAGGTCACGAGCGGCTCCACGACGCGCTCCAGGAGATAACCCGCGAAATGGAGGAGCGCGTGAAATACTTCACGGAAAACAACAAGCTCATCGAAGCTCAGCGTATCGAACAGCGCACCCGCTACGACATGGAAATGCTCGGAGAAATAGGCACCTGCAAAGGCGTTGAGAACTACTCACGTATACTCGCAGGACGCGCCCCCGGCTCCACGCCGATAACGCTCATCGACCACTTCCCCAAGGATTTCCTGCTGTTCGTGGACGAGAGCCACGTTACGCTCCCGCAGGTTCGCGGAATGTACGGCGGCGACTTCGCCCGCAAGAAGAACCTGGTGGATTACGGATTCCGCCTGCCCTCCGCGTACGACAACCGCCCGATGAATTTCGACGAGTTCTACTCAAAGGTAGGACAGGCGGTGTTCGTTTCCGCGACCCCGGGCGACTTCGAGAAGGAGCATTCCACCCAGATAGTGGAACAGGTCATCAGACCCACCGGGCTGCTTGATCCGGATGTAATTGTAAAGCCGACGGAGGGTCAGATCGAGGATCTGATCTCCGAAATAAACACCCGCGTTGCGAAGAAACAGCGCGTGCTCGTCACCACGCTCACGAAGAAGATGGCGGAGGATCTCACAGATTACTTCACCAAGCTGGATATCAAGGTGCGCTACATGCACCACGACGTCGACACGATAGAGCGAATGGAGCTTATCCGCGACCTGCGCGCCGGGGAATTCGACGTGCTTGTCGGAATAAACCTGCTGCGCGAGGGTCTGGATATTCCGGAGGTGTCCCTCGTGGCGATACTCGACGCGGACAAGGAAGGCTTCCTGAGAAGCGAGACCTCCCTCGTGCAGACAATAGGCAGAGCCGCACGAAACGCCGAGGGCGTTGTAATAATGTACGCCGACAGCGTGACCGAATCCATGGAGCGCGCGATAACCGAGACCCAGCGCCGCCGCGAGATACAGCAGAGATACAACGCGGAGCACGGAATAACCCCGAAAACGATAATCAAGGATATCCGCGACGTGCTCGAGATAACGAAGAAATCCGACGGCACATCGAAGCACGGAAAGCCGGCGAAGCAGCTCACGAAGCGCGAGCGCGAGGCGCTGACAGCGCGGTACACCGCCGAGATGAAAAAGGCAGCGAAAATGCTTGATTTCGAGCATGCTGCGTTCCTGCGCGATAAGATAAAGGAACTGCAATAAGCAGAAAGGAACAAAAGAGTAGCGACAATGGCAAAGAACGATAAAATAATAATCCGGGGCGCCCGCGAACACAACCTGAAAAATATAGACCTCACTATCCCGAGGGATTCCCTGGTGGTAATGACCGGACTATCCGGCAGCGGTAAGAGTTCTCTGGCGTTCGACACGATTTTCGCGGACGGTCAGCGGCGGTATATGGAAAGCCTTTCCTCCTACGCGAGAATGTTCCTCGGGCAGATGGAAAAGCCCGATGTGGACAGTATCGAGGGACTTTCCCCGGCGATATCCATTGACCAGAAGACCACCTCGAAGAACCCGCGCTCTACAGTGGGCACCGTCACCGAGATATACGACTACCTGCGACTGATGTACGCCCGGATAGGCGTTCCGCACTGCCCTGTCTGTGGCAGAGAGATAAAGCAGCAGACCGTCGATGAGATCGTCGATAAGGTGCTGGAGCTTCCCGAGCGCACCAAATTTCAGGTGCTTGCCCCGGTTGTCCGCGGACGCAAGGGCGAACATCAGAAGGAGTTCGAAGCCGCGCGGAAATCCGGATTTTCAAGAGTACGCGCAGACGGCATCGCATACGACCTCAACGAGAAGATCACGCTTGAAAAGAACAAGAAGCACTCCATCGAGATAGTCGTGGACCGCCTTGTAATGAAGGACGGAATAAAATCCCGCCTCACAGAGAGTATCGAAACAGCCGGCACCCTCACCGGCGGGTTAGTTTACATCGACGTCATCGACGGCGAGGAACTGCACTTCTCCCAGAGCTACGCCTGCCCGGAGCACGGTGTATCCATCGAGGATCTTTCTCCGAGAATGTTCTCGTTCAACAACCCATACGGAGCCTGCCCGAAATGCACCGGCATAGGCAGCTCACTTCGGGTAGACCCCGACCTCATCATGCCAAACGCCGGACTTTCCATCAGGAACGGTGCCATAAAGGCTTCCGGCTGGAATTATGCCGAAGGCACCATAGCCGCAATGTATATCGACGCCCTCGCCGAAAAGCACGGATTCTCGGTCGATCAGCCGGTGTCCGAGCTGTCCGATGAAGCGGTAAACGAGATAATGTACGGTACCCACGGCGAGAAGATACTGATAAAGCGCCCGAAACAGCAGGGCGGAGGTCAATTCTATACCGATTTCGAAGGTATCGCAGCCAACCTGGAGCGCCGCTACGCCGAAACGAACAGCCAGTATTCCCGGGACACCATCGAAGAATTCATGAGCGAGGTAGAATGCCCGGAGTGCCACGGCGAGCGTCTTAACAAAGCGGCTCTGTCGGTAACTGTCGGCGGCAGGAATATCATGGAGTTCTGCCGCATGTCCGTCACCGAAGCGCTGAACTTCGTGAACGGCCTGGAGCTTACTCCACGCGAAGCGATGATAGCCAAGCAGATACTCAAGGAGATAAAATCCCGCCTGGGCTTTCTCCAGAGCGTAGGTCTGGAATACCTGACGCTTGCCCGTTCAGCAGGGACCCTCTCTGGCGGCGAGAGCCAGCGCATACGCCTTGCAACGCAGATAGGAAGCTCCCTTACCGGCGTGCTTTATATCCTGGACGAGCCGTCCATCGGACTTCACCAGCGCGACAACGATAAGCTGATAGCAACGCTGAGAAGGCTCCGCGACCTCGGGAACACGCTGATAGTAGTCGAGCACGACGAAGACACCATGCGCGCCGCCGACTGGATAGTCGACATCGGCCCCGGCGCGGGAGTCCACGGCGGCGAGGTCATCTACAGCGGCGAAGTCAGCGGGCTGCTGAAATGCAAGAATTCCATAACCGGACAGTACCTTTCCGGAAAGCTGAAGATACCTGTGCCGGAAAAGCGCCGTAAGCCGTCGGATAAGTGGCTGCACGTTATCGGAGCGGCTGAAAACAACCTCCGCAATATCAACGTAGACGTGCCGCTCGGTATATTCACCTGCGTTACCGGAGTCTCCGGAAGCGGCAAAAGCTCTCTTGTCAACGAGATAATCTACAAGCACCTCGTTGCAAAGCTGAACCGAGCACGCACCCGCCCGGGCAGGTTCACTGATATGACAGGCTCCGAATACCTCGACAAGGTGATAATGATAGACCAGTCGCCGATAGGGCGCACCCCGCGGAGCAATCCCGCGACCTACACCGGCGTGTTCAACGATATCCGCGACCTGTTCTCCCAGACAAACGAAGCGAAGGCGAAGGGCTACGGACCGGGGAGATTCTCGTTCAACATCAAGGGCGGCCGCTGCGAGGCGTGCGAAGGCGACGGAATCATCAAGATAGAAATGCACTTCCTGCCGGACGTGTTCGTACCCTGCGAGGTCTGCAAGGGGCACCGCTACAACCGCGAGACCCTGGAGGTACGCTACAAGGGAAAGAACATCTTCGAGGTACTCGACATGACCGTCTCCGAGGGCGTGGAGTTCTTCGCGAATATTCCGAAGATATACAACAAGCTCAAGACCCTCGAGGAAGTCGGGCTGGGATATATCAAGATAGGTCAGAGCAGCACGACGCTTTCCGGCGGCGAAGCTCAGCGAATAAAGCTTGCGGCGGAGCTTGCAAAGCGCTCCACCGGAAAGACGATATATATTCTTGACGAGCCGACCACGGGACTTCACACTGCTGACGTCCGCAAGCTCATTGAGATACTCCAGAAGCTGACCGACGGCGGAAACACCGTGCTGGTTATCGAGCACAACCTCGACGTGATAAAGACCGCGGATTACCTCATTGACATGGGGCCCGAAGGCGGCAGCGGCGGAGGAACCGTCATTGCGTCCGGAACCCCCGAGGAGGTCGCGGCAAACCCGGTAAGCTACACCGGCGCGTACCTCAAGAAACTCTTATAAAACAAGATCCCTCTCCAGCCCGGAGAGGGATTTTTAAGCTAATTCTGTCAGGAATCATGCAAGTTCGCTCATCACGATATTCTTTATCCGTCTGACGAGGCCGCCGGTTCTTCCAACGCCCGCCTGCTGCGTACCGAAAAGCAGCGTGATACCGTGGGCAGGCTCATTTGAGAAGAACGTACCGAGCCAGCCGTCCCAGCCGTACTCTCCCCTTGTCGCAAACAGCGTAGTCATGCTCTCATCGTCGCACACGCGCATAAGGTTGCCGTAGGTGTAGCCGCGCATCCAGCCCCAGCCGTCCTCAAGCTGATGTTTCTGGTTCGGCTTGAGACCTCCGTGGGTCAGGAACCAGACGGACTCCGGCTTTAATACCTGCCTGCCATTAAAGCTGCCTTTGTTCATCAGCATTCCGGCAAATTTTGCGTAGTCGTCCAGCGTGGAGCAAAGCCCCGCGCCTCCGGACTGAAACGACGGAATAATATCGCGGTCGTAAGCCAGACCGAGGTGATTCGTGCGAAGCTCGTACAGCCCGTTTTCGGAATAATCGTACACCTTAGCCAGCCGCTTGGACTTTTCCGCAGGCACCCAGAAGTCGGTGTCCTTCATACCCAGCGGCTGGAAAAACTCAGAAATGAGATAGTCCCGGAAGCTAATTCCGCTGACTTTCTCGATCACCGCGCCTAGGACGTCAGCAGAAGCGCCGTACATGAACCTTTCGCCAGGCTCAAAGCAAAGCTCTCCCTCAGACATCTTCCGCGCGAATTCAGCCGTTGTGACCGGCGAATCGGAATACAGCTTCTGCTCAATCTCCCAGAAAACCGCGCCGCTGTGCTTTCCACCCTCGCTGTCCTCGCAGGGATACGGTATACCGGAGGTCATATTCAGCAGGTCGCCGACTGTGATATGCTTGTGCGCCGGGACGCGCTCCCCATTGCGCCGCACATACGATACGGCGTATTCGGGCAGGTAGTCCGAAAGCCAGGCGCCCGCGTCGAGTTTCCCCTTTTCCATGAGCGACACTGCGGCAGCAGCGGTTATCGGCTTGGTCTGGGAATACAGCCGAAAAATTGTGTCGCGTTCAATGGGAAGGCGGTTTTCGATGTCGCGCATTCCGTAGCCGCAGTATGCCGATTCTTTGCCGTCCTTGATAACCAGGACGTTTGCACCGGCTGTGTCGCCGTTATGTACCGCTTCCTCAATAGTGGCAAGTATTTTTTTCTCCATGATACGATAACTCCTTTACGATTTGATCTCTCTGCTAATATATCGTACCATAAATCGGCGATTTTTACAAGGGCTTTTCAAAAAATACATCCAGAACCAAAAACAAGGTTCAGAAACCTCGATATTCCAAGATTGCAAAAATACCAGTGCAATTCTGAGAAGTATCTGCGCTCGAAACGAAAGCTAACTCGCAATATGTTCCACGAACTTTAAGTTTTCAGCATTGACTTTTCCCGCGAAAAGGTGTATATTATATAGGTAATGATATAAGACGAATAGCGGAGACAGCCGCTGAAAAAGGAGAACACAGTGAACATAATCATCGTAGGCTGCGGCAAGGTCGGACAGGCGCTTGTAGAGCAGCTCAATGACGAAGGAAACGATATAACGGTAATAGACAAGGTAGCCGAAAAGGTGAACGACGTATCCAGCCGCTGCGACGTAATGGGCGTTATAGGAAACGGCGCTACCCACTCGGTGCAGCGGGACGCAGGAATAGACACTGCCAACCTGCTGATAGCGGTCACGGGCTCAGACGAGCTGAACCTGCTGTGCTGCCTCATCGCGAAGAAGGCGGGCAACTGCCACACCATAGCCAGAGTAAGGAACCCCGAATACTACAGTGAGAGCCAGTTTCTGAAAGACGAGCTGGGTCTTGCAATGGTGATAAACCCGGAATTCGCAGCGGCAAGCGAGATAGCAAGGGTGCTGCGGTTCCCTTCCGCAATAAAAATCGACATATTCGGCAGAGGCAGGGTGGAGCTTCTGAAATTCCGCCTGCCGGAAAACAGCCCGCTTGCAGGCTGCGCCGTCAAGGAGATAGTAACCAAGCTGCACTGCGACGTGCTGGTATGCACAGTTGAGCGCGGCGATGAAGTCCACATTGCAAACGGCGAATTCGTGTTTGAAGAAAAGGACGTCATTTCGATAGTGGCGGCTACCCGCAAGGCGGGGGAATTCTTCCGCAAGATAAAATACAAGATGAACTCCGTAAAGGACGTAATGGTAGTCGGCGGCGGCGAGATAGGCCACTACCTGTGCGAGCAGCTCATACGCTCGGGAATGTCCGTAAAGCTCATTGAGAAGGATCCCGCACGCTGTGAGACCCTGTGTGCCACGCTCGACGACGGAGTAGCGGTCATCAACGGCGACGCGAGCGACCAGAATATCCTTGTTGAATACGGACTGGAGCAGACCGGCGCATTCGTAGCGCTGACCAACCTCGACGAGGAAAACATACTGCTGTCGCTGTTCGCGAAAAGCGTCTGCGACTGCAAATGCGTGACCAAGATAAACCGAATCGGATTCGACAACGTAATAAGCAAGCTCGACCTCGACACGATAATCAATCCCAAGAGCATTACATCGGATACCATCATAAGATATGTACGTGCGATGAACAGTTCACGAGGCAGCAACATGGAAACGCTGTACAATGTGATAAAGGGCAAGGTAGAAGCTGCGGAATTCATCATCAAGGAAGATTCGCCGGTGGTTGACGTTCCGCTGATGGAGCTCGACCTGAAGCCCGATGTGCTGGTAGCCGCGATACTCCGCGACAAAAAGGTGATGATCCCCCGCGGACACGACAGTCTGCAAATAGGCGACGCGGTGATAATCGTTTCACGTCAGATAGGTCTGCGGAACATCACCGACATAATAAAGTAACCGGAGGTCGTTATGAACTACAGAATGATCTCCTATATCCTCGGATGGATACTTATATTTGAAGGGCTGTTCCTGTCGGTTCCGATGCTGACCGCCATAGTCTACGGCGAGTCCGTGCTGCCAAGCTACCTTATCGCGATGGGAATTTGTTTTCTCATCGGAGGACTGCTGGTATTCAAAAAGCCGAAAAAGAAGCAGCTATTTGCCCGCGAAGGCTGCGTTATAGTTGCACTGAGCTGGATAGTACTCAGTGCGTTCGGAGCGCTCCCCTTCCTGATGACCCGGGAGATTCCGACATTCATCGACGCGCTCTTTGAAACCGTATCCGGATTCACAACGACCGGAGCCAGCATACTATCAGATGTTGAAAAACTCTCGCATGCGTCGCTTATGTGGCGGAGCTTCACTCACTGGGTCGGCGGCATGGGCGTACTGGTGTTTATAATGGCGTTTATACCGCTGTCAGGCGCCCAGAACATGCACATTATGAAGGCAGAATCTCCAGGGCCGTCCGTCAGCAAGCTGGTTCCGCGAGTTAAGACCACCGCGCTGATACTCTATTCGATTTACTTCGCGCTGACGCTTATCGAATTCATAATGCTCCTCTTCGGAGGCATGACGGTATTTGAAGCGCTGACCACCGCGTTTGCAACAGCAGGAACCGGCGGATTCGGGTTCTACAATTCCAGCATGGGAAGCTTCTCGCCGTACTTGCAGATAGTCATTACGGTTTTCATGATATTGTTTGCGATAAACTTCAACTGCTACTACATGCTTCTGTGCGGAAAACTCCGCGAAGCATTCAACCTTGAACTCCGGACGTTCCTGATAATCATAGCCTCTGTAATAACCGTCATAACGATAAATATACACGGTATGTTCTCGAGTGTTGGGGAAGCGCTGCGGCATTCAGCGTTTACAGTAGCTTCGCTGATTTCGACCACAGGCTTTTCAACTGTGGACTTCAACCAGTGGCCGGAACTGTCGCGAGCTCTGTTGGTTATAATAATGTTCATCGGAGCCTGCGCAGGAAGTACCGGCGGCGGTATCAAAGTATCGCGAATAATAATTCTGTTCAAGGGCATGTCGAAGGAGCTCCAGACGATGGTGCAGCCGCGTCAGATCAAGAAGATCAAGATGGATTCCAGGATTATTGATCACGAAACGGTGCGTTCGGTAAACGTCTATATGGTTGCATATCTGATGATATTTGCGATATCCCTGGTACTGATATCGTTTGATAATCACGATCTGATAACGAGTTTCACAGCCGTAACTGCAACAATAAACAACATAGGTCCCGGTCTTGACCTGGTTGGACCTACGTCCAATTTTGGACTCTTCACCATGCAGTCGAAAATCGTGCTGATATTTGACATGCTGGCCGGCAGACTGGAGTTGTTCCCGATGCTGCTTTTATTCACCCCGGCAACCTGGAAAAAGTAACGAATAAATACGAGACCGCTGAACGGAGATTCAGCGGTCTTTTCTATGCACTAAAAAGGAAATGCCCTCTCCGCCAGGAGAGGGCATAAAAATTACTTCTTACGCTTCTTGAGAGCCGCAGCAGCTCCAAGAGCGGCGACTGCACCAGCAGCGGCGATACCAGCTCCAACCGGAGCCTCGACGCCCATCTTAGGATTCTGTCCAAGCGGGATAATGCCATCGTCGAACGTTACAGAATCAGTGGGGTTATCCGGAGAATAGTCGTCAGGAACAAATCCCATAGGAACATCTTCCGGCGGAATCTCAATTATCTCCCCGTCAGAGTCATCGGGGACATCATCGGTATCTGTGTCGGTATCGGTATCCGTGTCCGTATCAGTATCAGTGTCTGTATCAGTATCAGTGTCGGTGTCTGTATCAGTGTCGGTGTCGGTGTCGGTATCAGTATCGGTGTCTGTATCAGTGTCGGTATCTGTATCCGTATCTGTGTCCGTATCTGTGTCAGTGTCTGTGTCTGTGTCTGTATCAGTGTCGGTATCTGTATCCGTATCTGTGTCAGTATCAGTATCTGTGTCAGTATCTGTGTCAGTATCCGTGTCCGTATCAGTGTCCGTATCAGTGTCCGTATCAGTGTCTGTGTCTGTATCCGTATCTGTATCAGTGTCAGTATCTGTATCAGTGTCGGTATCTGTATCTGTATCAGTGTCGGTGTCGGTATCAGTATCAGTATCGGTATCAGTATCGGTGTCCGTGTCCGTATCCGTATCGGTATCAGTGTCTGTATCAGTATCCGTATCTGTGTCAGTGTCCGTATCCGTATCTGTATCAGTGTCAGTGTCCGTATCTGTATCAGTATCTGTGTCAGCGTCCGTATCAGTGTCCGAATCAGTATCAGTGTCTGTGTCTGTATCCGTATCCGTATCTGTATCAGTGTCTGAATCAGTATCGGTGTCGGTATCAGTATCTGTGTCCGTATCCGTATCGGTATCAGTGTCTGTATCTGTATCGGTGTCTGTATCAGTATCGGTGTCTGTATCAGTATCGGTGTCGGTATCAGTATCTGTGTCCGTATCCGTATCTGTATCAGTGTCTGTATCCGTATCTGTGTCAGTGTCTGTATCCGTATCTGTGTCAGTATCAGTATCAGTGTCTGTGTCTGTGTCGGTATCAGTGTCTGTATCGGTATCCGTATCTGTGTCAGTGTCTGTATCTGTATCTGTGTCTGTATCCGTATCTGTGTCAGTGTCCGTGTCGGTATCTGTATCAGTGTCGGTATCTGTATCAGTGTCGGTATCTGTATCAGTATCTGTGTCCGTATCTGTGTCCGTGTCCGTATCCGTGTCTGTATCAGTGTCCGTGTCTGTATCAGTGTCGGTATCGGTATCCGTATCTGTGTCTGTATCAGTGTCTGTATCAGTGTCGGTGTCGGTATCAGTATCTGTGTCCGTATCAGTATCTGTGTCCGTATCAGTATCTGTGTCTGTATCAGT
>OGGZ01001831.1_pt1 | contig 16350 bp, 7 predicted proteins | sample 1571371 | NCBI WGS metagenome assembly OGGZ01 (sample SAMEA2582025, study PRJEB24529) | metagenome | biome: Human gut stool | place: China | collected 2011
ACAAGTCCCCATCCTCTTGTATCTGTGTAGAATGGATACATAAGGAAGCCGATTTCAAAATGGTCACTGTTTGGTGATGCCCAAAGTGTACCATTTACTTCGAGTGTCATATCGCTCTTGAGCCATACAGCACCACTTACGAATACCTTTCCGTCTGTATTTTCAGGAATTACAACCTTTCCGCCTTTAGGACATGCATCAATGGCAGCCTGAATAGCTTTTGTATTCTTCTCGATGACTGCATTCTTTTCATCATCGTAAGATGTATATCCCTCTGTCTCTACGGCACCGAAATCCTTAATATTAAGGATCTCTGCCTTGGCAGTTGTTTTCTGTTTAATTTCCTGTGGAGTTCCAAGTTCCTTGCCGTCTTTATCAATGGCAACTACCTTGAATGTATATTCTGTGTCAGGCTGAAGACCTGTGGCTCTGTAAGCATGGATATCTACATTTACCATGTCTACATCGCTCTTACCTTGTGTTGTATAGTAATCATAAAATGATTCCATGTACTTTGCAGCCCATGCTGCATTTACTTTGTAATTTTCTCTTGCTGTACCTGCAAGTTTTCCGTTAATGTAAACATTATAATCTGCTACATTATCATATTTCTCAGGCTTCTGCCAAACAAGGCCGATGCTTGATTCGTCATATGCAAGTGTTGGCACCTGCAAATCTGTGATGTCGTTAGAACCTTTTGTCTTATCAAATAAAGGACTTTCCAGTTCCTTTGTTCCAAACGAATCACTTGAAATTACGTCAAATACGTTTTTATTAACGTATTTGTCATGTCCGTCTGTAGTAGGCAGACCAGCGGCTCCGGTGGTAATACCTGCAAAGTTTACCGAACCGACGGCCATCAGTGCAGCAAGACCAAGAGCTGCTGCTTTTCTGAATCTCCTCATAAATCCTCCTATCCGCACATTGCTGTGCTAAAAACAACTTTTACATAAGTGCTTTATTTAAGTAAGTTAAAAATATAACATTTAGGTCTTTTTGTCAATATAATTTATTTTTTTCTTATCTTTTTGTGCATTATGTATATTTTTTTACATATTTTTCGTTTGAAAGCACTGTTTTTTTGTTATTTCATCTAACAAATATATTACACATTATTTACAAAAGAAGTCCGCCGCCGACAGCCTGAATTAACCGGCTGCCAGCGGCGGTGGGAGATAGAGTTATTTATATAATTGTTTAACTTATACGCTTTCCCAAAGATTATATATTAATCTTCTTTCTTTGTTCTTGCCATGAGAACATATGCTGCACCAAGAAGTGCAATTCCCATAACTGTTACAAGTGGCATGATTGTTCTCATTGCCATATCACCTGTATTTGGTGATGAAGGTGTTGTATTTGCATCACCTGTTGTACTTCCTGAGTTGTTACCATTATCAGCTGATGGTGTATCAGGTGTTGATGGTGTATCAGGTGTTGATGGTGTACCAGGTGTTGATGGTGTGCCTGGTGTCTTATCAGCATCTGTGTAAACAATAGCATATGTTGAGAATTCACTTGTACTGAATGTAATTGTTCCATTCTCTACTGTTATCGGAGTCACTTCTTTTGCTTCTCCATTATGAATTCTTACGATTGCATATGTTCTTTCCTTTGTCGCATCTGTATTAACAAGTGACTCCGGAATTGCTACTGTAAACTGGATAGCATTTTTTGTTTCTTTTACTTCTGTTGATACACCGTCTACTGTCTTTTCAATTGTAATATCGAAGAGCTTGCCGATTGTGCTGCCTTTAATAACTGCTGCAATCTTTTCTTTTACTGCTTCTTCTGTTGTTTCATCAGCGTTTGCAACTTTTACCTTAACAGAAATATCTTTTCCATCTGCTAATGCAGCCTTATCTTCTTCTGTAAGAACTGCATCTGCAACCTTTTCTTTATCTACATCTGTCTTTGGTGCATCTTCAGCCTGGTCAACATCAGGTTTAACTTCACCTTTCTTGAAAGCCTTAATCTCATTTGTTGTGAGACCCTTATTTGTCCAGTTGAAACCAGCCATCTTATCGAATGTTCCCATTGTTGTTTCAGCTTTCCACCATGTATCGCCGGCCTGAATTGTAATTGTGTGAGCCTTTGTCATGTCGAAGCCTTCAGGAAGTTCTGACTTCTTAATTGTGTAAGTTGTCTCTGTTGTTGTCTTAGCACCGTTTACTGGGTTGAAGTATTTCTCTGAACCGTAAGCTGTGCCATCTACATATACACGGTATCCGCCGACTGCTGTATCATCTGTTGCTGCATCCCATGTAATCTCAAGGTCACCGTCTTTTGTTTCCTTAGCTGTAACCTTAGCATCACTGCCCCATACAGGAGCTTTGTAATCATAGTTTTCTAATGTCTTAACTGTTGCTTCAGGATACTTGTATTCAACGCCTGCATCTGTAAATGCTACAACCTGAATCTTGTTATCAATACCAGGTGTAAGACGTCCAACCTGATTGCTCATCTTATCTACTGAAGCGTAGTTCTTAATCTGGTAGTTGTAAAGTGTCTTAACAAGATTTCCGTTAGCATAAATCTTATAACCACGAACTCTTGCATCGTCCTTTGAAATTCCTGTCCATGTACCCTGTGCACATGTGTAAATTGCACTTGCAAGTGATACACTTGTTCCTTCAGGAGCTGTAATAGCTGCTGTATCCTTTGTTCCTTCTGTTGTAAATTCTGTTTCACCGATAAGTGTCTTGTTGTTTTCTGCCTTTAAGCTGTTAGCAGAATCACCTTTTTCACTTACATATACCTTAAATGTATATTTAACACCTGATGAAAGCCTGTTAATTATTGTATTTGTATCTGTGATACCGTCAACCATGTCTACCTTAACACCGTCAACATATGTATCAACTCCGTAGAATACGTCTGTATCATTATTTACTGCTGTCCATGAAAGCTCAACTGACTTTGCTTCTGCTGTCTGTGAAGGAGTTGATGGAGCTTCTGTTGCTGTGCTTTCTTTAAGAAGTGAATCTGCTTCTGCAACAGGTGCATCAAAGTAAATTCCATAAACCATTGGCCTAGAGCCCTGGCAGTAGTAGTAATATGTCTTACCAGCCTTTAAGTTAAATGTCATAACGTCTGCTACCATTGTATCTGTAGCTCTATTAGTAACATTTGCTCCGTCAGGTGATTCAAGGAAATGCCATACCTTGCTTGTTGCTCTGCTATGTAATGTAACTGAGCAGTCAACCTTAGGGCTGAATACAAATGTAGCTGTTCCATTACCAGGAATAGCTCCGTCTGCATTTGCTGCTGTTGAAGCCTGAACAAACTGTTTATATGTAACACCTGCTATTGTTACAGGTTCTTCTGGTGTATCAAGCTCTGCAAGTACATGAGCTGTTGCATCTTCAAGTGACTTAACTGTACCATATTTACCACTTGTATTATATTCTGTTCCTGCTGTCATTCCATTAGAAATGTCAACTGATTCTCTTGCTAATGCTGTTGATGACTTTACACCTGTTAAATCTCTTACATTAGCTACATAATTTGCTGTACTTCCTGTAGATGTAAATACTAAGAAAATCTTATGTGTCTTAGATGTATCAACACCTTCAGGTAATGTAACAGGCATTTCAATATCTACATATCCATCAGCCCTTGCTTTTGTAAGTGTTGCAGAAGCAATCTCTGTACCTGTCTTAGAGTCAAGACGTACTGAAACTTTCTGTGTACCATTATCTGTCTGTCTTGCAATTGGAACTATAAGCTTCTCGAGACCTGTTACATCACAGCCTGGGAATGCAAAGCCCTGCTCATATCCTGGATATGATGTGCCACCCTTGTTATACTCGTTATCATAAATGTAACCAATATTGTGCTGTTCATTCTTTGTCTCAAGCTTTGGAACAGGTGTTACTTTATTTGCTGTTGCTGCATCATTAAAGAAATCTGAGCATTTATCAACGCTTACTGTCCATTTTTCACCTGTTGCCTCATCACCCTTTGATGGTTCATCAGGAGTCTCTGTCTCAGCCTTATAATCCTTTGCTGTTACTGTTTTATCTGTTACCGTGATTCCGCTCATTGCTGCTTTCATCTTATCTGTGCATGCATTGAGTGAATCCCATGTTGTGCCCTGGAATACAAGGTTATTACAATACTGTATATTGTTCCATGCCTTATTTGTATTCTTTGATACTGATTTACTGTTGTATGACTTTGTAACTACGTTATAGAATACTGAATTATCGCATCCGATAAGTGTCTCCCAGCCATTCTTGTTCTTATATGAACCATTAGAACCTACATTACCAAATGTAATATCCTGGAAGTACATATTGTGATGTGAATGTAAAGGCTTGCTTGTATCGCCTACAGGGTCAACATCTGCAAGTACCTGGATTGTATTCTGGTTAGCACCATATACTGAAACATTGTATGATGCAAAGTTATAGAACTCACCAATCTCTGCATACTCTGTTGAAGATGCTGAGTTAGGGTCACCATAGCTTGTTGTAAATACCCAGCCCTGATTTGTATCAGCTACTGCACAGTCACGCATTGTGATGTTAGCACCGAAACCGCCGTTTGTAGGAGCTGACTTGAAACGGAATGCCATATCAATGTGGTTCATTACAGTATCTTCAAAGAGAACGTCCTGAATACCGTTACCTGTGTGGCTTCCTGCCGCAAGTCCGCCGTGACCTTCACGAAGGAAGTTATCAAACATCCAGACTTCTGAGTTAGTCTGAATCTCTGAATCTCTTGCACCCATACCAACTGAAGCACCGAAACCTAAGTTATCATCACCTGTATCTGTGAAGTTACCCCAGCAGATTACATTCTGTGAACAGCCGTATCCAAGACCATCACCATTGTTACCGTCATATGAGAATACTTTTACGTTTGTTGTCGCAATATTTCTTGAATCAAGAATATTTACTGAATGATTTGAAGGATTCTCTATTGTAATGTCTCCAACATATACATTCTCACAGTTTCTCATAATAAGAAGACTTGAACGTGTTGCATAAGCAAATTTCAAATCGTCTTTGGAAATTCCTTTAGCTGCTTCTGTAGCTTCTGCTGATGTTGTAGCTGTGCGTAATGATTCAAGCTTTGCATCATCATAGTTACCTGTGTTTTTAAGGTACTTATAAGCTGAATCCTTAGACTGGATTCCCTGATAAAATACGTTGACGTTACCGCCACCCATATATCTTGGGAGTCCCCATGTCTCTGTATCTGTAGGGTCACCTGCCTGTGTATTCTTACCCTTGTTAGATGTAAGACCATCACCATACATTGTTGAACCAGCACCATACTTCCAGCCATTACCATAAAGAGTACCTGTACCTGTTACTCTTACATTTGTAATAGGATTTGACTCGTCTGCTGTCATTGCATTTACAAGTCCCCATCCTCTTGTATCTGTATAGAATGGATACATAAGGAAGCCGATTTCAAAATGGTCGCTGTTTGGTGATGCCCAGAGTGTACCATTTACTTCAAGTGTCATATTGCTCTTGAGCCAGAGAGCACCACTTACGAATACCTTTCCGTCTGTATTTTCAGGGATTACAACTTTGCCGCCTTCAGGACATGCATCAATTGCTGCCTGTATAGCCTTTGTATTCTTTACAATTTTTTCATTTATTTCATCATTATAAGTTACATAACCTTCTGATTCCTCAGCACCAAAATCCTTAATATTAAGAACTTCTGCTTTGGCAGTTGTTTTCTGTTTAATTTCCTTGGCAGTTCCAAGTTCCTTGCCATCTTTATCAATTGCAACAACCTTGAATGTATACTCTGTATCAGCTTCAAGACCTGTAGCTCTGTAAGCATGGATATCTACATTTACCATGTCTATATCACTTTTGCCCTGAGCTGTATAATAATCATAGAAAGAATCCATATACTGTGAAGCCCATGCTGCATTTACCTTATAATTTTCTCTTGCTGTACCTGCAAGCTTTCCATTAATGTAGACATTATAATCTGCTACATTGTCATATTTCTCCGGCTTCTGCCATACAAGACCAATACTTGACTCGTCATATGCAAGTGTTGGTACCTGTAAATCTGTAATATCACTAGAACCTTTTGTCTTATCAAACAAAGGACTCTCAAGTTCCTTTGTACCAAATGTGTCGCTTGAAATTACATCAAATACGTTCTTATTTACGTACTTGTCATGTCCGTCTGTTGTTGGCAGACCAGCGGCTCCTGTCGTAACTCCAGCAAAATTCACTGAGCCGACCGCCATCAGTGCAGCAAGACCAAGTGCCGCTGCTTTTCTGAATCTCCTCATAAAATCCTCCTTTTGCACTCTTCGTGCCTATAGAAATAATCTATAGAATAACTCTTTATACAGGTTTTAAAAACTTGGGGTGACCATATACACCCCATTTGTAAAAACCCATCTTAAATAAAATACATTATTTTCACGACTTTTGCACAAGTATTTTATTTAAGTATCTTTACCATACAACATTGTGCATTTTTTGTCAATTTAATTCAAGTTTATTTTAGTTTTTTGTGCATATTATATATTTTTCATTGAATTTCCGAGGATACAGGCTGATTTTATTGTGAATATTTTTTACATAAATTTTACATAGATATATATTGATTTTTTATACCTCTTGATGTATTATCATTACATCAACACGTAGTTTTAATTACTACTTGTCATTGTTTTAATGAAAGGAATGATTTTTATGACTAATTTTACAAGTAACAGTAATCACTTTAAGATAAAAGATCCCGGCAGTGCAATTACACATTTTATAGGAATGCTTATGGCTGTATTTGCAGCAACGCCTCTTATAATACGTGCATTGTCCGCACCGGACACTGTGCATGTTATTTCTCTTACTATATTTATAGTAAGCATGATTCTTTTATACGCGGCAAGCACAACATACCACACATTCGACCTTTCTCCAAAGGTCAATATGATTTTAAAAAAACTTGACCACTGCATGATATTTGTGCTTATTGCCGGTTCATACACACCAGTATGTTTAATTGTACTACATGGGCACATCGGACTTGTCCTTCTTGCTCTTGTATGGGGAATTGCCGCTCTTGGAATCATTTTCAAACTCTGCTGGGTAACATGTCCAAAATGGGTTTCTTCCGTATTGTATATTCTCATGGGCTGGATTTGCGTTCTTGCATTTACACAGATTATTAATGCACTTCCAAAAGCCGCATTCAATTGGCTTCTTGCCGGTGGAATTATATATACAATCGGCGGTGTCATTTACGCACTGAAGCTTCCTATATTTAATGCACAGCATAAATATTTTGGGTCACATGAAATCTTTCACTTATTTGTTATGGCAGGAAGCATATGCCATTTTATTATGATGTTTAAATATGTAGCGATAATGCCTATTTTATAATATTTGTTAATATAAGTGCATATAATGGCAATGTTATTATAGAAAGAAGTGTCGTAAATACAACCGAACCTGATGCAAGATTCTCATCATGTCCGAATTCTATTGAAAACATTGTTGTTATAGCTGCACAAGGACATGCCTCAAGCATAAGTGCAACCATTGCTGTTGTACCGTTACCACAGATAAGATACATTACAAGAAGGCATGCTGCCGGAATAAGAAAAAGCCTTATTCCTATAACTTCAAACAGACGCTTGTTTTTTAAAAGAACAGCCATACTGCTGCCCGCAATAGTTACACCTGTTATAATCATTGAACCCGGTGTATTTATTGCGGCAATCATTGAAAGCGGAGTGACTATAATATCCGGCACATGCACATTTAATCCATATAAAATAAGTCCTATAAACACAGCAATTATACACGGTGCCGTAAGTATACTCTTTGCAATCTCTTTTACATTTACTTTTTTCGTGACAGACGAATATCCAACCGTCCACAATAAAATATTGTATACAGTAACATATACACTTGCATAAAGTATTCCCTCAGCACCGAAAAGTGCCTGAATAAGTGGGAATCCCATATATGCCGCATTGGAGAATCCACATGCAAACCGCATAATTCCTCTGTCTTTATTTTTCTTTGAAAATAAAACCGCATAAGTAATTACAAGTCCTGTTCCAACCATAAGTATACTATATATAAGCATTCTGACAAGATTTCCTGTCATTGATGAATCATGTTCTACAAGATACGAATTTACAATCATTGCCGGAACTACAAGATACAAAAGCAGATCAGACAATGCTTTTTTACCTTCTTCCTTGATTACTCCTGTTTTAAAACATATGAAACCTGCAAGTATCATAAGAAACATCTCAAGTACCTGCTTTGCTGCTATAATTGCTAAATCCATAATTTCTATCTCTCTGTTTTCCAAAATACACATGAATATGGCTGTAAATCACTTCCTCCGCCAAAATCATGCTCTTTTCCTGTTATCAAATCAACTGCCTTTCCCGATCTTGCATCAAAATCGGCATGATATACATTGCTGTCAGAATTAACAGCAACGATAACTCTTTCTGTGTCACATTCTCTTTCAAATATAAGCTGCTTCGGCATTGTAAGAAGATTTCTGTAACCTCCGTAACACAATGCCTTGCTTTTTTGTTTCGCATTTGCAAGAGCCGTTATCCAATCCGTAAGTTCATTATGTTCCGGCTTTTCTATAGCAGGACGCAATGTGTTGTCGCCATTACATTTTTCTCCTGTAATTCCCCACTCACTTCCATAATAAACGCCGGGCACTCCAGGCATGCCAAACAAAAGACCATATACAGGAAAAAGATTATTTTTATCTTCAAGAATACTTGCAATTCTTGTAACATCATGATTGTCAACAAAAGAAAACAGATGTTTTCCACGGTATATGCACCACTGTTCATTTCCAAATTGTCTGTTAAGGCTATATGCTATTTCATGCATGTTTGAAGAATTAAAACTTGAATAAATGCCTTTATAACATTCATAATTTGTAACGCTGTAGCATGCGTTATCATTAACCCATTGGTTATAATCTCCGTGAAGAGTCTCACCCATTAATACAAATTCGTTCTTCAGCCCATCGGTAAAATGTCTCAATTCTGACAAAAACTGCCTGTCCAGACAATATGCAACATCAAGCCGCAAGCCGTCTATGTCATATTCATTAACCCAGTTTTTTACCGTGTCAAACAAATATTCTTTTACTTCAGGATTTGACAGATTAAGTTTTACAAGCTCATTACAGCCTTCCCAGCTTTCATACCAGAATCCATCATTATAATTGGTATTTCCATCAAACGATATGTGAAACCAGTCCTTGTATCTGCTGTCCCATTTTTTCTGTCTTACATCTTCAAATGCAAAAAATCCACGTCCTGCATGATTAAATACTCCATCAAGCATAACTTTCATGCCTGATGCATGAATCGCATCGCAGACTTTCTTAAAATCTTCATTTGTTCCGAGACGCCTGTCCACTTTATTATAATTCCTTGTATCATAACCATGTGCATCACTCTCAAATAATGGATTAAATAATACGCATGACATTCCCATTGACTTAATATGGTCTATCCAATCCAGAATTCTTAAAATTCTATGATTCCCGGCCTCTTCCTCACATTCACCACTATTATTTACCAACGGTGCTCCACATAAGCCAAGTGGATATATCTGATAAATTACTGCTTCGTCAAACCACATATTAAGGACCTCCTTTGGTCTAACCTGATATTCCATCACTATATTGCGTTTTATCCCAATCATGCTCCGTCACATTTGTACGCCCTGTGATAATATCAGAATATCTGTATTTTTTTAAGGTGTCAAGGCTTATAAGCATATTTATATGTACCGCGGGAGCATATCGCCCCCACATCTATATAAAGCACCCGGCACATCCTATATATCCACCCAATACAACAAAATTTCTGCATTTACAGCAATGACAACCCTTACAGCCTTTTTGTAAATTTTTAACCGGATGCCGATTATCTTACGTTATTCAAAATAATCCATCGGATTAACAGGTATTCCGTCTTTTGTAAGTTTAAAATACAAATTTGCACCCTCTTTTACATAATATGCACTTGGTTCTGCTACTGTTCCAAGATGCTGTCCTTTGTATACACTATCACCGGATTTTACGTTGACGCCGTCAAGCAAACCATATGTCGCCTCATAGCCATCCCCAAGTCCTACGGTAACTGTTGTTTTTGTCTCTTCACTATCAACTACTGACTGGACAATTCCATCTGCTGCAACAGCAACGCTGTCCCCCACATTTGCCGCAATAGAAATTGCCGGATTGCACTTGTATACATTAAGTGATTCAAAATAAATCGTACTGTCCATGCTGTACTTTAAAACAACATCTCCATTTACAGGACGTAAAAGACTGTCTGACTCACTAAATGAATATGCATCAAGAGGATTCTTTTTTACCGAAGCCGCCACCGGAACCTGTTCCTGCTTGTCATCTGCCTGTAAATCTTCATTTACACTATTTTCATTTACGCTATTTGACGAAACATCTGACGTACTTCCTGGGCCGGAATTATTAACCGATGCTATTTCATTACCCATAGGGTCATCATCACCCGTGGCTGCATCTTCTTTAGAATTTGACGAGTCGGTGTTTTCAGGCTCTACTCCTCCATCCTCCGTTCTTATTGCAACATTATTCTGCGTTCTCTCATTAAGGTCAACTACATTATTTTTATTGTCATTGGCACGCCTGCTCTCTTTCACAACTGAATAAACACCTGCCGAAAGCGTAAGTATAACCGCACAGGCAACTATTGCAGAAATAATTTTCTCTTTTCCCCAACCTTTACTCTTGCCTTTCATATTAACATAACCTCCATTGCTACAATTTATGTTAATATGTTGCCCGATTTATACAGGATTATTCAAACTGTCTTTCTTCATTATTATTACACGAACCGATACCACAGTGTCCTTTATATGATTTTATCTGCTCACAATTGCTACACCGGAATAAAATTTATTAATTATATCTTCATATGTACTGCCCGAACGTGCCATAATATTTGCAGTATAAAGGCTGACTCCGAATCCGCTTCCCTTTCCTTTGGTTGTAATTTTTCCATCTTTAATTGCAAAAAAAGGCGAATTAAGTATTTTTGCAAATACATCACCCGACATTACAACATTTCCCACTTGAATTTTTGTCACATACCCCATATTAGTCTGTGAAACCACCTGAATATCGCCAAACGGATTATTTTCATCCAGCCCGGAATCCTTATATGCGGTATTTATTTTTTTTACAAACTGTTTTTTTGAATATTCCTCAGTTTTGAGAAAATCAGGGCTTGTCATATCTTCCGGGCAGTCTGCCGGCACCAGATATGCATAATCCGCTCCCAGAAGTTCCGTGCCGGAAAGCGTCTTTTCATTGCACACACGCGAATATTTTGCATCAATCAGATTATTATTATATGTTATAACCATCTGACCTGTTGACATTACACTGTCATTTACATGATTATAATATTCCTCGAAATTATTCCCCCATTCATTTTTCATTACATTTTTTGTGAAATACTCCATGCCAAGCGTTTCGCTGTCAACACTCATCTCATCCCCCATAACACGGTAAATATCTGTTCTTATCATTATACCCATAGCCTTTAACGTTTCCGTCTCATCACCTGACTCAAATCTTTTTGCAAGAACCATTGTGACATATTCATTTACCGATACAGATTTTGTTCCATTTTTATATTTAACATTAACCCTCGGTCCATAAATATTTTCCTGAGATACCCCCTGCGAATCATCAGAATTAACCGACAAAGTTATCACAGCCGGCACAGCAACATATATACAAAATATCAATATGACCGTAAGTATTTTTTTCATATCTGCAAAAAATCCCCTCTTAATCAAGAATTCATCAAGCCGGAATAATCCAACATAGAATCATAGAAATAATCCGGCATAGAATCATATGATATAAAAGCATATGCAGCTAAAATAAAAAATATGCCCCGCACCGTCAAAACGGTAAACGAGGCATACTCATTATAAATTTTTATAAAATTATTTCACATCCGGAATGTGAACTTTTTCAAGTTTCCAGATATCATGAACATATTCTTCAATAGTTCTGTCTGATGAGAATTTACCGGCACTGGCAATATTTAACATCATTGACTTTGCCCATGCCTTTTCATCAGAATATCTTTCGTTAATAATCTTCTGTGCATCCGCATATGAACGGAAATCTTTGAGTATGAAGTATGTGTCCGCTCTTCTGCCGCCCTGATTATTAAGGAGTGAATTGTAAATATCTCTGAATCTTTCTGTATCATCAGGAGAATATTTGCCATTGATAAGTTCCATCAATACCTCACGGATATTCTGGTCATTATTAAATATCTCCATTGGGTCATAACCGCCCTCATTTTCATAGCGGATAACTTCATCAGATGAAAGTCCGAATATTACAGCATTTTCAATTCCGACTTCCTGAACAATCTCAACATTAGCACCATCCATTGTACCAAGTGTCATGGCTCCGTTGAGCATGAACTTCATATTACCTGTACCTGATGCTTCCTTTGATGCTGTAGAAATCTGTTCGCTTACATCTGCTGCCGCAAATATAATTTCGCCGTTTGAAACTCTGTAATTTTCAATAAATACTACCTTAATCTTGCCATTAATTGAAGCATCGTTATTAATTACATCTGCAACGCTGTTGATAAGTTTGATTGTCTGCTTTGCAATCTTATAACCTGCGGCTGCTTTTGCACCAAAAATAAATGTTCTTGGCTTAATATCCATATCAGGATTCTTCTTTACTTCATTGTAAAGATACATTACATGAAGAATATTAAGAAGCTGTCTCTTATATTCATGAAGTCTCTTAACCTGGACATCAAAAATAGAATTCGGGTCAACATCAATTCCATTATGCTCTTTTATATATTTTGCAAGGCGAACCTTATTTTTATACTTAATCTGCATAAGCTCCTGCTGGCATTTTGCATCATCAACATATACTTTAAGCTTTTTAAGCTGTGTTAAATCTGTAATCCATCCATCGCCGATTTTGTCTGTAATCCATGCTGCAAGAAGCGGATTTGCATGAAGAAGGAATCTTCTCTGTGTGATACCATTAGTCTTGTTGTTGAACTTCTCCGGCATCATCTCATAGAAATCCTTAAGCTCCTGCTTCTCTAAGATTTCTGTATGAAGTCTTGCAACACCATTGACAGAATATCCGGCTACGATTGCCATATGTGCCATCTTCACCTGTCCATCGTAGATGATCGCCATCTTACGGATCTTCTCCTGTACATCCACACCGGGTACATTGCTGTACTTCTGCTGGATATCAAGGATGAATCTGCGGTTGATCTCCTCTACGATCTGGTAGATTCTCGGAAGCAGTCTGGAGAACAGTTCGATGGGCCATTTCTCCAATGCTTCCGCCATAATGGTGTGATTGGTGTAAGCGCAGGTCTTGGTGGTGATCTCCCATGCTTCCTCCCAGGTCAGATAATAATCATCCATCAGCACACGCATCAGCTCTGCGATCGCTACCGTAGGATGGGTATCGTTCAGCTGGAACGTAACCTTCTCATAGAACTTATGGATATCGTCATGCTTTCTCATGTACTTCTCTACAGCTTCCTGTACGGATGCGGAGATGAAGAAGTACTGCTGCTTCAGACGCAGCTCTTTACCTGCATAGTGATTGTCGTTGGGGTACAGAACCTCTACGATATTACGTGCCAGGTTCTCCTGTTCTACCGCCTTCTGGTAATCGCCCTTATCAAAGGAATCCAGCTGAAAGCACTCTACGGGCTCCGCATCCCAGATACGCAGGGTGTTTACAATGCCATTGCCATAACCCACGATGGGGAAATCAAACGGAACCGCCTTAACGGACTGATAGCCCTCCTGGGTAAATACGTTTCTGCCGTTCTCATCGGTATGCACACTGACATAGCCACCGAATTTCACAATTTTCGCATACTCAGGTCTGCGCAGTTCGAAAGGATTACCATTCATCAGCCAGTTATCGGGAACCTCTACCTGATAACCGTCGCGGATCTCCTGCTTGAACATACCATAACGATAACGGATACCGCAGCCATATGCAGGATATCCCAGCGTTGCCAGAGAATCCAGGAAACATGCTGCCAGACGTCCCAGTCCACCGTTACCCAGTGCTGCATCCGGCTCCTGGTCCTCGATCAGGTTCAGATCCAGTCCCAGTTCTTCCAGAGCTTCCGCTACGGGCTTATATGCCTTTAAATTGATGAGGTTATTGCCCAGTGCTCTTCCCATCAAAAACTCCATGGACATGTAGTAGACCATCTTAGGGTCTTCCTTCTCATATGCCTTCTGGGTCTCCATCCAGTTCTCTACGATACGGTCCTTGATCGCATAAGATACTGCCTGGAAGATCTGCTGTGCATCTGCTTCTTCCAGATTCTTACGATACAGGGTGCGCACATTATATTCCACACTTCTCTTGAAGAGCTCCTTGTCGAACTCTTTTGCCTTTACCGGCTTCTCGCTGGCTGCTACTGATTTTTTCACCTATGTTCTCCTCTCCATTACCTCTCCGGTACTGTACTCTTCTCAAGATATTCCGCGCCGGATAGCGTTATGATTTCATCCATATTCTTAACCAAATACAGGTAATATTATAACAAACTTCCATGCGCATTCCAACTGTTTTCGCCGGTTTTCGTAAGTTTCGTAAATGTTTTTCCGAAACAGAAAAGATTCTGCGGTCTCCCTTCCGGAAAACCGCAGAATCTTTATCTTTATACTCTCTCCACAGCGATCACTGCGTTCTCGCCGTTGATATTCCATTCCTTCGATACGCCGTATTCCGCACCGCTTGTCAGTTCATCAGCCAGAACCTTGCCGCTGATGGCTTCTTTGTTCTTCTGTGCGATCTCGGACAGCTTATCGTTGCCATTGATGGATACGCGGATGTGATCGGTCACTTCGAAGCCGCTCTCCTTACGCATGGTCTGGATCTTGCTGATGATCTCGTATACGAAGCCTTCCTCTACCAGTTCCGGTGTCAGGTTTGTATCCAGCACAACGGTCATCTTATTGTCCTCCTGAGATACATAGCCTTCCTTCTGTGCCATGTCGATCAGCAGATCGTCCTTGGTCAGTTCCACAACCACACCGTCTACATCGAACTTTAATGCGCCGTCTGCATTCAGCTCATCCATTGCTGCATTGCCATCCAGTGCTGCAAGGTGCTTCTGGATGCCGCCCAACTGTTTGCCATACTTGGGTCCTACGGTACGCAGCTGGGGTTTGAAGGTGTAAGAGGTAAAGTCACGTACGTCATCGGTAAATACGACTTCCTTGACGTTCAACTCATCCTCGATGATCTCCTGGTAGAACTCACTTAAGGTGAAGTCTGACTTGATATACATTCTGCTGATAGGCTGACGATTCTTGATGGCAGCCTCGTTACGGCATGCACGCCCCATAACTACAGCATCTAGTACATCTTCCATATCCTCTTCCAGCTTCTTGTCGATGTGATCCTTGTTCACTACCGGGAAGTCACACAGATGGATACTCTCGGGAGCGGATGCATCATTGCTTCTTACCAGATTCTGGTAAATATCCTCGGTCATGAAGGGGATCATGGGTGCGGCTGCCTTGCAGATGGTCACCAGTGCGGTGTACAGCGTCATGTAGGCATTGATCTTATCCTGCTCCATGCCCTTTGCCCAGAAACGCTCACGGCTGCGTCTTACATACCAGTTACTCATCTCATCGACGAAGTCCTGCAGAGCCTTGGCAGCCTCAGGAATACGGTACTGGTCCAGATTGCTGTCTACTTCTGCAACGGTAGAATTCAGCTTGGACAGCAGCCACTTATCCATTACGGGCAGTTTTTCGTATTCCAGTGTATATTTGGAAGCGTCAAAATTATCAATGTTTGCATACAGTACGAAGAATGCGTAGGTATTCCACAGGGTACCCATGAATTTACGCTGTCCTTCCTGTACGGCTTTGCCGGAGAATCTCTTCGGCAGCCAGGGTGCGGAACTGGTGTAGAAATACCAACGGATGGCATCTGCACCGTAGGTCTCCAGTGCGTTGAAGGGATCTACCGCATTGCCCTTACTCTTACTCATCTTCTGACCGTTCTCATCCTGTACATGGCCCATAACGATAACGTTCTTGTAAGGAGCCTTATTGAAGAGCAGAGTAGATTCTGCCAGCAGAGAGTAGAACCATCCACGGGTCTGGTCCACTGCCTCGGAGATAAAGTTGGCGGGGAACTGCTGCTCGAACAGATCCTTGTTTTCAAACGGATAATGATGCTGTGCAAAAGGCATTGCTCCGGAGTCGAACCAGCAGTCGATCACCTCGGGAACACGCTTCATCTGCTTGCCGCACTCGG
>OGGZ01001866.1_pt1 | contig 16102 bp, 16 predicted proteins | sample 1571371 | NCBI WGS metagenome assembly OGGZ01 (sample SAMEA2582025, study PRJEB24529) | metagenome | biome: Human gut stool | place: China | collected 2011
TCCTGCAAGATACCAGCCGTACACTCGAAGAAGAGGAGATTGCCGCTACCGTCGCCAAATGTGTAGAGGCATTAAAAGAGCGATTCCAGGCATCATTGAGGGATTGAACCTATGGCGCTTACAAAAGCTGAAATGTCAGAATATCTGTTTGATAAGCTTGGGCTTAGCAAGCGGGATGCCAAAGAACTGGTTGAACTGTTTTTCGAAGAGATCCGTCGCGCTCTGGAAAACGGCGAACAGGTGAAACTCTCTGGTTTTGGTAACTTCGATCTGCGTGATAAGAATCAACGCCCGGGACGTAACCCGAAAACGGGCGAGGATATTCCCATTACAGCACGGCGCGTGGTGACCTTCAGACCCGGGCAGAAGTTAAAAAGCCGGGTCGAAAACGCTTCGCCCAAAGACGAGTAATCTGATCTAACTAAAAAGGCCGCTCTGCGGCCTTTTTTCTTTTCACTGTCGAAGAGTCACCGTAAAATCAACGCCATGACACTTCAGCAGAACGGATACCATGCTGACACTTGCCCGCCAACAACAGCGACAAAATATTCGCTGGTTATTATGCCTGTCAGTTTTGATGCTGCTGGCGCTTCTCTTAAGCCTTTGCGCCGGTGAACAATGGATCTCGCCAGGTGACTGGTTTACTCCTCGTGGCGAACTGTTCGTCTGGCAAATTCGCCTGCCACGTACGCTGGCTGTATTGCTGGTTGGTGCGGCGCTGGCTATATCCGGCGCTGTAATGCAGGCGTTGTTTGAAAATCCTCTGGCAGAACCTGGACTACTTGGCGTCTCTAACGGCGCAGGCGTGGGGCTTATCGCCGCGGTATTGCTTGGGCAAGGGCAACTCCCCAACTGGGCGCTAGGGCTGTGTGCGATTGCTGGCGCGCTTATCATCACTTTAATACTCTTACGTTTCGCCCGTCGTCATCTTTCGACCAGTCGGTTATTGCTGGCTGGCGTTGCATTAGGGATGTAGCGCACTAATGACGTGGGCTATCTACTTTTCCACCTCAGTTGATTTGCGTCAGCTGATGTACTGGATGATGGGCGGTTTTGGCGGCGTAGACTGGCGGCAAAGCTGGCTGATGCTGGCATTGATCCCCGTGTTGTTGTGGATCTGTTGTCAGTCCAGGCCGATGAATATGTTAGCACTTGGCGAGATCTCGGCGCGGCAACTGGGTTTACCCCTGTGGTTCTGGCGCAATGTGCTGGTGGCAGCGACCGGCTGGATGGTTGGCGTCAGTGTGGCGCTGGCGGGGGCTATCGGCTTTATTGGTCTGGTGATCCCACATATTCTCCGGCTGTGTGGTTTAACCGATCATCGCGTATTACTTCCCGGCTGCGCGCTGGCAGGGGCGAGCGCATTGCTGCTGGCCGATATTGTAGCGCGCCTGGCATTAGCTGCCGCAGAGCTGCCTATTGGCGTGGTCACCGCAACGTTGGGTGCGCCGGTGTTTATCTGGTTATTGTTAAAAGCAAGACGTTAGCCGCAAAAAGACGGTCTATGATTAAAAGCTAAGATTTTTACTGACCACACCCAGGAGAAACGATGCAAGATTCCATTCTGACGACCGTAGTGAAAGATATCGACGGTGAAGTGACCACGCTGGAGAAGTTCGCCGGTAATGTGTTGTTGATTGTCAATGTCGCCTCAAAGTGTGGCTTAACGCCGCAATATGAGCAGTTGGAGAATATTCAGAAAGCCTGGGCCGATCGAGGTTTTGTGGTGCTGGGATTCCCGTGCAACCAGTTTCTGGAACAAGAACCGGGCAGCGATGAAGAGATTAAAACTTACTGTACCACCACATGGGGGGTGACGTTCCCGATGTTCAGTAAGATTGAAGTTAATGGCGAAGGACGCCATCCGCTGTATCAAAAATTGATTGCCGCAGCGCCGACCGCAGTCGCGCCGGAAGAGAGCGGATTCTATGCCCGTATGGTCAGCAAAGGCCGTGCACCGCTGTACCCGGATGATATTTTATGGAATTTTGAAAAATTCCTGGTTGGCAGGGACGGAAAAGTCATCCAGCGTTTTTCCCCGGATATGACGCCGGAAGATCCCATTGTGATGGAAAGCATTAAACTGGCGTTGGCAAAATAATGTCTATTGTGATGCAGTTACAAGATGTTGCGGAATCTACCCGCCTGGGGCCGCTTTCTGGCGAGGTTCGGGCTGGGGAGATCCTGCACCTGGTGGGGCCGAATGGCGCGGGTAAGAGTACCTTACTGGCGCGAATGGCCGGAATGACCAGCGGTAAGGGAAGCATTCAGTTCGCGGGGCAACCACTGGAAGCATGGTCCGCAACAAAACTCGCGCTGCATCGCGCCTATCTTTCACAACAGCAGACGCCGCCGTTTGCAATGCCGGTCTGGCACTACCTGACACTGCATCAGCACGATAAAACGCGTACCGAACTACTGAATGATGTCGCAGGGGCGCTGGCTCTTGATGACAAACTCGGACGTAGCACCAATCAACTTTCCGGCGGTGAATGGCAACGCGTACGTCTTGCTGCGGTGGTGTTGCAAATCACACCACAAGCCAATCCCGCAGGCCAATTGCTGCTTCTTGATGAGCCGATGAACAGTCTTGATGTTGCGCAACAAAGTGCGTTAGACAAAATTCTGAGCGCGCTGTGTCAGCAAGGACTGGCGATTGTGATGAGCAGTCACGATCTCAACCACACATTGCGTCATGCGCATCGGGCGTGGTTGCTAAAAGGTGGAAAAATGCTGGCCAGTGGACGCAGGGAAGAGGTGCTCACGCCGCCAAATCTGGCGCAGGCCTATGGGATGAATTTTCGCCGTCTGGATATCGAAGGTCACAGAATGCTGATTTCGACCATCTGATTTCATTAGTATCTTGAAAATCGGGTAATTACGACGCTAAATTAATGCAAGAATAAAAAACAGAGGAACCGTACGGAATGCGTTTCTGCCTTATTTTGATCACAGCACTGCTTCTGGCCGGGTGTAGCCACCATAAAGCACCGCCGCCAAATGCCAGACTTTCTGATTCGATTACCGTTATTGCCGGTTTGAACGACCAGCTACAAAGCTGGCATGGCACGCCGTATCGTTATGGTGGCATGACGCGGCGCGGTGTGGACTGTTCGGGATTTGTGGTTGTGACGATGCGCGATCGTTTCGATTTGCAGCTGCCCCGTGAAACCAAACAACAAGCCTCTATTGGCACGCAAATTGATAAAGACGAGTTGCTGCCAGGTGACCTGGTCTTTTTCAAAACGGGGTCCGGACAAAATGGTTTGCATGTAGGTATTTACGATACCAACAACCAATTTATCCACGCCTCTACCAGCAAGGGAGTGATGCGTTCCTCACTTGATAATGTCTATTGGCAGAAAAATTTCTGGCAGGCGAGACGAATCTAGTATGTCGAAAAATGGACGGCGATGATACATCGCCGTCCATTTACTCCTGAATACAGTAGTATTTTGCAGACAAAAATTCCGTAAATGGATTATTCGTTTATAATCAGGATAATCTAAAAAAAGGACCCCTGAAAAAGTGGTTAACATGGAACAAATGAAAGTTACTCCTTCTGTAATTGTTATGTCTTATGGCCTCATCCCTTTTAGCCGGATACTGAAAAACATCCTTCGAGAGGGACGGTTACCATGAAGATTTTTTTGGAGAATCTTTATCATTCTGATTGCTATTTCCTGCCGATAAGAGACAACCAGCAAGTCCTTGTCGGCGTTGAGTTAATTACCCATTTCTCCAGTGAAGATGGCACGGTGCGTATCCCGACGAGTCGGGTTATAGCGCAACTTACCGAGGAGCAACATTGGCAATTATTTTCAGAGCAGTTGGAATTACTAAAATCATGCCAACATTTTTTTATTCAACATAAACTCTTTGCCTGGCTTAATTTAACGCCACAAGTGGCTACATTATTATTAGAGAGGGATAATTACGCAGGCGAACTATTAAAATATCCGTTTATTGAACTGTTGATTAATGAGAATTACCCGCATCTCAATGAAGGAAAAGATAATCGCGGTCTTTTATCCTTATCGCAAGTGTATCCCCTTGTGTTAGGTAATTTGGGAGCAGGCAATAGCACAATGAAAGCGGTTTTTGATGGTCTTTTCACCCGCGTCATGCTGGATAAAAGTTTTATTCAGCAACAAATCACGCACCGCTCCTTCGAACCGTTTATTCGTGCGATCCAGGCGCAAATTTCCCCTTGTTGCAATTGCATCATTGCGGGAGGCATTGATACGGCAGAAATATTGGCACAGATTACCCCCTTCGATTTCCATGCTCTCCAGGGATGCCTGTGGCCTGCCGTTCCCATAAATCAGATAACGACGTTGGTTCAGCTATAACCCTTCTGTTTGCTGGTGTTTAAGACGAGAGTAACCGTCTACACTATCAAACAGGAGGATCTATGACCCTGTCTTTTGTTACCCGCTGGCGCGATGAATTGCCAGAAACCTATACAGCACTTTCCCCTACGCCTTTAAATAATGCCCGGCTGATTTGGCATAATACCGAACTGGCTAACACGCTGAGTATTCCATCGTCGCTGTTTAAAAATGGCGCAGGTGTCTGGGGCGGCGAAGCCCTACTGCCTGGTATGTCACCACTGGCGCAGGTTTACAGTGGTCATCAGTTCGGCGTCTGGGCGGGCCAACTGGGTGATGGGCGCGGCATTTTACTCGGCGAACAACTGCTTGCTGATGGCACTACAATGGACTGGCATCTGAAAGGTGCTGGCCTGACGCCTTATTCGCGAATGGGTGATGGACGGGCGGTTTTACGTTCGACGATACGAGAAAGTCTCGCCAGTGAGGCGATGCATTATCTGGGCATTCCGACGACCCGCGCGTTAAGTATCGTCACCAGCGATTCGCCAGTGTATCGGGAAACGGCGGAGCCAGGCGCGATGCTGATGCGTGTGGCACCAAGTCATCTGCGCTTTGGTCATTTCGAACATTTTTACTACCGCCGCGAGTCGGAAAAGGTTCGTCAGTTAGCTGACTTTGCTATTCGTCATTACTGGTCACATCTTGAAGATGATGAGGACAAATACCGTCTCTGGTTTAGCGATGTTGTCGCACGTACCGCGTCGTTAATTGCCCAATGGCAGACGGTCGGCTTTGCTCATGGGGTGATGAATACCGACAACATGTCGCTGCTGGGGCTGACGCTTGATTACGGGCCGTTTGGTTTTCTTGATGATTACGAACCCGGTTTTATTTGTAATCACTCGGATCATCAAGGGCGTTACAGCTTTGATAATCAACCTGCCGTCGCGTTGTGGAATTTACAGCGTCTGGCGCAGACATTGTCGCCATTTGTTGCCGTAGATGCCCTGAATGAGGCCCTGGACAGCTATCAGCAGGTTTTGTTGACGCATTATGGAGAACGGATGCGGCAGAAACTGGGCTTCATGACGGAGCAAAAAGAGGATAACGCGCTACTGAATGAATTATTCAGTCTGATGGCGCGAGAGCGCAGCGATTATACCCGCACATTCCGCATGCTGAGTCTGACCGAGCAGCACAGCGCGGCGTCACCGCTACGTGATGAGTTTATTGATCGTGCGGCATTTGATGACTGGTTTGCCCGTTATCGGGGGCGTTTGCAACAAGACGAGGTTAGCGATAGTGAGCGTCAGCAGCTGATGCAAAGCGTTAACCCAGCTCTGGTGTTGCGCAACTGGTTGGCGCAACGGGCGATTGAAGCGGCAGAAAAGGGTGATATGACGGAATTGCACCGCCTGCATGAGGCGTTGCGAAATCCTTTCAGCGACAGAGCTGATGACTATGTCAGTCGTCCACCTGACTGGGGTAAACGGCTGGAAGTCAGCTGCTCGAGTTAAAGGCTACTTGGTCAACAGCAGCTTGCCAGCCTGAGTTTTACGGAGCAGATATTCTTGCCCGTCATGATCGATAATCAGTTTGCCATCCGGACCTAACAGTGTCTGGCTGGAAATTCGCCGAATAGGCTGCGGGGAAGCGGTCTTGTGATTGGCATCCGTTTCAGGCGTGAGTTTTCTGCTATCCGTATAACGCATAAAAATTAATAATAATTGATATAACAATGATTCTTATTATCAATATTATGGCTGACCAGAGCAAGCAGTAATGTGCTGAGAAGACAACAAGTTGCGCAGAAATGCCCATCCCATCAGGAATGGGCACGCATTCAGAAGCGGGTATCTACCGCAGAGGCGAGTTTTTCGACCAGGCGTTCGGTATCTTCCCAGCCCAGACACGGGTCGGTAATGGATTGACCGTAAGTGAGCGGCTGACCGCCGACGATTTTTTGCGTTCCTTCGCGCAGGAAACTTTCCGCCATAATTCCAGCAATCGCCGTAGAGCCATTGCGGATTTGCTGACAAATATCCTCACAAACTTCTAACTGGCGACGGTGCTGCTTCTGGCAGTTACCGTGGCTGAAATCCACCACCAGATGTTCAGGTAAATCAAACTCGTGCAGCGTATCGCAGGCTGCGGCGATATCATCGGCATGATAATTCGGTTTTTTGCCGCCACGCATAATAATGTGGCCATACGGGTTGCCGCTGGTCTGATAGATGGTCATCTGACCATTTTTGTCTGGCGAGAGGAACATATGGCTGGCGCGGGCTGCGCGGATAGCATCCACAGCAATCCGCGTGTTGCCATCGGTACCATTTTTAAAACCTACCGGACAGGAGAGTGCCGAAGCCATTTCACGGTGGATCTGACTTTCGGTAGTACGTGCGCCAATCGCGCCCCAACTGATTAAATCAGCAATAAACTGACCGGTCACCATATCGAGGAACTCAGTCGCGGTTGGAACGCCTAGCTCATTTACCTGTAAAAGTAATTTGCGCGCCAGCTCCAGACCGTGATTTACCCGATAGCTACCGTTTAAATCCGGATCGGAGATTAGTCCTTTCCAGCCGACAACAGTTCGTGGTTTTTCAAAATAGGTGCGCATTACGATTTCCAGCCGTGACTGGTACTGGTTGCGCAGCGACTGCAGACGGGTGGCGTACTCCATTGCAGCGGTAAGATCGTGGATCGAGCAGGGGCCAATAATGACCAACAGTCGCTTATCTTCACCATTGAGTATTTTTTCAATTCTGCGGCGGGAGTCGGTGACATGGGTGGCGACGCCAGGCGTTACGGGATACCGTAGCGCGAGTTCGGCGGGCGTTACCAGGCTCTCAATACGCGCAGTACGGAGTTCGTCAGTTCTGTTCATTACAAGTCTCAGAAATTTGTTGCTTCTACGGCAGGACTGCCGGGAAGTGATGCGCATCACGATAAACCAATCGCTGCTGATTTCAAGTGCGAGGTGTGTCACACCTCGCAGGGTGGTTAGCATGATAACAAAAAAATAAGCTAATGCACTAGTTCTCTAGTACATTCGGCGACTAAGGCCCATGATATCGAGGATCTTGGTGGCAATCTCTTCTACCGAATAATTGGTACTGTTAATCCACGGGATCTGATTTTTACGGTACAAGGCTTCCACTTCCGCGACTTCCATCCTGCACTGACGAAGCGAGGCATAGCGACTGTTCTCCCGACGTTCCTCGCGAATCGCCGCCAGACGTTCCGGGTCGATAGTCAGGCCGAACAATTTATGCTGAAGCGGTTTGAGCGACGCGGGTAGCACCAGATTATCCATATCGTCGGCAATAAAGGGGTAGTTTGCCGCGCGGATACCAAATTGCATTGCCAGATACAGACTGGTGGGGGTTTTACCACAGCGAGAAACACCGAGCAGGATCACCTGAGCCTGATCCAGATTGCGCAACGAAATGCCGTCATCGTGGGCGAGGGTGTAATCAATCGCCGCAATGCGCGCATCATATTTATTGAGATTATTAGGGTTAAGGCCATGGGTACGATGAGCAATCGGCGTTGGATCCAGTTTCATCTCTTGTTGTAGCGGGGCAACCAGCGCCTGAACGATATCCTGGCAAAAACCTTCACTTTGCAAGATGATGGCGCGAATCTCCGGCAACACGATGGAGTAGAAGACCAGCGGGCGCACGCCTGTCTGGTGATAAATTGCGTCAATCTGATCCTTCACTGCCCGTGCACGGCTCTCATTTTCGACAAACGGCAGCGTGATGCTGCTGATAGTGACGGGAAATTGTGACATTACTGCGTGTCCTAATACCTCCGCAGTTATTGCCGTACCATCAGAAATATAAAAAACGTGGCGATCAACAGCATTATCCATTTTGTTCTTCCCGTGATGCAGACATAATTCTATGAAAGCATAAATTAAAAACGCACAGAAGCGTAGAACGTTATGTCTGGTTTATAAAATGAACCTTCAATTTTATTTTTTATGAAAACAGCATTTCATTTTTATGGTTTCGTTTATACCGATGGTTTATGTGGAAATTGTCGAAGAGAGCAGATTTGCGCAACGCTGGGATCAGTCTTAAAAAGTAAAAAAATATATTTGCTTGAACGATTCACCGTTTTTTTCATCCGGTTAAATATGCAAAGATAAATGCGCAGAAATGTGTTTCTCAAACCGTTCATTTATCACAAAAGGATTGTTCGATGTCCAACAATGGCTCGTCACCGCTGGTGCTTTGGTATAACCAACTCGGCATGAATGATGTAGACAGGGTTGGGGGCAAAAATGCCTCCCTGGGTGAAATGATTACTAACCTTTCCGGAATGGGTGTTTCCGTTCCGAATGGTTTCGCCACAACCGCCGACGCGTTTAACCAGTTTCTGGACCAAAGCGGCGTAAACCAGCGCATTTATGAACTGCTGGATAAAACGGATATTGACGATGTTACTCAGCTTGCGAAAGCGGGCGCGCAAATCCGCCAGTGGATTATCGACACTCCCTTCCAGCCTGAGCTGGAAAACGCCATCCGCGAAGCCTATGCACAGCTTTCCGCCGATGACGAAAACGCCTCTTTTGCGGTGCGCTCCTCCGCCACCGCAGAAGATATGCCGGACGCTTCTTTTGCCGGTCAGCAGGAAACCTTCCTCAACGTTCAGGGTTTTGACGCCGTTCTCGTGGCAGTGAAACATGTATTTGCTTCTCTGTTTAACGATCGCGCCATCTCTTATCGTGTGCACCAGGGTTACGATCACCGTGGTGTGGCGCTCTCCGCCGGTGTTCAACGGATGGTGCGCTCTGATCTCGCATCTTCTGGCGTGATGTTCTCCATTGATACCGAATCCGGCTTTGACCAGGTGGTGTTTATCACTTCCGCATGGGGCCTTGGTGAGATGGTCGTGCAGGGTGCGGTTAACCCGGATGAGTTTTACGTGCATAAACCGACACTGGCGGCGAATCGCCCGGCTATCGTGCGCCGCACCATGGGGTCGAAAAAAATCCGCATGGTTTACGCGCCGACCCAGGAGCACGGCAAGCAGGTTAAAATCGAAGACGTACCGCAGGAACAGCGTGACATCTTCTCGCTGACCAACGAAGAAGTGCAGGAACTGGCAAAACAGGCCGTACAAATTGAGAAACACTACGGTCGCCCGATGGATATTGAGTGGGCGAAAGATGGCCACACCGGCAAACTGTTCATTGTGCAGGCGCGTCCGGAAACCGTGCGCTCACGCGGTCAGGTCATGGAGCGTTATACGCTGCATTCACAGGGTAAGATTATCGCCGAAGGCCGTGCTATCGGTCATCGCATCGGTGCGGGTCCGGTGAAAGTCATCCATGACATCAGCGAAATGAACCGCATCGAACCTGGTGACGTGCTGGTTACTGACATGACCGACCCGGACTGGGAACCGATCATGAAGAAAGCATCTGCCATTGTCACCAACCGTGGCGGTCGTACCTGTCACGCGGCGATCATCGCTCGTGAACTGGGCATTCCGGCGGTAGTGGGCTGTGGAGATGCAACAGAACGGATGAAAGACGGTGAGAACGTCACTGTTTCTTGTGCCGAAGGTGATACCGGTTACGTCTATGCGGAGTTGCTGGAATTTAGCGTGAAAAGCTCCAGCGTAGAAACGATGCCGGATCTGCCGTTGAAAGTAATGATGAACGTCGGTAACCCGGACCGAGCTTTCGACTTCGCCTGTCTGCCGAACGAAGGCGTGGGACTTGCGCGTCTGGAATTTATCATCAACCGTATGATTGGCGTCCACCCACGCGCACTGCTTGAGTTTGACGATCAGGAACCGCAGTTGCAAAACGAAATCCGCGAGATGATGAAAGGTTTTGATTCTCCGCGTGAATTTTACGTTGGTCGTCTGACTGAAGGGATCGCGACGCTGGGTGCCGCGTTTTATCCGAAGCGCGTCATTGTCCGTCTCTCTGATTTTAAATCGAACGAATATGCCAACCTGGTCGGTGGTGAGCGTTATGAGCCAGATGAAGAGAACCCGATGCTCGGCTTCCGTGGCGCGGGACGCTATGTTTCCGACAGCTTCCGCGACTGTTTCGCGCTGGAGTGTGAAGCAGTGAAACGTGTGCGCAACGACATGGGGCTGACCAACGTTGAGATCATGATCCCGTTCGTGCGTACCGTAGATCAGGCGAAAGCGGTGGTTGAAGAACTGGCGCGTCAGGGGCTGAAACGTGGCGAGAACGGGCTGAAAATCATCATGATGTGTGAAATCCCGTCCAACGCCTTGCTGGCAGAGCAGTTCCTCGAATATTTCGACGGCTTCTCAATTGGCTCAAACGACATGACGCAGCTGGCGCTCGGTTTGGACCGTGACTCCGGCGTGGTGTCTGAATTGTTCGATGAGCGCAACGATGCGGTGAAAGCACTGCTGTCGATGGCTATCCGTGCCGCGAAGAAACAGGGCAAATATGTCGGGATTTGCGGTCAGGGTCCGTCCGACCACGAAGATTTTGCCGCATGGTTGATGGAAGAGGGGATCGATAGCCTGTCTCTGAACCCGGACACCGTGGTGCAAACCTGGTTAAGCCTGGCTGAACTGAAGAAATAAAATAAATCCCCGGCGGCGTTCAGTCGCCGGGGTTATGTGATCCCCGAAGATGAAACTTATTCAATCTCTTCACAGACATCCTGCGTTAATCGCCGCATAATATCTTTTCTTAACAAAAACTTTTGTATTTTACCTGAGGCAGTACGCGGTAGTTTTTCGATTACCACGATATGTTCAGGGTATTTATATTTTGCGACCCGTTTACGGCTAAAAAAGCCACCACCTCTTCCAGCGATAATGAATGATGCGGCGCTTTCAGCACGACATAAGCGCATGATCGTTCACCTAAACGTTCATCGGGCATTGCAACCACACAGGCATCGTGAATTTTAGGATGCTGCAATAAAATATCTTCCACTTCACGGCTGCTAATATTTTCGCCGCCGCGGACAATAATATCTTTTTTGCGTCCGGTAATTTTTATATAGCCAGCCTCATCCATGCGGCAGAGATCGCCGCTGTAATACCAGCCTTCTTCATCCAGCGCACGGGCGGTTAATTCAGGTTCATCAAAATACCCCATAAACACATTGGGGCCACGCGAGGCTTCTTCACCTTCACAACCTGGCGGTAAGGTCTTGCGTGCGTCATCGACCACTTTAATCTCTACACCTGCGGCAGCGTAACCATCGGTGTGCATAAAGCGCGACAAAGGATCGTCGAGATTCACCACCGCATGCGGCGAACTTTCTGTGGAACCATAAACACTTAATAATTTAATGCCGCGCTGCTGGCATTCACGTGCCACTTTTTTGGGGATTGTGGTACCGCCGCAAAGAAAGAAACGCAGCGCTGAAAGGTCTGCGGGCTGTTTCTCTAGTAAATTCAAAAGATCATAGACAAACGGCGTTGCGCCGAGCATACAGGTGCAACGCTGCTGCTCAAGCAGCGCGAGACACGCATCAGGAGTGAAAATATCTAACAACACGCTGCGAGCGCCAATTAAGAATGGTGCCGTTACGCCATGCAGAAAGCCCGTTGCGTGACCGAGTGGCGCAGGCATCATAAAGACATCCTGCCAGGTCAGATTCAGCCGCGCGCAATAAGCCCGCTCACTGGCGAGAATATTGTTATGCGTAAGCATCACGCCCTTTGGCAGGCCCTCGGTTCCGGAGGTAAACAGCACCGCGGCTAATTCATCGCCGTGGGTCGTTATCGCCGTGGTCAGTGGGGTATTGTCGGCGATAATCTGACTTAATGAGAGGGAAGAGGTGGCGGGAGCCAGTTTGTCCACGCCGACAATTTGTTGTAGTTGTGGAAGCTGATTTTGCAGCGGCAGGATTAAATCTACCGGACGCGTTTGTTTAAACAACGTCGGTGCAAAGAACATTTTTGCCTGACACTTATTGAGCACCCATACCAGTTCTGCTTCCCGCCAGGAAGGCAACAGCGGTACGGAAACCGCACCGATTTTCAGGCAGGCAAGATAGATAACGGTAAATTCACACCAGCCTGGCAGTTGAAATGCGATGCGATCGCCTGATTCAATACCCTTCGCTAACATCCAGTTTGCCAGACAGCTCGCGGCGTGATCGAGCGCGCTATAGGTGTACGATGCACCATGATTATCGACCACGGCAATTTTGTCTGGCATCGCACGAGCGGTCTGCTGCCAGTAATCGGCCAGCGAAGCATCGCCCCATAGCCCTTGCTGACGATACGCCGCACGACGTTGTTCGTTGAACGTTAATGTCACTTTCATGTTGGACTCTCGAAACAGAACATCAGGCCCGAGATGCGGGCCTGTGGGATGCATGATTAGCCGTAGCGAAAATCAATACCGAAGGTGCCTGCGGGATATTGCCACTGTTCGAGAATAGTGTTACCGCACAGCACCCGACAGGTGCCGCACTCCAGACAACCGGCGGAATCAAAATGAATGTTTCCTGCGTCATCCTGCTTATAAAGTCCGGCAGGGCAGGCTTTCATTAATTTATGGAATTCATTGATATCGGGATTTTCCGCCAGAATGATATGCGGGTGGCCCTCATCAACATGGAATTTATTGACGCCTAATTTGATGTCGACGTTAACCGTAGCGTTCTGGCTCATAGCGCGGTTGCTCCCTTAATGCCATCTTTCAGCAAGTTGATCAGCCCAATTTTCTTCGCGTGTCCCATGATCATTTTGCGTACCGGCTGGTTTGGTTTGCCGTCGATGGTGAACATCTCGTTCATGATGTCGGCTACCATTCGTGGGTATTGGCTAAACAGGCGCGGGTTTTCCATCAGCGCCGGGATCTTGCGAAAATGCTGCATATCACGCATGACGCAGCTTTGTTCCAGCTCACGTTTGTATTGCGCCAGACTGCTGGCGGAGAAATCCTCGCGTTCTTTGGCGGCGATCACCGTTGTGGCGGCAGCCTGAGCCGATGCAATGGCTAAATCCATGCCACGAACTGTAAAACCCAAATTCAGGCAGAAGCCTGCGGCGTCACCAACGATCATCACGCCATCGTTAACCAGCTGCGGCACCATTGCCAGACCGCCTTCTGGCACCATATGCGCGGAATATTCAAGCAACTTGCCGCCGCTAATCAGCGGGCGAATGGCGGGGTGTTGTTTAAAATCTTCCAGCATTTGCGGCACGCTTTTTTGCGCATGGGCGATATCACCCAATCCACAAACCAGCCCCAAGGATATGGAATCCTTGTTGGTATAGAGAAATCCCCCGCCCATCAGGCCGTCAGAAGGGGAACCGGCAAACAGCCAGGCGGCACCTTCCTCGCCCGTAATATTAAAGCGATCGTTGATCTGTTCTGGTGTCAGGCCAATAACCTCTTTAACACCAACAGCGTAATGATGCGGATCGGAAGCGGGAACCATTTCCAGCGAGCGGCCAAGCATCGAGTTAACGCCATCAGCCAGAATCACCACATTCGCTTCGAGAATATCATCCCCAGCCTGCACGCCAGTGACCTTGTTTCCTTCACGAACCAGCGCATCGACGCGTACGCCCGGGATAAACTGCGCGCCCGCCTGCTCGGCTTGTTCCATCAACCACGGGTCCAGACGATTACGCAATACGGTATAAGATGCGTGTTGCGGAACATCTGGTTGCTCGCGGTGAAAATCGAGGGTAACGGCGCTTTCTTCGGTTAAGAAGGAGATTTTCTCGCGTGTGACCTTGCGTTCTACCGGCGCTGATACTGCAAAGCCTGGAATGATTGCTTCAAGTGTGTGGGCATAAAGACGCCCGCCGGTCATGTTTTTACATCCGGCACTGTCGCCGCGTTCTATCACCAGGACATCCAGCCCGGCTCGTGCCATGACCAGTGCGGCAACGCTACCAGCAACGCCCGCACCGACCACAATGGCATCAAATTTGTCATCCGACATGCGTTATGCTCCCTTCCCGCTGCGTTTACAGCGGGAGATGTGGTTGAAAGGGGAATTAGCGGCTCAACTGGCTAATCAGGGCAGGGACGACTTTGTAGATATCGCCCACCAGACCGTAGTCGGCATAGTTGAAGATTGGCGCATTTTTATCTTTATTGATGGCGACAATCACTTTTGCGCCGTTGCCGCCAACCATATGCTGGATCTGCCCGGAGATCCCCAGCGTCAGGTAGAGATCGGATTTCAGCAACACGCCGGAGACACCGATATAACGTTCACGCTCCATCCAGTTCTCGCCTTCGGCAATTGGACGTGAACAGCCGACTTCAGCATTCAGCACCGCCGCCAGTTCGTGGACCATTTTCAGGTCATCCTGCGCCGCCAGTCCACGACCGACGCCAACCACACGTTTTGCTTTGCTCAGGTCCACGCTGCTTGCGGCTTTCGCACGGCGTTCGCGACAGAGAATTTCATGACGCGGAGCAACATAAGGTACCGTTTCTGTCGGGCACTGATGAGAGGTATCACTGGTGCACGGTTCCTGAACACCGGGTGCAAGGGTAATGATCGCCAGCGGGCTGTTGATCTTTTCCTGAGCGAACGCTAACCCGCCATACATCCGGTGTTCGGCGCAAATGTGACCATCGACAATATCCACCGCCGTGGCATCGTTCACCAGCGCCGCATTCAGTTGCACACTTAACCGTGCTGCCAGCGCTTTACCACGTTTCGTCGCGGCCAACAGCAACATAGCGGGGTGTTTATCTTTCAGCAGGGCAGCAATGCTTTCGGCGTAATTTTCAGTGCGTTGCAGCGCGTCGTTTTGCGCAAGAACATAAATACATTTTGGACCATAAGGCATAACTGCCTGCGCCTGGTCGGTATTTTGTACAATGGCATACACCTGTTGGCCCCATTGCTGAGCGCCGCCAAACAGTTCAGCATAACGTTCAGGATTATCGCTAAAGACCCAGACGCTGTTTAATTGACTCATCGTTTCTTCTCCGTAGGCTTCAGTTCAGGGCTTTCTTCAGATGTTCCGCCAGCTCGGCAATGGCCTCCGGCGAATCGTTATCGAGAATGATGTGCTTACGTTCTGTTTGCGGCGGTACGCGAATGCCGACCAGTTCAGCAAGTGGCGCGCTCTGGCTCCAGCCAATATCACTTGCCTGCCACTGATTTACCGGTTTTTTACCCGCGCCAAGAATGGCTTTCATCGAAGGAATGCGTGGCACGTTAATATCGGAGGTGACGCAGAGCACGGCTGGAACAGAGAGTTCAATAACTTCAACATCATCTTCAAGCGTGCGTTCAATCACCAGTGTATTGCCCTGACGCTGAATAGCACTCACTGCATTAATCACCGGAAGTTGCAGAATTTCTCCGACCAGCAAGCCAACCTGCTGGGCATAAAGGTCGCCGGAACCTTCACCAAAGATCAGTAAATCGAAGCCGATCTTTTCAATTGCTGCCGCCAGCGCTTTTGCGGTATCGAGAGGCAGTGCATGTTCAAGTTGCGCATCCTGCACCAAATACAGGCTGTGCGGCCCGCGGGATAGCACGTCTTTGCGCACTTTCGAGTTCTGCAACAATGAGCCGCCAACGGTCAGCGCGGCTATCTCATCGTCATCTGTTGCGAGCTGGCTTGCAGCTTCAATGGCATTGAGATCGAACTGGCTGATTTTGGCGTCGGCATTGTCGAAATTCAGGGTGTATTCTGGAGTGACAACAATGTCCTGTTCTTCAGGCACCAGCTTAAAGCAGGTTATTATTTTCATGATTTCTCCTGTGAGTCGCATACGGAACCATCTCCGATGGAAGGTAAAAATGGCCTGAAAA
>OGGZ01001868.1_pt1 | contig 16079 bp, 9 predicted proteins | sample 1571371 | NCBI WGS metagenome assembly OGGZ01 (sample SAMEA2582025, study PRJEB24529) | metagenome | biome: Human gut stool | place: China | collected 2011
ACTCAATTCTATCACTATATCTTTCCGCATTTCTCTTTTTTGTAGTAACTTTGTGTTCCAAAGTTACGAAGATACTAACTAACATCCAAAAATTACGGTAGACATTTTCCAACTTTTTTATCACTAATAACTAAACACTTACACTAATTTTCCAATAAAAAAATGGACAAGAAAAAAGTAACCATCAAAAAAGACCATTACCAAATTTGAACCAGAAAAGAAAAAACAAAATCATTTCTCATATTCTCATAAAAAGGAGTACTTGCCTGATAATTAGATATATAATTATGAGAATTAAAATATTTACATGCATTTCTCATAGCTTTATCAAGAAAAAACGCTTAAAACAATGCATTTCTCATACTATATATTGGCATTTCTCATACTGCATATTATGCTTGTCTTTGTTTCAAGAGACTAATATATGGGAGGCAATATAACCGTAGTTTGTATGTTGAGTCGATAGACTACATATCTTTCGCAACCGGCATCGCTGCATTTTTCTGCCTTCATTTCTATCGTTCCACTCTAGTGAACAGGCCTATGCACTCGAGTAGACATAACCATTCACTCCAGTACACAAGCCTGTTCACTAGAGTGGAACGATTAATATTTCTTATTGAAAATCAATTGATTGCATTAGGATTATCTTTGATTGTCAGTTAGTTATAGCGGAGATGAACAATAGTTTTGCTACAGTTTATTAAGTGTTGACGATTAGATGATGAGAATAACATTCCTGATGTATGAGAAATGATTTGCTTTTTTCAGGTTCTTCTGTTGGGAGCTGGAACGAGTGGAGATAGTATAAGTCTGAAAACTCATTCAATTCGTATCATAAGTACCTTCCAAACATATTTCATCTTTAGCATCCATGATTGAACATGGTTTTGAGGTTTCAATATCAACAGATAATCATAAAATGGAAGTAAATATTCATAGTGTGTTACCGCTTTACGATAATGGTTAATTACTTCCTCCCGTGTATATAGAGGATTCCATAATTGCGGGCGACATTTGCATTCCTATGTTCCGTCAGACGATAATATGATATACGGGAAATAACCTTCAGGAGAGATAAAACGTTCAAGGATATATCCATAACGTTGCATCCTTTTCAGTGCCTTTTCATACAAAGGGAGGTAAGAGGGACTAAGAAACTCCGCTAACGTCTCCAGACATTCTACATACATAGGGTGTTTGGGGAGTTAAAGGAATCCATAATTTCTCCATGTAATGACACCACTTGTACAAACATCGCTTTTAGCACAAAGCTTTGTATTTACTTCCAAAACTCCTCCGGCACATCCCCCCCCGAAGAACAAGTATCATCTACACTACCTCCAATGATTTTAGAAAACTGGTCCATGCTAAGAGCTTGTTTATCACTAACCTCAGCAAGATTAATTTTCTTTATATTCTTCATTTTTGATCATTTTAATAATTTAAGATTATAACTATTCTCAATAACTACCATTATTAAACGGCCTAAATCATTTAAATCCACGCTTTTATTATTTTTTCGTTACATATAAATACGATATTCTCAGCATCTTCCCCAAGCCGGCGAAACTCTGAATCCGATGAATGGACCTCCATTATTAAAATACCGCACTCTCTCCTCCACTATTTTCAATACGTTGACTAGCACTTTTACGCTGATGACCGAACTTAAACTTCCATGCAACTCTAAGTGTAAGTTGCTTCTCTGTATCAGGTAGATAATGGCGCATATCACTTACAACATAAGGATTCATACTCTTCTCCCAAAAAGCATACGAATTACCCAAACGCCATTTCATAAGACCTGAAAAATTCCAGTTTTTCCATACGTACATTATTCCGGACGTAACTTCCCAACTGTTATAATATATCTTCTCATCACTAAATACATCTGCCCGCTTACCAAACGCTAAAGCCACCGCAAAAAAGAGAACTCGGATTTCGAATGATACAATTTCAGATTGGCAAGCCCATTCCCATTCGGGGACATTGCTGAATGCGAAGCATCAACTCTGCCCGAACCGCCAAATCCCTGACGTTTCACATACAAGTCGATGACAGCTTCCACCTTTCCGTAACGCATAGAAGGCATGTCGTGATATTCCACCCGCCTCACCATTTTAGGGTCTATCTGCTTCAAATCATTCAAATCAGCCGGTCCACCATTAACGCGCAATTTGACAGTACCACCAAGCACACCACTGATCGTACCCTCAACTTTACCTACCACTATTCCATGTAATTGCAGTTTGTCTACAAGATCTACCCCATCTATCGCCGTCTCCTTCTCTTGTTTACCGGGATAAATAATCTGACGGTCAAACTCCATCACAACGCGTTGTGCAGTAACTGTGGTTTCATCAAGAGCTACCGTCTGCTCCTCCAATACTATTGGCAGGTCCTTTATATGCTCCTGAAAATTATGAATACGTATATGTGTACCCACATAGCCCACGCAGGAAGCGTACAGCCTGTAACTACCATGAGGAATCTTAGATAATTCGAACCGACCTTTCACGTCAGTTGTAGCAGCTTTTACGATTTTAGTACTGTCGGCCGCATCATACAAGATGACATTCGCATACTCAACAGGGATTGTTTTGACATCCGTCACTATACCTTTTATAGAAGAAGTCTGGGCTTGGGCGAACATCCCAACTAACAGAGAAATTAAAATTAAACATCGTGTTCTATTCATAAGCATATTTTCTTCTAGATTCAAATGTTCCACGTCTGTGTTCATTGCTCTCAAAATATGATCTTTATATCGCATTAACAACGTCTTTAAAAGACATACCGCGTGGAATCTTTAGTTTAGCTCTCAAACGCTGCTTACGTTTACTCAGGCTTTGTAATGAAATACCAAAGAAAATAGATTGGTTTTTATGTTTTACTCCTATATAACAGAAATAACAAAGAGCAATTTCCTCTTCAGATAGACAATCATGTTTAGCCAACCATATTTTTAAAGCATTTCCATAAAGGATATCCATAAGGGTAAATAACTGCTGTGGCGGTGGAGACTTTTTAGACTTTTTATATTCAGTAGCAGATGAGATAATTGCAATTGAGCCTTCACAGAGTAACAGGAGATAGAATAGTATGCATCAATATATTAATTGATTTCTGATATTTGAAGAACTCTTCATTATCCAAACAACTAGTTCTCAATTCCATATACAAAATTAGTATTCATACGCTTCCTCCTTGTTTAATCATAAGATATAGCGGTGTTTTTCATAGTATCTTCATTATCACAATTGTTTTGTACGCATCGTCAACCGGATATATCCGTCCTTCGACTGCTCCTTCAGTGAAATACCGATACGTGTATAGGCCGGAGAGTTCACCTCAATCGTTTCAGAAGTAAACGCGACTTTGCCAGACGCTTCAATCGTAACGGTCATCTGTTCTGTGCCGGTAGTAAGCAAGAGATGTGTATCATCAATAATTTTCCAGTTGGCTTGTGTTGTTATGGCTGTTTCGAACCGGATAGGTGCATTGGCCGTAAATTCGTCACCCACAGTAAAGCTACCTTTCCCTTGACGGTCATAGACGAAAGTGCGAACCAACTTATCCAGACTGGGGGTGGAATAAGCCGAAGTATAGTCAATACAAAGCAAATCTTTTACGTCCGTAAATTCTTTCTTGAGTACAATGGCGCTCGCTTTGGCACCGGAGGACTGTGTTTTTCCGTCTACTACCGGAACTGGATGACCGAAAGAACCTTTGATCTTATACTTCTCGGGAGCTTCCGCACTAAAATAATCACCCGGATAAGAGAAAGGACCGCCTTGATCGCCAACCATAGTGCACTTTCCTAGAGCGACGGCATAAGAGCCAATGTCATTATGGTTATGATTTTCGGCATTATTACCCCCTTTGGCCGAGACAGCCAACGTACACGAGCTGCCCTTGGCAGGACGTGCAACCAAGATTCCTGCCTTTTCATAATACGCCCGCAAAGAATCGGAACCTTCCTGCAATGCCTGACGAATGCCGTCTGTCATTTCCATTTTCCATACCTGATGAGGGAACAGCTCTATGAGATAAAGAGAGAAATTATTGCCGGAAGGGAGAATATATTTTTCTTCCGCAGAGGTGATACCAAGCGCACGGTCACAGTAATCGAGGATAAACTTATCAGGCGATAAACCGATACGGCAGTCGGAATAAGCAGGACATACGCCTTCATTCATCTGTATCTTCCGACCATATTGAGCAATATGCACAAATTTAGGTTCACGGAAGAAATCTATCTTGCCTTGCGTGGCACGGCATACTTCCTCACGCAGCAAGATATATGCACGGAAACCATAATTATAGTAGCCGACCCCTTCACTGCAATAACCGTCATCGGCATATCCTTTCATACCGTATACATTATATTTCTCGGCTGCGGCAACAAAATAAGCGCGTTCCTCCTTATCCGTCAGCAAAGTGAGGGCGGCACCCGTGACACCTGCCAGACAAACCGAGTTCCAGTTATTTGTAACCGTAAACCACCAGAAAGGCTTTGTCTCTTCCAGGCAACGGTATACAGGACGAAATACTTTCTCGCGGAAAGCACACTGCACGCGGGCCTTTACTTCCGGTGACAAACGGTCGTCGAGCATAGCAACACACTGCGCAATTCCGTTTCCGGCAGTGGCAACTACCAAATCGACATAATAATCTGTTCCATGATAATTATTCAGATTGCGGTCGTGAGCCGGAATCGACCAGGAGTTCTGGTTGCAGAGAGCAACCAGAGCCTTTTCAATAGCAGGAATGTAACGTCTTTTATTCTCCATACATTCAGCCAATGTCAACCGAAACAGATAATGGTAACGGGCATTTATCATATTTTCGCCCGGCAGGCGGACATTGGTTTTGTTCAGATGCAGATACAAGGAGTCAACAAAAGGAGGCATTCCCTTTTTCAGCAATGCAGGTGCTTCTTCTGTCAGCAGTTTTTCTGCCTTGCTACTCTCTTTTACTTTGTTCCAGAAGGTGCGGTCTTTATAAGAAACGCCTATTCCTTCCGGTTTATCGGGCAACATTGCAGCAATCTCACGGATACGGCTTTGAGAAATATTCGCATGCTGCCTCGGAGTGTCCTGTGCCATACGGTAAACTTCCGTCCCTGCCATCAGGAAAGCTCCCGGACCGTAGACTTCTGTCATATCGGGAGTCACCTTTTTCGGATCAGCGCCGATAGGTTGCACATATCCCAGTTTACCGTCTTCTCCCACAGCCGACACTAATGCTTGCCAGCCTTTCTCCACCACAGGCATGAATTCTTCTTTTGGCAAAAGTCCTTCGTTTATCCCATAAGCCAGCGCATACACGAAGAAACCGCTGCAACTCGTTTCGGGCGACGGATAAGAAGCCGGGTCAAGCAGACTCGCATGCCAGAAGCCGTCCTTATTCTGCAAAGGAGCAATCCGGCGGCATAGCTTTTGGAACAAGTCCTGATAGAACGGACGGTATTTGCTCTTGGCAGGAAGTTCACGTAAAAGCTCAACGAGCCCTCCGAGTACCCAGCCATTGCCACGCCCCCAGAACACTTTCGCGCCATTCGCCTCCTTCATCGTAAAGTAACGGTGGTCACGATAGAAAAGATTATCTTCTTTATCAAACAGATAATTGTAAGTAGCTTTATATTCCTTATCCATGAAACGGATGAACTTCTTGTCACCCGTGATATTGTAGAGTTTCATGTAAACAGGAGGTGCCATGAACAGTGCGTCACACCAAGTCCAGTGTTCCAAGGTGGTTGCATCGCCATAGTCCAACTCGAACGAACCGGAAGGAGGATTGGCAATCACCCATTCGGCACGTGCCTGTGTCGGGACAAGCATACTTTTTCTTTTGTACTTTTCATACATATACAAATACATCTGCGAGACACAGATATCGTCAGCATGATACATCCGTTGATTTACCTGCCAGTAATTGCGGTTCCCCAGCCGCAACAGCCATTTGTAGTATGAATCATCTTTATCCGCCTGTTCGGCTATTGCAGCCCAGTGGACAAGTCCCAGATAGAAAGTGGCATTTACCCAATTGAGATCACCGTAAATAGCCTTGTTGTAATGAGCAATCTGCCAGTCGGCCACCCGCCGCATCGACTGCTTCACTTCTGTTTTAACAAATGTCTGCGCAACTGTAGTACACAAATAGCCCATGCATAGGGCAAGGGTTAAAAGTAATTTCTTCATAATACTATAATTTTGTTTAAGACAAAGATACCAGGCTTTATGGACTTAATAGAGTCATATTTTCCGTTTAAGCTGCTCTTATCTTCCATAAAGAAAGAAAAAAGCAGCTTTTTGAACAACTCTACTAACTAACCCAATTACTGAACACCCGATCTACGAGTATTCAATCTCTTATCTACTAACAAGCCGTCAATGATCTTCAAGCCGAATTTCACTTGACGTTTTGCCTTAAACTTCAAAAGAAATAAGTCAACGGTTCCTTCAAGCGTCTTCTTATTTCCTACATTGACAAAGGTAGGATACAAGGCTTTTGAACCATTGGAATGGAGACGGTCGTAAGTCAGATTCTCCATTGCATTCATGTGTTGCAACTCCACGCCGACAAACTCATAATCCTGTTGATTGTAAGGTAAAGCAAAACTGAATGCGTTGACTGCACGCAGATCAACACCTTTTACCTGAATTTCAATAATCTCATCTTTGTCATATACTTGTTTCGAGGTGCTTATCTCAATCGTACCGTCCACCTTTTCCGTACCACGGTTATCAACACCGCCTTCAAGCTGCGTGGCGACCACCGAAATATCATAAGCGTCAATCAGACCGTTCTTATTGATATCACCATTGCTGATGTATCCTTCAAAATCGGAATCGCCCTTTCTCAGTCCTGTATAATTGGTATAAGATGTCAGGTCATTGCCGTCAATCTTACCGTCGGCGTTAATGTCTCCTTGAAGATAGCTTTCCGTTCCGGGCACCTTGAATACATAGATTTCCTTACCGGAGCCGTAGTTGCCGACTGCTTCTGTAACGGATAGTTTGATATAGCGGGCAGTAGGATGTTGGGTGAAATTGAATACCTTCACCTCATCGTCACGCTGCCATTCAAATGTTCCGGCTTCCGTCCACAGTTCTTTGTTCATACTATAAGAAACGGTTCCTTTCAGCAATGTTCCGTTACCGGCGTTTGTACGTGGCAGGTAGTGGAATTTATCCAGTTGGTTGACAGTCACCAGGTCCATAACCAGTTCGAACGGAACGGCTTTTTCCCCGTATTTCGAGTGCCAGATATCTCCGGACTCTACAAAGTCGAACAGACGTTTCACGCCTACTCTTCCTTGCGAAGCGGCCGTACATTCGCCCCTGATACCACGGATAGCAAATTCAAGCGGATCGGACTTGGTCGCAGCACCGAACTCTGTCCAGGCGGAAGCTCCGTCTTTATTGACAGCACGTATTTTAAATGAGTAGGGCGTTTCGGGAGTCAGGTCTCCAAACAGTAGTTCCGTATCCTTTATCGTAGTATATAGCATATTCATAAAGTCAATCTCATAGAAATCGGCATTGGCCACTTTATCCCATGTCGGTTTCAAGGTATAGGCTTCCGTATTGTCGGCAGTAACCCGGGCAACAGGAGCAGCCAGAGTTCCGGAAGTGATCCGATAGCGGTCTTCGGGAACAAAACGGAATCCCTCAATGCGCAATGTCGTAGTATTGGCCGTAATATCGGTGGCACCCAGTTTCACCAAAAGTTGCGGGTTCTTGGTGATAACGGTCTTTTCAAACTCGCTTCCCTTAGTCGCAAACCGATTCAGATCGGGAGCCTCATCGTAGAAGAAGACGTTTTCACCCTTTGCAAATTCATCTTTCGAAGCGGCCTTTGTCAGTTTCACTTTTTTCTTTCCAACTTGTGCCGTCACTTTTTTCGGCAGAGAAGTGACATTGATTCTGAACTCTGTAACCTTTTCTTTCACAAAGCCCATAAAATCACCCTTTGCCGGATGAATGGTCACAGTAACGTCATTCTTGCTGCCAACCTCGGACTCGATATTGGTTGTTACTCCTTTACCCCGTTTGTATTCTTCGGATACACCGTCGTCATCATATTCGGTAAAAGAACTCTTGCCGTACGGGTAAAGCTCATAGATACGGATTCCTTTATCAATCTCATTTACATTATTATTAGGATTCGTCAGCGGAATAATCGCTCCGTTCTTCACGAATACGGGAAGCTTCCAGAGAGGAGCTGCAAAATTGTTGAGTATGCGGTTCCCGTCGTATTTTTCGCCCGTAAAATAATCAATCCACACCCCTTCGGGCAAGTAAATGCCGTTACGGATATCATTTCCCTGCTCGTCAGCTTTGGTTGCCTGATAGATAGGAGCAACCAGAAAATAAGGCCCGTACAGATATTGGTACTGTGTAGCCGTACCTTGAGTATAGGCATTCGGGTATTCCAGAAACATCGCTCTTATCATCGGCATACCGTCTACGGCTTCCTTAGCGATACTGTAAGCATAAGGCATCAGTTCCGATTTCAGTTTCAGATACCAGCGGTTAATGGAGGTTGCCGGTTCTCCCAAGGCGTGCGGGTATTTCTCATTCGCTCCCCAACCGTCCATGTTCAGTTCCATTGGAGTAAACGTTTTCCATTGGAAATCACGGGTATTCACCTGCCCATTCCTGCCACCGAAAATACCGTCCATGTCAGAAGTGATATTCGGCTGACCGGACAGTCCCGAGCCGATATAGGTCGGGATGTGGAAACGGATATATTCCCATACGCCTCCCGTCTGGTCACCCGACCAGATGCCCGCATAGCGCTGTGTGCCCGCCCAGCCGTCAAGGGAGATGATAAACGGTCTGGCGTCACTTCCGTAGTAAGGCATTATATGTCCGACGTCGGCTACTCCGTTCAATCCGAAAGAATAGCCGGCACCGACCCAGGCTACATCCGTTTTCAACACGCGTACTCCGGCATCCCTTACTTCTTTCACAATATCTCTCTGCAGCAAAGCGCTCACTCCTTCCTTAGGGTGCAGGTCAGACTGTGTCCACAGGCCGATTTCCACTCCGTTCTGACGGGCATAATCACCCAGACTTTTCAGATTTTGTATATTACCGTCCAATGTTTCCGTCTGTCCGTAGCCGGCTCCATAGCCGTCGTTCGGAAGCAGCCAGCCCAACGGCATGTCATGGTTCTTATAACGGTCGATTACCGCACGTGCAGAGAACTGATAATTGTTCTTCTCGCCGTTCAACGATTCTTTGATTCCGCCATTGTCCTTCTGGCTCTCTTTATATCGCTTTCCGTCTTCAAACAGAATGCCTTTCTCGTTTTCTGTCCAATAGTCACGGTTATAAGCGTTCAGATGTCCCTGATAGAAACCGAATTTAGGTAACAATACGGGATTTCCTGTCAGTTGGTAAAAGTCATTCAACAGAGCCACCGCACCGTCATTAACCATGTAGAACACATCCAGATAGTCTGATTCGTGAGACAATTTCACCTTTCCCTCTTCGGATGCTCCGAAGTCGTACTTCCCTTTTTTGAAGGTATACCACATCATACCGTAGCCGTTGGTAGACCAGTAGTAAGGGGTAGGAGAGGCGACTCCCCCGTCTGTCCAACTGTTCTGGTTCTCGATAGAAATCACCTTACCCTTATGGGAGAACCGACCGTTCTGAACACCGCCACCGTAGAAGTATTCCTGCGGATTCTCTTTCAATGTCAGGGTTACTTTCCCTTTCTCAAAAAGAGGCGCTTCCAGTTCTTCCACTACAACAGTGTTGGTTGCCAGATTAGTTACCTTAAGCAAGGATGTCTTTTTATCCAGCCGGACTTTTATCTTTCCGGTAGTGAGGAAAACAAAATCTGTATTCTCTTCCAAATCCAGCTTTGAAACCGCCTTTCTGGGATTGTCGACTAATATCTGCGCCGCCGGCTTTGCTTGAGGATCCCGGATCACGCTTCCTGAGTTGTCCTGAAATACACGGAAGATATTTTCCCCGTAGAAGTCCAATGTCATACGCTGGCTATTGGGGAATAGTATTTCAACGGTGGTGGGGTTTATCTTTTTGGCACCGACAATGGAAGACAACACTTCTGTCTCTATCGCATTATTATATAACCTAGCCTGTATTAATGAAGGAGGTAACATCACAGATAGCCCCAATACAAACAAAAGTGATTTCTTCCATCTACTTGTTGTAGTTAGATTTCTCATATATTTTACAAATTAATGAATAATGTGAATCAGTTGCTAAAAATCAGCTGCTATATGCAACTAACAACAGTCACAAACCTAATAATTAAATTTTCTTTCTATTATACTCTTATTTTATTAATCAAATATAGCTTTCTCAGATAGACGTACCACCTGCCTACAATTATTCTTCAATTCAAATACGACTACCCGGTTAATACCTTTAGCTAGTATAGCAGCTGGTACCGGAATAGTCCGCTGAGAAATATTCTCCCAAAAAGAACCTATATACTGCCCGTTTATCCAGACTTCTCCCATTCCCCAGCCCGAAGTATCTAAAAAGATGTCTGTCGGAGTTTCTATCTCAAAAGTACCGCGATAGAAGCAAGGAGACTGTTTTGTTTGACAAGGGGTAAACTGGAGTTCTTCCACGTCACAGTCACGTATCAGGAGAGGTGTCATTTTCCAGTTCTCTATTTCAACATCTTCTAAAGTGATACTCCCGAAAAGTCCCTTGGAATTGTCCAATATCTCAGGTCCATAAGTAATACGCCCTATATTCTCTGCATAAAGTTGCAGATGATGTGTACCCGTAGAAACAGTCAGCTTAATATTCTTCTGATTATCAGTGATCCAGCCTTGTAATCTTCCATCAACATAGACTGAGGCATAGTCCCGAATATTCTCTACCGCCAATATTGGATCCACATCCTCCACAGTAATCTCCGCCTCATATAAAGCATAGCCGAACTCAATGCCCAATTCATTCATCGGCAGCAATCCCTCTGATTCCTGAACATCACCATACACTTGCTCTAAAGCCGCGACTTCCTGCATCGGAATCTCCTGTGCAGATAAAGTCAGTAAGGACAGGCAAAATAAACAACATATAAATAATTCTCTTCGCATAACTATTTTATTAAAAAGGATTGAATAAACTCTTCTTTTACAGTTGCTCGGGGAGCAAATTGGCCACTCTTCACATATTGATCAATACTCTTCAGCAATTGTTGAGTAGCAGGACGTTTATCCAGATCTTTCCGAGTATCAACAGCCAATACCAACAGTTTACCATTGTTTACCCTAGCCTCAAAGCCAATCCCTAGTTTCTGATTGGTTTCATAGCTATCTATTACCTGGATAAACGGACGAAGTTCTTGCGGAGTATCCGTCATATCAATCACTTTTGCATTCGTCAGAATATCCCACCACTGCCAATCAAGATGCTTTTCAGTGATGAAGTCTGCAAACATGGGCTGATCGGCATGAATAAGACAACCCAGTGTCGTTGGTGCCCATTTGAACATAATCGGATTCCAAAAATGATTGTGAAATACAGACTTACGCCCTTTCACTTTGTTCGGCTTCGGACAAAGAACAACTTTTTTCCCTTCTTGGAGATATTGTTTCGCTTTCGCATCATAGGTTGTTGTATATAATACATCAGGCGTTGTCTGCATCAAATCTTTATGATGGGGATAGACCCATATATCCCAACTATTATGAACTTTGTCACCAACGGACAGATGTATGGTTAATTTCTGCGGAGCAGTCACCGAATTCAACATATACTGAAACGTTCCAAGTGGAAAGACACCATAGTTTCCTATTCTTTGTGTCTTCAGTCTACCGGATTTCAGAACTCTGCCGGAAGCATCGGTAATCCACCACTTAGCTTTTGCACTTTTCAAGATAGAGGGACTATAATTATACACTTCTGCCTTCCCTTCAAAAGTTTCATCACAATAATAGGCTCGTTTAGGAAAACGTAGTAAAGCAACAGTGGGTGCACAAAACTCACGGAATTTTTCAGGAGTAATCAAACCTTTAGACTCCCAAAACGGGTCGAGAATACCAACCGGAGCATATCCCTGTCCTGTAAAATCATTCAAGGCCAGAAGTTGAAAACCGGATTTAAGAGAAGTACGAAGTTCAGCTTCAATAACATCTTTATATTCCAGTACAGTCTGAGCCCCTGATACACGGAAGAAATCATCTGCTTGATCCAACATACCGTTTGCCGCCAATGATTCACGGAAAACTTCAAAGTTTCGAGCTTGAACCGGACCGGTAAAATTTGGAATCTCCTTGAAGTTAGGATATATGCAACGCTGTCCCGACTCATGAGAGATCACAGGCACATCAATGCCCAATTCTTTATTTTTATCCCAATCAGTATATGGCCGTCCTTCGTATATAGCCATATGTCCTTTAGGCGTTTGATGAGTGATGTAAAATTGGTCAGACTTCACACGTGTACGGGCTGTCGAACCACTAAATAGCCTGCGTTTGTCACTGACCCTCCCATAATGGGTTAGTTCTTCTATAAAATCAAAATTACCGGTTATCTCATTACCATTACAGTAAAGAACAAAAGAGGGGTGATTACCATATTCTTTCAAGATAGCTTTTTGTTCACGACGGAAAAAGTCATAACGTTTCTCATCCGGTTCGGCATCCTTTCCCCACATCGGCATTTCCACTTCCAGATAAATTCCTAGTTTATCCGCTGTCCGAAATGCCGCAGCAGGTGGACACCAGGAATGGAAACGCATATGGTTCATCCCATAATCTTTCAGAATCGTTAATATACGTTCCCACGAAGCATCATCCACTGGAGCATAACCTGTTTTAGGAAATACTGCATTTTCTACTGTTCCACGCAAATGTACCCGATGACCATTAATCAGAATATTGTCTCTATCTGCCTTTATTTCACGCATTCCGAAGGTAGCGGACTGTGTATGTTGATAGTTTGTACTACCCGTAGTCGTTGCCAGATCACATTGCAACGTATAGAGATTAGGAGTAAACTCATTCCACAACCGAATATCTTTACCTAACGCTATGATATCTTCTACGTAAAATACTGAATCATTCCCAGAAACCATTGTCTCTCTAGTCTGCTTATATTGTTCGCCGGAAATTGTAAAAAATGCCTTCCCTGTAACGAGTTTATGAGTGTGATTCAATATCTTCATCCTGACTTTGACTGAATGCTCCGATACATTCGGATACAGTTGTATATCCTCAATATATACAGGATCAAGAGCTACCAGTTTCATTTCCCCCAAAATCCCATTCCAGTTTATTTGAGTATATTCCGAATGAGCATGATCCCATTTATGGGTATTGTATTGATAACGATTATCAACGCATACAGTAATAAGATGCGTCTTACCCGGTTTCACGAAATCTGTCAGTTCGTGATTGTGGGGAACACTGATATAGTCTATTTCACTGACTTCCTTTGTGTCTACATAAATAGAACTCAACCAGTGTACGCGTTCGAAAGATATAAAAATACGTTTGCCTTTCCACTCTTTTGGAATAGTTATTTCACGTTGATACCAAGCCGGTCCCATATACTCATACACACGAGTCAAACGGTCAATGTGACGATAAGGAGATTTATAACCAATTTTATAGTCATCCGTAATCCCTGGTAGAAGGATGCTCTCCTGCAAGCGATGCATATAACGAATATCCAAAGAACCGCGTCGAAAATCCATCAGGTCAGTTTGAAATCCCCATTGACCAGACAGATCTATTTCTTGCGTCTGTGCCTTCAATAAAGATAACTGGGTTATCAATACAAATACAATAAGAATGGATTTAATAAACTTTTTTCTCATACAGTCTTGTATTAAAACATCATATATCAACAATTTATTTTCTACATAGAATAATTAATGATATTATTACTTTACTCTTATAAAGAAATAAAAAGAGAGCACTTCAAAAAGTAGGAAGCCTGTTAAGCAACTACTTTAGAAAGTGCCCTCTGTGTATAAGGACCTATTTCAAACTGTCGGATTAGAGTTCACGACCAAGTCCAAATTCGGCAACCTGCAATGTTCCACCACTAGTTGAACCGGTTACTAGATCACTCCACTTCACAAACTGTACTTTAACATATCTATAAGTAGATTCCGGAATAGCAATTACAATCTCATCCGTATTATTTTCATAAGGTATATCAATATCGGATTTTATTTCAATAAAATTCTTACCGTCATTGCTTCCGTACATCGAGATTCCCCATGCTCGCAAATAATTGTACCCATTAGTAGATCTATGCATCCATGTAAAATAATTAAAAGTTTGTTCCGCTCCCATATCAACAACAAAATAAAGAGGTTCGTTTATACCCGCAGCCGTATAGTCGCTTCCATAACTCTTACCAGGTTTCACCAATGAGAGATAAGTCGTCGTTTTATTATCAAAAAGATGTTCAGGATTACCCGTAGTTCCATCTGTCACATAATTATTTCCATTTTTATAAGTAATGGAAGTAGAAACTGTCCAAGAATCACGATTTAACCTAATATTACCAATGATATTCAATGTTATAACATCCGTTACTCCACTCTCATCAACTGCAGCAACATTAATTTTTGCTTCACCTGCAGCAACTCCTTTAACCACACCTGACTCTGAAAGTTCAACGAATGCTTCACTACCTTCTGCAAGAGTAAAGGCCAGGTTTTGATAACTTGCATTAGTTGGTAATACTTTTACTACCGTATTCAGATCCAACGTCTCATTTATATTAATAGATTCTGGCATAGCACTTTTATCAATACTTTCAACCAGTACCGTCGGAGCCTTCCCTTGTTCTACAACAAGTTCCACTTGATGACTTTCATCATAAATCAAAGACATCTTAGCTGTACGCCCATTTATATTCTCCGACAAATCTACATCTATCATTATCTTACTATCCTTGATATAGCCTAAGCACCAACTTTCATGATTTATAATATATACCACACTCGCATCAAGCCCTTTGGCCAACGTATAGTCGCATGTCAAACTTCCTCCTTCATAACCAATAGTCATTGGATCTGTTGACACAGTTATCCAGTTATCTGGAACGACAACTGTTTCTTCGTCATCACAGGCAGCAACAAAAAATCCTGCAAACAACAATAATATCACTGATAATATATTATTTATATTCTTCATATTCTTAAATTTTAATTATTATAGATCATTTATTATTCAATCATTTATAATCATCCAAATTGATTTCCGTTATCTGATGAACGTTTGGATGTGGCATTTCATACCCCCTTCCGTTAATTTCCTCCTTCAACAGCCTAATCTGTTCTTCTGTGATTTCGAATGCTTTATTTCCATAATCATTCAGTGTAGTTTTAACCGGATATAAGAATCCCCACTTCTCAAAGAAATCGAGCATATTCAATCCTGAAATGTCACATACCTGACGTACAAAATCCAGCTGGTTCATACCTTGATTCTCACCCTTGTCACTCGGACTCTCATGAGTACGAAAATATTCATATAATTTATGATAAAAATCAGTTTTTCCTAATACATCTATCATGTACAGTTTGAGCTGCCAAAATGGTACAAGTTGAGTTTCACGAGTAATATTTGCAATACCAGGAAGACAATGAGGACGTTTACCATCCACTATCAATGATGTAGCGCCTTGATAAATATTATTATACGTTCCCAATGTCTGATCGTTCTCATCTTTCAACGTACATCCGTCAACCAACAACTTGCAAGGACGACCGAATGATGTCTGTATAAAAAGCGACATAATGTTATTGGTAACTTCAGTCAAACCGGCCCATTTCAACCCCGGACGTGTCTGATTGCAATGACCTACTTCATGCGCAGGTCCCCAACAACGAGTAGGAAAATTTTCTGGTTTACAGAACGGTTCCGCATAGTAATCACTAGCATTATAAACTGTACGATAATCTGATGCGTTCGGGCTCTTTGCCTTGTAGTCAATAGAAAAATGCATCCGGTTATTGAACATCTTACCATATTTAACAAGTCCCATAAACTCTTCCTCCAAATATACCAGACGATCCAAATTTTCAATAGTCTTCGTTATCTCTGTATTGTA
>OGGZ01001872.1_pt1 | contig 16071 bp, 16 predicted proteins | sample 1571371 | NCBI WGS metagenome assembly OGGZ01 (sample SAMEA2582025, study PRJEB24529) | metagenome | biome: Human gut stool | place: China | collected 2011
CCGAGATCTACACTCTTTCCCTACACGACGCTCTTCCGATCTAGGCCGGGGGCCGGTGGATATGCACACCTGCCAGCGGGCCATTCTGGCCCGGCTGCGGACCATGTCCCAGGAGGACTTTCTCCCCTATGACGGCGGCGGCGAGGGGCTGTACCGCCGGTTTTACCGGGCGGTGCGGCAGGCCGCGGACATAGACGGCCTGCTGGAGGCCGCCAGGACCCGGCGGTATCCCATGGCCCGGCTGCGGCGGATGCTGCTGGCGGCGTATCTGGAGCTGCCGGAGCCGGAGCACATCCCCTATCTGCGGCTGCTGGCCGCCAGCCGCCGGGGCTGTGACCTGCTGCGGCAGATGCGCGGGGCGCCGGTGCTGACCAAGCCCGCCGACGTATCCCGCCTGGGGCAGACGGCCCAGGACCTGTTCACCCGGGAGGCCGGGTGGACCGATTTGTATACTCTGGCGTATCCCGACCTGTCTCAAAGCGCCTGCGGCGCGGACTGGCGGGCCACCCCATGGATCATGTAAGGAAATGCCTATGAAGAAACTGTACATCATTCTGATAGCGGCCCTGCTGCTGACGCTGGCGGCCTGCCTGACGGCCTGCAGCGCCAAGCCCGTGTCCCTGCGGGGCACCGAAGCGCCCAATCTGACCGGCCCAGCGGGCGACGCGCTGAAGGTCACGGACGAGGGCCAGGACTGGAACATCACCCTGGAGCAGGTGGATAAGGAAAACTTTGCCGAGGACGACCGGCTGCTGGCCAAGGGCAGCTATCAGGTGTTCCAGCTGAACCAGGAGGGTTCAGGGGACACGCTGACCGCCACCGCCGCGGCCGCCGAGGGCATCAACGCGTATTTTGAGCAGTGGCGCAAGGACCAGCTGCAATTTCTGGGAGACGTGACCAACCTGGCCCGGGATGCTTACGCCGGTGTCAACGGAGAGGACTCCCGCTGGGAGCAGCCGGAGTATGTGTACTCCGATACCGTTACCACCGACTATTGGGTGGGGCCCAAGCTGCTGTGCGTGGAGATGCACTACAGCTCCTATTCCGGCGGGGCACACCCCAACTCCTGGCGCGTGGCGGTGAGCTTCGACCTGAACACCGGCGAGGCCGTCAAGATCATGGGCCTGGCCGGGGATGGCGAGAGCCTGCGGGCCGCCGTCAAGGAGAATCTGCTGTACCAGATCCGAGAGAGCGACATCTGGACGGAATACGGGGCCGAGGCCTTCTTCGAGGACTATGAGGACACCGTGGGCAACTGGGCGGATCAGTGCCTGGTATTCGGCGACAACGGCCTGACCGTGGTGTTCAACCCCTATACCATCGCCCCCTATGCCGTGGGAGAGCTGTCGTACCTGATTCCCTACAGTCTGATGCAGCCCTATCTGAATGGCCGGGCCATGCAGCTGCTGGGTCTGAACTGAGTCAATTCTTTGGATAAATAAAGGGCTTCCACCCGACCGGTGGAAGCCCTTTATTATGTCGTTGTTACAGGATGGACTTGGCGTCCACATAAAGCTCCCGGACCGCCGGTGCATCGTCGCTGACGGGCTCCGGCTGATGGTCCCGCTTCTCGATGAACTTGGGGGCTACCTGGGGGAACAGGGCCAGGCTCAGCACGTCCTCGTCGGACTTGGCAAGGCCCCGGAACTCCTGGCGGTACTTCTCCAGCTCCGGCTCCAGCAGGTCCGCCGGGCGGCAGGTGACCACATCCTCGGGAGCGATGCCCGCCTTGGCCCGTACCTCCGGGTTCACCTGACCGGGGAGCTGGCCGTACTCGCCCTTGAGCATGGCCTTGGACTCCTTGGGGAATACCTTGTACCGCTCCCCCATGATGATGTTCATGACGGCCTGGGTGCCCACGATCTGAGAGGAGGGGGTCACCAGGGGAGGATAGCCGAAGTCCTTGCGGACCCGGGGAATTTCCGCCAGCACATCATAGTATTTGTCCTCCTTCCCGGCCTGCTTCAGCTGGGAAATGAGGTTAGAGAGCATACCGCCGGGGACCTGATACAGCAGAGTGTTGGTGTCCACCCGCAGGACCTTGGGGTCCAGAATGCCCGCGTCCTGAAGCCGCTGGGCCACCTGGCGGAAATGGACGGCGGCATCGGACATCTTGCCCAGGTCCAGGCCGGTATCGCGGACGGTTCCCTTCAACGTGGCCACCAGGGACTCGGTGGCGGGCTGGCTGGTGCCGTTGGCCATAGGCGACAGGGCGGTGTCCACGATGTCTACCCCGGCATAGGCCGCCATCAGCAGGGTCATGTCGCCGGTACCGGAGGTGTTGTGGGTGTGCAGGTGGATGGGGACGCTGACGGTCTCCTTCAGAGCCTTCACCAGGGAATAGGCGTCCATAGGCAGCAGGAGGTTGGCCATGTCCTTGATGCAGATCATGTCCGCGCCCATCTCCTCCAGCTCCTTGGCCAGCTTCACGAAGTAGGCCTCGTTGTGGATGGGGGACATAGTATAGCTGAGGGTGGCCTCCACCTGTCCGCCGTATTTCTTGGTGGACTTGATGGGCTGTTCCAGATTGCGGACGTCGTTGAGAGCGTCGAAAATGCGGATGATGTCGATGCCGTTTTCGATGGACTTGGCGCAGAAGGCGTCCACCACGTCGTCGGCGTAGTGCTTGTAGCCCAGGATGTTCTGGCCCCGGAACAGCATCTGCAGTTTGGTGTGCTTCACGTGCTTGCGGATGGTGCGCAGACGCTCCCAGGGGTCCTCCCCCAGAAAGCGCATACACGCGTCAAAGGTTGCGCCGCCCCAGCACTCCAGGGAGTAGTACCCGATGGAGTCCAGGGTCTCCAGGGCGGGCAGCATATCCCCAATGGTCATGCGGGTGGCCGCCTGGGACTGGTGGGCGTCCCGGAGGATGGTATCGGTAATCAGCAGGGGCTTATTCGATAAAAATTCCATAATTTACCTCCTATCAGCCGAACAGGGAGATCAGCACGCCTGCGGCGATGGCGGAGCCGATGACGCCCGCCACATTGGGACCCATGGCATGCATCAGCAGGAAGTTGCCGGGGTTGGCCTCCTGGCCCACCTTCTGGCTGACCCGGGCCGCCATGGGAACGGCGGACACGCCGGCGGAGCCGATGAGGGGATTGATCTTCTCCTTCAGGAACAGGTTCATGAACTTGGCCAGCAGCACGCCGCCTGCGGTGCCGAAGCCGAAGGCCACCACGCCCATGCCCATAATGGCCAGGGTCTTGGGGCTGAGGAAGGTGGTGCCGGTGGCGGTAGCGCCCACGCTGATGCCCAGGAAGATGGTGACGATGTTCATCAGCTCGTTCTGCATGGTCTTACTGAGCCGGTCCAGCACGCCGCACTCCTTGGCCAGGTTGCCGAACATCAGGCAGGCGATCAGCGGCGCGGCGGAGGGCACCAGCAGGGCCACAAACACCGTGACCACAACGGGGAACAGGATCTTCTCCCGCTTGCTGACCTCCCGCAGGGGCTTCATGACAATCTGCCGCTCCTTCTCGGTGGTCAGGGCCTTCATGATGGGCGGCTGGATGACGGGCACCAGGGCCATGTAGGAGTAGGCCGACACGGCGATGGGACCCAGCAGCGCCGGGGCCAGCATGGCGGTGACGAAGATGGCCGTGGGGCCGTCCGCGCCGCCGATGATGCCCACGGAGGAGGACTCCGCGCCGGTGAAGCCCAGCAGACGGCAGCCCAGATAGGTCAGGAAAATGCCCAGCTGAGCGGCAGCGCCCAGCAGCAGGCTCTTGGGGTTGGCGATCAGGGGGCCGAAGTCGGTCATGGCGCCCACACCCATGAAGATCAGGCAGGGATAGATGCCCAGCTTGATGCCCAGGTACAGCACATCCACCAGGCCCACGGAAACGGTGACATTGCTCATGGTCAGACCGCTGGCGGCAGCGAACTGCTCTGCGCTGGCCAGGGTCTGGATCTGTACGGCGATGGAATTCACAGCGTCGCCGGTGGCGGCGGCCACCTGAGCGGCCACCTGACTCAGTGTATCCGCGCCAAACATGCTCTGGGCGGCGGTCCACAGGGAGTCCACATAAGGCTGCAGCACATCGGCGGATACGCCGCTGTTCAGCATTTCAGACAGAAAGCTGGCCGTGATGGGCTGGCCGCCGAACAGCTCCCAGTGGACGTGGCCCCCGGCAAAGAGGATCTCGTGGAACATCCCCGCCCCGGGCAGATTGGTCACCAGCATGCCGATGGCGATGGGCACCAGCAGCAGAGGCTCAAACTTCTTCACAATGCCCAGAAACAGCAGGACACAGGCAATCACCAGCATAATGGCGCTTTTCCAGTTCTCCCCCTGGAAGAACTGATAGAAGCCGGTACTGGTCAGGAAATTGGCAATTGCTTCCATATGCGGCCCTCCGGGGTCAACCGATGGTGCACAGCAGGGTGCCGGACTCCACGGCGGCCCCCTTGGTGACGGACACGGAGGTGACGGCGCCGTCGCAGGGCGCCATGATCTCGTTTTCCATCTTCATGGCCTCCAGGATCATCAGCACGTCGCCCTTCTTCACGGCGCTGCCGCTCGTCACATTGACGGCCAGAATGGTGCCGGGCATGGGGGCGGTGATCTTTTCGCCTCCGGCGGGGGCGGCAGGTGCAGCGGGGGCAGGGGCGGCCGCAGGAGCGGCGGGCGCACCGGTCATTTCCTCGATCTCCACCTCGAACACGGTGCCGTTGACGTTGACTCTGTACTTTTTCATGGTGCGTTCCTCCTTACACTTTCTTCATGGATACGATACGGATGGCGGAGACGTCGGTCCCCAGGTCCTCGGCGATGGCGGCAGCCACAGCCGCGATCATGGCGGGGCTTACGGCCTCCGCAGCCGCCGGGGCGGCGGGAACCGCAGCCTTGGGCGGCGTCTGAGCGCCGGCAGTGCGCGTGCACACCCAGCTCATCAGCGAAACCAGCAGAATGATGCACAGAAGTCCCGCAAACACCGTTCCCAGGCCCATCAGCACGACAAATAAGTTGGAATAGTCCATTTCTTCCTCCCTCATACTCTTACTGCGTAGACGGTGCATATCCCGGAAGATTTGTCCTTTGTCTGTTGTCTGCGCGGACAAGACGTGGACAAATTTCTTTGATATGTTGCTCCATTATACACACAGATGGTGAATCTGTCAACAGTAATCCGTCACAATTTTAACAATTTGTGCAGAATGACAAATGTGCCCAACGGGATGCTTGTACAAAACCACAGAAAAAGCGCACCTCCCACAGGGGAGATGCGCCGATCCGTCATCTGTTATACATAGCCGTACAGGCCCCGCACGGAGACCTCACCGCAGCGCAGCGTGTCCACCGTGCCGTCCCGGCGGCGCACCACAAGGCCGTACTGCCGGTCGATATCCAGGGCCGTCACCGTCTCCCCGGTGTCCGGGATGCGCAGCGTCTGCCCCAGATTCAGGCACAGGCGGCGATAATCGGCGGCGTAGACCGCCGGGGTGTGCAAGTGTCCGAAGGCCTGGCACAGAGCCTCTGCCAGGGCCGTTTCCAGGGCAGCCCGGTCTGCGGGATAGCCCTGGGCCTCCAGGGACGTGGCGATCCGGGCCACCTCCGGCGAAAAGTCATCGGGCCGCTGCCGCAGGTTGACGCCGATGCCGATGACCACATAGTCCACTCCCCTGCCGGACAGCGACGCCTCCGTCAGAATGCCCGCCAGCTTCCGCCCCTCCAGCACCAGGTCGTTGGGCCATTTGATCCGCACCGGTGCGCCGGTGACGCGTTGGATAGCCCCGGCGGCGGAGACCGCCGCCATGGGGGTCAGGGGCAGCAGGTCCTCCGGCGTCCCCTCCGGCCGCCACAGCACCGAGAGGTACAGGCCCAGCCCCTCCGGCGATTCAAAGCTCCGGCCCATGCGGCCCCGGCCCGCCGTCTGCCGCCGGGCGATCACCGCCGTGCCGCTGGGCGCGCCCTGGGCCGCCAGACTCTTGCACACGGTGTTGGTGGAGTCCACCGTGTCATAGTGGAAAATCTTTGGCTGCTCCATCCGTACTGCCTCCCTTCGTTTTTTCCCATGGTAACATGGATTTCCCCGGACGTAAAGAGTCCGATTGCCCAAAGAGGGGCAACATCATGTGCAGCCCCCTGCTTCCCGAAAGTGAAAGCAGGGGGCTGCCTGATCCGATTACACAAACCACTCGTTTTCCGCCCGGCGGGTATAGACGTCCTCCAGCTCATGCTGGTGGAGCAGATACCCCGGGTCGTCAAAGTACTTGGCCCCGGAGGGGCATTTTTTGACGCAGGCGCAGCACTTGATGCAGATGCCCCTGACCTGGGACACGTCCGACGGGTCGATGGAGCCCATGGGACACAGCTCCGCGCACAGGCCGCAGCCGCCGCACTTGTCCGGGTCCGTTTTCGGCTTCACCTTCAGGATGTTGATGGGGTTTCCATGGCGGTCCCGGGGGGTGTAATAGGGGCGGATGGGCGTTTCCCCCCGGACCGATACGGGGGCCATTTCTGTCCCGGCTTGTCCCGCCAATTTCTCGCAGATTTCCCGGGCAAAAGCGGCTTGTCCCGCCATGTCCCCATCGTCCGGACGGCCCGCCCCCAGGGTGCGGGAAAAACTGTGCTCCCCCACGAAGGCTCCGGCCGCCACGCAGCGGAAGCCGTCCTCCTGGAGGATGTCCCGCAGCTCCACGAGGGCGTCGTCATAGTTCCGGTTGCCGAACAGCACCACCGGCACCGCCAGCGCTCCCCCGCCCCGGATCTTTTCCCGCAGGAACGGCAGCAGCACATTGGGCACCCGCCCGGCGTATACCGGCGTTCCCAGCACCACCAGGTCCGATTGGCAGAAATTCAGCTCCTGCTGCCGGACCTGGGGCCGGGTGAAGTCCAGACTGCGGCAGGGCGCCGCCAGCAGCCGGGCAAGCTCCCCGGCGATGTGCGTTACCGTGCGCTCCGTGGTGCCGGTACCGCTGAAATATACGGCCCAAACGGTTGTCATGATATTTCCCCTCTTTTGTGTATTTTTGTGGGTTTTACAGGCTGAAATCTTCCTCTTTCAGTCCGTCGGTGGACAGCTGGGCCGGACGGGGCGGAACCCGCTTCAGGGGGTCATACCGGAAGCGGAAGCAGTGATTCTCCGCCGCCACAATGCCCTTTTTCACGCAGGCCACCTGGGTCTCGTTGATGCGGACCCCCTGGGCGCAGTAGGCGCACCGGGGCTCGATATCCTTGCGAAACAGCATGAAACCGCCCTCCTTACAGCGTATCCAGCCGCACCTTGCCGTCCTCTGCGGTGGCCCGCAGCTGGGTGATGGGGTGCTCGAAGCTGTCGATGATCTGAACCGCCATGGGGTCCTCCAGCTCCTTCTGGATGCAGCGGCGCAGATTCCGGGCCCCGTAGGCGGCGGAATAGGAGGACTGCACCAGGTGCTCCACCAGCGCGTCGTCATAGGTGAAGGTGTACCCCTTCTCCCGCAGGGAATCCCGCAGCTCATCCAGCATGATCCGGGCGATGGCGGCGAAGTTCTCCTCCGTCAGCTGGTGGAAATAGACGATCTCGTCCACGCGGTTGATAAATTCCGGACGCAGGAATTCCCGCAGAGCCTTCATGGTGCGCTCCCGGCCCTGGTCATCGGCGCTGCGGCCGAAGCCCACGGACCCGGCGGCCTTGTCGGACCCGGCGTTGGAGGTCATGACGATGACGGTGTTTTCAAAGTTCACCTTGCGGCCGTGGGCGTCGGTGACCTCGCCGTCGTCCAGAATCTGCAGCAGGATGTTCAGCACGTCCGGGTGGGCCTTCTCGATCTCGTCAAACAGGATGACGGAATAGGGCTTGCGGCGGATCTTCTCCGTCAGCTGGCCAGCCTCGTCATAGCCCACATAGCCCGGAGGGGAGCCCACCAGGCGGGACACCGAGTGCTTCTCCATAAACTCCGACATATCCAGGCGGATCAGGGCGTCCGGGGTGTTGAACAGGTCGGCGGCCAGCTGCTTCACCAGCTCCGTCTTTCCAACGCCGGTGCTGCCCACGAAAATGAAGCTGACGGGCTTATGCTTGGGGGAAATGCCCACGCGGCTGCGGCGGATGGCGGCGGACACGGCGGAAACCGCCTCGTCCTGGCCCACAATGTGCTGCTTCAGCCGGTCCTCCAGCTGGGACAGGCGCTTGAACTCCTCTTCCTTGATCTTGCTGGCGGGAATCTTGGTCCACATCTCGATGACCCGGGCGATGTTGTCCATGGTCAGCTGGGGCATACCCTTGGCCTCCAGGTCGGAAAGCTCCTGCTGCAGCCGCAGCTCCTGGCTGCGGAGCTGGGCAATGCGGGCATAGCGGGCGTCCAGCTCCTCCTGGGTGAACTCCTGACCCTCCGCCGGCTGGGCGGACATGAGGTTCTCCCGCTCGAAGGTGACGTTTTCCAGGTCCCGCTTGACCTCCATCCGGCGGTTGATATCCGGGTCGTGAAGGTTCATATCGGAGCAGGCCTCGTCGATCAGGTCGATGGCCTTGTCCGGCAGGAAGCGGTCGGTGATGTACCGCTCGGACAGCGCCACCGCCTGGCGCAGCACCCCCTGGGGGATGGAGACGCCGTGGTAATTTTCATAATAATGGGCGATGCCCTGGAGAATTTTCAGGGTATCCTCCAGGCTGGGCTCGTTGACGGTCACCGGCTGGAAGCGGCGCTCCAGGGCGGTGTCCTTTTCGATGTGCTTGCGGTATTCGTTGAAGGTGGTGGCGCCGATGACCTGAATCTCGCCCCGGGACAGGGCGGGCTTGAGGATATTGGCGGCGTTCATGCTGCCCTCGGCGTCGCCGGCGCCCACGATGTTGTGGACCTCGTCAATCACCAGGATGATGTTGCCCAGCTTGCGGATCTCCTCGATGAGGCCCTTCATGCGGCTTTCAAACTGGCCCCGGAACTGGGTGCCCGCCACCAGCGCCGTCAGGTCCAGCAGGTACACCTGCTTATCCCGCAGCTTGAAGGGCACGTCCCCGGCGGCGATGCGCTGGGCCAGGCCCTCGGCAATGGCGGTTTTGCCCACGCCGGGCTCACCGATGAGGCAGGGGTTGTTCTTCTGGCGGCGATTCAGAATCTGCACCACCCGCTGAATCTCCTCCTCCCGGCCGATGACCGCGTCCAGCTTGCCGTCCCGGGCCCGCTGGCTGAGATTGATGCAGTAGCTGTCCAGGTACTTGTGCTTTTTATCGGCCTTGCGGCCCTTGGGGGCCTCCTCCCGGCCATAGGGGGCGTCGGACTTCTCCGCCGGGGGATTGCTGCCGCCGAACAGGCGGTTCAGGAAGGGGAAGGTGGCGGTCTTGCCGCTTTCGCCGTCGTCCTCGTCGTCCTCATCCTGGGGGGCAGGCATGTCGCTGAGCTCCTCGGCCCCGCCGAAGGCCTGCATCATCTCGTTGTTGATGTTCTCCAGGTCCTCCGGAGAGATGCCCATTCGCTTCATCATCTCCTCCACCTGGGGCAGGCCCAGCTGGGCGGCGCATTTCAGGCACAGGCCCTCGTTGACCATCTCGCCCTTTTCATTCTGCCGGGAAATAAAGACCACGGCCACATTTTTCTTACATTTGGAACAAAGAGTCGGTTGCATGGTTTCCCTCCGTTATCTGGGTAAATTGTTCACAGCGCCGCCAGAAGGCCCAGCGGCGTCTGGGTTGCAAAGAATTTCAGCAGTGTGGTGCTGTCAATCAGTTCAGGGGTCAGGAGCCAGTCGAAGCGCTGCATGGCCCACACGGCCACAAACAGCGTAAGGCCGCCGCATACAAGACCCAGAGCCGCGCCCCCCAGGCCGTTGACGGTGCTGACCAGGGGAAGCCTGGTGACAATGGCGTTCAGGGGCTTCATCAGCAGCCACAGCAGCGCCAGCAGCACCAGGAACGACACCACATACACCGCCGTGCTGGCCACGGAGCGGGCCACGCTGAGGCTCACCGCCCGGATCAGGCTCTCCCCTGTTTCCTGCACCCGCTGCGAAACGGTGTCCAGCAGCTTCTGGAGGCTGTCGCCCCGGAAGCTGAGAGCCTGGAGCATCTGGCCCGCGTCGGCGGCATGGCTCTCCTCAATTTTCTGTTCCACCCGCTGGGTCACCCGGGGCTCGATCCACTGGGCCACAGGCTCCGTCAGGTGGTCGGCGGCCCAGGAGGCCCCCAGCAGGGCCACCACGACGATCAGCAGGCCCGCCAGACTTTTCAGCAGGCCCCGCTTGGCTCCCAGCCAGGCGGCGGCGATCAGGGCCGCCAGCACCAGAATATCGGCAAATACGGACATGGACACTCTCCTTTCGGGGTCAGGGCAGGAACACGCTGGCAGCGGCAGAGCCCGCCAGCACCGCAGAGCCGTCGCTGCGCATCAGCACATCACCGGCGCTGCTGACGCCCTGCAGGGTGGCGTATTCCTTGAGGTTTTTGTTATAGATCACCAGCCGGTCGGCAAACAGAACCGCCACATACCGGCCGCAGGCGGACATGCTCAGCACATCGCCGTCCAGGTCCAGGGACCCCAGCTCCTTGCCGTCGCTGTTCACCGTCACCAGGCGCAGCTGGCTGCCCACCTTGTAACGGCCCAGCAGCACGGCGGCATAGCCGTCGCCGCCCAGGCTGCACCGGCGCAGAACGCCGCCGTCATAGCTGTAGGACGCGGCGGCCCGGCCCTTCTGGTCGATGAAATGCAGGCTGTCCTCCGCCACGGCGCAGTAGCGCTTCCCTACCAGCCCCAGGTCATACACCGCCACGCCGGCCAGGTCGCAGGTGGCGTAGGCCTCCTGCCGGTCCAGCTTATACAGGACGATGCTGCTGGTGAAGGAACCCTGGGACTGGCCCATGGTGACGGCAGCCATCTCCTTGCCGTCCCGGGACACGGAGGAGGTCATCAGAAAGCTGTCGGCAGAATGAAAGGCAAATTCCTTTACACCATCCTCGTTGTAGACCTCCACGGCGGCCTTGTAGCCCCGCTCGTTGAGGGTCACCGCCAGGCGGCCCTCCCGGGTCAGGGTAACGGACAGAATCTCGCCGCCGCAGGTGATTTTGCGGACCAGGCCCTGGGCATTGAGGACATACACGTCGCTGCCGCCGATGTCGTAGGCGGCGGCCAGGCTGCCGGTTCCGGTCACTGTACAGGAGGTCCACTTTACAGTCTCGTTGCAGACCACCTGGCCGTCCTCCTGCATCACCAGCAGCTGGCTGTTGGTGACGATAGCCAGGCTGCCGTCCAGAGAGGCAAAGCAGCTGGTGCGGTCGGCGGCGTAGTGGTACAGCTGGGCGCAGCCGGTCTCGTCCTTTTTGGCCCGGGCATAGGTCACGCTGCGGCGCAGCCCGTCGAAGGCGGTGGTATCCGTCAGGGCGGCGATGAGCACCACCGCCAGCAGCACCACGGCCACCGCCGCAAACCATATGGGCTTCAGCTCCGGCCGCTTCCGGCGCTGCACCCGGCGGGGCGCCTCCTCCTGGGGGTTACCCTGGTCAAATTCCATCCGGTCCATTGAGTCTTTCATCTTCATACCACACCCTTGTCAGGTACAGACCTCCCGGCGGGGCGGTGGGCCCGGCCAGGGTACGGTTGCCGCTGTCCAGGATCACAGGGATCTCCTCCGGCGTCAGCTTCCCCTCCGCCGCGTAGAGCACTGTGCCGGTGATGGCCCGTACCATATTATACAAAAAGCCGTTGGCGCAGACCTTCAATTCCAAAAGTTCCCCCTGCCGCCGGACCCGGCAGTAGTGGATGGTGCGGACGGTGCTGCGGACGTTGGTGCCCACGCTGCGCACGGCGGCAAAATCGTGGGTCCCCTCGAACATCCGGGCCGCCCGGTCCATTACCTCCTCGTCCAGGCGCTTGGGGTAAAAATACGCCCTGTTCACATAAAACGGGTTCTTCACCCGGGAATTGTAGATGCGATAGGTATACTCCTTGCGGATGCAGGAGCCGATGGCGTTGAAATCCTCCGCCACCTCATAGGCCGCCTTTACCACGATATCCTCGGGAATGTGGGTGTTGACGGCGAAGGGCAGCCGGTCCACGGGAATACGGGAATTGGTGCGGAAATTGGCCACATAGTGCTCGGCGTGGACCCCGGCGTCGGTGCGGCCGCAGCCGGTGCACTTGATGGGCTCGCCGCACACCATGGACAGACCCCGCTCCAGGGTCTGGGCCACGGTGACCTCGGTTTTCTGCACCTGCCACCCATGATAGGCGGTGCCGTTGTACATCAGGATCAGTGCGATGTTGCGCATAGCGTACCTCTTTCAGATTCCCAGCCGCCCCAGGGCGATGACCCCCGCCGTCAGGGCCGCAAACCCCGCCAGGACCCACAGGTCCGCCGGGCGGAAGCGCAGCACATGCAGGGCGGTGCGGCCTTCGCCGCCGTGGTAGCAGCGGCACTCCATGGCCGTGGCCAGCTCGTCGGCCCGGCGGAAGGCGCTGATGAACAGGGGCACCAGGATAGGCACCAGGGCCTTGGCCCGCTGGAAGATATTGCCGGATTCAAAGTCCGCGCCCCTGGCCTTCTGGGCGGACATGATCTTGTCCGTCTCCTCGATGAGGGTGGGGATAAAGCGCAGGGCGATGGACATCATCATGGCCAGCTCGTGGACGGGCAGGCGCAGCTTCTTCAAGGGGGACAGCAGGCTCTCCAGTCCGTCCGTCAGGGAGATGGGGCTGGTGGTGTAGGTCAGCAGGAAGGTGCCCATGATGAGCATCACGATCCGCAGCACCATGAAGATGGCGGAGCGCAGACCCTCCTGGGAGATATGGCTCAGCAGCCAGCCGGTGCCCAGGGGGGTACCGCTGGTGAAGAACAGGTTCATAATGGCCGTGAAGGCCACGATGACCCAGATGGGCTTCAGGCCCCGGGTCAGGGACCGGAAGGGCACCCGGGAGACGAGGATGCACAGGGCCAGCAGCGCCGCCACGATGGCGTAGGTCACCACCCCCTGGGCGTTGAACAGGGCCACAATGTACAGGATCACCGCCAGGAGCTTGGTGCGGGGGTCCAGCCGGTGGATGAAGGTATTGCCCGGGAAAAACTGGCCCAGGGTGATATCTCTCAGCATACGCCCGCCTCCCCTCTGACGGAGAGCAGCGCCTGCTCCAGCTCGTCCACGGTGTAGACCGCCGTGTCGATCCCCAGGCCCATCCGGCGCAGAGCCAGGGCAATCTTGGTGGCCTGGGGCACGTCCAGACCCACCTCCTCCAGGTCGGAGGCCCGCCGGAATACCTGGCGGGGGGCGCCGTCCATATACACATGACTGCCCCGCAGCACCAGGATGCGGTCCACGTTGCAGGCGATCTCCTCCATGCTGTGGCTCACCAGGATAACGGTGGTGCCGCGCTTACGGTGATAGGCCCGGATCTGGGCCAGAACGGCCTCCCGGCCCCGGGGGTCCAGCCCTGCCGTGGGCTCGTCCAGGATCAGGACCTTGGGCTCCATGGCGATGACCCCGGCGATGGCCACCCGGCGCTTTTGCCCGCCGGACAGCTCAAAGGGGGACTTTTCCAGCTGGTCCTCCGTCAGGCCCACCAGGGCGGCGGATTCACGGACCCGGCGGTCGATCTCGTCCCGGTCCAGGCCCATGTTGCCGGGACCGTAGGCAATGTCCTTGTACACCGTTTCCTCAAACAGCTGGTACTCCGGGTACTGGAACACCAGGCCCACCTGGAAGCGGACCTGTCGGATTTTCTTGGGCTCGGCCCAGATGTCCTTTCCGTCCAGCAGGATGCGGCCCTGGGTGGGGCGCAGCAGTCCGTTGAGGTGCTGGATCAGGGTGGACTTGCCGGAGCCGGTGTGGCCAATGATGCCCAGGAACTCGCCGGGCATGATATCGAGGCTGACATCCTCCACCGCGCTGCGCTGGAACGGAGTCCCGGCGCTGTAGGTGTGGGTCAGGTGTTCTATACGAATGATCGGTTCCAACTCTGCTTACTTCCCTTCCGCGCCATGGAGCGCCTGGAATATGGCGCGGGCACACTCGTCAACCGTGATCGCCGTCAAGGGCAGATCCATGCCGTGCCGGTTCAGCCGGCGCAGCAGCTCCACCGTGTCCGGGGCCGCCAGGCCCAGGGCCTGCAGCTCCTCCACCCGGGAGAAAATCTCCCGGGGCGCGCCGTCCATGGCCACCACGCCGTCGTTCATGACGATGACCCGGTCGGCGTCCTCCGCCTCGGACATATGGTGGGTGATGTGCACCACCGTGATGCCCCGCTCCCGGTTCAGCCGGTGAACGGTGTCCAGCACCTCCCGGCGGCCGGAGGGGTCCAGCATGGCCGTGGCCTCGTCCAGGACGATGCACTCCGGCTCCATGGCGATGACCCCGGCGATGGCCACCCGCTGCTTCTGTCCGCCGGACAGCAGGTGCGGGGCGTGGCGGGTGAACTCCGTCATGCCCACCGCCGCCAGGGCGTCGTCCACCCGGCGGCGGATCTCCGCCGTGGGGACCCCCAGATTCTCCGGGGCGAAGGCAACATCCTCCTCCACCACGTTGGCCACGATCTGGTTATCCGGGTTCTGGAACACCATGCCCACCCGGCGGCGGATCTCCAGCAGGAGCTCCTCCTTTTTCGTGTCCATGCCCTCCACATACACCGCGCCGCCGGAGGGCAGCAGCACGGCGTTCATATGCTTGGCCAGGGTGGATTTGCCGGAGCCGTTGTGGCCCAGCACCACCACAAAGCTGCCCTTTTCGATGGACAGGGTCACATTGTCCAGGGCGGTGGTCCGGCGCTGGCCCTCCTCCACCGGGTAGGAGAAGGAGAGGGCGTCGGTCTGAATCATTGGCTGCATTGCTTTGTCTCTTTTCTGCGAAATTTTATTTGCTCATCCAGCGGCCAGTGGCTCCGCAGGGCAGCGCCATGCCGGAATCCGTGCACGGCAGGCCCAGCTCGTCCCAGGTGACGTGTCCGCCGAAGCGGCGGCCCACCAGCATTTGCAGGATATAGCCCAGCACCGACGGGGCCAGGCCCGTGGTGTAGGAGTTCAGGATCACAAACAGGGGCTTGTCGGACAGCACCCGGGCGCAGAGCTTCACGAAGGGATAGAGATTCTCCTCCAGCTTCCACACCTCGCCGCCGGGACCCCGGCCATAGCTGGGGGGGTCCATGATGATGGCGTCGTAGGTCTTGCCCCGGCGAATCTCACGCTCCACGAACTTGGCGCAGTCGTCCACGATCCAGCGGATAGGCGCCTCCTCCAGCCCGGAGACCCGGGCGTTTTCCTTGGCCCAGGCCACCATGCCCTTGGCGGCGTCCACATGGCAGACGCTGGCCCCGGCGGCGGCGCAGGCCACCGTGGCCCCGCCGGTGTAGGCGAACAGGTTCAGCACCCGGATGGGCCGCCCGGCGTTCCGGATCTTCTCCATGGCGAAATCCCAGTTCACCGCCTGTTCCGGAAACAGGCCCGTGTGCTTGAAGTTCATGGGCTTCACCTGGAAGCGGAGGTTTTTATAGGCGATGGGCCAGCTCTCCGGCAGCTTGTTCTTGTCCCAGTGGCCGCCGCCGGTGCTGGAGCGGCTGTAGCGGGCGTTGGCCGTGCGCCAGCCCCGGTTCTTCCGGTCCGACTCCCAGATGGCCTGGGGGTCCGGCCGCACCAGGATCTGGTCGCCCCAGCGCTCCAGCTTTTCTCCGCCGCCGCAGTCCAGCAGCTCATAATCCTTCCAGCCATCCGCGATCCACATAATGGGTATACCTCCGCACATTAATACTGCCGTAAAAAACTTTTCGATCTTTTTATCAGGTTTTAGTATAAATCAGTTTATTATACAATAGACCCGTCCCAGCGTCAAGTGCGGCTTTGGAGCGCAAATTGTGAAAAATGTAGGACTACAATACATCTTGGACAATTGAATAAAAAGGGTATGAGGAATAGGGCCTCATGTGTTAAAGTTGAGTTGTCACACAAAACTTTCTGAAAGGAGACCATATTCCTCATGAGTAAGAGTATAACACAGGACATGGCCTACAGGCAATCCCTAATGAAGTATGCAGAAAAGTACGGCGTCAGCCGCGCCAGCCGGAAATACAACAAGAGCCGGTCGTACATCTACTTCTGGAAGCAGCGCTGGGACGGGAGTGTGGCGTCCCTGGCCTGCCAGTCCAGACGCCCTCACAGCCACCCAAACCAGC
>OGGZ01001879.1_pt1 | contig 16027 bp, 12 predicted proteins | sample 1571371 | NCBI WGS metagenome assembly OGGZ01 (sample SAMEA2582025, study PRJEB24529) | metagenome | biome: Human gut stool | place: China | collected 2011
GTCATTGTAGACTGTCTCGGGCTATGCTATAATGAGTGTTACCAATGGGCAGTATTGCTCTATCACGAATCAAAGAAGGGAATAAATATGGGCGATTTTTTTAATGTTGACAACAAGTTTTTTCAAGGATTGGGGAAGATCATTGATGTGATCTGTCTGAGTGCGTTCTGGTTTTTTTTATGTATCCCGATCGTGACAGCCGGGGCGGCAACCACAGCATTGTATTATACGGTGAATAAAGTGATCCGGAACAACCGCAGTTACATAGGCAGGGAGTTCTGGCATGCATTTAAGACGAATTTCAGGCAGTCAACGATCGTATGGCTGATCCTCCTCTTATTATATGCGATCATGGGATTCGACTGTTATGTGATGTATCAGTATGCAAAAGCAGGTGTTGCGTTAGGAAAAATATATATTGTATTTGCAGTGCTGATGATGTTTGCAACGATGTGGGCAATTTACCTGTTTCCTTATATTGCGCGATTTGAGAATCAGACAAAGATGATCTTAAAAAATGCGGCGCTGATCGCACTGGGAAATCTGTGGAAGACACTGCTTCTCTTTGTCCTGCTCCTTGCAGCAGCATTTGCAGTTTATATATTCCCACCGGCAGTATTTATAATTCCATGTGTATATATGCTGCTTGCTAATTTCATTCTGGAAAAGATTTTTCAGAAATATATGTCTCCGGAAGACTTAGAAGCAGAGAAGGAACGGAACATGGAGTATTTCAACTGAGAACTGTGATCACACAAATGTGATTATATATTGATTTATAGAAAAAGTTATAGTATATTTTCTTATAGACGTGTAAGGAGCACTTTTCGTAAGGCAGTTAACACGCAGGAAATGGAGAAGTGTATGCAACATTCACGGCATATTTTCACAAGGGTCAGGTCTTGGGTGATAAGTCCGTCAACGCCAATTCCTGCGGCAAATTTGACGGCTTTTTTACATTCTTCAAGCTGTTCGTCAAAGACAACAGTGTTTATCGCCTGATAGACCTTTACACCTCGCAGGTGACAGAGCCTTACGGCTTCTTTTAGCTGTTCATCTGTGAAATTGGCGGCATTTTGTCTGGCGGAAAATTTCTCTCCCCCGAGATAAACTGCGTCACAGCCGCTTCTAAGGGCGGCTTCGAGAGCTTCAAAAGAACCGCAGGGGGCAAGTATCTCAGCTTTGTGAGCCATTAACGGCTTCCTCCCTCGGGTCTGTAATTCACTGTGCCGACAAAATTGCCGTTGTTAGGCTGATTAGGGTGGACAGGTCTTTCAATAGCGTTCTTTATCTCCTGCGAAAGAAGCTCGTTTGCGTTTATAACTTCGTCCTCAGGCTCTCTTTTTACAACTGTGCGTGCTTCGAGCTGTTCTTCAAGGTCATGGACTTTTGCCTGAAGCTCTCTTATTTCTTTCTGAGCTTCGTCAGCCTGACTTCTTGCTCTGCCTGCGTCGTCAACATAGTCCTTTATCTGGGTGCGGATATTCTCGATATTCTGATTTGCCTTGCTAAGCTCGTCAAGACAATCAAGTGCTGTCAGCACTGCGGCGTCCTGAACGGAAAGGCTCGGGATAGCTTTCATCATGCCTTTTATCTTTGAATTTATCACTAACGCAAGTTTATTGGTATACTCCTGCGACTCTTCGGAAAGCAGATTGTATGTACGGTTATAAATATTTACTTTAAGCTTGTTTTTCATAGCTTTTGACCTCCCTTTATTTTCTTTGCTGTGAACTTGTATACTTAATTGTATTATACACTACTTTTTGAGAAAAATAAAGAGGGTAAAAAGAAGTTTTTTTGTAAATACGCCCTTTGCGGTGGTTTTTGCTTGACATTTTTACAAATATGATATATAATTAATCATAGATTTTCTATAGGATTTATGAAAGGATCTGACGCTGATGAAAATATCCACAAAGGGAAGATATGCACTGAGGCTTATGCTTGACCTTGCTTTACATGAGCAGAGCGGATATGTGCCTATCAAAGTGATCGCTGAAAGACAAGACATCAGCGACAAGTATCTTGAACAGATAATATCCATTCTTGCAAGAGCGGGCTTTGTAAAGAGCGTTCGTGGTGCAGGGGGCGGATACAAGCTGGCAAAAACGCCTGCGGAATACACTGTAGGAATGATACTTAGGCTCACAGAGGGAAGTCTTGCTCCTGTGGCTTGTCTGGAGGGGGAAGAAAATACCTGTCCACGTCAGGACAGCTGTGCAACGCTGACGGTATGGAAAAAGCTTTACGGTGCTATAAATGGTGTTGTTGACGGCATTACTTTGCAGGACCTTGTAAATCAGGAAAATGCAAGGATAGATGATTACGTTATTTGATATTTTGTAGGGGCGGGCTTTGCTCGCCCGTTTTTTTATGCGTTTTTTGTGCGATTTTAAGCTGTCTGTTTACAGAATGGAGTGGTCTTGCTTATGACCGCTCTTTTTTTACGCCTTTTTATCTTCTACCTATAGCACAAAAGAAAGCCTATATTACAGCTTGGCTTTGTGCATGATTGATTTTGTCATGTTCTTGTAAAATTATTGTGGGATATGGTATTGCTTTGATGCACAAATGTGATGTTCGGATGGGACTTTTGGATTGTGCAAAAGATACAATCTGCGGTGGAAAAAGTGTGAAACTGAGGCATTTGCAAATCATAGTCTGGAGGTATAAAATAAGGATAGAAATTAATTTATCGGAGGAAAATATCATGAGCGAACAGTATGAACTTAATAAAAATCTTGCACAGATGTTAAAGGGCGGCGTTATAATGGACGTTACTACACCTGAGCAGGCTAAGATAGCTGAAGCGGCAGGAGCTTGCGCTGTTATGGCGCTGGAGCGTATCCCTGCTGACATAAGAGCCGCAGGCGGTGTTTCGAGAATGAGCGACCCTAAGATGATAAAGGGTATTCAGGAGGCTGTTTCTATCCCTGTTATGGCAAAGTGCAGGATAGGTCATTTTGCTGAGGCGCAGATACTCGAGGCTATAGAGATAGACTACATTGACGAGAGCGAAGTGCTTTCACCTGCTGACGACAAGTATCACATTGACAAGACGCAGTTCAAGGTGCCGTTCGTATGCGGTGCAAAGGACTTGGGCGAGGCTCTCAGACGAATAAGCGAGGGAGCGTCAATGATAAGAACAAAGGGCGAGCCCGGTACGGGCGATGTTGTTCAGGCTGTTCGCCACATGAGAATGATGATGAGCGAGATAAAAAGACTTACTTCAATGTCAAAGGACGAGCTTTATCAGGCTGCAAAGGACTTGAGAGTTGATTATCAGCTCGTTAAGTATGTTGCTGATAACGGCAGACTTCCTGTTGTAAACTTTGCGGCAGGAGGAGTTGCTACTCCTGCGGACGCTGCTCTTATGATGCAGCTTGGGGCAGAGGGCGTATTCGTAGGCTCAGGTATCTTCAAGTCAGGCGACCCTGAGAAGAGGGCAAGAGCTATCGTTCAGGCTGTGACAAATTACAATGATCCTAAGATGCTGGCTGAGCTTTCTGAAGATCTTGGCGAGGCTATGGTAGGTATCAACGAACAGGAGATCAAGCTGCTCATGGCAGAGAGAGGCAAGTAATATGAAGATCGGAGTTCTGGCTCTGCAAGGGGCATTTGCGGAACACGAAAAAGTTCTGACGGCTTTAGGAGCAGAGGTAAAAGAGATAAGGCAGCTTCGTGATTTTGATGACGGCTTTGACGGCATCATTATCCCAGGTGGCGAAAGCACTGTTATGGGAAAGCTGTTAAGAGAGCTTGGACTTTTTGAGCCTGTGAGCGAATACATCAAAAATGGCGGATACTGTTTCGGCACTTGTGCAGGGCTTATACTGCTTGCAGAAGAGGTATCCAATGATGACAGAAAGAATTTCTGCACACTGCCTGTGAGGGTAAAAAGAAACGCTTACGGCAGACAGCTTGGAAGCTTTTCATGCAAGGAAGATTTTGCGGGCAGGGAAATGACCCAGGTATTTATAAGAGCTCCTTATATCGAAAAGGTGCTTGATGATGAATGCCAGGTGCTTTCGCAGCACGAGGGCTTCATCACTGCGGTGAGATACAAAAATCAGCTTGCGGCGGCTTTTCACCCTGAACTTACTGAGGACAGGACAGTTCATCAGTATTTCCTTGATATGATAAGCGGAAAATAAAGAATAATGGTGGGCGACCACAAATATTGCATTATATGTCTTTTCTCTGAAAAATGGGGAAAGGCATTAGTGCGTTTATGGGGATATAGAAATTACGTTTAAAATCGTACTATTGTGAGGAGCGGGACGCCGAGGGCGTCGTCCCCTACATGATGTAATTTTTCGACAAATGGTAAAATAATTAAATTGGAGTGATAATAATGAGTACAACAGTTCAGGTAAAAAATTCAACAAAGCATATTCAGCTTATTTGTGTGACAGGTCTTTTTGCGGCAATGATATATGTTCTTACGGCATGGCTGCACATTCCTACGGGTGCAGGCTACACACACGCAGGTGACGGACTTATTTATCTTGCGGCTTCAATGCTTCCTACACCTTATGCAATGGCGGCAGGCGTTATCGGAGCAGGTCTTGCAGACGGACTTTCGGGATTTGTGGTATGGCTTCCGGGAACTATCGTTATAAAGGCTATAACTGCTCTTTGCTTTTCAAGAAAGACAGAGAAAATAATCTGCGTGAGAAATCTTCTCGGCATTATCCCTGCACTTGTTATATGCGTGGTATGCTACAGTCTTTATGAGGGAATTTTTATGGCAGGCGGTTTCTCAAAGAGCGCAATAATTTCGGCTTTCGGTCAGACTCCTGCTTACTGCATACAGGTGCTTGCAAGCTCGATACTTTATATAGTGCTTGGTCTTGGTTTTGACAAGGCTGGGTTTAAAAAGAAGTTTTCACATTTGTTTGGATAATTTATTGGCATAAAAGCGTGATAAGCAAAGTGGACGACATCAGGTCGTCCCTACGCATTTTGGCAAAAGAAAAAGGGGCGGAAGTCAAATTCCGTCCCTTTAACGTTATTTTTATGGAGAATGAAGTTACAAGCTATATCTTTGAATAGCCGAAGCTGTTTACCAAAGCGTCGACCTTCTGTCCTGATTTGCACATTGGGCATTCTGATGATGTATATGTCATGTAATCATGAATATCCTTTTCTGTGAAAAGGGCATGGATAGCGATGCCGTTGTTCTCTTTGATAGCGGAGAATATGGAAGCTATTCCCACAAGATTGCCGTTATAGTATTTCAGGCAGTCGATAGCTCTGTTTATGCTCTTTCCTGTAGATGCGGAAGCGATAAGCAGAAGCACCTGCTTGCCCCATATCTTCTTCTGAGTGTTATCTCTGAATATCATCTGATTTACAGCGTTTAGCTCAGGTGTTACTACATTTACGTCTGCACCGCTGTTTATGCCGCTTTCGCCAAGGCTTTCAGCGAGAAAGGCACCGATGATCTCTGTGCCTTCAAGGCATATGATAGTGTCGATATGTGTTGAAACATAGGTGGCTGCCAATGCTTTTGCGGCTTCCTTTGCCATTTTATAACCAGTTTTAAGAGATGTTATATCTACATAATAATTGATATGCGAGTGGTTAGTTGCATAGTGACCCGGTATAACGCCTATCTGTATCTTGCTGTTGCCTGCTGCCTGTATAATTTGCATACGTTCTTCCAAAATAAAGACCTCCTTACAAGTAAAGTGTGAACAGTATGTTGCTATTCGTTATTATATCACATATGGGCAAGGATTTCAATGCTCTTTTTGATGAATTTTGCTATATATTTTTGTGACAATACACAATTAATAAACTGATAAATCAAAATTTACAGCGATTTATTTGTAATTAGTGAGGTGTTGTATATATTGTTGTGTAAACTAATGTATGATTTGTACAAAATTCTGCTTGTAATTTTATTGGAAAATGTGTATAATTGAATGAGGAAAACTTTAAGCAGCTCTGTGATAAAGCTTTGCTGTTGATAAATGGCGTATCGGAGGAGGTCTTTTTATATGAGGACGAGAAAGCTTTTGTCGGGGCTTGGGGCGACTGTGATGTCGCTTATGATGATAATACCGTGGGCGGTGTATGCGGACAGCCCTCAGGTGGAGGACAGCTCCATTGTAACGGAAAGCTCTGCGGCGGAGGCTATGGCGGAGCAGGGGGTCATCAAGGCGCAGAAAAACTCCACCCAGAACACGGAGACCGATTGGGTGCTTTTCGGCTGTATAGGCGGCGGTGCGGTGGTAGTGCTTATAATGATAGGGCTTATGGCTAAGAAAAAATAATACATATTAGGGCGGCTTGGGCTGCCCTTTTTTTGTTGTTGGTGGTAGATGTAATAAACAGCAGAAACGGACGAACACTGTTTCGCCAAGAATGTCAAACAAGCGGGACGTCGAGGGCGCCGTCCCCTACAAGCAATGTAAATATACTGTTTGTATGTAGTGGCAAATAGTGTGCGGAAATTTTTTTTGTTTGCAACTTTATTTGATATTGCACGTCTTTATAGATGAGGGAAATTCTTATGAGTTTCTTAAAACAACGGCTTTATTTATTGACTTATACTCTTTTTATGGTATAATGTATACATAAAAACAGATAAGAACAAAAGACAACAGGACAGCAAGATAACAAAGAATAATACGCTCATGCTATACCCTTATGGGGAAGGTGGGGCTGTTTTATCCGTCTGGCTGCTGTCAGGCGGATCTTTTTATGCTGTTTTGGAAAAATCACAAACGGAGGTATTGCAATGACCACGAAAAAAAGGATATGCACTGTTATAATAGTGCTTGTTATCGTTTGCGCAGTGTGTGTGGGAGGTTTTCTCGTATGGAAAAAGACCGGCAAGGGAGGCTCAAAAAGCTCACAGAAGGTATATGTGCAGAAGGTATCGTCACTTAACACTGCGTCGGACTTCAAGCTTTCTAATCGCTCGTTCTTGGGCGTTGTTGAGGCACAGGAGTCTGTGGACGTAAAGTATGACAGCTCAAAGACGGTGGACGAGATACTTGTTAAGAACGGTGACTCTGTTAAAAAGGGTGACAAGCTTCTTACATATGACGTTGAGGCTATAAATCTTCAGCTTGAGCAGGCTAAGCTCGAGGTGGAGAGGCTTCAGAACGAGATAGCTTCAAACAAGAATCAGATAGCTGAGCTTGAAAAGGAAAAGAAAAACGCCGATCAGGACGCTGCTGTGTCATACACGACCCAGATCCTTTCTTTGCAGAGCGACAATGCCAAGAACGAATATGATATAAAGGCTAAAAACGTTGAGATCAAAAAGCTGGAGGCTTCCACAAAGAACGCATACGTCACCGCTTCTATCGACGGAACTGTAAAGAACGTCAAGACGGTGGACAAGCTTCAGGAGGACGGCGGCGACGTTATAATGCAGATAACAGAAGAGGGCGACTACAGAATAAAGGGCAGATTCAACGAGCAGAACAGCAAAGATATCATGCAGGGAGCTTCTGTTATCGTAAAGTCAAGGCTTGATGATTCCACTTGGAAGGGCGAGATAACTTCTGTTGACACAAGTCCGCAGAAAAATTCTGGTGAAGATATGTATATGTACAGCTACGGTTCAAGCGATGAGATGAGCCAGTCTTCAAACTACGCTTTCTATGTTAAGCCTGAGAGCCTTGACGGACTTATGCTCGGTCAGCACGTTCTTATTGAGATAGACAACGGTCAGGACACCTCTATAAACAAAACAGGAATTTGGCTCTATTCCGACTTTATCTGCAAGGACGGCAAGAAGAACTACGTTTGGGCTAAGAACGAGGACGGAAAGATAGAAAAGAGATATGTTGAGATAGGTCAGAAGGACGAGGATAACGGTGACTGCGAGATAAAGTCAGGTCTTGAAAAGGGCGATTATATCGCATACCCTGACAAATCTATCGAGGAGGGCATGACGGCTACCACCAATGAGGCTGACGTGTCTGTTCCGCCTAATGACCTTGACCCGAACGACAACACGGACAGTGACGCTGATACCGAGGGCGGTGACGAGGACATCGCTTTTGACGGAAGTGATGAGGACGGCATGGCTATAGACGAGGATATGCTTGCAAGCATGACGGACGAGGAGATAGAAGAATACTTCAACAAGCTTTACGGTGAAGAGGAAAATGCAGAAAATGCAGACGGTGAGAATGCCGACGCTGCTGATGCTGACGCAGCTTTCGCTGAATAAGGAGGGCTTGCAATGGTATTTGAACTGAAAAATATCTACAAGGATTATTTGCAGGGCAAGGAAGCTGTGCCTGTGCTTAAGGATATTTCCCTTGATGTCTCAGAGGGGGAATATGTGGCGATAATGGGTCCGTCAGGTTCGGGAAAGTCTACGCTTATGAACATTATAGGCTGTCTTGACAAGCAGACAAAGGGAAGCTTTGTTTTTGACGGCTGTGACATTATGCAGGCAAAGGATAGGAAGCTTTCGGAGATAAGAAACAAGAAGATAGGTTTTGTGTTTCAGAACTTTAATCTGCTCCCTAGACAATCAGCACTTGAAAATGTGGAGCTTCCGCTGCTTTATGCGGGGGTAGGCAAAAGAGAAAGACGTCAGAGAGCAAAGGCGGCTCTTGAAAAGGTGGGGCTTGCACAGAGAATGATGTTCAAGCCTACTCAGCTTTCAGGCGGTCAGAAGCAGAGGGTGGCTATTGCAAGGGCGATAGTCAACAATCCAAAGCTCCTTCTTGCAGACGAACCCACAGGCGCTCTTGACACAAAGTCGGGCGATCAGGTAATGGAGCTTTTCAAGGAGCTTAATGACGACGGTGTTACTATCGTTATGATAACACACGAGCCTGACATTGCAAGATGTGCAAAGAGGATAATGTATATCCGTGATGGCGAGCTTCATGGAGAAAAGGCAGGTGAGCAGGAATGAAAAAGGTAATAATAACACTCCTGTGCATAGCTATCCTCGGCGGAGGCGGATATGCGGGAGCAATGAAATATAAGAAAAATCAGGACAAGAAAACTGTTGTGGCGGTAGTTCCTGTTGACCTTATGGCGGAAACTGCGGATATGTACGAGTGGGACAACTCGGCAAACATGGACGGGCAGATAGTTTCTGCCAATACTCAGAGAGTTACTCTTGACAACGAGAAGCTTGTTAAAAAGGTGTTTGTGAAAAAGGGCGACACTGTGAAAAAGGGCGACACTATACTTGAATATGACATGACGGTGGTTGAGCTGGAGCTTTCACAGAAAGAAAATCAGGTAAAGGTCTGCGAGCAGAACATCAAAATGGCTGAAAAGGAGCTTGCTAAATACAAGCTTTTAAAGCCTTCTGAGGACGCACCGCAAGAGCCTGACGATCCGGAGCCTGATCCGGAACCAGAGCCGGAACCGGAACCAGAGCCGACTCCAGATCCTGAGCCAACTCCTGAGCCTGTGGAAACTGTGGACGTTGTAAAGGCTGTTTTCCAGACGAAAAATGCAGGCACAAAGGACGATCCTTATATTATAAACTGCAACAGGAACACAAAGGTATCCAGAGCGTTTCTTGATAGGATAAAGACAACGGGGGCTTATGCGGAGCTTTGCGTTTATGATGATAACTCAAACTTTATATACAAGTGGATAGTCAACCGTGAAACAATGGGCAAAAAGGCTCTTGCAGAATGGACGGTTTCCCAAGGGATAACTGAGGACAAGGAAAAAGGTACACTTTCTCTTGACACTTCTGTGGAGCAGTTCGGCAGGTTCTCTATTGTTGTGCCTGCAGGCTCAAAAAGCAGTGCTGACGATAGCGATGATACTGATGATACCGACAATGGCGGTGATGCGGATATACCTGATAACGGTGATTATGATGATAATGACGCCGGCATAGATGTCACTCCTGCTGACCCGTCACAGACGGGCGATACAAATTCAGGCTCTGAGGACTATATGTACAGCCGTGCAGAGATAAAGAAGATGATATCAGAAAAAGAGGACGAGATAAAGAAGCTGAAGCTTGACCTAAAGTCTGCAAAGCTTGATTACAATAACGCTTTGAAGAAAAAGACAGACGGCAAGGTAGTGGCTACTATCGACGGAGTCGTTAAAAAGATAGGCACTGTAGGCGACGCTGTCGCAGGGGGCGATAATTCGGACGATGTTGACGACAAAGACGATAAGGACATTACAGACAGCAACATGGACTACAGCGGTGGCAGCTCAGATGATGACGCTTTCGCTATAATCGAGGGCGAGGGCGGAGTTTCCGTTACTTTTAGTGTGGGCGAGCTTAATCTTGACAGAGCGGCTGTGGGAAACACTGTTATGGTGAACTCATACAACACGGGAATGAGCATTGACGCTGAGATAACAAAGATAAGCAGCGAGCCTACGTCATACTCGGCAAACAACTGGGGTGACAATCCTAACAGCTCCACCTACACTGTAGAAGCTAAGCTCAGCGACAGCACGGATTTCAACGTGGGCGACTGGGTAGGCGTTTCATTTGTGAATGACACCACGACCAGTGACAGCGTTTATCTGCCTATACATTATGTAAGGCAGGAAAACGGAAACTACTATATAATGAAAGCCAACAAGGACGGCAGACTTGTGAAAAGCTACATAAAAACAGGCAAGATAATGTATGGCACTAATATCGAGGTCAAGGGCGGACTTTCTATGAAAGACAAGATATGCTTCCCATACGGCAAGGACGTCAAAGAGGGCGTAAGGACAAAGGAGACCGACAAAGTCCTTTATCCTGAGTATTAAAAGGGGGCGGATAATATGATAGAAAATATCAGACTTTCATTTAAGGGAATACTTTCACATAAGATACGCTCGTTTCTTACTATGCTTGGTATCATTATCGGTATTGCGGCTATCATTGCTATAGTTTCCACTATCAAGGGTACAAATGAGCAGATAAAGAACAATCTTATCGGCGCAGGAAACAACACTGTGAAGATACAGCTTTCAAATGGCGACACTGTTTGCGACTTTTCTTATGAAACGCCACCGTCTAATGTGGCAATGTTCACATCGGACACTAAAAAACGTATCAACGAGCTTAAAGAGGTGGAGTCAAGCACTTTTTACCGCACAAGAAACAATCCTGACAATCTGTTTTATCTTAACAACAAAATGGATTCGTCAACTATATACGGAGTAGACAAGGATTATTTTGACACTGTTGGATACGAGATAGTTGAGGGAAAGGGCTTTGCGGAGAGAAACTTTACCAAATTTGACAAGGTGGCAGTGGTAGACAAGACGCTTGCAGAGGGTCTTTTCCAGGGTGAAAGCCCTGTGGGAAAGGTAATAGATATAAGTGGTGAGCCGTTCACTGTAATAGGCGTGGCTGTGAAAAATTCAAACTTTGAGCCTGTTATAAACTCCGTGGAGGACTACTACACATACAATCAGACATCAAGCGGACTTATCTTTATCCCCACAAACGATTGGGGGATAGTTTTCCGCTATGACGAACCTGAAAACTGTATCGTAAAGGCTGTGGACACGGACTCCATGACGAATGCGGGCAAAAAGTCGGCGGATATCCTTAACGAGAACGTTTCGGCTGTAAAGGGCGGAAGTGAGGAAACCAGCGCTTCTGTGGAATACAAGAGCGATAGCCTGCTGGAGCAGGCGAAGTCATTGCAGGATCTGAGTTCATCCACTAATAAGATGCTTATATGGATAGCTAGCATCTCGCTGTTGGTAGGCGGTATAGGCGTAATGAACATTATGCTCGTGTCGGTAACAGAGAGAACGAGAGAGATAGGACTGAAAAAAGCACTTGGAGCAAGGAAAAAGAGAATTCTTGCACAGTTTTTGACAGAAGCGGCAGTGCTTACGAGCATAGGCGGAATAATCGGCGTGCTGACGGGTATAGGGCTTTCACAGGTAATAGCGAAGGTAGCGGAAGTGCCTGTGGCGATATCCTCGGCGTCAATAGTAGTGTCGGTGGTATTTTCAATGGTAGTTGGAATAGTATTTGGACTTATTCCGTCCATAAAGGCGGCGAAGCTCAATCCTATCGACGCTTTGAGATATGAATAAGGAGCTAAGTGAGGAGTGAGGAATTGGCAAAGCTGACCAAAATTGCTCCCTCCACACCGAGCGAAGCGAGCAAAAGGTCCAGGGACACGTCCCTGGTCAGGGTCAAGGGGTGAAACCCATTGTGGGTACAGGGCAAAGCCCTGTCGGAGTTTGAGGCAGAGCCTCATTCGGCGCAAGCCGACAAGGTGCAGATTGTAGTATCAAAAGCATATAGAAGTCCGATATCAGATAAAAGTGATATCGGAGAATTAAATCTGCACCGCCTTTCTAGCCCTAAGCGCAATGTAGATACGCAAAGAGCGGAGCGATTTTGCGGAGAAATAAACTATCAATAAAAATTGTAGGGGCTTGGCGAAATTTCTGTTCGCAAGCTCACAAAAATGCGACAGCCCGCTATTTCTTGCCCTTTGAATTATCGGGGAATATCACAATAATGTACCTCGAAAATAATTTGGCATCAAAGATACAACAATCACAGCATTACACCTCCGAGCGGGCTGTCGAGGGCGCCAGCCCCTACAAGCGTGATAGGATAGTTTTTTGTTCTGTCCTACAATGGTTGTAATCGTGGACTTGTTTCTTCGACGGGCGAACGCTGTTCGCCCCTACCATGCGTTGTGGGGTTATTAAGGTTTGTGGGATAAACAATAATGCGAAACGTTGAGGGGTCGGGACGTCGGATTTCTGCAAAGCAGAAATTGCGCCGCTCCCCTACAGATTTGTAAAAAAATGCGGTCAATATTCAATTTTCAAGTTGCGTTCGGGGTGCGACATCGGGTATTATGCCCTTGGTTGCGTATACACAAAATACCGCAATGCACACCCACGCTTTGACACAAGTACTCTACAGCCTGTTCCAGAAACGCACCTCGGTTTCACTAAGTCGCAGGGCTTGTACGTGCCCGCAAGTATCAAAACGCTTTCTACTTATCCCGAAAAGCACCCCTTTTGTTGCATAAAAAATGCAACAATTGCAGAAATGTTGCCAAATTAAAACATAAATCATTTGTTTGCACAATTTGTTAAGTGATTTTTTGTTGGATATGACAAGTAAATCGGATTTATTATGTAATGGCAGACAAGTTGGTGCAGATAGTGATGAAATAAAGGGTAGGTCAGGGCGGAGGTAATGAGGCGGGGGGTGATAAAAGCAGGTGAGTAAACGAAAAATTTACGATTTGATAACACATTGGTAATAGTAGAAGTTTCTGCGTCGAATTGTGCGATTTTTGTTCAAATCGGAGAAAATAGGAAAATCGGCGAGATGTGTAAGCTAAAATGCTTGACAAGGGCTTGCTAATATTATATAATAGTATACTGTATCATAATGGAGTTTTCCACCTATTTCATGCGTTTTTGAGTGCAGAAAATCATGGAAAACACCGCCAAAACCACTGGCGAATACGATTGTTATATAGTATTATATAAATGTATTTTCCAAATAAATTAAGGAGTGATTGAGCCTATGGTGAATGTCAAGGACGTAAAACTTGGTAAGAACACGAGAAAGAGCTTTGCCAAGATCAATGAGGTTCTGGAGATGCCTAACCTTATTGAAGTGCAGAAGAACTCTTATCAGTGGTTCCTCGATGAAGGTCTGAAGGAGGTCTTCAGAGATGTTTCAGCTATTACTGATTATAATGGTACGCTGGAGCTGACTTTTGTTGGATACCATTTCGACGAAGAGGCTAAGTATTCTGTTGCAGAGTGCAAGGCGAGGGATGTAACTTATGCAGTGCCACTGAGAGTTACTGCAAGACTTAACAATACCGAGACCGGCGAGATCAAGGAGTCCGAGGTATTTATGGGTGACTTCCCTAAAATGACCGACAGCGGAACTTTTGTTATCAACGGTGCAGAGCGTGTTATCGTTTCTCAGTTGGTGCGTTCACCAGGTGTTTATTACGCTTTTGATAAGGACAAGACCGGTAAGGATCTTTTCAAGACAACTGTTATCCCTAACAGAGGCGCTTGGCTTGAATATGAAATGGATTCTAATGACGTGGTTTATGTCAGAATCGATAAAAAAAGAAAGATCCCTCTTACTACTTTCCTGAGATCGCTCGGTATTGGTACTAACGAGGAGATCGAGGAAGTTTTCGGTCCTGATGAAAGACTTACTCAGACTATCATGCAGAAGGATCAGACTGCTAACAGAGAGGAAGCTCTTCTTGAGGTTTACAAGAAGCTCCGTCCGGGCGAGCCTCCTACAGTAGATTCTGCTGTTACTCACCTGAACAACCTGTTCTTTGACGCTAAGAGATATGATCTTTCGAGATTCGGAAGATATAAGTACAACAAGAAGCTTGGCGTTGGTTCAAGACTTTCAGGCCACAGACTTTCAAGACCTGTTGTAAATCCTATGACAGGCGAGGTAATGGCTGAGGCCGGAGATCTTATCAGCTTTGATAAGGCTATGGAGATCGAGACCGCAGGTGTTATGGAGGCTTACGTTGACGTTGAGGTCAAGGAGCATCTTACTTCCGCAACAGGCGAGGCTGTTACAAAGCTTGAAGAGTGCGAAGTTAAGATCATAGGCAACGGCATGGTAGACATCAACGCTTATGTTGATTTTGACTGCACTGAGCTTGGCATCAACGAAAAGGTATCTTTCAAGGCTCTCAAGGAAATTCTTGAAGATTCTGAGAATGAGGAAGAGCTTAAGGAGAACATCAAACTTAAGGCTGACGACCTCGTTCCAAAGCACATCACTATCGATGATATTATCGCTACGGTTTCTTACTTCCTCAACCTTTGCGAAGGCGTTGGTACTGTTGACGATATCGACCATCTTGGCAACAGAAGAATCCGTTCAGTAGGCGAGCTTCTTCAGAACCAGTTCAGGATCGGTTTCACAAGAATGGAAAGAGTTATCCGTGAGAGAATGAACATTCAGTCACAGGGCACTGAGGTCGTTACTCCTACAGCTCTTATCAATATAAGACCTATCACTGCGGCTATCAGAGAGTTCTTCGGTTCTTCTCCACTGTCACAGTTCATGGATCAGAACAACCCTCTGGCTGAGCTTACTCATAAGAGAAGACTTTCAGCCCTCGGCCCTGGCGGTCTTTCAAGAGACCGTGCCGGATTTGAGGTTCGTGACGTTCACTATACTCACTACGGCAGAATGTGTCCTATCGAGACGCCTGAAGGTCCTAACATCGGACTTATCTCTTACCTTGCTTCTTTCGCAAGGATAAACGAGTACGGCTTTATCGAAGCTCCTTACAGACGTGTTAACAAGGAAACAGGCGTTGTAACTGACGAAGTTGTTTATATGACGGCTGACGTTGAAGATAACTACATGGTCGCTCAGGCAAACGAGCCTCTTACTGAGGACAACAAGTTTGCCAGACCTAAGGTAAACGGCAGATACAGAGATCAGATCCTCGAGATCGAGAGAGAGAAGATCGACTTCATGGACGTTTCACCTAAAATGGTAGTTTCTGTGGCTACTGCTTGTATCCCGTTCCTTGAGAACGATGACGCTAACCGTGCGCTCATGGGTTCAAACATGCAGAGACAGGCTGTGCCGCTGCTCAAGACTGAGTCTCCTATCGTTGGTACCGGTATGGAATACAAGGCTTGTCTTGATTCAGGCGTTGCTGTTGTTTCTAAGAACGCAGGTGTTGTTGAGAGCGTTGACGCTGACAAGATCGTTATCCGTGAGGACAGCGGTATGCTCAGAACTTATGAGTTGACTAAGTTCAAGCGTTCAAACGCAGGTACTTGTACAAACCAGAGACCTATCGTCAATAAGGGCGAGAGAATTGAAGCTAATCAGATAATCGGTGACGGCCCTGCTACCTCAAACGGCGAGCTTTCACTTGGTAAGAACGCTCTTATCGGCTTCATGACTTGGGAAGGTTACAACTACGAGGACGCCGTTCTTCTGAACGAAAACCTTGTAAAGCAGGATAAGTACACTTCTATCCATATTGAAGAATATGAGACAGAAGCCAGAGATACAAAGCTCGGACCTGAGGAGATCACAAGAGATATA
>OGGZ01001892.1_pt1 | contig 15949 bp, 10 predicted proteins | sample 1571371 | NCBI WGS metagenome assembly OGGZ01 (sample SAMEA2582025, study PRJEB24529) | metagenome | biome: Human gut stool | place: China | collected 2011
AAGAACGGAAAAAAGCAGGGAGAGCAAGAAAAGACGGAGGAAGGAAAAGAGGAAACGAAAAAAGCTGTAAGCTCTCTTTAACCACATGCCTGCCGTGGGGTGCGGTATAAAAAATCCCTCCCGTCAAGGGGAGGGATGAAAGAAAACGGCCGGAATGTTAAGCTGCGCAATTTCGCCACCACACGCCTGTCGCGGAGCGGTATAAAAAAATCCCTCCCGTCAAGGGGAGGATGAAAGAAAACGGCCGGAATGTTAAGCTGCGCAATTTCGCCGCCACACGCCTGCCGCGGGGCGGTATAAAAAAATCCCTCCCGTCAAGGGGAGGGATGAAGGAAAACGACTTATTGCAAAGGCGGAATGTTAAGTTGCGCAATTTCGCCCGGTTTGATTTTAATACTGGAATAGCGCATGTTTCCGGTTTCGATCATAAACCGCTGGCGCCCGGTCAACTGGGCGGCCAAATCGTAAAAATCGCGGCCGTTTAAGTCCTGACGCTGCGGATTCATAATGTACAAAACGCAGCCCTGTGTTTTTTCGGCCACGCCGCAGCGGGCTCGTCCCCGCGGTACCTCCGAGTTGATGACAACGCCTTGCAAACCGTTTTGAACGGTGGTCGGACCGCTTAAGAATATTTTGGCAAACATGATACCGAACAAAAGGAAAACGGCGGCGGTGACGAAAACGGCAAAGCCGGTGTACAAATCGCCGACGACCATTCTGTCTTTCCAGCTGGGCGGCGTCGAATTGATGTCCTCGTCGCGGATAAAGCCGCGTTCAAAATTGTTCTGCTGTAATCTCGTATCTTGTTGAATAGCCGGCAGATTGTCGCCGTCAAGAAAGGCGTCCAGGCTGAAAGCGTCCATTTTTTCCGGCACGGGCGCCTGATGTTCCTCCGCCGCGGCGGAGGAAGTCATGGCCGGAGCAATACTTTGATCCGGACGCGGAGCGGCAAATTCCGTGGTTTTAGGCGGGACGGAAAGTGTTTCCGGCGTGCTGACGGGGCGTTTGATCGGTCTTTTTACCTTTTTCAGCTTATGCCGGACGGGGGTTCCGCCGGGAGCTTTGTTGATGTTGTCCATTTTCCCTAATCTCCTTTAATTGCGATAATTATTAATTTGCCGTCGGTACCTGTTTTTTTAAGGTACGGATGATTCTCGGTACCATAAACACGATCGTTTCCGATTTCGGGCTGCTGATGCCGAAAATTTCGTTGGGGATGCCGATGATCAGGAAATTTTCTCCCAGTTTGCTGCGAATGTTGAACTGGGTGATCTGTCCTTCGGTGCCTTCCAGCGTAATGTCCGAAAAAATCCGGTTTTGCGGCATCAGGGAGGATTTTGCCAAGAGCGAAACCTGAGCCTCCGGTGACTTCCGGGCGGCGCATTTGCCGATGTCGAAACGAGCCAGCCACAGGTTGGGAACCACGAATTTTCCCTCTGCGGCCTTAACCACTCTGGCCTGGCCGGAAAGGAACCGCTGCAGGGTTTTGAAATTCAGATCGTCCGAAGTGGTCAGCACCCGTCCGATAACGCCGGTTTTGGCGGTTTTGATGGTGCCGAAATCAAAGATGTTCAGCAGTTTTTGCCACTCGATGTCGTTTTGCGCATTATACGGATAAATGGTAAATACGCTGACGTCATATGCGATCAGCACCGGATTTTCCTCAAAATAGTCGAGAAGATCCTGAATTTTGGTTCTCAGTTCAAAATCGGCGTCGAAGGTGATCGAGTAATCGGACCAGTCGGTCGTGATGTTGGTGATGCCCGACCCGCGCAGAACGTCGAGCAGTGCCAGAATGATCGGCCGCGATTTCGGCACATAGAGCGTAAAGTTGTTTTTGCGGCTGATGGTCAGCGTTTTGGTTTCGGCGTTGTAGTTATAGTAAATTTCGGCCGCGTCGGTAATCATTTTGACCACTTCCGACAGTTCGCCGCGCAAATTTTCCGCCGAAATGCTGGTGTAAGGCGCATCTTTGGCCACCAGCCGGATATCCGCTTCTTTAAGCAGTTTCAGGAGCGCTTTTTCCGCCGGCATGGTTTTGAAGGAAAAACCGGTTACCTCAAAGCGCGGCAGCGGATTGTTGATGCCGTTGCGGGTGAGGTTGAAGGCTTTCATGTTGTAAGGCAGGGCGGTGATCATTTCCTGCGTTTTCCAGTTGACGTTGCAACGCAGCGGCGTTTCCAGATCAAGCGAACTGGCGCCTTTCGGCGTGCGGATCATGTTGGGATCCTGCAGGTTGATGAGGGAGGCGGCGGAAAGCGGATCCGCTTCGACCGGCTCCGGTTCCGGCGCCGGCGTTTTGCAGCCGGCCAGCATGCCCGCCCACAGAAGACAAACGGTAATTTTTTTGAAATTATGACAGATTTTAAACATTAGTCGGTTACTTTCCGTTTTAATAAGGTTGACTGTTAAAATTATTTTTTATCGTCTTCGGCCGGGAAGTTGGGCTTGATGTTGTTTTCCTGCATCAGCTTTTCCATCAGTTGTTCCATTCCCATGCCGGCGCCCACGGTCGGGTCTGCCGATTTGTCGACGTCGCCCAGCGCCTGCTTCATTTTTTCCACTTCCCGCGCGTCTTCCTTGATCATGTCGGGAGTGGAATTGCTTTTCAGTTCGTTCTGATATTCAATCAGCGTTTTTTTCAGCCCGTTCAGCCCGCCGGCGATTTTGCGTTCGACATACGGGTACAGTTCCCGGTGCTGCAATATGTATTCGCCGGTTTCGCTGATTTCTTCCAGAACGTCAAGTATGTATCCGAAAAAGGGGTAGTCTTCGATCGCAATGTTGCCTTTGCGGACGCAGCGGGCGGCAATCCGGGAAATCGTGCGGTCGTAATAGTCTTTCAGCAGGATGTAGTTGTCAACGTACCACAAGTCGGCTGTTCCGGCGGCTTTGTTTGGTTCCATTATGCGTCACTCCCTTCGCGGTAATTCTGGTTGTCGTTTGTTTCAGGCAAATTGTTTTCCTTTCAATTTACCCGATATTGTCACTGTTTTCAATATAAGGATCGCGGAATTTTTCGTCCTCCAGTCCGAGCAGCACGAATTGCGGCAGGCTGTCGACGACGATTTCCGAAGTCTGGGCAAATTCATCCGGACTGAGGCTGCTGTCTTCCGCCGCCGCTTCTTCATAGACCTCATCTTCCGTTTCAGCCGCGGCTGCCGGGGTATTCTCGTATTCCCATTCCCAGTCCCCGTTTTCTTCACCGGCCGTTTCGGCATCGGCGGGCACCTCTTCGTATTCCCACTCCCAGTCTTCGCCTTCTTCTCCGCTCATCTCGGCGTCGGCGGGCACTTCTTCGTATTCCCACTCCCAGTCTTCGCCGTCGCCGGCGTCGGCAGTTGTGGCTGCGGAATAGCCGTCGTCGTCGGTTTCAAAGCCATAGCCGTCGCTTCCGCCGGCCGCATTGTCCGTCTTTTCGCTGTCGCTTCCGCCGAAACCCCAGCCCCAGTCGTCGCCCGGATCACTGTCTTTAATGTCCTGCACGTCGGCAAAGGCGGTCGAAATCGTCATCAGTTTACGCAGCATCGGCGAAATCTGCGGTTCTTTTCCTTCCTCCGCGGCAGCAGCAGGTTCGGGCTTTGAGGTTGCCGTTTTGTCCGCTTTGGGAGCGCTTTCTGCCGGTTTTGCCTTTTCTTCTGCCGGTTGGGCTTTCTCTTCCGTCGTTTTTTCTGCCGCCGCTTCCCGGGTGGCTTTTTTATCTTCTTTTTCCGTTTTGCCCGTCGGTGCTTTCCCGGCGGCAGGTTTGCCTGCTTCTGCCGCTTTGGGAGTTTCATCGGCCGTCGGCGCGGAAACTTTGCTTTCTGCCGGCGCCTTTTCCTTTTCGGCTCCGCCTGCCGTCGGAATTTCCGTTTTTGTTTCCTGTCGCGTTTTTTCTTCCCCGGCAGGCATTTCGTCCGATTCGTCATCGACGGCTCCTGCCGTGCCGTTCTCGGCTTCCCGGTTTTTCTTCTTTTTCTTCTTCTTTTTCTTTTTCGGCGTTTCCTCAATTGTCGCGGCGTTTGCTTTCTCTTCCGTTTCTTCCTCTTCGTCAACGCCGTCCAGATACTTGTCGATCATCGGGGTGGACACGGTCGGTTCGGGCATTTGCGGCGCCGCCGGCCGCTCATGAACCGCGGGCTGCAAGGCGGCGGGAATTTCCCTGTTGACGGCAGGCATCGGTACCGGTACCGCCACCGTCTGCACCGGTGCCGTTTGCAGCTGACTGAGTGCGGCAATGATTGCTTCCGTCGACTGACGCTGGCTTTCTTTCAGCGCCGAGGATATCAAGGCCGAAAACTCCTGATTTTGCGCACGGGCAATGTCACGGAACAGGTTGGCCTGCATCCGCATGATTTCTTCAACCTTGAGATTGTTTTGTCCGCCGGCCGAAACGGTCGAATCTTTTTTCAGCGTTTCCAGGGTTTCGATAATCGTCTGCGCGGAATTTTTCTGACTTTCTTTCAATGCCATGGAGATGATGGAAGAAAACTCTTTTCCCTGCGCTTTCAGCGCCTGTTCGACCGATTCCATTGCCGGCTGGCCTTTCGGGGACGAGGCGGCGTAGGTGATCGGCGTCGGAATTTTTTCTTCGCTGATTTTCTTAAAAGATTCAATCAGCGCCTGGGTGGAAACTTTCTGACTTTCCTTGATGGCGGTGGAGATGATGGAAGAAAGCTCTTCTTTCTGGCTTTTCGTGGTTTCTTTTAAAAAGGCGGACTGGGCCTTGACCAGATCGTCGACCAGCCCTTTCATCTGAATGGGAGCCGCCGCCGTTTTGCCGTCGCCGCCGGAAATAAATTTAAGCTGACTGCTCTGTTCGATCAGTTTGGTCAGGTTTTCCTGCAGCTCCGTAAACGAACGGGCAATCATTTTGTTGTCTTCCAGCCGTTTCTTTTCTGAGTTTTCGATTGCTTCGGCCAATGCTTTGGAGATGATGTTGGTAAAGGATTCGTCGGCAACCAGTTTCATCGGGCCGTCAAAGCCGCCGCCCGTTCCGCTTCCGCCCTCAATGCCGGCTGCCGCCGGGCGGGTGTTTTGCAGTTCGCGGATAATTTCGGCGTTTGACTGGGCCAGACTGCTGGCCAGAATCCGCGCGAAATTGTCGCCGTTGATGATTCCCTCGCCGCCGGTCGTTCCCCCCGTGCTTCTGTTTTCGGACAGGGCTTCCTGCAAAATATTGCTGTTTTTCTGGTGGCTGTGGTGTGCGACCGGCTCAAGCCCTTTGCTTTTTTGCTCCAGATCTTCCATATATTCCTGCAACGGGGTGCCGCCCGGCAGGCTCTGAAAAATGGATTTGACTTCCGGTGGCAGTTCCAGCAGCATCTTATTGAAAGCTTCGCGCCTTTCGTCGCTGAAAATGTGCAGCTGGCGAAAAATGTTTAAAAAGCGCTGAGCGACAATGATCGGCAATTCTTCACTGTCGTTTTTGCTTTGGCCGAAACTCGCCGAGCTGTTGATGTCGTCTGCCACAGTCGTCCCCCCTTTAGAATATATATAGAATATACTGAATACAACATAAAGTCAAATCCATAAATGTCAATCAGTCAAACGCGGAGAGCGAAAAAAAATCGCTGCTTGCGGGAGAGCGGCGAGAGGTGAATGACAAAAACGAAACTTGCCTTCGTCCGTTGTCGCCTTAGTTGCTTTTCCCGCCGTCCGGTTCGCTTTTTTCCCCGTCTTTTCCCTTTTGCCTGTCTGTTGTTGTTCGCCTGTCGTCGTTTTCGCTGTCCGGCATTGGGACTTGCCGGCTTTTTCCCGCGGCGGATTTTTCGCTATCGTCTTTCTGTTTTTTTTCTCGTCTTTTCCTTCCCGCCGTCCGGTTTGCTTTTTTCCCCGTCTTTTCCCTTTTGCCGGTATTTCCCTTCCTTGTTTGTCTTTTCCTTCGTCGCTTTTTGTATCTGGTCTTTCTTTTCTGCTTTTTTCTTCTCTTTTTTCTCCGTTTTGTTTTTTCTTTTTTACAGGGAAGCGGCAAGCGGTCGTAAGACCGGCGGACATGGCCGCCGTATGGCGTTGAAACTCTTTCTTCCGATGGCAAGGCAAAAAGAAACCCCGCCGAAGCGGGGAAAATTTTATAAGTAAATGGCGACGACCTTATGCAGTTTGCTTAAGTCGTTGTCGTCCAGCTTGATCCTTTCGTCCGGATTCCAACGGATGCCGTAAAGTTTTCCGTTATCGTCTTCGCGAATGCTGACAACCATTACTTCTTCGGGGTCAATCTGATAAACGGCGATGTCGCCGACACTGACCACTTCCTGCGGATCGACAAGCAAAACGGAGCGGGCCGGCAACAGACTGCCCAAACGCCGTGTGCACAGGTTCAGTCCGTATGCGTCTTTTTTGCCGTTTAAGACTGCGGGGCGGCCGACCCATTTGATTTCTTTTTCGTTGTCAATGATAACGTTGCCGTCTTTGCCCGGAACGCCGTATACCGGCACTTTCTGACTGTCGCGCGGAGCCGTGTCAAAAGTGGAAATTGCGCCGCGGGGGTTGGACAGTAGCTTGTATTTGGCGTCGTTGCGCTGGATAATTTCGTCCAGCATGCCTTTGCCGTCCAGATTTTTGATCGCTTCTTTCAGTTCTTCGGCCGTATATCCGAGCGATTTAGCGATGTTTTTCATTTCCTTGTCGGAAACTTCCCGCTGTCCCATCTCAATCCGGTGATAAACGGACAGCGTCATGTCCGAACTTTCCGCTACTTCGATCAGTGTCAGGTTCTTTTCGTTGCGGATTTGGCGCAAACCGGCACCCAGTGTTTTCAAGCCGGCCTTTTCGTTGATTTTGTTTCTTCTTTCCTGTTCCCGGCGCCATGACAGAATGACGTCTTCCTGAGAATTCTGCTCGTTGACGAACAGGTCCTGCATCGGGCAGTCCAAAAGCTCCGCCACTCTTACCAGCTGTTCCTGATCAATTCTGCGATAGCCTTTTTCAATTTTGGAGATGGCCGACAGACTCCCAAATGATCGGCCAGTTCCTGCATGGAACGTCCGCGCAGTCTTCTGTACATTCTGATCTGGTTGGGGAAAATAATTTCTTCCATAATTACCACCTTTGCATTGTTACAGATTGTTAAATTTTAGCTAAATAATAATCTAACTTTGGAATTAATCAAGAAATTTGCACAAAAGATGACGATTTTGTGCAAAAAAAATGGCAGAAAATAAAATTTCTGCCATTTTTTTGACTATTTACCGAAAGGAACGTCAGTTAAACTCTCTGAAAGTATAAGCTTTGTTTCCTTTCTTGCCGACCTGATGGGCAAAGCTGCTCATGTCTTTTTCGCCGAACATGATCTCTCCGGCCGGAATGTTGTCCGCCATGTCGCCGTTTGAGTACAGGGGGCGGTTAGCGATCTTGGAGTAGTAACTGCTGAAAGCGTATCTGTTTTCAACAATGGTTTCCTTGCTGCCGTCAGCGTTGGTTTTGACGGAAATGTAAGACTTCCGCTGAACGATGCCGTCGGTGGCAAACGCTTTGCCCTTGCCGCTGGCGTCGACGTTCTTGAATTCCGACAAAACGCGGTTGTTGGCGCCGAAGGTAACCTTGAAGGTGGAACGGCTGCCGTCGCGGTTGGTTTGGTTGACGGTCCAGGTTTCACGCCCTTCCTCGTCCTGTCCTTTTTCTACCGTGCGGCTTTCAAACGAATCTCCCATTTGTTCGGCAGCTTCGCCCATCCGCTCCTTCATCACCGCCTGAACAAACATGATTTGTTTGTTTTCTTCGCTGAGCAGGGAATTCTGCATGAAATTGCTGACGACTTCCGGATTGTAGGTTCCGTCTTTTTTCATCGCGTATTTCAGCAGAGCGGCGTTGACTTTCGTATCCTCGCGCATCTTGACGCCGTCCCGGTCATATTTGCGGGTAACGGTGGCATAGGCGTCGGTTTCGACCTCCGTCCGTCTTCCTTTTTTGTCCTGAACGGTAACGTTCATTTTGGTGTTGCCGCTGGCGTCCGTCGTAAAGGTCCGATATTCCTTTTTGCCGCGGAGTTTCTGCCATGCGCTTGTCGTATCGTACACTTCGTTACCGTTTTCATCTCGTGTTTTCTCAATGCCGCTGTTAATTCTGCTGAACGGATTGAAAGGATTGATGACTGTTTTTCCCTCGGCTGCTTGTTTCCAGCCGTTGATTGATGCGCGGTGAACGCCTTCGGAAATCGCCCTCCCCGTGGCCGTGCCGAGCGCTTTTGCACCTTTGGCAATCGGCTTGCCGACGGCCATGCCCGGCCGTTTGGCGAAAAATTCCATCCCGAAGCTGCCGGTCGGACTGCCGATGCCCTCATTTCCACCGATTTTCAGGCTGCCGGCAAAACTGTCGGCGAAATGTTTCATTTCCTCCAAAACGGCATAACCGAGGAAGCAGACGGCGACGACTTTGATGACCTCCGCCATCCACCAGAAGAACTTCATGATGATGCCGACGTCGGATCCGCCGATCATCTCGCTCAGTGAGTCAGCCGCAATTGAAGCGATGATGTAAATGATCAGCGACAGGAAAATGAAACTGAATATGGCGTTTAAGAATATCTTCCAGATTTCCTGCAGGTAGTTTGCCGTAATCTTAAAGGCAAAGGCGCCCAACGCCGCCGGCAGCAGAGCCACCGCGATCGACAGTTTCAGGATGCAGTCTACCAGCATAAACGGATAAATGAACAACAACATAAATCCGCCCAGATAGAACAGTATTGCCGTCAGCAGATAGCCCAGATGCGGAAAGACCAGCATTACTCGGTATTCCGAACTCCAGGACAGGCACCAGCTCAGCTCGCCCAACGCCAGAATGTCTCCGATCTGGTCCTGAATGGCTTTGATGGTGCACAGGATGCCCGTTCCCATCGACGGAGACAGGCCGCCTTTGTCGGTGCCGACAATGGTAATGTTATGGCTGCCGAGATCGCAGGTGTCGGAAATTTTGCCTGCCAGTTGCGCCACTTTCAGACCGGTGGAAAAGACCGGATCAACGCTTAAGGCCAGTATCTGACTTAGGCCGGAGTTCAGCAAAATGACGACCACCAGTACGCGGAATGCCTGATTAAGCAGGGTTTTGACGAATATGCGCGGTTCTCTGATCTCCATCGTCGAAACGAAGCGGATGGTTACAAACGAGAGCCAGATGGCAAACGCCACTACCACCACCGCGATAACGGCTTTGGCCAGATTGTCAAACGACTTTTTGGCCATTACGCTGGCCGTGTTGAACAAAATTTCAAACGGTTTGCAGAAAATGCAGCCCCATTCGCGGTAACTGTTGCGGACCTCTTCATAGGGCGCGCAGCTGGCGGAAGATTTCGCCGGCGTTTCGGCATTGTTGGCCGTGCCGACCGAAACCGCGGTAACGCCGGCGGCCGGATCTATCGGCGTGGAGCTGGAAGCGGCGAAAGTCGCGTCTTTGCATTTTGACAGACCGCTGGACGGAACCGGCGTTTTGCAGTTGCAGATTCCCTGAACCTGATCGCACATCGGGTTGACCAGCGCGTCGCCCGGTCCCCGCAGCTCAAAGTGCAGGTGAGGGCGTCCGCAGGCGCCGCCGGTGCCGCCGACATATCCGATCAGGTCGCCTTTTTTGACTTTTGAACCTTCTCTTAAGCCGGGAACGGGTTTGTTGGTCAGGTGCCCGTAACGGGTCGTATAAGTGCCGTCACAGCCTTTATGCTCAATATATACGACGTTGCCGTACCCGCCGCCGCTGCTTTGGCAGACGCCGCGTGCCGGTTCGGAAACGCCGAAAGAGTATCTGGTGATGGTGCCGTCCATGGCCGCCGTTACCGCGGTGCCCATTCCTGCGGCATAGTCCATGCCGTTGTGGTTGCGTTTGCGGCTCCAGCCCTCTCCGCGGTGGCAGACGTCTTCCGGAATGCGGGCGACGTTGGTGACCGGCATCGTGTTCAGGCAGTTGCCGGCCGCCTTATTGGCGTCTTCAATGCATTTCGGACTGATGTCATAACGGGCTTTTCTGCCGTCCGGACATTCGGGAGTCACGTTGCCGCCGCTGTATTTGACGGTACAGGAGCTGGCCGCTTCGGCACCAAATGAGGTTAAAGCGGCAAATGCAAGCATCGCAGCAAATACGATTCCTTTTATGCCTTTTCTTTTATATGTCGCTGTCATCGTCATCGCTTCCACCTATTTCTTTTTGTTCCCGGTTCCGAAAGTTTTGTTTGCGGCGCCGCCGATCATGTCACCGTTGCGTTGTTCCTGCTGCTGTTCGGCATCGGAGCCTTCTGCCGCGTTTTTAAGGGCTTTGTTTGTTTTGTCGATGTTTTTTTCCACTTTGTCGGCAAATTTGTTGACCGTTTGCCCCGCTTTTTGCAGCTTGTTGGCTACCTTTTGCATTTTATTCATGCCTTTGCCCGCTTTTTCCATTGCCTTACCGGTTTTTTCCATGACCTTTCCCATGGTCTTCATGGCCTTGGCCGCCAGTCTTCCGGCGTTCAGTCCGGCAGAGGCTGCCGTTGAAGCCACAGTACTGGTAGCCGCCGCCGTTTCCGTGATTGGAGCGGCTAAGCCTAAAGTGGCGGCGCTGCCGGCACGGGCTACACCCTGAACGGCTTGGTTACCGGCTTTGACGCTTTGATCCGCAGCTCCGAGACTCTGGTCGATGGCGTCTGCGGTTTGCTGCATGCCCTGTCCGGCCTGCTGCATGGCTTGTCCGGCCTGCTGCATGCCCTGTCCGGCGCCGCCGCTGCCGCCTGAACCGCTGCCTTTGCTTTGCGCTTCTCTGGCCTTTTTGTCTTTGTCGGCGTCAAGACCAGTCATCGCCTTCGCGCTTTCCATGGTGGACGGTTTTTTCTTGTTTTGTCCTTCGTCGTCAAATTTGCCTTTGCTTAAGTTGTCGACTTTGTTTTTGGTGTCGCCCATCTTGTCAAGCAGTCCCTTGTCTTCGTCTTTCTTGCCGCCGAACATTTTTCCGGCAATGAAGTCGACGCCTTTGCCGGCCTGATGCTTGGCGATTTTTCCGGCAAACTTGATCGGTCTTACCGCCTGCTGTTTGGCCATGTCCGTCATCTGGGTCAGCCCCATGTGCATCGGGTCGGATTTGGCGAGCTTGCTGCTGAAAAATTGATTGACATAGTCGCTCTTGGTTGAGCCGATCAGCTTCATGGCAAACAGGTAGGCAAACAGAAGCACGATCCAACCGAAACTCCAGAAAGCCAGCTGTTCGTCAATGTATTCGTTGTCGCCGTCTTCGATCGCGGTCATCATTTTGGTGGTGCCGTCCATCTCCTTCGTCAAAACGGAGTCGATACTGGCGTTCATAGCTTCCTGCGACCCGGCGTCAAGCGCGTTGCTGACAAGCGCCAGCCCCGCCGCAACGGTCATCGCAAGGAAAATCAAAATGCCGGCCGAATTCAAAATAATGCTGAAACATGTGCCGAGTTTGCCTTTGGTAATGTTAAACGGCCACAGGCCGACCGTGATCGGCAGCGCGATGATGGCAAAGCCGAGCTTGAAGGAAATGTCGACCAGATAATAGGTAACCGACAGCGTCATCATAAAGCCCATGAACCAGATAAAAGCGCCGCTGAGCCAGATCCAGATGTTGGGGATTCGCGCGATTTCCCAGTCATAGGCGCCGGCATGGGTGGCGTGGCAGGTCAGCATATGTCCGATTTCAAGATGGGTGGACACGGTATAGTCGACGGCGGCGATATACTGCTGCAGCTGGTTGAGGAAATAAGCCGGAATCGGCCCGTCTTGGAATGCATAGGCGCTGTCAAGCTGAATCTTGCCGAAGATGTCCAACCCGCTGCCGGCGGAGGCGCTGGCCAGCATGGCAATGCCGAACTGGGCGCCAAAGTTCATAAACGGCACGATCGCGTAACTGATAAAGAAGTCGATCCCGGCATTAATTACCAGATAAGCGCCCAGTACTTTAAAGGCCATAATCAACAGTTCGTTGACCATTGCCGATGGCTCGAGGTTTTTGAGCGAAGACAGCTGCTGCAGGACATAAAAGGCAACCCAGAGCATGACGCCGACCCACAGGATCTTGCTGCCGGCCTCTTTGGCGACGTCGTACAGGTAAGTGCACGCGTTCATGAAGCTGCCGATCAGGGCCGTAACCACGTCGCAGGCATAGCAGCCCGATTTGTAAATGGCGTCCATTCTTTCTTTGTTGCATTCCCGGTTGGAAACACCGAAAACTATGCCGGTAGCGAACTTGGCAATTTTAACGACCGCTTTGGAGGCAAATTTCGTGACTTGATAGACCGGGTTGTACGTAACCAGAAGATCTTTAATCCAACCGTTCGGCAAAGACGATTCGACCGAACTGAATATGTTCGTCAATCCTTCGTCGAGAAAATTCAGCCCGGCATTTAAGCCGTCGCCGACCAGACTTTTGGCATAAGTGCCGAGGCCGTGTCCCTGACCGGTAAGCGAATTGTTTAAAGCCCGTTTGAACTGCCGCACTTCGCGGTCGAAAGCGGTGGAACCTCCGGTCGAATTGTCCGGCTGCTGACGGAAAACCTGCGAATTTCCCGACGGCGTCTGAGATATTTGTCCGACGATGTCCGCTTCGGATATCTGATAAGTCGGCTCGGCGGAAGCGCTGCCGACGCTTATCATCAGCGCAAAGCAAACCGGCAGCAAGACCTTAAGATTTGCTTTCAGCTTGTTAAATATGTTAGTCTGCTTTGTCACTTTTTTACCCTTTCTCTAACTTTCGTCTTCGTCGTCTTCTCCGGCCAAAGAGCGTAATTTGGATCTTACACCTTTGTAACTCCCTTGCATTGCCCGGATCTTGGAAGAATGCGCGGCTCCGGCTTTCATCGCCGTACCGGCGATTTTCTTGCCGACGCCGATGCCGGCCCATGTCAGGACGGCCAGGCCCATTTTGGCGACTCTCTTCTGGAAGTTGGTGTTTCCGCCGCCGCCGACCAGTTCATCGGCAATCGTCTTGGCAATGTCCATTGCCCCGACCAGCAGGAACGCGACCAGCATTAACATCAGCAACGGTTTGCTGAAATCTGCCAGCGACGTTTCGTCGCCCTCGAAGAGTTCCCTGTTGTCGACCAAAATCTGCTGAACTGCCGCCAGCGCCATTAAAATGACAATGGCAATGCACATCATGAAAGCGGCGGAATTAAGTATGGTTTTAAATCCGGTTGCGGTCCAGCCCCTGGTCGGTTTGAAAGCATAGGCCATGATAAGAATCGGCATGATCAGAACCATCATGGCAAAACGGAAGATGCTGTCTACCAGATAAAAGACGAAACCGATCTTAATGAACGAAAACAGGAGAATCATGATCAATCCGCAGATCAGCGCCATAAAACCGGGTTGGGTAATGATGACCCAGCCGAGTTTAAAGCCGAAGTTCAACCGTTCGTTGACGGCGCAGACCATGCATTCCATCATCTGCTTTGGCGCTGTCGGGAAACCCTCCGGCGTTGCCGGATCCATGTTGGAAACCGTGCAGGCTACCTTGTAGTTTGCTTCCACTTCTCCGGTAAAAGGTATGAAAAGCATTCTGCCGTTCCATTGCATGTTGTCGCTGCCTCCGCCCGCCGAGTCGGAAAAATGCCTTAGCATTTCGCTGCCGAGTTCAAGAAATGCGTTGTAGATGGGGAAAATAACGGAGTTTAACACCCATATGACGCCGGTGCTTGAGGTGGCAAGCAGCCCGCAGACAAAGCAGAGGAAAAATTTCTTCATTACCTCTGTCCACACTTCGGCCGGAGATTCTTCGGTAAACGAACTGACGTGTTTCATGATTCTGAAAGAAAGCCAAACGGCAAAGGCTACCATCATCAACGCCATTGCACCCTGAGTCATGTGGCTGTACATGCCCATGGTGATATGGCTGGTGGTGTCGTAAATGGCGCTGACGACCGCGGCCTGCCAGCATTCCCGGTGCTTGACCTCCTGAGCCGCATTGTCCTCCAAGGTTTCGTCAACCGCCGAATTGTTGCCTTCAACTCCCGAACAGGCAAACAACAGTAACACTGCCGGAATAAGGATCAGCAATTTCCAAAATTTTGCTATGTTAATGTTTTTCACCATCGGTAGTCCCTTTCTCTCTTATTTCTGGTTTTTCAGAGCTTCCAACAGGCTTTCCGCTTTTTGCTTGTCTTCTTCGAGCTTTTTCATCTTTTTCTGCAATTCATCGTTCGAACCGGTCGCATTTCCGGCGGCAGGTTTGCCGCCCAGATTCCGGAGCTGCTTCTCCAGTTCTTTTTTCTCAAGCTCAAGACCGCTGATGGCGCGCTGCAGTTCTTCGATCTGGGCTTGGGCCTTTTTCTCGGCCGCATTGTCTTTTTTATCGTCTTTCTTGCCGTTTTTGTTCGGGCTTTCAACCTTGCCCGGTTTTCCGGAGGAACCGCCTTTTTCAGCAGCCGTGTTTTGCGCCGCCGCGGCGATTTTCTCCTTCGAACTGTTGACGATCTGGTTTGCCTGTTCTTGGGCGTTGTTTTCCCTCGGACCGGCCGCGCTTGCACCGCCGTCGTTTGCCGGCTGTCCTTCGCCGCCCGTGCCTGCGTTCTGCCCGCTGCCCGCATTTTGACCGTTGCCCGATCCCGGGTTCTCTACGCCGGAATTTGCATTGGCTGCAGCCCCCGAGCCCGTACCGGCAGCGGCGCCTGATCTGTTCCCGTTTTCATTGCTGCCGGCAGAACCGTTGCCGCGGCCTTGTCCCGTCTGCCCGCCGTTTTGATTGTTCGGCTGGGTGTTGTTGGCCGTGGCTCCGGCTGCTGCGGCTCCGCCTTCTCCTCCGGCTTGTCCGGCTGCCGCATTCTGCGTATTTGCGGCCTCTCCCGGAGTTCTCTGTCCGGAACCATTTTGAGGCGTAGTGTTGCCGCGGTTCTGTGCCGTCGCGTTTCCGCTGCCGTTTCCACCCTGTCCGTTGCCGCCGCTTCCGCCGCCGTTTCCGCTGCCGCTGCCTTGTCCGCCGCCGCTTCCTGCCGCGCCTTTCAGTCCCAGACGTCTGCCGACCGCGGCCATGCCGTTGTACATTTTGCGTCCGACAACTTCTTTGCCTTGTCTTATCTTGTCGTTAACGCCGGAAGCTTCGCCAACGGATTTGGCCGTTTTGCCGACGGCTTTGCCGGTATTGACCGCCCCCCATTTGGCGGCGCCGGCGCCGAGAGAAGCTATGTGCGAACCGATGGTGCCGCCCTGTCCGCCGCTCATCTGCGAAGCAAGGCTGACGGCTTCGCCGCAGAGCTTAAAGCCGAAAATGCAGCACAAAATCAGGAACAACAGCCCCATCAGACCGATGCTCATAATGTCGACCAACGGCTTTACTTCGTTTGCATTGACCAACTCCATAATTTTATCATAACCGCCTTCGCCTCCGGTAACGGCCTGCAGTCCGAGCTCAATGTTGACGCTGACGACCAATCCCAGGAAAACGAACGTGAAAAACGTATTCATAAACATTTTCCAGCCGGTGCTTGTGTATTGGGAAGTCAGCTTGAACGGCCATGCCGCAATCAGGAACGGCATCAGTCCGCCGACCACGCCGAGTCTGACCACGGCATCGATCAGATAGAAGCCGAAAGCCAGGCAGACCAGCCAGCTGAAGCACCAGATAATCAGGCCGCTGAACAGCATTGTCAGATCCGGGAGACCGAACCAGTGGCTGGCTTCGTTTTGGGCAACACACATCAGCGAACTGCCGATGGAAGTGGCGACCGCCAGTTCCTGCTGTACCGAACGGACGAAACAGTCAACCTTGGCAAACAGTCCGGCCGAATAGTATCCCTTGGCAATCGTTACGCCGTCGCCCAGCTGAGTGGCCGAGGCACAGGCCATAAAGGAGGAGGACGAATTGCTGTCTGCGCTGCGGAACAGGAAACTGCCGCCGAATTCCATCGCCGCGTTCAACAACGGCTCAAGAATCAGCCGGTACAGTTCCTGCACATGGGTCAGAACCAGATAGGCCAGAAGGATTTTAAAGCTCATGGTCAACAGGTCGGAAATATATTTCGGCCCGTCCTGCTTGGTAAAGGAACTGACCTGCTTGAGCGTGA
>OGGZ01001904.1_pt1 | contig 15891 bp, 16 predicted proteins | sample 1571371 | NCBI WGS metagenome assembly OGGZ01 (sample SAMEA2582025, study PRJEB24529) | metagenome | biome: Human gut stool | place: China | collected 2011
CCTATTCCTCATACCCTTTTTATTCAATTGTCCAAGATGTATTGTAGTCCTACACGCCCCGCCGGGGCGGCTGTTCTTTTTTGCTTGTAATCGAAGGAAATTTCTGATATAATGCACCTGAATGCTATTTTGGGGAGGAAGCCCTGTGGGATATCTGGAAAATTTGTGGAATGCGCTGGACTTCGGCTCCCTGTGGGATCTGCTGCTGCGGCTGGTGTCGGTTTTTCTGTGCCTGACGGTGCATGAGACCTGCCATGGCCTGGCAGCGCTGGCTTTGGGGGACCCCACTGCCAAGCGGGCCCGGCGGCTGAGCCTGAACCCTCTGCGGCACATCGACTGGTTCGGCCTTCTGATGATGGTAACGGTGGGCTTCGGCTGGGCCAAGCCCGTGCCGGTGGACCCCCGGTATTTCCGCCGCCCCAAGCAGGGCATGGCCCTGACGGCCCTGGCAGGGCCGATGTCCAACTTCCTGCTGGCGCTGGTGCTGCTGTTTGCCGGGCGGCTGGTGTATGACTATGCCCCGTATTCTGAAGCGAATCAGAGGCTTCTGACGTTTCTGCTGACCACGGCCATCCTGTCTCTGGGCCTGGGGCTGTTCAACCTGATCCCCATTCCGCCGCTGGACGGCAGCAAGGTGCTGTTTTCTCTGCTTCCCGACCGGGCCTACAACACTATGCTGCGCTACGAGCGATACGGCATGCTTCTGCTGTGGGCGGTGGTGCTGTTGGGCGTGGGGGACAGATGGATGAGCGCCGCCATCCAGTGGACCTATGAGCTATTCTGCCGCGTGGTCGGCTTTTAAGAGGGTACAGGCAATTGGAAAGTCCCATTTATAAGCTGGAAAAGGTGGTTCAGGGAAAAGAGGAACTTCAGGATTTCGAGGGGCCCCTGGACCTGATCCTGTTTCTGCTGAGCAAGAATAAAATCGAGATACAGGACATCCCCATTGCCCTGATCCTGGACCAGTATCTGGCCTATCTGGACCGGCGCAAGGAGATGGACCTGGAGGTGGCCAGCGAGTTTGTAACCATGGCCGCCCACCTGATGTATATCAAGACCCGGATGCTCCTATCCCTGGAGGACGAGGAGGCAAAAAACGAGATGGACGCCCTGATCCAGTCCCTGGCGGAGCGCCAGCGGGGCGAGGCCTATGCCCGGGTACGCCGCCTGGCGGAGCTGCTGGGCCCCATGGGCGAGTTTGGCCGCAGCATCCTGACCCGGGACCCCGAGCCTATGGAGCGGGGCAAGGTATATGAATACGACCAGCAGCCCGCCGACCTGGTCATCGCCATGCAGGAGGTCACCGACCGCCGGGGCCAGGCGGAAACGCCGCCTCTGCGTGCCTTTGACGAGATCGTCAAGCGGGAGCCCTATTCCGTGGAGCAGAAGGCCAAGGAGATCGTCCGGCGGCTGAAGGAGGGCGGCATCACCCGGTTTCTGCTGCTGTTCCGGGGCAGCCGCAGCCGCAGCGAGCTGGTGGCCACGTTTATGGCGGTGCTGGAGCTGTGCCGCAGCCGGATCATCCGGCTGGCCGGGCCCGCCGCCGACTGCACCGTTACCTGCCGGGAGGACCCGGAAAACACCGAGGAATAAAACATGGAAGCAATGGAAATGAAAGAAATAGAGGCTGCGGTGGAGGGGATCCTCTTCGCCTCCGGGGAACCGGTGGCGGCGGACCGTATCGCCGTGGCCCTGGACCTGGACCGGGACACCGTGGACCAGGTGCTGCGCCGCCTGGCGGACTACTACAGCTACGAGCGCCGGGGCATGCGCCTGGTGCGGATGGAGGATACCTGGCAGCTGTGCTCCGCCCCGGAGTACGCCGACCTGATCCGCCGGGCCTTCGAGATCCGCAAGCCTGCGAAGCTGTCCCAGCCGGCCCTGGAGGTGCTGACCATCATCGCCTACTATCAGCCCACCACCCGGGCCTATGTGGACCAGATCCGGGGGGTGGACAGCGCCTACACCGTGGGACTGCTGCTGGACCGGCACCTGATCGAGGAATGCGGCCGTTTGCAGGTGCCGGGACGGCCCCGGCTGTACCGCACCACCAAGGCGTTTCTGCGGGCATTTCATCTGAATTCCCTGGACGACCTGCCGGAAATTCCGGGGCTGGAGGCCGACGGACAGCTGCGGCTGGACCAGGACGGCGCCGTTCAGGATCCGGAACAATAAGCAATAGAAGGGGGACCCCGCATGGCTGCACTGTGGATACTGGGCATACTGCTGGCACTGATCGTGGCGGCGCTGTTTCTGCGGGTAGGGGTGCGCATTGCCTTCGGCAACGAGCTGCGCGTTACCGCCGCAGCGGGGCCTGTGCGGATACAGATCGTGCCGAGTCCCCCGAAAAAGCCCAAAAAACAGAAAAAGCACAAGGAGAAAAAGAATCCGCCCGAAAAGCAGAAGGCAGCGCCCCGGGAGAAGCGGAAGCTGGGCCTGACGCCCGGCGATATCCGGTCCGCCCTGCCGTATCTGTGGCAGTCCTTGCAGAGAGGGCTGAGAAAGACCCGGCAGCGATTGCGCATTGATCCCATGCAGGTGTCGGTGATCCTGGGCGGGGAGGAGGACCCGGCGGCGTCTGCCGAGACCTACGGCTGGATCAGCACGGCGGTGTGGACGTTTATGCCCCGGCTGGAGGAGCTGATGCGTATTCCGGACCCGTATATCCACCTGGATGTGGACTATTCCGCCGCCGAAACCAAAGCGGAAGGGGAGGTGGGCCTGTCCTTCCAGATCCGGGACCTGTTCGCCATCGGCTTTGCCTTCGGCATCCCAGTGCTGAAGTGGCTGCTCCGGTGGAAGAAGGAGAAGAAGCTCCGGGAGGAGGCCCAGAAGGCCGAAAATCCCGAAAAGCTCCAGGAACCTGTGACCAAGGATGAAAAAAGCGCCTGATACAAATACGAAAGGATGACACCCATGGAAAACAACGAGAGAAAGAACAATTCCCTGACGGAGCTGATGGAAGCCTCCATGAGCAAGATCCGGGATATGGTGGACTCCAACACCATCATCGGCGAGCCCATCCAGACCCCCGACGGCGTGACCCTGATCCCCGTGTCCCGGCTGAGCTTCGGCTTCGGCTGCGGCGGCGGCGATTACGGCAAGCAGGCCCCCAAGTTCGGCGGCGCCAGCACCGCCGGTGTCAAGGTGGAGCCGGTGGCTTTCCTGGTGGTGAAGGACGGCGTCACCCGGGTGATGCCCGTGGCCCTGCCCGCCGTGGGCACCGTGGACCGGGTCATCGACCTGGTGCCCCAGGTCATGGACCGGGTGGAGAGCTTCATCGACAAGAAGAAGGCGGAAAAAGAAACGTACTGAGTGAATAGAATGAGGTCATCGCTGTGGATATGGGGTGATCTCTGTGAGAAAACGGATGTGGCTTCTGGTGGGGCTGGCGCTGTGGTGGTGCCTGACGCCGGTGCGGGTGTGGGGCGTGTCCACCAGCGCCGCCGCTGCCGTACTGATGGACGCGGACACCGGACAGGTGCTGTATGACCACAACGGCGGCCGGCGGATGCTGATTGCCAGCACCACCAAGATCATGACGGCCCTGGTGGTGCTGGAACGCGCCTCGCCCGGTGACGTCATCACTGTAAAGCAGAAACACATGACAGAGGGTTCCTCCATGTACCTCAGGCCCGGAGAGCGGGTGACGGTGGAGGAGCTGCTGTACGGCCTGCTGCTGTGCTCCGGCAACGACGCGGCGGAGGCCCTGGCCGATGGCTGCGGCGGGACGGCATCCTTTGTCCGGCGGATGAACGGCCTGGCAGGGGAGCTGGGGATGGAGGATACCTCCTTTGAAAATCCCAGCGGCCTGGACGGCCAGGCCCACTATTCCACCGCCCGGGACATGGCCCGTCTGGCGGCCTATGCCGCCGGAAACCATACCTTTGTGCGCCTGTGCTCCACCCGGAGCGTCACCATCGGCGGGCGCACCATGACCAATCATAACCGGCTTCTGCGGGCGGTGCCCGGGTGCATCGGCATGAAGACCGGCTACACCAGAGCCGCGGGACGGACCCTGGTCAGCGCTGCTGAACGGGACGGCCGGCGGCTGGTGGCTGTCACCCTGCAGGACGGCAACGACTGGGCGGATCATGCCGCCCTGTATGACTGGGGCTTTGCCCAACCCGCCGGGCAGGAGACGGCGGACCACCGCCGGGAGGATACGCCGTGAAGGAGCGACTGCAAAAGATCATAGCGGCTGCCGGGATATGCTCCCGCCGGGCGGCGGAGGAGCTGCTGCGGCAGGGCCGGGTCCGGGTCAACGGACAGCCCGCCGCCCTGGGGGATCAGGCGGACCCGGAGTCGGACATCATCACGGTGGACGGCCAGCCCCTGCGGCGGGACACCCGCCGGGTGTACCTGATGCTGAACAAGCCCCGGGGCTATGTCACCACCCTGTCCGACGAGCGGGGGCGGCGGACGGCGGCGGAGCTGGTGTCCGGCTGCGGCGCGCGGGTGTACCCTGTGGGGCGGCTGGACATGGACTCCGAAGGCCTGCTGCTGATGACCAACGACGGGGCCTGGATGCAGCGGCTGCTGCACCCCAGCCACCAGATTGAGAAGGAATACCGGGTCACGGTAACGGGCCCGGTGGAGGGGGCCGCCCAGCGGCTGGCCGCCATCCGGGACCTGGAGGGGGAGCGCATCCGCCCGGCCCGGGTCCGGGAGCTGTGGCGGGACGGCAGCAAGGCCGCCCTGTCCGTCACCATCCATGAGGGAAAAAACCGCCAGATCCGCCGGATGTGCCGCCAGGCGGGACTGGCGGTGCGGCGCTTGCAGCGGGTGCGGGAGCACACGCTGACGCTGGGGGACCTGCCAGTGGGGCAGTGGCGGTATCTGACGCAGCAGGAGCTGCGCGATTTGGAAGGAAGCGAGAAGTCGTGAGCAAAAACGTGCTCCAGACCATACGAAGCCGGACGGACAGCTTTTCCCGGGGGCAGAAGCGCATTGCCGACTATATTCTGATGAATTATGACAAGGCGGCGTTTATGACCGCCGGGCACCTGGGGCGCAAGGCCCAGGTCAGCGAGTCCACGGTGGTGCGGTTCGCCTCCCAGCTGGGGTACGACGGGTATCCCAATATGCAGCGTGCCCTGCAGGAGCTGGTTCGGGGCAAGCTCACGTCCCTGCAGCGCATCCAGGTGTCCCGGGATCAGATGCAGGAGCAGGATGTGCTCACCGGCGTGATGCAGCGGGACATGAACAGCATCCACACCGCCATCGAAAGCGTGGACCGGGCCGCCTTTGACCAGGTGGTGGACCGGCTGCTGACGGCCAGCCATATCTATCTGATGGGCGTGCGGTCGTCGGCATTTCTGGCGGGGTATCTGAACTTTTATCTGCACCTGATGTTCAAGAACGTCACCCTGGTGCAGAATGCCGCCGCCGGCGAGATCTTCGAGCAGCTCAGCCAGATCGGCCCCGGGGACGTGCTGGTGGGGATCAGCTTCCCCCGGTACTCCCAGATGGCCATCCATGCCGTGGAATATGCCCGGGATCGGGGCGCCGACGTAGTGGCCATCACCGACGGGCAGATGTCGCCCCTTTACCGAATGGCCACGGTGTCGCTGCTGGTGCGCAGCGACATGATCTCCTTTGTGGACTCCATGGCCGCCCCCCTGAGCCTGCTGAACGCCCTGATCGTGGCGGTGGGGCGGCAGAAAAACGAGGAAGTATCCGGCACCTTCTCCCAGCTGGAGAATGTCTGGTCCAAATACAACATATTCGGGAAAACGGAAGATGAATCATAAGCGTATCGCGGTGGTGGGCGGAGGAGCCGCCGGACTGATGGCGGCTATCGCCGCCGCCGAGGGCGGCGGACAGGTGACGCTGCTGGAGCCCAACGACCGTCTGGGCAAAAAACTGAACATCACCGGCAAGGGCCGGTGCAACGTGACCAACAACTGCTCCCGGGAGGAGCTTCTGCGGAACATCCCCCGGAACGGGCGGTTTCTGTACGGGGCCTTCGCCCGGTTCGACAGCCGGGATGCCATGGCGTTTTTTGAGACGCTGGGGGTACCCCTGAAAACCGAGCGGGGAAACCGGGTCTTTCCCCAGTCGGACTGCGCCTTCGACGTATCCGGGGCCCTCCGCCGCCGGTGCGAAAGGCTGGGTGTGAGGTGGGTCCGGGACCGGGCCGTATCCGTGGACACGGACGGGGGCCGGGTCTGCGGCGTCACCGGACAGCAGGGGATCTACCCGGCGGAGGCGGTGATCTTGGCTACCGGCGGCGTCAGCTATCCCGCCACCGGCTCCACCGGCGACGGATACCGCATGGCGGCGGCCCTGGGCCACGGGATCGTGCTGCCCTGCGGGTCGCTGGTGCCCCTGGTCAGCGATGACGGCGACTGCCGCCGGATGCAGGGACTGGCTCTGAAAAATGTGGAGCTGACGGCCCTGAACGGAAAGAATAAGGTACAGTTCCGGGATTTCGGCGAGCTGCTGTTCACCCACTTCGGCGTGTCGGGACCTCTGGTGCTGTCCGCCAGCGCCCACCTGCGGCACTGGGACCGGGAGCAGTACCGCCTGTCCATCGACCTGAAGCCGGCGCTGGACCGGGAGAAGCTGGAGGCCCGCATTCTGCGGGACCTGGGGGAGAACCCCAACCGGGACTTCGAGAAGATACTGGCGGGCCTGGTACCCCACAGCATGGTGCCGGTGATACTGGAGCGGCTGGAGATCCCGGCGGGGCTGAAGGCCAACTCCGTGACCAAGGCCCAGCGCCGGGCACTGGAGGAGCTGCTGAAGGGCTTCACCGTGTCCGTTACCGGGCCGAGACCGGTGGCGGAAGCCATCGTCACCTCCGGCGGCGTGAAGGTGAACCAGGTGCAGCCGTCTACCATGGAATCAAAGCTGACCCCGGGGCTTTATTTTGCCGGGGAAATACTGGATGTTGACGCCTATACCGGCGGCTTCAACCTGCAGATCGCCTGGTCCACCGGGCATCTGGCGGGGACAAGCGCCGCCGTGGCGGAAGGAGAATGAGCATGGCCGAAAAATATTCCGTAGCCATAGACGGCCCCTCCGGGGCCGGAAAGAGCACCCTGGCCAAGGCGGCGGCAGCGGCGCTGGGCATCTGTTATGTGGACACCGGGGCCATTTACCGCACCATCGGATACGGGGTGTACCGCCGGGGGATCGACCCGTCGGACGCCGGAGCCGTGGCGGCGGTGCTGCCGGATATGCGGCTGGAAATGCGCTATGACCAGGCGGGCCTGCAGCGGATGATGCTGGCCGGGGAGGACGTGACAGAGGAGATACGCTTGCCGGAAATGTCCAAATACGCGTCCAAGGTCTCCGCCATTCCGGCGGTGCGGGACTTCCTGCTGGAGCTGCAGCGGGAGCAGGCCCGGCGTCACAGCGTCATCATGGACGGCCGGGACATCGGCACGGTGGTGCTGCCGGATGCTACGGTGAAGATTTTCCTCACCGCCGCGCCGGAGGTGCGGGCCATGCGCCGCTTCCGGGAGCTGGAGCAGCGCGGCACCTCCCAGCCCTATGACCAGGTGCTCCGGGAGATCGTGGACCGGGACTATGCCGACACCCACCGGGCCATCGCCCCGCTGCGCCGGGCGGAGGATGCCGTGGAGCTGGACACCGGCGCCCTGACCTTTGAGGAGAGCCTGCACCTGCTGCTGGAAACCATAAGGAGGCGGGCAAAGCTGTGAAAAATCCGCATTTTGTCCGGATTCAGAAAATCCTGGGGCCGCTGGTGCGGTTTTTGTTTCCCATTTCCCTGGAGGGGACGGAAAATCTGCCGGAGGACCGGCCGGTGATGCTCTGCGCCAACCACAGCAGCGCCTGGGATCCCATTTTGTTCGTGGCAGCCATATGGACGGGTTATCCCCTGCGGATCATGGCCAAGAAGCAGCTGCTGCGGATTCCCATCCTGGGCGGCATTCTCAAGGCCATCGGCGTGTTTGCCGTGGACCGGGGCAACTCGGACATTCTGGCGGTGAAAACCGCCATTCAGAGCCTGAAGCAGGGCTGGAACCTGCTGATCTTCCCGGAGGGCACCCGGGTGAAGGACCCGGGCCATGCGGAGGTCAAGGGCGGCGCGGCCATGATGGCCATTCGCTCCGGGGTGGACATGGTGCCCATGTTCATCGACACGAAAAAGCGCCTGTTCCATCGGGTGCGGATCGTCATCGGCCGGCCCTATACCCCGGTGTACACCGGGCGCAAGGGCACGGCGGAGGAATACCAGGCCAACGCCGACGAAATCATGCGGCGGGCCTATGCATTGGGAGGTATCACATGCCGGTGATCCAAGCGAAAAGCGCCGGTTTTTGCTACGGTGTGCGCCGGGCCGTGGAGCTGGCGGAGAAGACCGCCCGGGAAACCGGCGGCTGCGTGATGCTCGGCAGCATCATCCACAACGCCAATGTGGTGGCCCGGCTGGAGCAGCTGGGAGCCCGCCAGGTGGATTCCCCGGATGCGGTCCGCCCCGGGGACACGGTGATCATCCGCTCCCACGGGGAGACAAAGCAGGTGCTGGAGCGGCTGGAGGCCATGGGGGCCCGGTGCGTCAACGCCACCTGTCCCAACGTTCTGCACATCCAGCATATCGTGTCCCGGGCCGGTCAGGCCGGGCGTATCCCCCTGGTCATCGGCGAACCCCATCACCCGGAGGTCATGGGCGCGGCCAGCTGGTGGGACGGGACCCTGGTGTTTCCGGGGCCGGAGGGGCTGGAGCGGTGGCTGCTGGAGGACCCGGCCCGCCGGGACCTGCCCCTGACGGCGGTGGCCCAGACCACCTGCGTCCGGAGCATCTGGGAAAGTTCAAAAAAAATTCTAAAAAAACTGTGTACAAACGCGGAATTATTTGATACAATATGTGATGCTACGCATAGACGTCAGTCCGAGGCGGCGGAGATCGCCTCCCGGGTGGACGTCATGGTCGTGGTCGGAGATCGTAAAAGTGCCAACACCAAACATTTGACAGAGATTTGCCGTGAGCTGTGCCCCAGAGTGTACCAGATCGAGGGGGCGGAGGAGCTTACACCGGACCTTTTTATTGGATGTTCATTGGCGGGACTTACGGCCGGCGCGTCCACACCGGCGGGCATCATTAAGGAGGTATATACAACGATGAGCGAAGAAATCAAGAACAACGAAATCAAGGAAGAGAGCTTCGAGGAGCTGCTGGACAAATCTTTCAAGACTTTAAATACAGGAGAGAAGGTAACCGGTATCGTGACGGCTGTTGGTCCCACCGAGGTTCAGGTGGACCTGGGCTGCAAGCAGGCCGGCTACATTGCCGTGGACGAGCTGTCCGCTGATCCCAACGTGAAGCCCGAGGACGTGGTGAAGGTCGGCGACGAGATCGAGACCTACATCATCCGCGTCAACGACGTGGAGGGCTATGCCATGCTGTCCAAGAAGCGCCTGGACGCCGTGAAGGTCTGGGAGGACATCGAGGAGGCCCGCGAGAACAAGACCACCCTGGAGGGCAAGGTCACCGAGGAGAACAAGGGCGGCATCGTCGTCAACGTCAAGGGCGTGCGCGTGTTCGTGCCCGCTTCCCAGAGCGGCCAGCCCCGCGGCGCCGATCTGTCCGAGATGATCGGCCAGACCGTGTCCCTGCGGATCACCGAGGTCAACCGTGCCCGCCGCCGGGTGGTGGGCTCCATCCGTGCCGTGCAGTACGAGGCCCGTCAGGCCGCCCAGGCTGCCATCTGGGAGAGCATCGAGGTCGGCAAGCACTACACCGGCACCGTGAAGTCCATGACCAGCTACGGCGTGTTCGTGGACATCGGCGGCGTGGACGGTATGGTACATATCTCCGAGCTGTCCTGGTCCCGCATCAAGAACCCCGCCGAGGTGGTTTCCGTGGGCGACACTCTGGATGTGTACGTCATCTCCTTCGACCCCGAGAAGCACAAGATCTCCCTGGGCGTCAAGGATCACTCCTGCAACCCCTGGGACACCTTCACGAACACCTATAAGGTGGGCGACGTGGCCAACGTCCGCATCGTGAAGCTGATGACCTTCGGCGCCTTTGCCGAGGTCGTGCCCGGCGTGGATGGCCTGATCCACATCTCCCAGATCGCGGACCGCCGCATCGAGAAGCCCGGTGACGTTCTGTCCGAGGGCCAGATGGTGGACGCCAAGATCACCGCTGTGGACGAGGAGAAGCAGAAGATCTCCCTGTCCATCCGCGCTCTGCTGAACGACGAGCCCGCCGAGGACGAGGAGTAAGCTTCCCTCCGAACCGGCCTGTGTCGGAACTGAATCGCTGACAAACGGCCCCCGGTGTCGTACCGGGGGCCGTTTTTTTGTACGTCGCGGAGGTCAGCGCTGGTTCTGGTTCTGATTGCTGTTCTGATTCTGCTTGGAATTGCGGTTCTGACGGGTGTTCTGATTCTGATTCTGGTTGTTGTTCTGGTTCTGGTTCTGATTCTGGTTCTGGTTCTGGTACTTGTCCATGACGGACACCTCCTTCTGTACCTGCGGTACAGGGATAGTTTGGCCGGAACCGGCGGAATCATGCACAAGTCCGGGAAAAAATCGCAAAGCGCGGCGGCGGGGTTGTTCCGGAACAGGGAATCTGGTATAATGCGGATAGAAATTTTTGCAGAGGAGGGAACCGTCATGCGGACGCTGGCTGCCATATCGCTGTCCTTTGCCGCCGCCGTTTTCGCGGCGGTCCTGCTGCCCTGGTCCGGGTGGACCTGGTGGGCGGCAATCGTCTGCGGGGCAATGGGCCTGGCGGCGGTGCTGCTGCGCCGCCGTCTGCCGGACAAGCTGCGGCTGCGGGCGGCGGTGATTCTGTTCTCCCTCTGCGGAGGTCTGCTGTATTTCGGCGGGTATCAGGCCCTGGTGCAGCAGCCGGTGCTGGAGCGCTGCGGCCGGGAGGCGGAATTTTCCGCCGTCGCGGCGGACTTCGGCCAGCTGACGGAGCAGGGCGGCCGGGTGACGGTGTATCCGGAGGGGCTCCGGGGCGTCAAGGCGGTCTGCTACGGCGGCCAGGAGCTGGCCCAATTGGAGCCGGGACAGCGGATCACCGGCTACGCCCGCTGGCAGGATGCCGGGCGCATCCACGAAAACGACGTGACCACCTTCACCTCCCGGGGCGTGTTCGCCCTGCTGTATGTCCAGGGGGACGTGACGGAGGAGGCGGGCAGCGCCGGGAGCCTGCGCTGGCTGCCCCAGCGGACGGCCCGGGCCCTGCGGGAAAAGATCGCCGCCATCTGGGATGACGAGACCACCGCCGCCTTTGTCACGGCGGAGCTGACCGGAGACCGGGGCGGCCTGTCCGTGGCGGACGAGACGGCCATGTCCCAGGCGGGGCTTTCCCACCTGTTCGCCGTGTCCGGCCTGCACTGCGCGTTTCTGGTGAGCCTGCTGGGCCTGCTGCTGGGCGGCAGGCGGCGGCTGTCCGCCGGGGTATCCATGGCAGTGCTGGCGTTTTATATGCTGGTGGTGGGCCTGTCGCCGTCGGTGGTGCGGGCGTGCATCATGCAGGCCTTCGTGCTGGCGGCGCCCCTGTTCAAGCGGGACAGCGACGGCCTCACCAGCCTGGGCGCGGCGCTGCTGGTGATTTTGCTGGCCAACCCCTTCGCCGCCGGAAGCATCAGCTTACAGCTGAGTTTTGCGGCCACCCTGGGACTGGTGTGGCTGTCGCCGAAGCTGTACCGGAATCTGTCCCGGTTCTACACCGGGACAAGCCGGGCCGTCCGATGGGCGGTGAACTTCCTGTGCGCCAATATGTCGGCGTCCGTCTCGGCCTTGGTTTTCACCATCCCACTGACGGCCATCTACTTCAACATCCTGACCCTTACCGCCCCCATCAGCAACCTGCTGGCCGTTCCGGCGGCGGGATGGAACTTCATGGCGGGCTTTGTCACGGTGCTGGCGGGCTTTGTATGGCTTCCGGCGGCCCGGGTGCTGGGCTGGGTATGCTTCGGCCTGGTGCGGTATGTGCTGTGGGTCGCCGGGGTGCTGGCCTCGGCTCCGGGGCACGCGGTGTATTTTTCCAACGGCTTTCTGAAATACTGGCTGCTGTATGTATACGCCATGTTCGGCGGATGCCTGCTGACCCGGGACCGGCGGCGGAAGTACGCCGTGGCCGGGGTTCTGGCGGCGGTGACGCTGGCGCTGGCGGTGGGCCTGAACAGCGGACTGCACCAATATGGGGACCTGTCCGTGATGGCCCTGGACGTGGGCCAGGGGGAAAGCGTGGCCCTGTATACCCGGGAGAAGGCGGTGCTGGTGGACTGCGGGTCCAGCAACAGCTATATCAGCGCCGGGGCTCGGGCGGCGGACCAGCTGGAGAGCATAGGCATCCACCGTCTGTCGGCGGTGGCGGTGACCCACTATCACGCCGACCACACCAATGGGCTGGAGGAGCTGATGGCCCGGATGCCGGTGGAGCGGCTGCTGCTGCCGGATATTGAGGACGAGTACGGCGTGCGGGACCGGCTGCTGGCCCTGGCCCGGGAGCTGGACATCCCCGTGACCATGGTGACGGACACCTATCAGTTCCCCATGGGCCAGGCCATGCTGACCGTCTATCCCCCGGTGGGAGCCGGGGACCTGAACGAGCAGGGGCTGACCTTCCTGTGCTCGGCGGGGGATTTCGACGCCCTGATCACCGGCGACATGGCCGGAAATACGGAAAAGAAGCTGGTAGAGCGGTTCGACCTGCCGGATATCGAGGTGCTGGTGGTGGGCCACCACGGCTCCCGGTACAGCAGCACCGACACCTTTTTGCAGCAGGTGCGGCCGGAGACGGCCATCATCAGCGTGGGGGACAACAGCTACGGCCACCCCACCCAGGAGGCCATGGACCGGCTGTCCCGGAACGGGGCCGCGGTGTATCGCACTGACCGGCAGGGAAACGTCCTGGTCACAGTGAACGGAGGAACGTAAATGGCGGCAAAGGCTACGAAAAAAAGCGGCGCAGCCCTGGAAAAGCTGCGGGCGGATATCAAAAGCGGCAGCCCGGAGAACGTGTACATCTTCTATGGAGAGGAGACGTATCTGCGGGATCGGTATCTGGAGGAGCTGAAGGCCCTGCTGGTGCCGGAGGGCTTTGAGGAGTTCAACTATCACCGGCTTTCCGGAAAGGGACTGACCGTCCAGGACCTGACGGAGGTGGTGGAGGCCATGCCCATGATGGCCCAGCACACCCTGACGGTGGTGACGGATATGGACCTGTTCCGGCTGGACGAGGGACAGCGGGGGCTGCTGATGAATCTGCTGGGGGATTTCCCGGAATACGGCACGTTGGTGTTTGTATACGACGTGCTGCCCTATAAGCGGGACGGCAAAATGAAGAAGCTGTGCGCCGCCATCGGGGACCACGCGCAGGAGGTGGAGTTCTGCCAGCAGGAGCGGGACCAGCTGCTGCGGTGGATGAAGCGGCGGTTCGCGGCGGAGGGCCACGACATCGACACGGCCACGGCGGATCATCTGCTGTTCACCTGCGGCACGCTGATGACGGACCTGGTGCCGGAGATCGGGAAGATCGCCGCCTATGCCAAGGGGGAGCGCATCACCGTGGCGGACATCAACGCCGTGGCGGACCCCATTCTGGACGCCCAGGTGTTCGACATGACCAACAGCATCACCGCCGGAAAATACGACGACGCGGCCCGGGTACTGGGGGAGTTGCTGCGGATGCAGACGGAGCCCATTGTGATCCTGGCGGCGGTGGGCAAGGAGCTGCGGCGGCTGTATACCGCCCGAATGGCCCTGGACGGCGGCAAGGACCGGCTCTGGCTGAAGCAGCTGTGGAACATGAGCAGCGATTACCCGGCCAGACTGCTGATGCAGGCGGCCAGAAAGGTGGACCACGACTGGTGCCGGACGGCGGTGCTGCGGTGCCAGCAGCTGGACCGGCGGATGAAGAGCATGAGTATGCCGGATAAGCAGAAGGAGGACGAATTGAAGCTGTTTCTGATGGAATTGGCGGGGCGCAGATGAAGCCCCGGGTAAAAGAGGTCATCGTGGTGGAGGGGCGGTATGACCGCAACGCCCTTTTGCAGGTGGTGGACGCCACGGTGGTGGAGACCGGCGGGTTCTCCGTGTTCAACGACCGGGAGAAGCTGGCGTTTTTGCGGCGGCTGGCGGAAAAGCGGGGGCTGATCCTGCTGACGGACCCGGACGGGGCGGGCTTTGTGATCCGGAACCACCTGAAGGGGGCCATCCCCCGCCAGCAGCTGAAGCAGGCCTATGTCCCGGATATCGCCGGGAAGGAGCGGCGCAAGCGCCATCCCGGCAAGGAGGGCAAGTTAGGGGTGGAGGGTATGCGGCCGGAGGTGCTGCTGGAGGCCCTGCGGCGCTGCGGCGCCACCCTGGAGGGGGAGGACGCCCCGGCCCCCGGCGGGGATCTGACCAAGGCGGACATGATGGACAAGGGTCTGGTGGGGCCGAACTCCGCCGCCCGGCGGCAGCAGGTGCTGCGGGACCTGGGCCTGCCGGAGCACCTGACGGCCAACGGCCTGCTGGAGGCCCTGAATCTGCTGCTGACACGAGAGGAGTTTGAGAAGCTGTGACGGAGCCATTGGAGATCGAGCGGAAATTCCTGATCGAAATGCCGGACCGGACCCTGCTGGACCGGTGCCCGGTGCGGTGGGAGATATGGCAGACATATCTGCTGTCCCGGCCCGGCGTCAGCGCCCGGGTCCGCCGCCGGGTGGGGGAAACGGAGCAGTTTTTCCACACCGAAAAGCAGCGCCTGACGGACCGCACCTGCGTGGAGCGGGAGCGGGAGATCGACGCCCGGGAATATGAGGCCCTGCTGGCACAGCGGGACCCGGCGCGGGTGACCATTCACAAGATGCGCTATTGCCTGCCGGAGGGCGGACTGGTGTTCGAGATCGACGTGTACCCCTTCTGGCGGCGGCTGGCGGTGATGGAGGTGGAGCTGCAGCGGGAGGACCAGAGCTTCATCGTGCCCCGGGGGCTTCGGGTGCTGCGGGAGGTATCCGGCGACCGGCGGCTGAAAAACGCCGCCCTGGCGGGCCATGTGCCGCCGGAGGAAGAATTGTTGGCCGAAGCCGCCGGAGATGGAATAACTCCCTTGCATGGGAGTCCGGAATGTGGTAAAATAATCTGAAAATACCGGCGGGGGAACAACTGCCGGTGCATTTTCGCGGAAATCGTGCTGCGGCACGGATTCGATATCTATACGCATACATAGGAGGAACAAAAAATGTCTTTCATGATCGAAACGTCTGCCCGTCATATCCACCTGACCCAGGAGACGGTGGAGAAGCTGTTCGGCGAGGGCTATCAGCTGACCGTTCGCAAGCCCCTGTCCTATCCCGGCCAGTACGCCTGCAACGAGCGGCTGACCATCGTGGGGCCCAAGAAGGAAATGGCCAACGTGTCCATCCTGGGGCCTGTGCGTAAGGCCGACCAGGTGGAGGTCTCCGCCACCGACGCCCGCACTCTGGGCATCGACGCTCCCGTCCGGGAGAGCGGCCATGTGGAGGGCTCCGGCGCATGTAAGCTCATCGGGCCCAAGGGCGAGGTGGAGCTGAGCCAGGGTGTAATCATCGCCAAGCGGCACCTGCATGTCCGCCAGGAGGACGCCGAGAAGATGGGCGTCAAGGACAAGGAGATCATCAAGGTGGCCTGCGGCGGCGAGGGCCGCAAGCTGATCTTCGACGACGTGGTGGTCCGCGTCAACGTGGACGGCGCCACCACCATGCACATCGACACCGACGAGGCGCAGGCCGCCGGCAACCCCACCGTGGGCGAGATCTATCGGTAAATCATCCGAATCTAAAGGGGGTGCGCACCGCGCACCCCCAGCTTGTCAAAAAACATTTTTGACAAGCTGGGGGCGGTTTTTCAGAACTTAAAAAAATTCTGAAAAACAAGTGATTGCAAACGAAAGACACCCCTGATGGGTTTCTTTCGTAACGATCTTCCTTT
>OGGZ01001910.1_pt1 | contig 15867 bp, 15 predicted proteins | sample 1571371 | NCBI WGS metagenome assembly OGGZ01 (sample SAMEA2582025, study PRJEB24529) | metagenome | biome: Human gut stool | place: China | collected 2011
ATATCTGATTTGGAAAGGAAGCTATAACTAAGTACCGGCTTCAATGTCATTTTCCCAAATTATAGCATATCTGATTTGGAAAGGAAGCTATAACCGTATTGCCGGTAATTGCCGCCGAATAGACATTATAGCATATCTGATTTGGAAAGAACGTTACAATAAAATCATCAAGCTGGTTATAACTAACATTTTTAACTTTTACAGAAACTTATTATAACATCCATTTTTTAAAAAATAAATAACAACCATCGGCTGTTTAAAAATCCGGAACAATCTGAAAACCATGTCATGCAGGGGCATGGTCTGCCGCAGCTTATGCGGATGTTGCCTGCACAACCACTCATCTGCCGGTCAGGATTGTTCCGGACGGCGCAATTATAATTGAAATTAATCTTCTTTAGAAGCATTTTCAGAAAGTTCTTGCGCTTTTTGCTCAAGTTGCTTTTTTTCTGAAAGAGCTTTTTCGATTCCTTCTTTGGAAAAGTCTTTGGGCAGTACTTCGTAGATTATATCCATGGTTGTTCTCCTCATATTTATTATGAATTTTTACCAAAATGTCCGTTTGAAAGCAATAAAAGGTTTGATATTCGGGGAAGTCTCAGGTGTATTTTCCGGGCAAATGCGGCAAAATTCTCATACGGAAAATAAAGGCCGACGGTAAATGCTGCGGCCGTTGATACGGGGAATTTATGTTTTATCGGATTCGGACAAACGGATATTTTCCGGCAAGTCGATTTTATTTATTTAAGTTTCTCCCGCAGATATTTTGCCGTATAGCTTTTTTCCGATTTTGCGACTTCTTCCGGCGTGCCCTGAGCGACGATTCGGCCGCCGCCGTCACCGCCTTCCGGTCCCAGGTCGACGATGTAATCGGCCACTTTGATCACGTCCAGGTTATGCTCGATGACAACCACCGTATTGCCTTGGTCGACCAAAGTTTGCAACACTTTCAACAGACGGTTGATGTCTTCAAAGTGCAGTCCCGTGGTCGGTTCGTCCAGAATATAAAGGGTTTTGCCGGTTGCCCGTTTGGAAAGTTCTTTTGACAGCTTGATGCGCTGGGCTTCGCCGCCGGACAGGGTAGTTGCCGGCTGGCCGAGGTGAATGTAGCCGAGGCCGACTTTGCGCAAAAGGTCCAGCCGGTTTTTGATCGACGGGATGGAGTCGAAAAAGTCAAAAGCCTCGTCGACGGTCATGTCCAAAACGTCGGCGATGGATTTGCCCTTATATTTGACTTCCAGCGTTTCGCGATTGAAGCGTTTGCCTTTGCAGACGTCGCAGGCAACGTAAACGTCGGGCAGAAAGTGCATTTCGATTTTGGTCACGCCGTCGCCTTTGCAGGCTTCGCAGCGGCCGCCGGCAACGTTGAAGGAAAAACGCCCGGCGTTGTATCCTCTCGCCTTGGCTTCCGGCAGACCGGCGAACCAGTCGCGGATGTAGGTAAACAGGCCGGTATAGGTGGCCGGATTGGAACGCGGCGTGCGGCCGATCGGCGACTGGTCGATGTCGATCACTTTGTCAATGTTTTCCAGCCCTGTCAGTTTGTCGTAAATGCCGGCCGGTTCGCGGCTGCCGTTTAATTCCTTGTTGACGGCTTTAAACAGGGTTTCGAGAATAAGCGAAGACTTGCCCCCGCCGGAAACGCCGGTAACGCAGGTCATGGTGCCGAGCGGGATTTTCAGGTCAACGTCTTTGAGGTTGTTGGTTTTGACTCCGCTTAAGGTGATAAAGCCGCCGTTTCCCTTCCGCCGTTTGCGGGGAACGGAAATTTCCCTTTGCCCGGTCAGATATTGGGCGGTCAGGCTTTCCGGCGTGTTCAGCACTTCTTCGACGGTGCCTTTGGCCACTACATGGCCGCCGAGTTCGCCGGCGCCGGGTCCCATGTCGACCAGATAATCGGCGGCGCGGATGGCGTCTTCGTCATGTTCGACCACAATCACCGTATTGCCGATGTCGCGAAGCCGGGTCAGGGTTTCGAGCAGGCGGTCGTTGTCGCGTTGGTGCAGGCCGATGGACGGTTCGTCTAAGACATACATCACTCCGGTCAGTCCCGAACCGATCTGCGAGGCCAGCCGGATGCGCTGGGCTTCGCCGCCGGACAAGGTGCCGGACTGGCGGGAAAGCGACAGATATTCCAGTCCGACGTTATTTAAAAAGTTCAGCCGGTCAACGATTTCCTTTAAGATTTTGTGAGCGATTTCCCGTTTTTGCGGGCTTAGTTTTTCCTCCGCGCCGGCAAACCATCCGAGCGCCTGTTTGATCGACATGGCGGAAACGTCCATGATGTCCAGTCCCGCGATTTTAATTGCCAGCGCTTCCGGTTTCAGGCGCTTGCCGCCGCAGTGCTCGCAGACGGCAGCAGACTGATACTGGGCAAATTCGTCGCGGGTGGCCTGCGAGTCCGTTTCCATAAAACGGCGTTCCAGATTGTTGACGACGCCTTCAAACGGCTTGTGGGTGACAAAACGCGAATAATACATCGGCACCGGTTCCGAGCCGGAACCGTATAAAATGACGTTTTTGGCGTTTTCGGGCAGGTCTTTCCACGGCGTTTTCATTGAGATGCCGAGATATTGGCAAAGCGATTCCAACGTGTCGTTGTAAAAGCCGTGTTTGCGGCTGTACCAGGGCAGAATGGCGCCTTGGGCCATCGACAGGTATTCGTTGGGTACGATCAGACACGGATCCATATACAGCCGGGCGCCGATGCCGTCGCAATAAGGGCAGGCGCCGTACGGGTTGTTAAAGGAAAACAGCCGCGGCTCGATTTCCTCAATCGTAAAACCGCTGACCGGGCAGGCAAATTTGGAAGAAAAGGTGATCCGGCTGCCGGAAGCCGCATCTTCGGCAAACATTAGGCCGTCGCCGAGTTTGAGCGCCGTTTCCGTCGATTGTGCCAGACGGCTTTCCAGTCCCGGTTTGATTACCAGCCGGTCGACCACCACTTCAATGTCGTGTTTCTGGTTTTTGTTTAATTCCGGCAGTTCTTCGATTCCGTAGACGGCGCCGTCGATTTTCAGGCGCTGGTAACCCTGCCGCTGCAGGTTTTCGAATTCTTTTTTGAATTCGCCTTTTTTGCCGCGGGCGATCGGCGCCAGCAGCAGAATCCTGCTTCCCTCCGGCAGGGCGGCGATGCGGTCGACCATTTGCGACACGGTCTGCGATTCGATCGGCAGACCGGTTGCCGGCGAATAGGGGGTGCCGGCCCGTGCCCACAGCAAACGCATGTAATCGTAGATTTCGGTAACCGTGCCGACGGTCGAACGCGGATTGTGCGAAGTGGTTTTCTGTTCAATGGAAATGGCCGGAGAAAGCCCTTCGATCGAGTCGACGTCCGGTTTTTTCATCAGTTCAAGAAACTGGCGGGCATAAGAGGAAAGGCTCTCGACGTAGCGTCGCTGCCCTTCCGCATAAACCGTGTCAAACGCCAGTGACGATTTGCCCGAACCGGACAGGCCGGTGATGACGGTCAGCCTGTTTTTGGGAATGCTGATGTCTATGTTTTTTAAATTGTGCTCGCGCGCGCCTCTGATTTCGATAAAATTGTGTTCCGCCATCTTTTTTCTCCGGTCTGACAATATAAACACGAAAGAACAAAAAGGCAACAAAAAAGCATGTCCGCCGGCGTTTGACCGGAACGAAAAGCGAGGGCGGCGCAATGCAAGATTTATGTCAATAAAAAGCTGTCCCCGCTTGCGAAGCGGCGGTTAAAGATGTAAAATAAACATTAATTTTTCTTATGAATTTAGAAGATTGTCATGGTTGATTACAAATATGTCTGTTTATTTGCCGCAAGCTGGCTGACGTCTTTTTCCGTCCGCGCGGATATGAACGTGGCGGTTATTGCCCCGACCGACGGCGATTACAAATATTACAGCGAAGAACTGATTAACGGCGCCAAGGTGGCGGTGGACGAGATTAACGAAAACGGCGGACGTAAAGGCAAAAAAGTCAATCTGGTGCAGATCGACGACCCCTGCGACGACACTCTCTCGCTGACCACCGCGCAGATGATTGCCGTCAACCGTTCGGAGGAAGACAAGATGCATCTGGTGCTGGGGCCTCAGTGCATCAACCGGACGGAAAAGATTGCTGCCGGTTTTTCGGGCGCGAAGATTTTTCAGATCCATCCGACCGGCAGCAGCCGCGCCTTGTATCAGACGGCGCATCGCGGACCGGTGGAGCTGGTAGGCTATTCGGAACAGCAGGCGGTTGATTTTTTCCGCTATTATGCCGATAATTACGCCGATCGCAAACTGGCGGTGGTTTATGACGGCAGCAGTCCGGAAATGACCGGCATTGCCAAGGAAATTCAGCACCATTTTACCAAAGCGGGGCTGGGGGAAAAGCTGACCGCGTTCAGCCTGGAGCCTTTTAACGGCGACGCCCGCCGGATTGCGCAGGCGGTCAGGGCCGGCGGCGCCGAAGCGCTGTTTATGATGGGCGGCGGAGAAGTGACGATGCAGGCCGTGCGTTATCTGAAGGCGGACGACCGGAATTTTGTCGTCTTCGTCAACCGTTATTTCAGCGGCAGTAAATTTATCCGCAAAATGGGCGAATATGCGGACGGCATTTATATTCTTTCGCTGCCTTCGCTCAGCAGCAATCCCGATTTTGCCGAAGACCTGGTCAGGCTCCGTTTGTGGGGAATTGAACCGGACGGGCTGATGGCTTACGGTTATTTGTCGGTCAAAATGTGGGAGGAACTGGTTAACCGGGCCGGCGGCTTCGTTTATGAAAATTTGCAGAAAAGCCTGAACAAACAGCTGATTCGCGCCGGCTGGGGAACCGTCGTCTATACCGATGGAGAACCGGACCGTTCGCTGAAATATGCGATATACCGTTTTGAAAACGGAGAATATGCACAAGTCTACTGATTTTGCTTGGATGATGAAATCTTTTCCCCTATATTTGTTGAAGTTGTTAATTTTTTATAAAGGTATAAAATAATGGTTGGAAGTATCAATAAAGTCATTTTGGTCGGAAATCTCGGCGCGGATCCGCGGGTCAACACCACGCAAAACGGCAGCAAGGTCGTCACCTTAAGCGTTGCCACTTCGGACACTTGGAAAGACAAGCTTTCCGGCGAGAGAAAAGAACGTACCGAATGGCACCGGGTCGTGGTTTTCAACGCCCAGCTGGCGGATGTGGCGGAAAGGTATCTGCGCAAAGGGTCGAAAGTGTATATTGAAGGCCAGCTGCAGACCCGCAAGTGGGAAGATGCCAACGGACAGGAAAAATATACCACCGAAGTGGTGCTGCAAAACTTCAGTTCCAACCTGATCATGCTGGACGGCCGCGGCGACGCCGGCGCCGGAGCAGACGTGTTTTCCGGTTCGTCTTCCGCTTCTTCCGGCTGGGATTCCGCACCGGCAGCGGGCGGTGCTGCCGATCTCGACGACGACATCCCGTTTTAGCCGTTTTTTCCTGCAATTGAAAAGGCCCCGTTTTGACGGGGCTTTTTTTGTATATTGTGTGCGGTAATCCGGTCGCGGAAAATCTTTTTTGGGGTGCAATCGGCAAGCCGTCTGACAAAAGAAAAATAAATTTTCTGTCATGACTTGCAATAATGGACAAAAAAGCGTATGATTGTTTCTGCAAAGAAGAATCGGGAAAAATTGAAGAAAAAGAGGTTGTTATGGCAGAAAAGGAAATCAACGAACGCAGACGCGGTCTGCTCAAACGGGTGCTGGAAAGCAAAACCCTGAACCGTACGCTGAAAACGGTGGTGCTCAGCGCCTTTCTTTCCGGCAAGGCGATGAGTTCCAAAGCGGTCGAACCGCAGGTAAAAGACGCGGCGGTTGACGCCGTGGAGCAGAAGACGGAGGCGATGCCTTCGCAGCGGCTGAGCGAAAACTATGCCAAACTGCAAAAATTTGCCGATTTTCCGGAATTGTCGCCGGCGCAGGCGGCTTTTGTCGATCATACCTACATCGTGGACCACGATCTCTGGATCGAACGCGACAGCATTGCGGTCAAATGCGTGGACAGTCGTTATGTGCAGGATTTGTCGCTGACGGACGTTGCCTGTGCGCGGGAGTGCAAAGCGCTGCCGAAAAGCGAACAGAGCGCGGACGGCTATATTTCGTTTCGGCGCGATCCGGGCGTGATCGGCAGCGACGGCAAGTCAACCTATAACGGAATTATATCAACCGATTTCAACGCGACCAAACAATCTATTGTACTGATGTATTGCAGCAACAACGAACAGGTTGCCGCTCTCGGCAGACAGATGATAAACGGCGATCATGCGGAAACGGCGGAAAGGATTCGCCGGCAGATTTACCGCGAGGACGGGACAATCGTCGGCCCGGAGGAACTGGCAAAGGTTTTAAACGGCAGGGATTTTTTGTCGCTGAAAGGAAAAATCAAGAACCTGGGCAGCCGGTCGGCCTTTAACCGGATGTATCAGCGGGTCTGCCGTTCCGATTATGAAAACAGCGTCGCTTTTCAGGAGGATTATGCGCTCAAGTTTTACGGCATCGGGCGCAAGGGCAACCTTAACACGCTTAACCAAAAGGTGAAACAGGCAAACGGCGGCAAAGCAGACTTGACCAAAGTCCGCCCGGCGGTTATCGCTTCCGCCCTGAGCGAGATGATTGCCAAAGGGCACGGAACTCTGGCTGCCAACCCGTTGGCGTTGAAGCTGAAAACCCTCAACGGCACGGCAGCGTCAACCAACATCATCAATGCGCGGGTTTTGGGACCGTCCGCGCGCGCTCAGGCGGACAAAATGGCAAAATATGACTATCTGACCTTAAAGTTGGTGCGGGAGATGTTTTCTTTGACCAATAATCTGGCTTTTTATGAGGCGGTAAACAAAAAGATTGAAGAGCATGAAGCGGTGCTGGAAGGCTGCCGGCAGGATCTGCTGAACCGTTCTTTGCCGCAAAGTGTCGGTGACGGGCTGAAAATCCGCTCTCCGCAGGAACAAATGCGGCAGATAAAGCTGAAAGCGGATACCGCGCTGTTGAAAAAATTCATGGATGAACGCGGTATCGGCAAATAAAAAAAAGACGGTTGTTTGGTAAAAAAAGTTCCGATTTAAATCGGAACTTTTTTTTGCGCAAAGACGGAAATCATTTCCATGGCTCAACAACCGGATCGTCAAAAATGATCGGTTGTTTTGCAACCATAATTTTGACTCTCGTGCGGGCTGTGGACGTTCTTTCGCCGGTTGATGCGGTTGCCTGACATTCCAGCATGTAACAGGAAAATACCCTGCCGTCGGCCGTTTCGTCTGCCAGTTCGGTCAGTTTCGGTTCCTGCAAAGCGTAACGAACTTCCGGCACGGGCAATACATATTCCCCGTCATGGTCGGAGAAAAAGGCCTTTTCCGTCGTAAACAGCACCGGTACTTCAAAATCGGCGTAACAAACGGTATATTCCGTTTGATAACTGCGGATGATGAGAGGACCATCCGTTTTTTCCCTCAGCATTTTTCCTTCCGTGGGCCGGAGGTCGCATACATGTTTGACGGAAGGAGCCTCAATTGCCGGAAGAAGCGTATCGCAGCCTTCCGCATACTTCAGTTCCGTCCGATAAGTCAGTTCGCCGGTCCCTTGCCTGCTTATTTTGATCCAGCTGATGTAGGAAGCGGCGTCTTTACCGTCAAAACCGGATGCTTCCACCATCATTTCCGAACCGTTGAACTCAGGTTGATCCAAGATGTCCGTCGAACAACTGCAAACTGCGGCACCCAGTGCGACAGCTGCCAAAAAGAAAAAATTTTTCATAGTGATAATAATATTTAGAACTAAATCACAGTTTATCGTAAAATGACGATGTTTTCAAATAAAATGTTATGTCGGAAAACGTCTTGTCGGCAGAGCCGTGTCTGTTCAAAAAGCCTTCCTGAAAACGGAAGGCTTTTGCGCCGGGTCAGAACCGCGCTTTCAAATTGTGCCAAAACTTTTTGAGGGCGGCGTTTTTTGCGTTTGCTGCAAGCTGTTTCGCCGGAACTTCGTCGGCGTTCCTTTCCGTTTCTTGTGCCGGCAACAGGTTGCCGTCCTGTTGTCCGGCAACCGGAAAAGCGGTTGTTTTTGCTTTTTTCCGCATTTTTTCGGCTCTTTTCAAAAAGCTTTCTTCAGAGTAGGCGTCAATATAACCGTTATATTCTTTGTTGCTGATATGATGACTGTCAAGCCAGACCTCTTCGCCCGTTCCTTTGACGATGCGTTGCAGCGTTTGGACGATTTCCCGGTGGTCTTTGCCTGTCAACGCCGTGGCCTTGTCCAGTTTGAATATGCGGTCGTCAAAAAATTCCGGAAAATCTTCCGTATTGTTGCGTTTGATTGAAAAGGCCTCTTCGGCGATTCCCTTGTCATCATATTTGACAATGTAACGACGGCAGGGAAAAGTGTCTTCTTCGTGCATATAAAGATTATATTGTCTGCAGGTCGGATTTTCCATTTTTTGTCTCCGTTGGATAATATTGACATAAGTTTAATATATTTTTGTCAAAAAAACAAGGGAAAAACATGCGGCCGAAAATTCCGATGCCTCTGGCGATTCGGTTTAAAAATTCCGGCCGGTGTCTGTGTTTTTAAAGCTTTTTCCAGATGCGGCGTTTGTTTTTTTCCTCTTTTTCGCGAAAAGCCCGTTCCAGATCTATTCCGTGCATGTTGGCAAGCGAGCAGACGTAGATGAACACGTCGGCCAGTTCTTCGGCGACGTTCCCGGCAACGGAGTCCGAAGCGACGCTGCCGGATTTTGAATTTTTGCGCACGGCGGAAATGACTTCCCCGCATTCTTCCGCCAGCAGGCAGCATTCGTAGAATTTGTCGGTTGTGTTGAAACCCCTTTCTCTTTTCATTTGCAAGACATATTGCTGAAAATCTTTTAACGTGGGATTGTTTTTCAGTTCCAATGACATGTTTTTGATCCTTGTTTGAATATTTCCCGGCCAAACAAGAGTAGCAGACGACAGGAGGCAATACAAGTTTTTTATCCGGTGACAACCCGGCAACCGTTTATCGGTTTTGCGCGGCAGCTTGGCGATAAGGGGTAAAAAAAAGCCCGGACTAAACCGGGTTTTGAAATGGCGACCCCAACGAGACTCGAACTCGTGTTACCACCGTGAAAGGGTGATGTCCTAACCGCTAGACGATGGGGTCATCGAAACTAGGTGCATATATACAGATAAAAAAAATAAAGGTCAAGTATTATTTTTACAAAAACGAATTTTTTTTGTTCCGGGGCCCAAAAGGCTTCCGGTATCCAAAACGGCCAAAGCGGCAGGACGCAAGAAACGGGGATTGTATCGGAATGCCGCCGCGGGAAAACGGCCGTTTTCAAAAATGGCAGGGCAGGAAGCGGATCAGATGTCAGTCGTAACCGCGGTAAGGCTTTTGCGGCAGCCGGACGTCGCGGTTTTTGACGCCGCCGTCAAGCGCGGACAAAACAGCCGTCGTTTCCGAGTAAAAGCTTTCTCCCTCATATTTTTCCAAAGCATGTGCGGCCGATTGAAGTTTGAACTTGTCATTTCCGGCCACGGCTTTGTAGACTTTGTTGATTGCGTATTTACGGCAGATTTCTTTCCCTTTGGCATCCAAAGTGCCCGTCAGTTCCCGTATCTGCCGTTGAACGATCAGACGGTGGCGGCGGTAATGTTCTTCGGGAACGATGTTTTTGATTTCGTGTTCGCGAACCAGACGCTCATAGAGCAGATTGACGTAAGTATTGCGAAACGAAAGCTTTTTCAGCAGATCGTCGCTTTTGAAAGCGAAAGCCCAGCGGTTAAGCATGTTTATGTCGCGTTCTCTTTTTTGTCGCTGGATTTGTTCCGCTTCCGCCGCGGCTGCCGCAAATATGCCGCGGATTTGCGGATTCGGATATTCCTCGGTCAGGGTTTCCCTCAGCCGGCGGATTTCGTCGTCGGTGAATGAATGATGCCATGCCTGCCGGGCAAAAAAAACGCCGCGTGCGGTCGGCAAAACCGGGGCAGAGAGGTTGCCGGGCGCCGGTTTCCCGGCCGATTGCCGCGGCCAGGGCGGCCAGTCCGCCGGCATCTCCGCGGAAAACCTGCTGCCGCACTTCGTCAAACAATTCCGGCTGTGTGTTTTCAACCGACAGTGCCCGCCGCGCCAGCGCCGCTTCCGCCGCCTGATAGGTTATATCTTGGGAGCGGGGCGCCAGCCGGGCAAAAGTCCGGCAGAAAAGGCCGAAATGTTTGGCCGACATGGTGGGGGCGGAAAGAACATATTCCTGCAAAACCAAATTGGCGGCGCTCGTCAGGAGCACCGCCTCGTCTTCTAAGGACAGCATATCGCGGACGGCTTTGTCGAAGCGCCCGTCCATAATTTAATAGCCGCTGTAGGGAATGATGCGCGCCCGGTCTGAGCCGCTGCCGTAAAGCACCATGCAGCGCTGGCCGACGGCCATCAGCACGTCGCTGCCCTGAGTAACGGTGACCAGTCCGCCGTTGTCGAGCTGGACGACGTATTCATACCCGCTTTGTTTGGAAAGGCCGCGTTGAGCCAGATTGCCGGCCGCGCCGCCGACCAGGGCGCCGCCGACGGCGCCGAGAACGCCCGCGGTGCTGCCTTTGCCGATCTGCGAACCGGCCACGCCGCCGGCGATGCCGCCGATTGCCGTACCGAGCGAATTGTCGCTGTCGGCGACGGTGATCGCACGAACGGAAACGATGGTTCCTGCCCGGGCGCGGTTGACCGACCCGACCGCCGCCGAATCATACTGGTTGGCGCCGATCTGGGAAGCGCACCCCGCCAAAACCGCCATTACCGGCAGTATCAGGGCAATAACAAATTTTTTCATCCTTCTTCCTCCGCATGATAAAGTTGTTCTGTTGTTATCTGCTTTTTATATTATCTACAGATTGCTTTTTGTCAATGCCGGACTCTTGCCAAATGAAGTTAACTGTTATATATTGACGGACAAAATTAACTTAAACGGAAAAACTAATTTAACGGGAAAACTAAAATGTCAGAAAGAACCAAGGTTGTAAAATTGCTGTCTTCGGACAAACCTTTGGCCGACGTGTTGGTCAAGGGCTGGGTGAGAACGCGCCGCGACGCGAAAGATTTTTCTTTTATCGAAGTAAACGACGGTTCCTGCCTGAAAAATATTCAGGTGATCGCCGGCAGCGCTCTTCCCAACTACGAGGACGTCAAAAAACTGACCACCGGTTCTTCGGTTGCCGTCAGCGGCGCGCTGGTTCCCTCTCAGGGCGGCAACCAGAAATATGAGATCAAGGCCGAAAAAATCGAGGTTTACGGCTGGGCGGACGACACTTATCCGCTGCAGAAGAAGAAACATACCGACGAATATCTGCGTACCATTGCCCATCTGCGTCCGCGCACCAACAAGTACGGTGCCGCATTCCGGATTCGGTCCGAACTCTCATACGCGATTCACACTTTTTTCCATGAACGCGGATTCCGCTACGTCCATACGCCGATCATCACCGCTTCCGACTGCGAAGGCGCCGGCGAAATGTTTCAGGTGACCACGCTTGACCTGAACAACCTGCCGAAAACGCCCGACGGCAAAGTCGACTATTCTCAGGACTTTTTCGGCAAAGAGGCGCGGCTGACGGTTTCCGGCCAGTTAAACGGCGAAATGTATGCGACGGCGCTCGGCGACATTTATACTTTCGGCCCCACGTTTCGGGCGGAAAATTCCAACACCACCCGGCATGCGGCGGAATTTTGGATGATTGAGCCGGAAATGGCTTTTGCCGACCTCACCGACGACATGAATCTGGCGGAAGACATGGTCAGATACTGTGTTAAACATGTTATGGAACATTGCGCCGAAGACATGGAATTGTTTGAAAAATTTGCCGCCCCCGGTCTGAAAGACACGCTCGATACGATCGTCAACAACGATTTTGCCCGCATTACCTACGGCGAAGCGATCGAGATCATGAAAAATTCCGGCGAACGTTTTGAGTACAAACCGGAGTACGGCATTGACCTGCAAACCGAACATGAGCGTTTTCTGGCCGAAAAACATTTCAAGCGTCCGGTAATCGTCCGCGATTACCCGAAGGAGATCAAAGCCTTTTACATGCGTCTGAACGATGACGGCAGAACGGTTGCGGCAATGGACGTTCTGGTGCCGGGCATCGGCGAGCTGATCGGCGGTTCCCAGCGTGAGGAACGCTATGACGTCTTGTTGAAGCGCATTGAAGAAATCGGCATGACGGAAGCCGACTATGAGTGGTATCTCGATTCCCGCCGCTTCGGCACCGTTCCTCATGCCGGATTCGGGCTCGGTTTCGAACGTATGATGCTGTTGCTTACCGGCATCGGCAACATCCGTGACGTCATTCCTTTCCCGAGAACGCCGAAATCGGTTAACTTTTAGGAGAAGCAGGTGAACAGATATTTCCTTATTCCGGCTTTGGCCTTTTTGGCATTCTCCGCCCGGGCGGAGAATGCGGACAGCGAAATCAACGTCGTCATTTTTGCCCCCAAGCCGCAGGCGGAAAGCGCCGCGGCTCGGCTGCCTTCCTGCAATGATCCCGCAATGTTGAAGGCCGTTGCCGAAAAAGTGAAGGAATATCAGGACGAAAATCCCGCTTCCAGCATCATCAGCCGCCGCAAGCAGGCACTGATTGTCAAAAACCTGAAGGAATTTGAGGAGATTCCGGCAGCGGAATTTGACAACGCGTCCAATTATGAAGTGGCTCGCGAACTGGTGATGACCAAAATAAATTACCGGATTGCCGAAGATAATCTGCGTTTGTGCCGGGGCGGCGCCGTCAGCGGTATTTATCTTTTGATGTATCCGGAAGGAAACGGCACCCGCGTGCAGATACTGAATTTTGTTCCGGCGCCGGACAGCGGCAACGAGTTTTCGATTTATTTTGAACCGCCGGCAGACGGGGAAACGCCGACGGAAGAAAAAGCGTCTGAACCGGCGCGGACACCGGATGCGGACACCGCTTCCGGACAGGAACCGGACGGCGCTTCCGCGGCGGCGGAAAATGCGGCGGAGCCAAAAGAATTGCCGGCCGGCGACGCGTCCGCAGCGGCGGAAAAATGAGTTTCCGATTACGTTTTTTTCAAATGAGCGGTTGAAAAAATAGAAAAAAAGGATATAATCACACTTCGTGTGAAAAGAAAAGGATGGTGATGTCGGAATGAGTAAAGGTTCTTCGGTAATGGTGATCAACAAGGCGGCGCAGCTGCCGGCTTTGCCGGACGCGGGCGGCCTGTTGTCCTATTTTGAAAGAATTAAGAGCTTTCCGGTGTTAAGCGAAGAGGAAGAGCAGGCGCTGATCCTCGACTTTAAACAAAATCATAACCTTGAGGCCGCGCACCGGCTGGTGGTTTCGCATTTGCGCCTGGCCGCCAAAATCGCCCTGACATACCGTCATTACGGTCTGCCGTTGGCCGATCTGATTTCGGAAGCCAACATCGGGTTGATGCAGGCGGTCAAAAAATTTGATCTGGAAAAGAAAGTGCGCCTTTCGACTTATGCAATCTGGTGGATCAAGGCGGCGATCAACGACTTTATCCTGCGTTCGTGGTCGCTGGTCAAGATCGGCACCGTAGCGGCGCAGAAAAAGCTGTTTTACAATCTCGGCCGCATCAAGGCCAAACTCGGCATTTACGAAAACAAGGAGCTGGAACCCTCCGTTGTTAAGCAGATTGCCGGCGAGCTGGTGGTTGACGAAAAAGACGTGGTGGAAATGAACCGTCGTCTGGGCGGCGATTCTTCGCTGAACGTTACCGTCGGCGACGAAGAAGACGAACGCGAAAAAATCGACATGCTGGTCGACAAGCGGCAAAATCTGGAAGCTGCCCTGGCCTGCAAACAGGAAGCGGCGCAAAAACACCGGATGCTGCAAAAATGTCTGAGCCGGCTGCCCGAAAGGGAAGCTTACATCATCCGTCACCGGATGCTGACGGAAACGCCGCAGACGTTGGAGGAAATCGGCGCCAGGTTTGAAGTCAGCCGCGAGCGGGTTCGCCAGATCGAAAAAAAGGCGTTTGAACATTTGTCCGCCCTGGTTAAGGAAGCTGCCGCGGAAACGGCTGAAACTGTTTAAGCTGCTGAGAAACGGAAGCGGTGAGGCGATAGGAAATGGCGAAGAAAAAAGAGAAATCAGGCGAGTTTGAATTTACCGGCGAGATGTCTGCCGCCGCCGTTACCGGTCTGGAATTCCGGGACAGCTTTTCTCCTTCCGAATCTTTGGACGGAATGCTGGAACGGATGGAGGAGCGGATCAAAAAAGTGCGGAAAATCAAAAAGAACAACATCTTTGTCAATCCTTTCAAAAGTTCGGAAAACTGATTTTTCATGGCGGATTAGTTTTTTAATCGGACAGTTGCCGCTCTGGCGGCGGCGGGGATCGATTCTCCGCGTCTGGAAGCGCGGATACTGCTGGCGCACGTTACGGGCATGGAAAGCAATGTTTACGATCCCGGGCGGAAACTTTCTCCCCGGCAGATGAGCGAGGCCGGCCGGCTGCTTGAACGCCGCCTGGCGCATGAACCTTTGGACAAGGTAATCGGCCGCCGCGATTTTTACAAATATCGTTTTGTCGTTAACCGCGAAGTGCTCAGTCCGCGTCCGGACAGTGAAACGCTGGTGGAAGCCGCGGCAGAGCTGATTGCCGAACACCGTTTGAGCTCTCTGCTTGAACTCGGGGTCGGTTCGGGCTGTCTGCTGCTGTCGCTGCTGGCCGACTGTCCGGGAACGCGGGGCGTCGGTGCGGACATTTCGCCGGCGGCATTGGCGGTGGCGGCGGAAAATGCCCGCCGGCTGAAGGTGGAAGACCGCTTGCGGCTGGTTGAGTTTGACTATTTCAAAGATGTTTTCAGCGAACGTTTTGATCTCATTGTCAGCAATCCTCCTTATATTCCGAGCGCCGACGTCGCTTTTTTGGCGCCGGAGGTGAAGGATTATGACCCGTTGTCCGCTCTGGACGGCGGTGCCGACGGTCTGGATCATTACCGGCAGATTGCGTCGGTTGCCGGCGGCTGGCTGAACGACGGCGGATATCTGGTGCTGGAGGCGGGGGCAGGGCAGGCCGGCGACATCGCTTCCGTTTTTGCCGGTTCCGGCTGGCAGACGGTTGGCATGCGGGAAGACTTAAACGGGATTAAACGCTGTGTAATATTGAAAAAATAATTTGCATTTTGCAAAAATTTTTGTATTATTCACCCGTAAACGCTTATTGAATTTTTAGGAAAATCGGCGTTTTTGTTTCCAAACCAACTTGAAAAGAAAATAAATTTGTTCCGGGGTGTTCCTGTCCGTGCAGGCGCTCTTTAACCTGATGTTTTATGGTATAAATATGAAAAAAACAAACAACAAATACCGCAGCGGCGGCAATAACAGCAGCAACAGTACGATCTACTCCCTCAATTATAAATTTGACAGCAATTCCATTGCCGGCAAAATCAGCGGCACCGCGCTTGACCTGATCAAACGCTACAACGACTTTGCCAAAGACGCCCAAAGCAACAACGATTATGTCAATGCGGAAATTTTTCGCCAGTATGCCGAACACTACCGCAAAATCGTGACCGAAATAAATGAACGCAAGAACCAGCAGCGTCAGGCCTTTGCCGCGGAAAACGGCGAACTTCGCAATGAGGCGGAAAACCGGCCGGCGGCGGAAGAACGGCAGCCGGATGCGGAAAGTGCGGGAATTGAAAACAGCGACCGCAAAGAAGAGAATACGGCGGCAGAAAAGGCTGCGCCGGCGACAGAGAAAAAACGCGCTTCCTGCACACGACCGGGTAAAGAAACGGCAGAAGCCGCCGCTCCGGCTGCAGAGAAAAAAGCGGCCGAAGAAGAACGGGTTCCGGCGAAGGAAAACAGAAAATCATTTAAAATCATCGAAATCAGTCATACCAAAGCGGACGAAGCGGCTGCCGTCGTTCCCTC
>OGGZ01001924.1_pt1 | contig 15755 bp, 8 predicted proteins | sample 1571371 | NCBI WGS metagenome assembly OGGZ01 (sample SAMEA2582025, study PRJEB24529) | metagenome | biome: Human gut stool | place: China | collected 2011
GCAAGTATCGAAGAAACGCGTACCTTTGCAAATGACTAAAAGAATCGATCGTTTAAACTAGTCGTTTCTATACTAGAAAAGCATTTATTAATCATACAAACTTTACTATCATATACTAATGTACATGCGTACATTGTATATCTATATCAAAGTAACACTTTGACATTTTGTATTCTTAACTCCCGGAGAATCGACTTTTTCAGGCTCACCCGATAAATAGTGAGGATAATCTCGCAATGTACTTTTATCTACACTTCAATTTGTTTATCACACGTTTCACGTCGGCCAACTTGCTTTATGTCAGTGATATGTTGTGAAGGATGTGAAAGGGAGCGCAGAGATGCCTACGAAGAGTTGTTACCGTTGAGCCTTTCTATTTAATACAAACATTATCGGCAGTAGCTTGCTCTATCTGCCCATGAAATCGTTTCACGGTTGTGATACAATCTTTTCACCTATGCGAAACGATTGTATCACGTAGGTGAAAAGATCTCTTCACGAATATGAAATGATCAGATCGTGTAGTGCCTGGCCATACTATCCCTTGGTGGAATATACATTCAAGAAAATTATCCCCACGATTTATCGGCTGATCCGGTATTTAAAGTAGTTACATTATGCCTCTCAAAAAACACGTACGAGTTTTTCGAAAAACATGTACGTGTTTCCGAAAAAACTCGTACGTGTTTTCTTAAAAGCTAAAACGAAGCCTATCCTATTAAAAAAGTAGTATCTTTACAACCGGAAGACAGGGTGCCCCGTCTTATTATACTATTATTCATTATTAATCACTAAAACCTATAAACACTATGGGAAAATTTATCAATCCCTTCACCGATTTCGGCTTCAAGCATATATTCGGTAGGGAAATGGACAAGGACATTTTAATTGAGTTCCTGAACGACCTCCTCGAAGGGGAGCATACGATCAAGGACTTGAGAATCATGAACAATGAGCGATTGCCCGAGACAGAGCAAGGAAGGAAGGTCATCTTCGATATCCATTGCGAGACCGACAAGGGCGAACGGATCATAATCGAGATGCAGAACAGGGAACAGCCCCACTTCAAAGACAGGGCCTTGTATTACCTCTCGCACTCGGTGGTGGAACAGGGGATAAAGGGAACATGGGACTATGAGCTGGCGGCCGTGTACGGTGTCTTCTTCTTGAACTTCACGCTGGATGAGAAGAACAGGCCAAACAATAACAGGAACGAAGGAAAGTTCCGAAGGGACATCGTGCTGGCGGACCGAGAGACCGGACAGGTATTCAACCCCAAGTTCCGCCAGATCTATATTGAGCTTCCCCGATTCAACAAAGAGGAGGAAGAATGCGAGACTGATTTTGAACGTTGGATTTATGTACTAAAGCATATGGACACATTAGACAGAATGCCATTCAAGGCACGCAAGGCCATATTCGAGCGGTTGGAACGCATCGGATCCATGGCGAACCTCACCCCCAAACAACGGGCGCAGTACGAGGCGGAGTGGAAGATGTATAATGATTATTATAACACCTTGGACTTCGCCGTCGAGAAAGGCATGAAAAAAGGGATGGAAGAAGGCATGGAAAAAGGATTGCAAAAAGGATTGCAAAAAGGATTACAAGAAGGATTGCAAGAAGGACTGCAAAAAGGGAAAGAATCTACGGCACGTAATATGAAAGCCGAGGGAATAACCCCTCTTATCATCCAAAAATGCACCGGCCTTTCCCTTGAGGAAATAGAGCGACTATAAAACAAAATCCCTTCAGCCTCCATCCGTTTTTAACGTATAGTTATCAAAGGGAGAGACTGAAGGGATTTTTTATATTTATAAACGATCTAAAAGCTACTCCTCACGCTGCTTCTTCCATTCCTCCGCACACTCTTCCAAGGCCTTATACCAAGCCTGGCCGAACTTACGGATCAAGGGCTCCTTGAGGAACTTATAAACCGGCAATTGCTCTTTCTTTCCTAAGATCTCCGCTGCCTTACAAACGCTCCAGCGATGATAGTTCACGGCCTTGAAATCCCGATACTGAGTGACACGTATCGGGTAAAGATGGCAAGAAACAGGCTTATAGAAATCCGTCTTACCTTCCCGGTATGCTTTCTCAATAGCGCATTTACAAGTACCATCGGCGTCGTAACAGGTAAAGACACAATCTTTGCCGTTCACGATAGAGGTAACCGTATCGCCTTCCTCATCGATATAAGCTACGCCTTGCTTATTAATGACCTCTTGAGCTTTCGGGGATAAATCATCCCAGATAATGGGCAATACTTTCTGGAGCTTCGCCAACTCCGAATCCTCTAATGGAGCGCCGGAATCTCCTTCCACGCAGCACTCCCCCTTACATTTGGAAAGATCACATAAAAAATAACGCTCGATAACGTCAAGACTTACTAAAGTGTCATCTATCTGGATCATAAGATGCGCCTAGCTCTTATTTAATCAATGACTTGCCAGTCATCTCCTTCGGCTGTTTCAAGCCCAAGATGTGAAGGATTGAAGGAGCCACATCGGCCAAAATACCATCCTCTACTTTAGCGTCCTTGTTGGCTGTCACATAAACGAATGGAACAGGGTTCAAGGAGTGAGCCGTATTCGGAGTGCCATCCTCGTTCAAGGCGTGATCCGCATTACCATGGTCAGCGATGATGATTACCTCATAGTCGTTGGCTTTAGCGGCCTCAACCGTATCGTGCAAGCAAGCGTCGATCGTTACGACCGCTTTCTCGATCGCTTTGTAGACACCCGTATGGCCTACCATATCACCGTTGGCGTAGTTCACTACGATAAAATCGAATTTCTTCGTATTGATAGCGTCCACCAATTTATCTTTCACCTCGAAAGCGCTCATTTCCGGTTTTAAGTCGTAAGTAGCCACTTTAGGAGAAGGGACCAAGATACGCTCCTCGCTATCGAACGGAGTCTCGCGGCCACCGTTGAAGAAGAAAGTCACGTGAGCGTATTTCTCTGTCTCGGCGATATGCAACTGAGTCTTACCTACGTTTGCCAAGAACTCACCCAGCGTATTATTTACGTTCTCTTTGTCGAACAAGATATGAACACCCTTGAAGCTAGCGTCATACGGAGTCATACAGAAATATTGCAAGCCCGGGATCGTATGCATACCGGCCTCCGGCATATCTTGCTGAGTCAATACAACCGTAAGCTCTTTCGCACGGTCGTTACGGTAGTTGAAGAAGATCACGACATCGCCTTCCTCGATAACAGCAACCGGCTTTCCGTTCTCAACGTGAACGATCGGCTTGATGAACTCGTCTGTCACACCCTCAGCGTACGACTCTTCCATCGCTTTTACCATGCACTCGGCTTGCTTACCCTTACCTTCAACCAATAAGTCGTAAGCCTCTTTCACGCGTTCCCAACGTTTGTCGCGGTCCATAGCGTAAGAACGTCCGATGATAGAAGCGATCTTACCACCGGTAGTCTTCAGATGATTCTCCAACGTCTCGATAAAACCTTTACCACTCTTCGGGTCCGTATCACGGCCATCCATGAAGCAATGTACATAAGCCTTGCTGATTCCGTATTCCTTGGCGATATCCGTCAACTTCAAAAGATGCTCCAAAGAGCTATGTACACCACCATCGGAAACCAAGCCCATGAAGTGGATCTGCTTATTATTCTCTTTCGCGTAGCTATAAGCACGTTTGATCTCCGGGTTCTCCATGATCGTATTCTCGCGGCAAGCGATGTTGATCTTCACCAAATCTTGGTAAACGATACGGCCAGCACCGATGTTCAAGTGGCCCACCTCAGAGTTACCCATTTGTCCGTCAGGCAAACCAACGTTCTCGCCAGAAGCCTGTAACTGTGAGGCTGGATAAGTTTTCAATAACTCGTCCCAATATGGAGTCGGCGTGTTAAAGATCACGTCGTCTTTACCTTTGTCACCAATTCCCCAACCATCACAGATAATTAAAAGTGCTTTTTTGCTCATGATTGCTAATTTATTATATTGATTATGTTTTTAACCTTTACGATCGCGAAGATAATCAATTCCATCGTATTATTGTTTTTCTCAATGTATTACTTTTGTGGCAGGAATGGAAAAGAATATACAAGACAAGGATTTGGGAGTCATAACGCTCCGTACCACTCCCCGGGCCACTCGATACACGCTCAAGATATCAAAAGGAAAGATAACCGCCACGATGCCACCCGGGGGAGACGAGAAACGTATGATCGCTTTTATCATGGAGAACAAGGCCCGGCTGGTAAAAGCGCTCCAGAAGCATCCGGCCCGGCCCCTGCTCGACGAAAGATCGGAGTTACAGGCTACGACATTCCGCTTGCATATCTTCCGCACCGAGCGAAGTAATTTCTACATGAGATTGGAGGATGGAGTACTGCATATCGCTTGTCCGAATGAGACTCGTTTCGAGGAGGAAGAGGTGCAATCCTTATTGAAATCCATGCTGGAGAAGGCGCTCCGCCACGAGGCGAAACGGTTGTTGCCGGAACGTATCACGCTATTGGCTAGACAACATGGATTTATGTTGACCGGGGTGAAAATCAATAATAGCAAAACGCATTGGGGAAGTTGTACAATGAAGAAGAGCATTAACCTCTCGCAATCATTAATGCTTCTTCCTTGGCATTTGGTGGATTATGTATTATTGCATGAGCTTTGCCATACGATAGAGATGAACCATAGCGAAAGATTCTGGAAACTGATGGATAAGGTGACGGACAATCAAGCGATTCGTTTACGAAGCGAATTGAAAAACTATCACATGTTGTAGAGACAGAGCACGCTCCGTCTCTACAACTAGGTAATTTGTTAGAAATTGGCTCCTACTTGCAGAATGAAAGTCCGGGGTGCGCCGACATCCATCGGGCGGGCGCTATAGCGCTTGTTTAAGAGGTTGTTCACCAGTCCTTGTACATGGATATTCTTCGTCACTTTCATCCCGACACGCATATCCATGACGAAATATCCTTTATTGTTCTCTGCCCAATAATCATGTAAGTTTCCGAATAGCATCGAGCGCATATAATCCATCAGGTTAGGCTCCGCTTTCGTACGCTCATCGACCATAAAATAATCGACCGCCAATGTCTTGCTTTTCCATGACATATTCGTTCCGATATTAAACTGTTTCCATTCCAGATCAAATACCCCCTTTACGGAATGTTTCTGGCGATATTTTAAATACTTGCTGTCATTCGATTTCGAACGCATCGCCATTAAGTCATCATTCGCTTCCTCCTCCGCGTTCCGTGAATCCACGTCCATATCGATCGGATTCGTATAAACATACCCCAAAGTATATGCCAGACGAGTATCACGGTTAAACTCATACACACCCGAGGTAGACAAGTCTACCCCATAAATCTCCGCCCGGCCTACGTTCGTGAACTGAGCGCCGATTCCTAAGCCGTCGCCGCTAGAGAACGCATTGAACAACTTGGAAAGCCCATCGATATAATCGAAGGTCTTATTATTAAACAGGCCGAAACGGAACTCGATCATATCCTTGTAACGGGTATAAAAGCCGGCCACATCGATAAAGCCCTTCAAATTGCCGAACTTATAGCCTTGCTTGAAACCAAGTTCGGCATTATAACCTTGCTCCGCTTTCAATTCAGCGTTCGGGAAAGCTCCCACACCTCCGATATCCTTCAGGATAAACTTCTCCGTAACGGATGGATAACGGTATCCCTGTCCGAAAGATGCCCGGATAAAACTATACTCACCCAATTCATAATTCAAGCCTCCACGGAAAACAGGTTTTACCGGAACCTTCGCCCCGAAAATCTTCGTCTCCGCTTCCCGGTAGAAATCATCGACCCGGTAATACTCCAGACGAACACCGACCGAGACGTTCAAACGATCGATAAACTTATGATCATATTGCAGGAAGGTAGCCACATTATCGCTACTATGCTGCCCGGTCACTTTCGAATCCGCATGAATACGCTCATAAGTACCTCCAACCGTGAGTTGTGAATGTTCGAACTTCTTGCTGAATTGGTAATCCAGATTATAGGAATAGGTATGATCCGTAGCCTCCGGCGCTTTTTTCTCCATCGGTTTCATGGCATCTACCAACCAAGCCCCTACGTTATTCTTATCGGGTAGCGGAGTACGTCCCATCACCCAAGAAATCAAGTCCATATAATCCGCCGAGGTAGCTGTCGGGAAAAAATGATTTCCCAGCTTGCCCAATTCACCCATCAATCCGCTCACCTTCCCGTTCATCACCTCCGGCAAATACGGTAAGAAGGTCGGCAATAACTCGGTTTGCCAGTTTTGCGCCATATTGATAATCTCCGGGACGGATGAGATATCAAAACCCATATTATTCGTTATGTCAAAAAGAGACTTATCCGTAGTATGCGTGATGATACGGCTTCCCCGATGGAAGAAACGCCCCTTGAAACGATGAGTCGTCCCTTTTTCCGAATTCGTATAATTCAAGAAGGGATCTATATAAAATGTATTCTCACGGCGTCCCATATTCGCCAGCGGAGATTGAATATAGGGCTCCTCCGGAGAACGCCAGATAAAGAAACCGGTATAATCGTTATACAAATAATTCACGTTCACGCCATAGTTCAACCCTTGTACCCGGGGATCGTGATACGTAAGATTCCCACCGACCCGGACACGGCGATTGTAATTATCCTGCCGATACCCGTCGTCCAAGAATGTATTAGCCCCCACTGTCAAATCAAAATTCTTGATCCTACGGGAATGAGAGAGATCCAAGCCTCCATATAAAGGCGTCCCGTCTTGGCGCGGCTTCCCATACAATCCTCCTTGTACGTTCACCTGTGTTACCGGATCCAATCCGGGGCGTTTCGTTTTCACGTGAATCAAACCATTCAAGGCAGAAGAGCCATATAATACGGAAGAGGCCCCTTTCAGTACCTCTACTTGATCGACGTTCTCCATCGGGATCATATTCCAGTTTATCTCGCCGGAACCCGGAGTTAGCACCGACATTCCGTCCACCAGAATCAAGCAACGGCTACCCACGCCATAGGTCCATCCCGTACCACCGCGTACGGAAGGTTGCCGGTCCGTCACGTCCACACCGGAGATATTCTTCAATACGTCCGTTAAATCTTTCGGAGACTGACGAGTGATATCTTTCGCTTTCAGTAATTCCATAGAGACGGTAATATCGCTTAGCTTTTGCTCATAACGCCCGACGCTCACGACGACCTCGTCCATCATGTTTGAGTTTGTTCGCAAGGATACGTCATGCGTCAAGAACTCTCCCGGATCTACTTTCACGGGAACGCTCAACGTTTCATATCCCAGATAGCTAAAAGTCAATACAGCGTCGCCATCCGTCACTTTCAGCTCATAATAACCGTTTATATCAGACACAGTTCCTCTCGTACCCCCTTTGTCCTTATAAAAAACGTTTACCCCGGCTAAAGCTTCCTTGCTCTCCGCATCCTTAATATACCCTTTCACGTCTTGGCCGAAAGAGGCATGGGTTATCAAGAGAAGAAATAATATCAATTTGTAAGTATTCTTCATATCCAAATTATATTTCGCACAAATATAAAGGTTTATTCCATACCGCTAGACAGGTATTTAAAAACAGACCAAGAAGTCCTGTAAATAGACTATACTCTTTTTATTGCGCTAAGGAGAACCGTAAACTAATACCATAGTTCGAGTTCGATGTCGGGTAAGAAGATGTGGACACGATCGGCTCATTGATCTGTAAATCATAGAACGCTCTCAATGTCAAGGCACGACTTAACCCGTAATCCGCAGAGAACTGGATGGTCTTGGCGATATTCCCGCTGGTAGCCTGCGTAAACTGATCCTCAATCTTACGGATCAACGATTGCATTTTACGGTAAGAGAAATCTAAGCGGATCGTAAGATCATTACTGAAGTCGCGTGTCTTTTTCATTTTCAACACCTTGTTAAACTCAGTCAACTTATATCCTACTCCTATCACGAATTCGTTGGAAAGCGCTTCCACCAATTGGTAAGAGGAAATATTCAAGCTTAAGTTACGAGTCTTGCGCAACTCAAATTTACCTGTTATATTATTCAATAAAGTAGCGTCCACACCAAACAACGGGCTGAATCCTTCCGTGATACTCACGGCCGCTATATCATAAGGAGACGACGGCGTAGGATTACCTGTCTGGATATCGCGGATATATCCCAAACCATCCTGCCCGGCATCTACCCAATCCAAGAAGGAGGAAAACGCACCTACGCTATAGGAACAACGATATTGATGACTTAACATCATACTCTTAAAGTATTTGCGGATAACCGGTATACGGATCAAGCCATCATACGTAACACGCCAGTTCGGTAGCAGGCTCTTAACAGACGGGAAGGCTGACAAGCCTACCTTATTCGGGTCCTTACCCGTATAAGCCGCCAAGAAAGCAGGTACCAATACCTCCATGGAATTCAGGCTTACGCCTCCCCCTACGGCTGGATCATAAGGTTTTCCCGCTAAAGCATGCCCCGCCATAAAACCGGAGCTCGGATAAACCGTACCAGAATAGGTATCCATCAAACGCTGGGCGATCACGCTACGATGAGCGATAAATTTATCGAACGCTTTCGAGGAATAACCGTTATTAGCGTTTCCGCTGCCGCCGAAAGCGCTCCCCAAGGCAATCGTAGTCATCGTGAAGCTACCTCCCATCTGCTCGGGCATACCGTCTTGCATATAATAGATATCGGTACTACGGGTATCTACCCGGTTTGCGTTCAAATCAATCTTCAAGCCGGCTATAGGTTCTAGATTCGCACGAATCGTAAGATTCTTCGCGCTATTGATCATGGCGGGAGTCGTCATATTCTCATTCTTTACCAGCCAGCCCCGCTCGTCCGCCTCGTCGATAAAGCTCCTTCTTACCGCTCCAAAAGCAAAACCGAGTCCCGGAGCCAAAGTTCCTGTACGCCGTTGTCCGAACATATCACCAACCTCCGGTGCGTAACCACTCAACATCATACCGTCTATCAACGAATATTGTATGTTTACCCGACGTACCATCATCAAGAAACGGCTACTATATTCAGCGACTTTCGTTAAAGTTCCCTCCAAAGGCTGAGGACCAGGCACAATTGTCAGCTTCAAATGAGCCGTATCTTTATTCAAGATCATGACTTGGGCATAATTGATCGGCTTATATTTAATTGAATAGACCTTCCCATCCGCTCCACGTGCCGTGATACGAACCTTCTTCGTAAACATTCCATGCTGCACGATCGTTCCACTATCCGGGCTCAATTGAATCTCTTTCTCTAGTTTCACCTCTTTCTTCTTTTTCTCCGGTTGACGAGCGCTTACCCGGGAAGAGGCCATAAATTTCTGGTTGATCTTCTTCAGATATTTATTCTTATTGTACAATGACTGCAAATTGAAACTACCCTGCCAGTCAAATTGACGTTGGTTCTTTATTATATTACCCTGTTCCAACTCAATACTAGCGACATTGGCTCCACGATCCCAGTTGTACGTGGCATTATAAGTCAATGAACTATTTACCCAGTCTAATGCCGGTATGAATTGCAATGGCATATTCCAAGTGACATTAAACGTTTGGTCATATTTCAAAGGAGTACCCAAATCACGGATACTTTGCTTCACGGAATCCTTCCATACCTGATAATCATCCGGATTCAATTTCTTATTCACTTGAACATTCGGTTCCTCGATACGGGCATTCGTACCGGAAGTAAACGTCATGCTCAGATTATTCGTAAAGTCCCAACGCAAACTGAAGGCACGGTCCCACAAGAAATTGTGACTGAATGAGAGCAACTGGTTACCTCCATCCGTAGAACTTGTCAAATCCCTTAGCTTAATCTCATAGTAATTCCGCATCATCGCCGTCTGGAAACTAATATTCGACGGAACGTAATTCAGTCCGAATTGCTTGATATATTTCGTATATCCATTATTCTTCTTCAGCTTCTCGAAGGGTCGGAACGGTTTCACGTAAGGCGTATAATTATAAGCGAAATTACCCCGGTAATCCTTGGTTGTCTCATATTCGGTCTCCGGGTTCTTCTTACTGTTCTGGCTATAAGAGTAACCTAACGAGAAGTTCGCCGGATCATACGGCATCGGGTTCTTGCTACGGATATCTAAGAGACGCTCTTAATAGTGGTCTGATCCAAAGAATAACTCTTGATGGAGTCTTTCTCGGCTTGGGTCTCTACCGCATCCAAAGCGTCCGAAAGCTTAATATCCTCATTCAACGGATCATACTCAGGAGTTGTAGTCTCTTTCGAATAAGCATAGTAAAAAGGTATGCTAACCTTTGCTTTCTCAGGGAACAACTTACCCAACTCAATCGAGGTCGCCACACTATATTGCGAATAATCATCCATCCGACGTTCGGCCAGCGACTGATCCAACGCACCGAAACCAGCGGTTTCCATTCGTCCACTTACATTGACCGTACCCAAATCGGATAAAGCGACGTTCAGATTCGCATTAGCGGCCCAACCTCCTTTCTCGTCGAAATCGGTCATACGAAGTTCGTTTACCCAAACCTCACCGCTCTTGATATCACCCGTATTATTACGTACGCCGATCATGATCACTTTCACCTCCGCTAAGCTAGGGTTACCGATGATACTGATTTTATTACGCGTATTATCCGGATCATTTTTCGAATAAACCTTTTGGTAGCTTATATTTCCCTGTCCTTGACGTTTCAATTTATTTCGCTCCAACTTCAAGTCGGTTAGAGTCTCCAGTTTAAAATTCAAAGTATTATTTAAAGGCCATACTTTTTCTTGATCCGCACTATTGTTCGTATTATAAAGAATAGTACTATGAGGAGTCAGATCCAAAGGCACCTCATACTCATAATAATTATTCTTATAGTCAGAACCTAAACGAATAAATACAGAGAAATCACCATTCGACAAAGTCTTGCTCTCATCAATCGGCGCTTCCGCATGAGCGAACATTTGTAATCGTTTATACCGGCGAAGGTCATAAGCGGTAGATTTATAAACCGCACGTGCATCCGCAGGAGATAAATCCGTTATCTTCATAGACAATGCCTGCTCGTTCTGTTGAAGCAACTGAGGCTGACTGGAATCGAACATACGGCTGATACCCGGAGGCAACACATAGTTGACCGGCTGACGCTGCCCGTTCTCCTCTATATTTACAGAAGATACGACGATCTGTCCATCAGACTTTGGCGGAATAAGAGGATTTGACAAATCCTGCGTATAAGTACGCCAATCACCACGAACCAATTCCAAGGTACCGAAACGCAGAACCGTAGACTTACGGAATCCTGTCATATACATACGCATGAAACGGACTGTCTTGAAATCCCGGATCGCTCCAACCCTCTTCTCATAATCTTTAATAGGAATCTTAAATAGATACCATTTTACTTTCTCCTTATCACCATTCATTAAGGTTACTTCCGGAGTACGCTCATCAACGATGTTGTTTACACCGACCTGCAAATCTTTTGGACGGAGAGATATCTTGTACTCAAAATATTTCTCTGTCTCATTCAACGTATTATCGCCATTGATATCTTCCACATCTGGTGTACTCTTTCCGGCTGTAGCATATCTTTGATCGGATTCTTGTGAGTTTCCCTCTGTACCGTTATATCGTTTATAGCGAGATAGGATATCCAACTCCTTAGCATCGTAATCATCCCCACGGAAATAGTGATAATTATCCCCGGCAGGATCGTTAAAAGGAGAAAACGGATCATCCATCATCTTAGAGATTGTCTCGCCGGATAGTTTCGCCCTCAATTTATTCAAATAATCCGCATACGTAGGGAAAATTTGCTCTTCCTCCGTAGAAAGACCGTTCAAACCGACATCTTGCAGCTCACGATTTTGGGCATCAAACGCATATCCCGTACTTTGCGTGCGAGGCACCTTACCCCAAACAGTCGTATCAACTTTCGACATATCACCGTCCACGGGCATACCATTCTCAAAGAATTTCCGCTCATCTTTCAAGATATCCTCGGAAATCTCACCCAAGTTAAAGTATAGGTCACCACCCTCGGCTGTCTCGTCCTCAAGATACGGGTCTAAAAGCCAGAATTCGATATATTCATAATTGGCAGATTCCAAATCGCTAGGCTCGATCTTGCGCATTACACCACCCCAACGTTTTTCCGGATTACCCAACGTACCGTCCGAGTTTACATTTTCCGCATCTAGGTTATACGGACCACGCTCATTCGGGTAAAAAGCGAGGTTTAATACAGGCAAAGTCGTATTATCATTGGTTCCCAACTCTTTATTCGGGAAGATCTCTTTATAACTGACTCCACGGGTGTAATGATTCGATAAATCATCATTCGTAAGATGTCGAGGGCGGGAAGAGGAACTCTTCCGAGTGAAGATTCCGTCTACCGTATACCAAGCCAACAAAGCTCTGTTTTTACCATAAGCGATATCGTTCACCTTCTCCGCTTCCGGAAATTTAGGATTCGAATCTTCATAGGGGGTACTCGCCAAGTTCCAAGCATACGGGTTCAAAAGATCCATACCACTTTGTGTAGACTCGAAGTCATCCAAATAAGAGTAACCACCCGTATATTGATTCTCATAATGTCCCGCTATTAAATGAGCGAATTCCGCATTGAATGAGATTTGGCTAGGTTTGGTCAATGTCAACAAGGGTAACTTATCAAATACGTTTGTCAACCACTGGCTCTCGGCTTTATAAGAGGTATTCAAGCCCCATAAAGTATTCTTTATAGACTCATCTCCCAAAGTGGTTTTTACCGTAAGAGGCATTTCCGACATATGCATAACCGTGGCACCGACCATGAAGTCCTTATTGAACTGGTAATTCAAGTCTAACCCGATCATCGTCTTTCGCTGCATATTAAAAGTAGACTGGTTCTCCAGAGATACGCTAACGGGTGTCCCACTCGATATGATGCTCTCATTCAAGATCGTCACACGTCCTAAACTGTAATCTACCGTATAATCCACATTCTCGGTCAGTGTAGCTCCTCCTGCCGTGACACGTACGGATCCACGGGCCACGTTAGTAGCTCCCAAGTCGATCTCCGAACCCGACGAGGCTTTATACTCACCACTTAAAAGAAATTTATTTTTCTCGGCGATCTGGCGGGCAACGGTTAATGTCGAGTCATACAACTCTTGGAATACATATTTACTGGCATAGGCATTACCTACCTTTTCCCGTAATTTCGAGCCGAAAGGTTGTACACAAGGGAATATAATCTTACCGGTCTCCGCCTGTATCGTATAACCGTCAATAAAATCGAAGAAACCATCCGGATTCGGATTGTCATAGGTATCCAAGCGATCCAGCCCTAATACCCGAATCAAGATTTGATTCGCACAATTACCTTCCGGAAGATAGTTTACATACGTACCGGTAGAATCGCTCTGGTAGGTAACGTTTAACTTAAACTTCTCTTTCTGTACCGAATAAGCACCCAATGAGTATACGTTCTTCATCATCAAGTCCCAGAACATCATATCCGGCGACATCGTGATACCCTTTAGCAACTTCACATAAATACAGTCGCTCGTATTCTCTTTATTATCCGTAGAGAACTCACCGACTTGATAGGTCTTGCCATTATAGATAAAACTAAAAGCGACACCCAATACCTCATCAGCCTGTAACTGAGTCCTCAAAGAAATATAACCCAATTTCTTGTTTAATGTATACTCAGATGACTCTAGCAAACGGGCACTCTCGATTTTTTCAAAATCCCGTCCTCCCTCCATGGAGCCTTTCAACGCATCATTAACCATACTTATCTTTCGGGCATCCGTAAATTGAGTGGTTAAAGTCGTATATAAATTGTTTGCGGAATTATTCGGACGTCTGTCCGTTCCGGAAGGCATCACCAACGCAGTATTACCGATATTACGAGATTCATTTTCTCCCAAATCGGTGAAAGCTACGATATTGCGGGACTGGTCATAATTACCTCGTTTATTGGTCACCCACACTTCTATCTTAGAGATCTCGATACCGGAGGTGACGGTAGGCAAAGACTCCATAAACTTATCGTAGTTATCATAGAAATAATGGCCCAAGAAGAAGTGACGGTTCTCGTCGTATTCATCCACCTTGATCTCGAAGGGCTTCGTTTGCACGCCCCCTTTTGAGCTAACCGTCTTGGATTCAGATTCCTGCTGGGCAAACAAGGCGTTCACTCGCAACTTACCAAATTGTAAATCCGCTTTCATACCAAATAAAGCCGCACCTCCATTAATCAAGGAATTGCTGGTATTCATGCTCACGTTACCGGCTTCTAACGACTTGATAATCTCATCCTCCTCGCCTGTATACGCCAACTTCAATTTTTTGGAATCGAAATCAAAAGAGGTCTCGGTATTGTAATTCATTCCGAAATTCACCTTGCTACCCACCGAGGCTTGTACATTTAACTGCACACTCTCGTCAAAATTGAAGAAAGTACGTTTACGGGAACGCTCCGGAAGAGAAGGATCATTATTCTTATTCGTCTTCAATCCCATCGTGATCTCGGCCGAACCTTGTGTTCTTACACGTACTCCACCGGGGCCGAAAATACGTTCCGCCGCACCGATATTAAACTGCATATCGGTTAAGTTGAACTGTTTATTCGTAGCTTTTTGGAATTCTTCCTCGTTCTTTTGGCGGAAATAGGAACGAAGTGATTGTTGCATAGAATAATCTTGGTATTCCGCTGGGGTTAAACTCATCGGCGTACCAATCTCCATATCGCCTAATTTCGTACGGACAATATACGTATTCGTCTTTAAATCATACTCAATCGTAGTCTTGACATTCTCCGGATCACGCAAATCGGCAGGTGATTGTTTCACGATATCTTGATATTCCTCCGGTGTAGTTTTAGCTACCGGATAACGGGGAGGAATCGTATCCTCCGGAGCTTCCAGCAACTCCAATTCCGGCAAAGATGATGTATACGCAAGGTAATCAGCATTCAGCGAATACAAGCCGACACCAAACAATAATACAACGATCCATATGGAATATTTCAGTATTCGTTTTCTCATTTTCTCATTTAATTGTCAATTGTTAATCGTTAATCCTCAATTGTCAATTATCAAAGCATTCTAAGCGCAGTTTTAATTACTTGTTCCACAGCTAAAGTGGGCGAGCCTTTCAAAATAGCGGATACCGCTTTTTGCGAAGCCGCTTTCTGGAAACCCAACATAACCAATGCGGCTACGGCCTCCTCGGTTACCGCTCCATTAGAGATTGATGCCTCCGGCAAGTTTCCGGCCATACTCTCCATAGGTTTCACCTTATTTTTCAAATCTACCAAGATACGCTGGGCCGTCTTCAAACCAATCCCTTTCACGGCAGTCAATGCGGCCTCATTCTTCGAACCGATCACTTGAACCAATTCGGATGGCGGCAGAGAAGAAAGGATCATGCGTGCGGTATTCGGTCCCACTCCAGAAACGGAAGTAAGCAAAAGGAACAACTCCCTTTCGATTTTCTCGGCAAAGCCAAATAGTAAATGAGCATCTTCCCGGATTACCTCATATATATATATTTTTCCGGTAGTCTTGTTCCCAAACGCACTATATGTATTCAAGGATATATTCAGCTCGTAGCCTATACCACCACACTCCAAAATCATACGTGTAGGTGTAAGTTCCACGATTTCACCCTTTATATATTCTATCATCTATATATCTTTTTAATATTCCGTACCTATTATAACGCAAAATTAATCAAAAACGTATATCGGGTTACCATTCTTTTCCCGGATAAGGAACCTTAAAGG